>Ga0180430_10002641_pt1 | contig 16028 bp, 13 predicted proteins | sample SS_ome_9_FD_132999 | JGI IMG/M metagenome (GOLD analysis project Ga0180430, IMG submission 132999) | Hypersaline lake sediment archaeal communities from the Salton Sea, California, USA - SS_1_S_2 metaG | ecosystem: Environmental > Aquatic > Non-marine Saline and Alkaline > Hypersaline >... | reverse complement strand
GTTGGAGCGAACGAAACAAAATAGCCTACTGCCTAATGCACTTGAATTACCTTTGGGCCGTGCCTATCGATGTAGTTACGTTTCCAATACAGTTAATCGCTGTAATTTTCATAGTCGGAGTGGGATAAGACAGATATCGGCCAGAAAGGCTATATGTCTTTTTTCCCTCCCCGCCTGTCGGTGGGGCGCGGAACTGCTTTACATGCCGCGCTTTTCCAGCTCATTTTTCCAGAAATGAACTACTTCATGAAGAACTGAGTGGACGTTAATTGTTGCCACTCCATTCTTCACAACGCTAAGCCACGATTCAGACTCTTCCGCCCCCTCTCCACCGTCTTCGTCGCCGATGGAGATTGTGATTTGGCCAGCCGAGTCAATTTCGCACCAAGGTTTAGTCGGGTAGACGTGTTTGAAGGCGGTTGCCAGCTGCTGGACTTCTGTAAATCCCGTGCATCTCTCCCTTAGGTCTTCATGATAACCCAACAAATCTTTTCGATATTTTGAAGCATCTTCCTTGATTCCTTTGCTCTCGCGCTTTTTCCACAGATACCCGAAAAACGCCTCCGCCATATGAAACGCAGAAACGGATGCATTCATTGCGCAGTGGAGACAATACCTGTTCTCTTGGGCTTCTTTGAAATTTAGCAGAACAATTTCATCAAAATAGATACGTGGGGTCATTTCACTCACGATAGCCTCCGAATTCTCCTTTTAGGCAAGAGAACTTCCCACTCACCGATTCTTTACAGGCACCCAAAAACGCCACCCGATGTTGGATATAGCATTGGATTATGCCTATCCTGTATAAAAAACAAGGGGCTACAAATGATGTAACCCCTTGTTATTTCATGGTCGGGGTGATAGGATTTGAACCTACGACCCCTGGCTCCCAAAGCCAGTGCTCTAGCCAAGCTGAGCTACACCCCGTAGGGAGCACACTCATAGCAGTTTCGGTACGCGGACACAAGAGGGAAATTGCCATGGGCGGGCGAAAGGGGCGGGGACACAACCGGAAAAGACTAGAACTTGCGAAGGACACCGATCACTACGCCGCGGATCTCCACATTGTCGGTGTAGATCGGGCTCATGGTGGAGTTGGCGGGCTGGAGACGGATCTTGTCGTTCTCGCGGTAGAAGCGTTTCAGCGTGGCATCGTTTTCCTTGAGGATGGCCACCACGATTTCGCCGTTATCGGGTTCCTGGCGGCGTTCGACAATGACGAGGTCGCCATCGGCGATCTGGTCCTCGATCATCGAATCGCCGCGCACTCGGAGCAGAAAGCACTGGCGGCTATCGGGAAACATCTCGGACACATCGAAGCTCTCGGGAATCTCCACCGCCTCGATCGGCGACCCGGCCGCGATCGTGCCCAGGATCGGGACGTTGAGCTTTGATGCCGACTCGCGATCCTTGCGCGAAATCAGCTCGATCGATCGGGCGCGGTTCTTCGACTTGCGCAGGGCGCCCTTCTTCTCGAGGGCGTTGATGTGCTCGTAGATCGTGATCTTGCTGACCTTGAAGTACTGGGCGATCTCTTCGAGGGTGGGGGATATCCCGTGTTCGTCCACGAAATCTTTGATGAAGTTGAGGATGTGAAGTTGCTTCTCAGTGAAATACAAGGAAGTGTTTCTCCCTGTCAGGCGCCCGTCGACGGTAAGGATCTGAAAGAACTCGCTGAAGAAAAGGGTGAACACTGGCGCCAGGCAGGAGGCCTGCCTGGCGCCGCTGCGGATTCATTAGATGTAAAGAAGAAGGAAGAGAACAACGATGATGAACAACACTGCACTCGCTTCGTTTTTGACGCTTCTCAATGACATGTTACACCTCGCTATCTTTTAGTCTCGTTGTCAAGCGCAAGGCCTGCTGTTGACCCTTACAAATGCCTAACCCCTATATATCCTAAAATAACCCTAACAACAAACATCTTTTTGAGAATTTTCATGGCCTTCGAGTACAAAATAGGTTATCAATGCAGAAGTATCTTCTGTCCTTAGACTCTAACTGGCTGTCATATAATACAATTATGGTCGACCGACTCCTGCCGACGCCACGCTGGTTACTCGCTCCAGAGACCCTAAAATTACCCCAAAAAACTGCTGATGTCATCGTGGTCGGAGGGGGGATCGCGGGCCTAACAACGGCGATTTGTGCTGTCGAGCAGGGCGCGCGGGTTTATCTGGCAACCAAGGATTCCCTCGAGGAATCAAATTCCTTTTATGCGCAAGGAGGTGTGGCGGCAGTTCTCGACTCGTCCGATTCCTTCGAACTTCATCGCCAGGACACGATTCGAGCCGGAGACGGACTCTGCAACGATGAGGTCGTCAAGATCGTGGTCAACGAAGGTCCTGCCGCGATCGAGCGGCTCATCGCCTACGGCAGTGATTTCGACAAGGAAGAGGGCCACCTCGCCCTCAGCCGCGAAGGCGGCCACTCGGCCCCGCGCGTCGTCCACAACCGCGACTCCACGGGAATGGAAATCCAGCGCGCCCTGATCAACAAGGTCAGATCGCTGCGTGCCTTGTCGATCCACGAGCAACTTTTCGTCCTCGACCTCCTTGTCAGCGAGGGGCGCTGCGTGGGGGTGCTGGCCTGGAGCGAGAAGGAGGGATTCTTCTCCGTGCTCGCCGGCTGCACCATCCTCACTTCGGGCGGGGCGGGGCAGGTCTATCGCGAGTCGACCAATCCCGAGGTGGCCACCGGCGACGGCCTGGCCATGGCTTTCCGCGCCGGCGCCGAGGTGGCCGATCTCGAGTTCTTCCAGTTCCATCCCACCGTCCTCTACCTGGCCGGCGCGCCGCGAATACTGATCTCCGAAACCGCACGCGGAGAGGGCGGCATCCTGAGGGACCGCAGCGGCGTCCGCTTCATGGCCGACTACGCGCCCGCCGCCGAGCTGGCACCGCGCGATCTCGTTTCGCGGTCGATTCTCGACCGCATGACGCGCACCAACGCCACTCACGTCAATCTCGACATGACCCATCTCGGTGCCGATTTTCTCGAGACGCGATTTCCGAAGATACACGAGTTCTGCGCGCGCTATTCGATCGACGTTTCGAAGGATTATATTCCCGTCCGCCCGGCGGCCCATTACATGATCGGTGGTGTCCGGACCGACGTCCACGGCCGCACCACCCTGCCCGGGCTCTTCGCCTGCGGAGAGGTGGCCTCGTCCGGATTGCACGGCGCGAACCGTTTGGGCAGCAACTCGCTCCTCGAGGGGCTCGTCTTCGGATGGCGCGCCGGGCTGGCCGCATTGGAAGAGACACGCTCCGCTCCGCGAGCCGCGTGGCGGCCCACCCAGAGTTCTCCCAAGGGGGCGGCCATGGAGTACGGCATCGACGTGTGGGATCTGCGCAACTCGCTGACCTCCCTCATGTGGCGCAACGTGGGGATCGTACGCGATCTCGCAAGCCTCGACGAAGCGCGCGACACCTTGGAGGTCTGGGCGCGGCTCGTGGCCAATGCCACCCTCAGGTGGCCGTCATCGTGGGAGCTGGCCAACATGCTCACCCTTTCGCGGCTTATCGTCACGGCCGCCCTCTTGCGCACCGAGAGCCGCGGTGTCCATTTTCGAAAGGACTATCCCTCCAGAAACGATTCCGCGTGGCGGCGTTCGACCGTTTTCGGCGCCCGCTCCTACGAGGATCAGAGCCGATGACACCGACGTGGACAGACGACAATGAACAACCGATGGAGCGCGTTTTTCTTGCCGGAGTGATCCTGCCCGGCGAAAACGAACTCGCCTCGGAGTACATGGACGAGCTGCATAATCTCACCGAGACCGCCGGGGGCGACGTGGTGGGGCAGATCGTTCAGAAGAGAGACCGTCCACATCAGACTACGTTCCTCGGCAAGGGAAAAGTTCTCGAGCTCGCCTCGCTCGCCCGGAAGGCGGGTGCGTCACTCATCATCATGGACAACGATCTCTCTCCCGCCCAGGCGCGTAACATCGAACGCATCGCCGAGATGCGCGTCGTCGATCGCAGCCAGTTGATCATGGACATTTTCGCAGCCGGAGCGCGCACCCTCCAGGCGCGGAAGCAGATCGAGCTCGCCCAGCTCGAATACACCCTGCCCCGGCTCAAGCACATGTGGTCCCACCTCTCGAGGATCCGCTCGGGCATCGGGATGCGCGGACCGGGCGAAACCCAGCTCGAGGTCGACCGCAGGATCATCAGGCTGAAAATCAGCGAACTCAAGCGCACTCTCAAGAACTTCGAGGACCGCAAGAAGAGGGAGATCTCTTCGCGCGAACGATTTTTCAAGGTCTGTCTCGTGGGGTATACCAATTCGGGAAAATCGACCTTGCTCAACCGTCTCACCGGGGCGAGCGTCAAGGTCGAGGACCGTCTCTTCTCGACCCTCGATACGCGCACGCGCAAGTGGGATCTCGGCGACAATCGCGTCGTACTCCTATCCGACACGGTCGGTTTCATCCGGAAGCTCCCGCACCATCTGGTCGCCTCCTTTCATGCCACCCTCGAGGAAGCGGCCACGGCCGATCTGCTCCTCCACGTCGTCGACTGTTCACGGGGGGCGGCGGAACGCAACATCAGCGCCGTGAAGAGCGTGCTCAAAGATCTTGGCGTCGCCGAAACCCCGCAGATCGTCGTCTTCAACAAGACCGACCGGGTCACCGATTTCATGGATGTCAGTCTTGTGGCCCGCGGCGTGCGCGACCACGTGCTCACGTCGGCCAAGTCGGGCGCCGGTCTCGACGAGCTCACCGCTCGGATCTCCCAGTTTCTGGCCAAAACATACGCCTGCCTCGAAGCGCGTTTTTCGATCGCCTCAGGAAGGCTGCGCGCCTTCATCGCCGACAAGGCTGAAGTCCTCGACAGGACGACTCACGACAGCATCGAGGAGGTCCGCTTCCGCCTGCCGCGCTACGAGCTCGGCCGCCTGCACGAGATCGCCGCAGCCGAGGAAGCCGCTGTCAGGGAGTGTTGACCGTGGTCAGGGAGGGTTGACCTTCAGTCAGGGAGTGTTGACCTTCGGTCAGGATGGTTGACCTTTATAGGCGGGCGGAGGACGACTACTTGTAGTAGCGGAGGCGCTGGCCGGCCTGGATGTAGTGGGGATTCTGCAGCTCGTTCCACTCCTTCAACTCCCGAACCTTGGATTCGTCGTTGAAGAGCTTCTTGGCGATACCCGTGAGTGTGTCGCCTTCCTCCACCTCGTAGTAGTACTTCTTCAATCGCGGTTGGGGGGCGGTCTCCGGTGGGGGAGTCGGCACTGTCCGGGCCGCGTCGGGATCAGGCCGGGCCGCCTTGGAATCGGTCTTCCTCGAGCCGTTACCGGGCGGCCGCGTCCCGGGATCGGTGATCTCTCGGGAACCTCCACGGGGGGCATCGAGCGATCCGGGAGGAAGGGTCCTCTTGTCTCGCCCCCCGTCGGGATGGCCGAGGATGATCTCGAGGACATTGTCGTCCCTGATGTCGGGCGGAACAGTGGTGGAGCGGGCGGTGCGCGACTCCTGGAGCACGTTCCTGTCAGCCACGAGGGCCAACAGGAACACCACCAGGAGGAGAACGAAGAAGAGAATCTTTCTCATCTATTTTCCCGCTGTTTTCGCCTCGCGGTTATGAAGCATGAGCAGCGCGGGGCTGGCCACGAAGATCGACGAGTAGGTTCCCACGATGACGCCGATGATCATGGCGAAGGAGAAACCTTCCAGCACGTTGCGCTGTCCGTAGTTGATGGCGAAGAGGATGATCAGGACGATGAGGGTCGTCGTCGACGTGAGGATCGTACGCGCCAGGGTCTGGTTGATGCTCACGTTGAGCACCTCGTTGAAGGGCCGGCTCATACGCGGCAGGTTTTCCCTGATCCTGTCGAAGACGACGATCGTGTCGTTGAGCGAGTAACCGATGATCGTCATGAAGGCGGCGATGATCGGCAGATCGATCTCGATGTCGACAAAGCCGGTGAAGTGGGCGGCCGAGATGGCGCCCACGGTAATGGCCACGTCGTGCACCAGGGCGGTACAGGCTGCAAAACCGTACTTGTATTCCTTGAAGCGCAGGCGGATGTAGACGATGATCGCCACGAGGGCGAGAAAGATCGCCTTCACCGCGTTGTTCATCATTTCCACGCCCACCGAAGCGCCGATCTGGTCGGAGACGGGGAAGGGGTCGGTGAGCCCCACGGGGAGCCCGTTCTTCTGGGCGATCTCGAGCTGGCGCACGAGGCCGGCCTTGAATCTCTCTTTCGTGATCGACGCCGATCGCGTGTACTCGGCCACCAGCGTGAGCGTACGGCCTCCGTCGGAGAAGATGTAGGCATCGCCCTTGATGAAGTCGCCGAAAGCGCTGGCCAAGTTTTCCTTGTAAACGGTCGCCGGGTCGCCGTCGCCGAGCGCTTCGAGCTGCGCGGCGGTTGCGGGCGGCTCGACGAAGTGGAGGACCGCCTTGACCGCCGTCGTCTCCGTCTCGGTCTTGGGCGTCAGCTCGAGTCCCGAGATCGGGTCGCCGACGAGCTTGTCGCCCATCGCTTCTTCGATCTGCTCGCGATAGAAATCGGGCGATGAGGACGAGTCCTCGTCCGAAGCGCCGCTCCCCTTGATCTTGATGTTGTAGACCGCCGTATCCGTTCCCACGCTCTCCGCGGCCGCGTTGCTCATGACGGGGATGACCTGGAGGTTGGAGAAGGTCGAACCGAGGGCCGATCGGACCTCCGATTCGGAAACGCCCTCCTTGCAGACGAGCTGGACGTTGTAGCCGCCCGTGAAGTCGAGTCCCAGGATGGTCCCCGATACGAGGACGAGAAGAACGATGCCCACGATGATCAGAATGACCGAGATGAAGGCCGCCTTGGTGCGCATGGTGAGAAAGTCGACGTTCACTTCCTTGAGGATGCGGAACATGTTCAGCTTCTGCAGGCCCCTCTCGAGCATGACGGCGAGAATCACCTTGGAGACGAGGAGCGCCGAAAAGAGGCTGGTCACGATACCGATCATGAGAGTGACGGCGAAACCCTTGATCGGGCCCGTACCGAAGGAAAAGAGAATAAAACCGGTGATGAATGTGGTCGCGTTGGCGTCGACGATGGTGAGGAAGGCCCTCTCGAAACCGTTCTTCAGCGCCTGGGCGATCGTCTTGCCCTTGTCCTTCTCTTCCCTGATCCTCTCGAAGATGAGAATGTTGGCATCGACCGCCATACCGACGGTGAGCACGATGCCGGCGAAGCCGGGCAGTGTGAGCGTCGCCTCGAGGAAGATCAGAACGGCAAGGAGGAGCCCCAGGTTGATCGCCAGCGAAATGCTCGCCACGAGACCGGCCAGGAAGTAGTAGGCGATGATGAAAACAAAAACCGCCGACAGGCCGACCATGGCGGCTGTCTGGCCGCGTTCGATCGACGTCTTACCGAGGGTGGGGCCGATGTGGTGGCGCGACAGGAGGATCGGTCGCACCGAGACCGATCCCGATTTCAGCACGGTGATCAACTGTTCCTGTTCGTGGGGGAGGAAACCCTTCGGCTTCGGTCCGGAGATGATGCCCGAGCCGGGGAGTACAGACTGAATGATCGGCGTGGTGATGACCTTGCCGTCGAGCACGATGGCGAGCCCCTTCTTGATATGGGCCTCGGTGAACTCACTGAAGTCGTTGCCCCTTGCCGGCTTGAATTCGAAACCGACGGCCGGGAGGCTATGCTCATCGGAAGACTTCCGCACCATGATCAGGTCCTGGCCGCTGAAGCGCCATTTGGGATCCTTGAAGATCTTGACCATCCTGAAGTAAGCCGATACGAGCGCCTTGTTGTCTTCGGGCGCTGCGGCGCCGAGCCCGTCGCGGAGCTGGTTGAATGTCGTGGCTCCCTCGGGGACGAAGACACCCGATCTCTCGAGCGTGGCCGGAGAGTTGGGCAGCCAGCGGAAGAGCGCCTCTCGTTCGTTGAAGGTACGCGTCCTGTCGAGCGGGCTGAGATCGCTCTCGAGGCTCCATCCGCCCTCGTCGGCCTCCTTCTGCTCGAGGTATTCCGTGAGCGCGTCGAGCTCCTTGTCGACGAAGAAACTGTTCTCCGTATCGTCGGGATCGGTTTCATCCTCCGCCACGAGCAGCCATTCGAGGATACCCTGGGTCTGGATGATCTGGATGATGCTCTCCACCTCGACCTCGGACATCCCCGGAAGCTCGATGAGAATCTCGTCCTCGCCCTGACCGTAGATGGGGATTTCCTTGAGCCCCACCGAGTCGATCCTCTTTCTGAAGACCTCGATCGTTTCCCGCCGGATCTGATCCATGTCCACCGTTCCGCCCGCCGAGTCGGGAGCAGGCAGCTTGTAGCGCAGGGACGAACCACCACTGAGATCGAGTCCGAGGGTCACGTTGCCCTCGGTGATGCCTCCCTTGTGGAAGAAGATGACATAGACGGCCGCGATGACCACGACCAGGATGAGGGCGATCTTGGTGTTCAGATTCTGAACCATTTTTTAAAGGTCTCCATGTTCTCCGAGGAGAGGACTGATGGTACGAAAGAGGACATCGCCGAAGGCCTCGAGAGGATCGCGGCGATTACGGAATGGGCCGCCTCGCGTCTCTTGCCAGCAGGCGCGCGCGCAGAGGGCCACTCTTACTGATCTTCCTTTTCGGGAGATTCCGGAGTCTCGGGCTCGGCTTCGGCTGCAGCTTCTTCAGCCGCGGCAGCCTCGGCCGCAGCCGCTTCCTCAGCGGCTTTCTCGGCTGCGGCTGCTTCTGCGGCGGCTTTGGCTTCTGCCGCGGCAGCGGCCGCTTCGGCCTCGGCGATCGCCTTGGCCTTGGCCTCCTCGCGCTCGGCGGTGCGCTTCTTGCGCTTGGCCAGGCGGGATCCGGTCATCTCTTTGATGCGCGTTCCCTTGCCGGTCCGATCTCTGAGGTAGTAGAGCTTGGCCCTGCGGACGACGCCGGTCTTTTTGACGCGCACCTTGCCCACCTTGGGAGAGTGGTAGGGGAAGGTGCGTTCCACGCCCTCGCCCTGCACGATGCGGCGGACCGTGAAGGTCCGGCCGATCCCGCTCCCCTTGATGCCGATGACCGTGCCGGAGAAGAGCTGGATACGTTCCTTCTCGCCTTCGACAATGGTGACTTCCACTTCGACCGTATCGCCCACCTTGAAGTCGGGCAGCTCTTCTTTTCGATACTGTTTTTCTATTTCCTGGATAATGTCCACTTAACTACTCCTGCTCTAGACTCAATCCTTCTGCTTCAAATCCGGCCGTCTCCGCTCCGTGCGGCGCAGAGACATTTCGGCGCGCCACTCCTCGATCTTCTTGTGGTCGCCGGACAAGAGAATTTCAGGGACGCTCCGGTCTCTGAAAGTTCTCGGTCTCGTGTACTGGGGAAACTCGAGTCGATTGTGCGAGAACGAGTCGTCCCAAGCTGAATCTTCATGGCCGAGCGCGCCCGGAATGAGCCGCACTACCGACTCGACCAGGCACATGGCCGCCACTTCTCCGCCCGAGAGGACATAGTCGCCGATCGACACTTCGTCCCAGGGCAGAACTTCGCGAATCCGTTCGTCAAAGCCTTCGTATCGTCCGCAGAGAAGAAGAAGCTCCTCTTCGTCTGCCAAGCTGACCGCCCTCTGCTGATCGAAAGGCTGACCTTGCGGCGTGAGAAGAATGAGCTTGACGCTCCGTGCATTCTTGTCAGACCTCTTGGCCAGCACATCTTCCACCGCGTCGACGATCGGCTCCGGCTTGAGAACCATGCCGGGCCCGCCGCCGAAGGGGCGATCATCTACGACCCTGTGCGGTCCGGGCGCAAAGTCGCGAAAATTGACAAGGCGGACATCGATCAGCCCGCGAGTGACGGCGTTGCCCACGATGCTTTCCCTCAGAAAGGGTTCGAAGAGGCTCGGAAAGAGGGTCAGGATGTGAATTTTCATCCCTTGGTTCGGCCACTTTTCTGCGGGGTTCGTGGTGCCCTTTGTTCAACTCTTTAACGGACTTACGAAAATCCGATATCATAAAATGCAGGAAATTCAAATCAAGGTAAAAAGAAGTTTTTTTACCCTGACGGTACGATACCGGTGCGATATGCTACCTCTGGACCGAGCGGAGCCATTGAAACATTCTGCAGACGGGAGGCCAAGCCGAAATGTTCACAGGACTCGTTCAGACGATTGGCCACGTGGAAGGCGTGGAGCCATCCGGCGGCAAAGTCAGACTCAGAATTCAGTTAGGTGAATTGACCCGAGAGATTGCTCTCGGTGATTCGGTGATGGTTCTCGGCGCGTGCCTCACGGCCACAAAGATCGATGAGGGCACCGTATTCTTTGATGTGGTGAGAGAAACGGTCGATAGGACGACCCTGTCGCGACTGCGGACAGGTAGTAAGGTAAATATTGAACTCGCTTTACGATTGAAGGACCGTCTCGGCGGTCACATCGTTTCCGGCCATGTGGACGGAGTGGGGCGGATCGTTTCGATCCGGAAGTCATCGGCCGAGGTCCGCATCGCGATCGACGCTCCCACCGACGTGATGCGCTTTCTGGTGGAAAAGGGATCGGTCGCGGTCGACGGAATCAGCCTGACCATCGCGGCTCTCTCCGCACGCGGCTTCGAGGTGGCGGTCATCCCCCACACGCTCGACGCGACGACGCTCAAAGAGGCTCGAACGGGCGATCGCGTCAATCTCGAGGGAGACCTGATCGGGAAGTGGGTTGCCAAGATTCTGGGCGGAGCGGGCACACATAAATCGGGCGATCTACTGGAGATCCTTCGAAAGGGCGGGTATACACACCAATGACGACTGCACTCTTCTCGGCCCTGAAAAAAGAGGCCGTCCACCTGATCGGCGCCCTGAATTTTTCGCCCAAACTCGAAACGCTCGGCCCGGCGCGTATCGCGCGCACCACCCTCGGCACGGAGGAACTCGTCCTTGCCGTGACCGGAATCGGCAAGGTGCCCGCCGCCCTCGCCTGCCAGGCGGTGATCGATCGTTTCAGTCTCGACCGCATCGTGCTCGTCGGCACGGCGGGCAGCCTCTCGCCTCAACTCGCACCGGGGGAACTCATCGTACCCGACAGGGTCGTGGCCATCGACACGGGGCCCCTGATCCCGTCGTGGATCGAGACTGATCCGGCGCTCACGGCGGCGCTCGTCGACGCCTGCGCCGCCGCCGATCCCAGGGCGGCGATCCACGGCGGCGGCCTGGTCACACGCGATCAGCCCCTCCTCGACGCCCGGGAACGCCTGGCCGTCGAGCAGCGCTGGAAGGCGCTCGCCGTCGACATGGAGGCGGCCGCCGTGGCCCACGCCGCGCGGGCCAACAACATCCCCCTGGGGATCGTGAAGGCGATCACCGACCGAGCCGACAAGGAGGCCGAGAACGCCTTCCGCCAGAACCTCGATTTCGCCGCCGAACGGATCAGCCGCGTTCTGTTCCGTTTTTTCCAGAAGGGAATCACCGAATGACGCTTCCGCCCAGAGTCTCCCTCGTAGCCGAGAAGACCTACGATCGGCGCGCGGTCGACGATGCGCTGCAGAAACTCCTCGATCCCCTCGGCGGCATGGAGTCCTTTGTCAAGCCCGGTGACCGGGTGATCGTCAAGCCGAATCTCATTCTCGCCAAAGCCGCCCACGTCGCCGCCACGACCCATCCCGAGGTCGTGGGCGGTGTGTGCCGCCTCGCCCTCGATTGCGGGGGGCGTGTTTCAGTGGGCGATTCACCCGGCAGGGGATCGGTGCGCCGCGTGGCGGCCGCGGCGGGATACATGCCGATGCTGGAAGATCTCGGAATCGACCTGGTCGAATTCACTCCCGACGAGATCGTCGTCGACCATGAGGAGGACCGTGGGAACGGGGGGGGCGGCCGAGGGCCGCAGGGCGTCTGCACCCGGCTCACACTGGCGGCCGAACTCCTCGACGCCGACCTGGTGATCAACGTTCCCAAGCTCAAGACGCACGGCATGATGCTCATGACCATGGCGGTCAAGAACCTTTTCGGCGCCGTGCTCGGACTCCAGAAATTCCAGTGGCACCTGCGCGCGGGCAAAGACAAGGCGCTCTTCGGAAGGGCGCTCTACGAAATCTGCTGCGCCGTGAACCCGGGCCTGTCGATCGTGGACGCCATCATCTCCATGGATGGTGAAGGCCCCACCTCGGGAGACCCCAATCCCACGGGGTTTCTCGCGGCAGGCGCAGATCCCTCGGCCGTCGATGCCGTTCTCATGGATATCGTCGGTCTCGAGAGGAGCGGATTGCAGACACTCAACGCCGCCGCCGCCGCGGGCGATGAGGCCTGGAAGAAGGCCGAGGTGGTGGGCGCTTCGGTAGATGAGCTCAAACCGGCGAGTTGGACCCTCTCCAATGCCCAGTCGGCGGCCCTCCCCCTGCCTGTTTTCTGCCAGAAAATTCCCTTCTTGCGCGAATGGTTGCGCACGCAGGCGACGGCCAAGCCGGTTTCGGTCAGGGACAAGTGCGTCCAGTGCGGCGATTGCGTTGCGCTTTGCCCCGCCCAGGTGATGACCCTTGCCGACGAGGGCGTGGCGATCGACCACGCGCGCTGTATCCGCTGCTACTGTTGCCAGGAACTCTGTCCCTACGAGGCGATCGAAACACGCAAGGGGTTTCTCGGGCGTTTGCTGAGCTGAGCTCATGCCTGAAGCTGGCGGAGGGCGTCGACCTCGTCGCGGTTGGTGATGTCGATGCAGACCGACAGCTTGCGCGACAGTTCGGGATCGGAGGGCATCGCCTTGCGGATCATCTTGAGGAGCTGAATCACGAGCCGGAAATTACGCACCAAGTCGCCGCGCGACGCGTTGGTGTATTCCTCGATTTCGGAAAACGACTCGCCGCGGCACCAGGCGGCCATAGCGCTGCCGATCCGGAAATCAGGCGCCCGCACCGACGGACGGATGCCGAGGGAGCGTTCCAGTTTCAACGCTCTGTCCACGACGAGTTCCACCTTTTTCTGGTGAGATCCCAGAAATCCCGGATCGATCGGCATGAAGACGTCCGACTTGCGCCCCTCGTAGATGAGCGATCCGAGAACGACGTTGATCTGCACCTCGTCCATCTCGTTGAGGAGTCGGGCAAAAAAGAGTTCCGTCGCCTGGATCTCGTAACCGTTGATCAGCGAGGCCACCCGCCCTCTGTCTGTCACCGCGCCGTCGCGGATGTATTCGAGCTGTTCGAGGAATCCGAGCTTCTTCCTGATCTGACTGAGCTGCCTCTCGCGATTCTGTTCCCGCTTTTTGCGGCTCATGCGCGTCCACTGGAAATTGTTGAACGACTTTTCCCAGGCGGTGAAGATCTCCTCTCCCAGGTGGGCGTGGAGGTTGATCAACGTGTTGTAGGAGAGATTGAAGCGGCTGCGGATCGGCTCCACATCGTTGGAAATGAGTTTGCGCACGTCCTTGGCCGTGACCCGTCTGTCCTCCACGATCGAATAGACGAGGCCCTCGTCGTCGATCCCCTGCCGTCCGGCGCGGCCCGACATCTGCTGGTACTGGCGTGTGGTGAGCGTGTCGAAGCCGACCCCGTCGAACTTGCGCAGCGAACTGAAGATCACCGTGCGCGCCGGCATGTTGATACCGAGGGCGAAGGTTTCCGTCGTGAAGAGGAGCTTGAGCATTCCCGAGGTGAAGAGCTGCTCCACCAGTTCCTTGTGCTGGGGCACTAACCCGGCGTGGTGGTAGCCCACGCCGCGCAGCGCCAGGCTGCGCAGTTCTTCGAGGGTTTCGTCGGACTCCATGCCGTATCGGGCGCAGATCTTTCTGAAGAGGGCGTCGATGTCTCCGCGCTCCTCGGGTGTGAGCAGGGTGCGGGTCTTGTTGTGGAGCGCCCGTTTCTCGCACTCTTTCCGGCTGAAGCAGAAGTAGAGAAGAGGCAGCTTTTCCTCCCGCTGGAGCCGGTCGAGAAGGGTCTCGCGGTTGATGCGGCTCTGCTTGCGGCTCCCTCCCCGCCCGCCGCCGCGGGAGCGGCCCTGCTTTCGAGAGCGCGTTGGAAAGGTTTTGACCTTCGACGCCCGCCGCGGCCCGAAATCGGGAAAAAACAGGTAGTGGGTGAGGGGAACGGGGCGCTCCGTGCTCCGGATCACCTCGACCGATTCGCCGCGCACGAGGGAGATCCACTTGCCGAACTCTTTGAGGTTGGCGATCGTTGCCGAGAGGCAGATGAAGCGGATGTGTTCGGGCGCGAAGATGATACTCTCTTCCCAGACCGTTCCCCGCTCCATGTCGTCCATGAAGTGGATCTCGTCAAAAACGACGAACTCCAGATTTTCCAGCTCGATCGTCCTCTCGAAGATGGTGTTCCTGAAAATCTCCGTTGTCATGATCAGCAGGGGGGCGCCCGGGTTGAGGGTGAGGTCGCCGGTCATGATCCCCACGTCGTCGCCGAGTGTTTCGCGGAAGTCCCGGTATTTCTGGTTGGAAAGCGCCTTGATGGGAGCGGTGTAGATGGCGCGCGTCCCGTGAGCGAGGGCCCGGTCGACGGCGTATTCGGCGATCAGTGTCTTGCCGGCGCCTGTGGGAGCCGAGACGAGAACCGAACGGCCCTCGTCGATGGCGTTGACCGCTTCGAGCTGAAAATCGTTGAGATCGAAATCCCGATAGCGGCGCGGTTCGAGGGGGGGCTTGGAAGTCGGTTTTTGCGCGGGCCGTGCTCTGCTCTTTTTTTTTCTTGCCAAGTTTTCGTTTCCGCGCATCGGCAGATGCGACTCCGCGCATCGGCAGATGCGCTGGCTTTGGGTCGTCGAAGAGCGCCGAAATCGTCGGCTCTCGGAAAAGAACGTTACGGCTGCACATCCTAAGAGGGTGGTCGACGCGATTCAAACACTTAAACCCCGCGGGGGACCGCTCGATCGCAGCGGCCGGCGCCGGAGGTTAACAAAATCGGTGCCTTGAAGTCCTCGGCACGATCTGGTATAGGAGAGTTCTTCGGTTGCTGCCAAACAGCCAAAGACGCGGTTGATCATTTTAATATCAATATTGAGGAATGATTTTTAGGGAGAGATTTCATGGTCATGATGGACAAACAGAAAAATGTTGATCTGCCTGCCTTCACCGATCGTCGCCTTCATCCGGTCCGCCTGGGTATCGGCCACCTCAACCGTCTTCTCGTCGCCAACAAGGGCAACGCCACGGTGACCGTCGACAGAGCTCTGCTCGAGTCGGTGACAGCCACGCTCGAGATTTTTGTCGAGGACTTCGAGGGATCCTACCGTCCGGCCAGGGAAGAGAAGAAGACTCTCGTCGAACAGCAGCCCAGGGTGACCCAAACCCGCGTCAGCTCATAGTTGAACGCGCTATCGGCTGGGTCTAAGAGGGTGTCAGTCCGGTCGGTCCGAGGAGGCGGGCGGGATGACACCCTTTTTTCCGGCGAGCCGCGTGCATAACAGATGAGACAGAAGAAGAGGCGCTCCAGTCACAAGAAAGCGGGGAGGGGTCCGAATCGCCTGGGAGAATGGCTCCTCGTGCCGATCCGGTTCTACGAGAGCGTTCCGCCCCGGTTCATGGGATTTATTTCCCTTTTCCTTTTTCTCCTGATCGCCTGGTTCATGGTGAATTGGATCCTGAATCAGGCGAAAACCATTCCCACCTATCGGGTCGATCCCAATGTGGTCCGTTGCACGGGCCGTCCCAGCTGGCTCGACATGTCCTTGGGACCGGGCAGGGACGTGATGGCCGATATCAAACGGACCGTCGATGGCCTTCCGAATGAATCCATTTTCAACGATGCTTTTATCAGGCTTCTGCGCCACAGGATCGAGCAGGGGAGCACATGGGTCGACGATGTGGTCGCCGTGGAGAGGGTTTTTCCGGCACAGGTCAAAGTCCGCCTCCGGCTGAGACAACCAACGGCGCTTTTTTATCGCCGTAACAGCGGTTACTACATCGACGCGCGCGGTGTGGTCATCGATGTATTTCGCGCTGACGCGGCTGGCGGCGCAGGCCGTCAGGATCTCGCCCAGATCCAGGGGATGAGTCTCGTCGCCGCGCCGCGGCTCGGCTCCGTCTATCCTGACGAGGCACTCAAAGAAGGCGCCGCTGTCGCCCACGAGGTGGGCGGCCTGGTTCGACGCATTGGAAAAGACGCGATCGAG
>Ga0180430_10002638_pt1 | contig 16039 bp, 12 predicted proteins | sample SS_ome_9_FD_132999 | JGI IMG/M metagenome (GOLD analysis project Ga0180430, IMG submission 132999) | Hypersaline lake sediment archaeal communities from the Salton Sea, California, USA - SS_1_S_2 metaG | ecosystem: Environmental > Aquatic > Non-marine Saline and Alkaline > Hypersaline >... | reverse complement strand
GGTTTATAAAATTGATTCTATATTGCTGCGACTATTGTTGCCACTACCATACACCAACTCTAAGCTGAACGACGAAAGTATAAAAAAAAACACGAAATTCAAACCTGAGATTTACATTCTATACCCCATGAATTCTATAAAACATGTTTTTTTACTGTGAACTGCATCGCAGCTTATGTGCCCGGGTATCACAAAAAAAACACTCCAAAGTTGTTTTATGAATCGAGTTTCTGATAAATAAGCTTCAAAACTGCACCCAGCTGCTCATTTGCATTCTCCTTAATTTCCGCACCTTCCCTGAGCATTTTCACTACTTCGGGATGAGAAAGCAGATCCACAGCATTGATCTTTACATTTAACCAGGCGCCCTCTACACATGCATTTAGGGCCAGGGCTCCAACTCCTGCATCGGTAATGCTGTTGGGATTTCCAATTTCAACCATGGCCTGTGCCACTTCAAAGCCTCTGTTTGCCACTTTCATCACCTCCATGGGTACTTCAATGGCATACAGGGTTGCCTCTTCAATGGCTGTTTTTCTTAGTTCTTGCTCCCGATTGGTTTTTTTTGGGAGTCCGAATGCAGCCATAATGGCATTAAATGCCCTGGTATCCTCATCCACCAGATGGAGTAATCGCTCCTGGATAACCTTTCCACGATCTGCCCAGTCAGAGAATTCCTCCCAGCGATCGTCCCATCCTCTCTTATGGGAAGAGAGATTAGCCACCATAGTGGTCAGGGCTGCCCCCACGGAACCCATATAAGCACTTACAGAGCCTCCTCCCGGCGCAGGAGATTCCGAGGCGGTCTCCTCCATAAAAGCAGCCAGACTCAAATCGACCAGTGTCTTAGCTTCTCCTTTATTCAACTGATATTCGATTATTTTATCATTGGGATCAAAGGGACTCAGTTCGTCAAGTCCCATAGATTTAACAGCGATTTTGATCAATTCGCTGTCGGAAACCCCTGAGGATCGCCTTTGCTTTTTCAAAAAATATCTGCCTGCATCCAACATGGCCTTCAAAGGCACCAGTCCAACCAGCTCGGAGCCTGTAACCCGTATGCCGCGGGCTTCGGCTTTTTTACAAACCTCATCAAAAGCCACATGCACAGGGGTGAGAGAAATATTGGTCAGATTCATGGAAATCTGTGCTACTCCATATTCTTCGATAAACCATCCTATGGCCTTGACTTCCTTCAGAGAACCAGGAATCATAACCGGATTTCCATCAGTGTCTGTTACAATCTTTCCGGTAAGCGGATCCCCTTCCCGCTTGCTTCGCCCCCGTTCTCGTACATCAAAAGCAATGGCATTGGCACGCCTGGTTGAAGTGGTATTCAGGTTAACATTATAAGCTACCAGGAAATCACGGGCTCCAACCGCTATGGCACCCGTACGGGGTATAAACTCAGCCGGGCCAAAATCGGGTTTCCAATCCGGATCTGCCAGTTTATCCTTCAAGCCCTCATATTCGCCCGAACGAACTGATGCAAGGTTCCTTCTCTTTTCACTTTGAGCTGCGTTCTCATAACAATAAACCGGAATCCCGATCTCTTTCCCAATTCTCTCTGCCAGCTGATGCGCATAGGCAACAGTCTCTTCCATGGAAATGCCGGCCACCGGCACAAGGGGACAAACATCGGTGGCCCCAAACCTGGGATGTTCTCCTCTGTGTTTGCTCATATCAATTATTTCCGACGCCATCTTTACAGCCAGGAAAGCAGCCTCCACAACCTGTGCCGGAGACCCAACGAATGTTACCACCGTACGGTTGGTGGCTTTCCCCGGATCCACATTTAACAGTTTTACTTCCGCAACTGATTCCACCTGATCTGTGATTCGCCTGATCACTTCCATATCCACTCCCTCACTGAAATTGGGAACACATTCTATAAGCTGCTTCATAAAGATGATTGTATTTTTCCATTTAAGATCACTTTCCTGATCTGGCTGCTCCCATAGGAATAGGGCATATATCCAAAACCAGGCATGGGCTCCGTAATAATCAAATTTGCTGATTTCCCGGGAGTGATGGAGCCATGCGTATGCTCCAGTCCCATGGCATAGGCCCCGTTCCTGGTCACCGCATTAAGCACTTCCACAGGTAGCAGTTTCAATTGCATAATGCCCAGGGACATGACCAGTTCCATATTTCCGGAAGGCGACGATCCCGGGTTATAATCGGATGCCAGGGCCACCGGCAAACCCGCCTCAATCATTTTTCTGGCCGGAGCGTAGCTCATACCAAGAAAAAGAGATGCGCCTGGCAGGATAGTGGGCATGGTAGAACTGTCTTTCAAAGCAAGCAATTCTTCCTCACCCACAAATTCGAGGTGATCCACAGAACGCGCATGGTACCTGACCCCGACCTGGATACCTCCGGAGTTGCCAAGTTCATTGGCATGTATCTTGGGTACCAGTCCAAATCTGGCCCCTGCTATCAGGATCCTTTCAGTCTGTTCCACTGTAAAGAATCCTCGATCGCAAAATACATCAATAAAATCAGCCAGTTCCTCTTTCGCCACAGCAGGGATCATCTCCTCGATTACCAGTTTTACATACTTATCCTGATCTGACTTAAAAGCTGACGGAACTGCGTGAGCTCCCAGAAAAGTGGACCTGATGCTGAGGTCTGTAGCTTCTTTGATCCGCCTTATTACCCTGAGCATCTTCAGTTCATCCTTTGTATTCAGTCCATAACCGCTCTTAATCTCAACTGCACCTGTACCGGAGGCTATTATCTCCCGGGCCCTCTGCATGGATTGCTCAAACAATTCATCTTCGGAAGTAGAAGACAGGAGTTTCGCAGAATTAAGGATACCTCCTCCCCTCTTTGCAATCTCCTCGTAACTCAGGCCCCGAATTTTATCTTCATATTCCCGCTCCCTGCTGCCTGCATATACGAGGTGGGTATGAGAGTCACAAAAGGCGGGAAGAACCATACCTCCATTGCAGTCCAGTACCTCATCATCGGTGAAGGGAATTACTTCGCCTTCGCCAAAACAGGCAATGGTACCGGATTCAATGACCAGCCAGGCATTGCTTAGTGTCTTGACAGAGGCCATATCCTTACCTGCCACCCAGGATGAAGGTTCCTGTTCGGCGACCAGCAGTTCAGCAATATTTTTTAATACCAGTCTCACACCACGAAGATAGGAAATTGCGGGCGGCCGGATTAATGTTTTAGAGCAATCTTACTTCAGAAGATAGGCAACAGCCACACCCAGGTAATTTCCGATGGCATAGCCAATTACTCCAATGATCATGCCGGGTATAACCACCTCCTTGTTCCTTATGGCTGCTGCCACAACAGGTACAAAGGGTGGAGAGTTTGACAGAGCTGTGGAGGTTATAATATAATCATCCACATTAATTTTAAATATCCATGAGAGGATGGCATGCAGAATTAAAGATCCCACTATGACCAGTGCAATGTAGAGCAGGAGATTTACCATCAGGTGGATGTTCTCCACATTGAAAAGAGCTAGCAGATCAGCTTTTGAAGCAACGATTATACAGAAGACATAAATAAAATACATCCCCAGCTGGAAGGAACTTTTAATCCGGTTAATCGCAGGTATAAGCGAAGCACCGATTCCCAGGGTAGTCACTGTAAGCACAGCAGCAGTATCTTTGGCATCTCCTTCAAAGAGGTAGGTACTTCCGTAGCCTATCCCGAAAATCAAAACGGCAAAACCAAAGGCCTTCAGGATCCCAATGAAATTCCTCTTTTTAAAGAAGCCCTCGTAGCTTTCAAAATCGGAGACATCAAGCTCTGTCTGAAGCCCGATTTCTCTATCCGTGCTGTAGGGGCGCAGGAATTTCCCAAACAAAGGTTTGGCACCGGTAATGAGGAATAGAAGGATTAATGCACCGATCACGAGTTCTGCGGTATGGGTCAGGATATAGAGTTCCTCCTCAACAGCCAGTGCTCTGGCAATAGCAGCCAGGTTTGGAGTACCTCCGGTGTACACACCAATCATCATACCTGAAATTTTCCATATTTCGGGAATGCTGGAGCGGAACACATAGTAACCTACAAAAACCAGTATAAGCACCGAAGCAACTCCCAATAACAGAGAGATAAAAGTGGTTTTCGCCATCCTGGCCCATTTTACAACATTTTCGGAGAAAAGCACCAGGGGAATTCCCAGCAATATAGTGACACCCATTACATCGCCCTGTAGCCCGGAAATAGAATCGGGAATTATCTGGATATTTCCCATAACCAGACCAATACCATAACAGAATACCACAATCCCTATCTTATTAATAATAGAGAATTGAGTACTGTAGTAAAGAAGAAATGCGGGAATAAGAAAATAGCTGGCAATAATGATTACGCCCATGAGGTTTAGCTTTAAGGTCAGCTCCAAAAATAAACAAAAAGCTTAAAGTCAAAAGCTAAACATAGATTATCAGACTACTCAGGGCAATCCTTAAAGCTCTTTTCATACTGTTCGATAGCCCTGTAACTCATACCCATACTGGAGAAACCTCCATCGTGGAATAGGTTCTGCATAGTCACTTTCCGGGTAAGGTCTGAGAAAAGAGTTATACAGTAGTCAGCACAATCATCGGCAGTAGCATTTCCCAGGGGGGACATTCTCTCGGAGAAATCCTCAAGTTTATCAAATCCGTGCACACCGCTACCAGCTGTGGTTGGCGTGGGGGATTGGGAGACTGTATTAATCCGGATGCGCCTTGATCGTCCATACATATAGCCAAAACTTCTTGCAATAGATTCCAGGATTGCCTTGGCGTCGGCCATGTCATTATAACCGGCAAAAGTTCGCTGCGCTGCCACATAGGATAATGCCACCACAGAACCCCACTCATTGATGGCATCCATCTTTCGGGCGGTACTCAGCACTTTATGAAGAGAGAATGCTGAAACATCAAGAGTTTTATGATAATAACCGTAGTTCAGTTCATCATAATCCAGGCCCTTTCGCACATTGGGAGACATTCCTATGGAGTGAAGTACAAAATCAACTTTACCTCCCAGGATTTCCATGGATTTCTGAAAGAGATTCTCCAGGTCCTCCAGGCTTGTGGCATCCGCTGCGATAACCTTTGCATTGGTCTTTTCTGCTAGCTCATTTATGGTCCCCATTCGCAGTGCTATAGGCGCATTTGTTAACACGATTTCAGCCCCCTCCTCGTATGCCTTTTCGGCCACTTTCCAAGCGATTGATTGTTCATTAAGGGCACCAAAAACGATCCCTTTTTTCCCTTTCAATAAATTATAAGCCATGATTAAATGATTTGTATTGTATTTTCTGCCCTATTAACAAATTAAAACCCAGTTTGTGCGATAAATAATCAAATACGCAGGAGCACCCTGGCATTTGACAGCGCCGCCTCGGTGACTTCCTGGCCGGAGAGCATTCTTGCAATCTCTGTAATACGCTCTTCTGCATTTAGTTTCCGGATTCTGGTATAGGTCGCATCGCTGGTATCTTCTTTATATACAACGAATTGATCAGCCCCTCTTGATGCTACCTGAGGGAGATGCGTAATGGCAATTACCTGTCTCCCCTCGGCCAGGTGATCCATAATACCTCCGACTTTATCTGCAATCTCTCCGCTAACTCCTGCATCAATCTCATCAAAAATTAAAGTAGGCATACCTTTTCGATCCGATATCATCGATTTGATAGTGAGCATCAGCCTGGAGATCTCACCACCCGATGCTACCCGGGAAATTTCTTCAAGAGATAACTGCTTATTGGCCGAGAAAAGGAAGCGTACCTGATCTGAGCCATTTGCATCGTAATTCTCAGTTTTCACAAGCTCCACCTGAAACCTTGCATTGGCAATCCCGAGCGATTTTAACTGCTCTTCCACTCTGAGTTGCATCTGGCCTGCCGCATACTCCCGCTTTTTATGAAGCACTGCGGCCTGTTGGTCCATTTTATTCAGCAGGTCAGATTGTTCCTTCTCCAACTGAGCAATTTTCTCATCAGAAAAAGTAAGAGCCTCGATTCTGTCACCCAATTGATCCCGCTGATTTATCAAGTGATCCAGTTCCTGAACACGGTGCTTCTGCATAAGGCTAAACAGCAGATCCATCCGCTCTCTTAGCTGTTCAAGTTCACCGGGCTCAAGTCCGGCTTTCCCAGCTTCCAGTTCCACTGCAGAGGCAAGATCTTTGAGCTCAATATAGGCCGATTCAAGGCGCTCAGCCATTTCCCTGGAAGGAGTGTAGAGACTTGAGATTTTCTGCAAGTGCAGCAATGAAGCCTTCAACTGATCCAGGATACCAGTGGTTTCAGCAGATAGATGTCCCACCGTTTCAAATAATGCGTTTCGTATATCTTCGGCATGTTCAGCCCTTTGCAAATCAGATTCCAGTTCCTCCATCTCCCCCTCTACCAGCTGAGCTGACTGCAGTTCATTAAACATAAACTGCATATAATCAAGCTCCTCTTTCAGAGCGCCAGTCTCCTTTCTGAGCTTTTCAAGCTCTTTGCTTAACCCGGTATAAGCAGAAAAGGAATCACGGTAAAGGGCCAGCTCCTTATCCACACCTGCCATATGGGTGATTACTTCCATTTGATACAGGTGGTCATTCAGCCTCAGATTCTGATGTTGGGAATGAATATCCACCAGAAGGTTCCCCACCTCCTTGAGCAGGGGAAGATTCACCGGAGTATCATTAATAAATGCGCGTGATTTCCCCGCCGGGGATATCTCTCTTCGGAGGGTTGTAAGCTCTTCAAAATCAAGATCGTTTGCCTCTAAAATCCCTTTAACTTTTTCCCCGGGAAGGAAGGTCCCTTCAACAATGCATTTGGCTTCCTTTAATTTCAACACAGAAGTATCTACCCGCTGCCCCAGGATCAATGAAAGAGCTCCCATTAGAATGGACTTCCCTGCACCGGTCTCCCCGGTAATAGTAATAAATCCACTTGAAAAATCCAGCTCCAGATGGTCAATCAAGAGGTAGTTTTTTATATAAAGGGACTGAATCATTTTTGCTTCCTAAAATTCGGATTCCAGGATTGCCTTGTATTTAGAGGCATTGGGTTTATCCACTTCAGTGAGAATGAGGTGCGCCCTGTTCCGCTCTTCGGGGTAAGATTCAGTATATACATTTATAATCTCATCCACTTTCGCATCGAACACGAGCCGCAGGAGGTACATATAGGGATCTGGCCTGCTTCTGTATATCTTCTGCAGCAATTCCAGGTCATTGGTTATCTCTGTCCTTCCCTCTACCACTTTTTCATCCATCACATCCAGACCCAGCCGGTGATAGCGGTAATTGAATTCCCTTAAAGGTTCATATTCAGGGTCTATCATATCCTTTACAAGCCAGTAGCGATTCTTATGGGCAATATCATCCATGGGTTTCCATCCGGATTCAGGAGCATTCTGCGCATTTTGCACAATTTGTTCTGCATTGGTAAAATACTGTGTGCCTCCCATTAGGGAGAAGGTATCATAATCAAGCCCCAGGATGTAGTAGGCATAATAAGCCAGGATGGAAGTCAGGTTGGAAAGATGCGAATTCAGATCAAACTCCAGAGGGGAGAACTCCACATAGGTAAATTTGATATCGTTATCCACAAAATTAAGTGTAGTGGTATTATAATTCGTGTTGAATACGGGTCTTCGGGCCTGAATGGTCAGTGTACCCTTAAAATCAGTTGCTGATAATTGCTCCGTGATATTGAACATCAGGTTACACTCAATCCGTTCCTCCATGGTATATACATGATCGGTCCAAACCCGGTTGTTCATAAACTCGTAAATGGCGTTTTGCAGTGTTTGATAAACCTGCTTATTGGTGCCCTGGATCTGTTGACTAACCACCTGCACATTGCACCTGAGCTCCTGGCTTTGCAGGTTCATTGAGAACAAAAGAATAAGCAACAAGAGTTGGGCCTTACGCATCTTCTATCATTTTTATCACCCGCTGTACCAGGTCATATGCCACCTGCGACTTGGGTTTCAATTCAAATTTTTCTGCCTTCCCATGGCGGTCAATCATGGTCACCCGGTTGGTATCTGTCCCAAATCCCGCTCCCCTGTCCTGCATGGAATTCAAAACCACCAGGTCCAGATTCTTTTTCTCCAGTTTCCGACGGGCATGTTCCTCTTCGTTGTCGGTCTCCAGGGCAAAGCCTACCATGAGCTGTCCGGCTTTCTTTCTTTTGCCCATTTCAGCAGCAATATCTTTTGTGGGCTTTAGCTGTATGGTCCAATCCTCAGTGCCCCTTTTTACCTTTTTACCAGAAGGAGACACAGGGGTAAAATCAGAAACAGCAGCATTAAATACGGCTATATCCATCTGCTCAATAAGCCCTATACACTGTTCATACATTTCTTCAGCGGAAGTAATGCTGACCACCTCAATTTCCGGAGAACGGGTCACCATAGAAACAGGGCCGCTTACCAGATGCACTCTTGCACCTTCGGCTGCAAATGCCTCAGCAATGGCAAATCCCATCTTCCCGGAGGAATGGTTTCCTATAAAACGAACAGGATCGATATTTTCGTGTGTGGGCCCGGCAGTTATGAGGACCTTCTTATTCAGAAGTTTTTTTTTTGAAGGCTTCGATATAATCTGCCTGATGTAATGAAGGATCTCTTCCGGTTCTTCCATCCTTCCCGGACCTTCCAGGCCACTGGCCAGCTCTCCCATGCCAGGTTCAATCACCAGATTCCCGTAGCTTTTAAGTATTTCAAGGTTTCGCTTCGTTGAGGGATGCCTGTACATATCCATATCCATTGCAGGTGCCACAACTACCGGGCAACGTGCAGATAAATAGGTAGTGACCAACAGATTATCCGCTATCCCACCCGCCATCTTGCCAAGGGTGGTTGCCGTAATGGGAGCAATAAGCATCAGATCGGCCGAGACGCCCATCTCCACATGACTATTCCAGTCGCCTCCTTCGGCACTAAAAAAATCTGATAAAACCGTGTTACCTGACAGGGCCGAAAAAGTTACAGGACCGACAAACTCCATGGCGGAGGGCGTCATAATCACCTGCACCCGGGCTCCCTCCTTAACAAGGAGCCTGAGCAGATATACCGCTTTGTAAGCAGCTATGCTCCCGGTCACACCGAGGATGATACGTAAGCCTGCAAGATCCATAAGGAAGGCTTCTAATCTACTGTTCCTCTATTTCAGGTGCTTCGTTAATCCTGAAATATATCTGGTCGTCAGTTAATTCCTGCAATGAAATCAGTGAAGGTTTGGGCAAGCGCTCGAAAAATTTGGATATCTCTATCTGCTCGGGATTCTCGAAAACTTCCTCCAGGTTATCCGTATAGGAGGCAAACTCTTCCAATTTCCTGTTCAGCTCCAGCTTCATTTCCACACTGATCTGGTTAGCTCTTTTTGCAGCCACCATTACAGTTTCATAAATATTATCAGTTCCTCCGTCCAGGTCATTTAAATTCCTGGTCACTGTAGTCAGTGGCGCCTTTGTTTTTTTGTAATCCATCTATTATGATTCCTTATTAAAATTTTCTAAATACTTACTGGAAGCCTCATACATTCTGTTTGCTTCCCTGGTGTGAGAACCTTCTGGGAATTCTCCTATAAAACTGAAATACTCATCCACCGCAACCTGATACCGGTCCCGTTGCTTACTGGGAACGCTTCCCTCTGCAAGAAGATAGGATGACTTGAGGATTAAAAACAGCAGCTCCTCTCTGTATTTAGTTTCGGGATACTCAATAAGACTGTTGCGAAGAGCAAGTATGGCCGACTTATAATATCCCAGATCATAATACAACCTTGCACTGATAAAAGATTTCTCTACCAGCTTATCCCTCATTTCTGCGACGATTGCCTGACACTCTGTGATTCGTTCGGAAGTAGGATACTTCACCATAAACATCTGCATGGCTGTAATAGTCTTGTATGTTGTCTGCTGATCCAATTCCGGTCGCGGCGACTGCTTGTAAAAGCAATAACCTGTCATAAAATCGGCTTCCTCCAGAAATACGCTGCTGGCATAAGTGGAAGAAAGTTCACTGAAATAATAGCCTGCCATCATATAGTCGCGCTGACCATAATAGCTTTTTGCCTGGTAATATTTAACCGTATCGGCTTTGGTTGTACCTCTGAAAACATTGGCTACCTGATCGAAGAGTGTTCCCGATTTCGCAAATTCGCCCTCTTCATAGAGCTTAACCCCCATTTCATACTTCTTCTCGAAGTCCCTGCTTTTCAGCAACTTCTCATATTCTCCACATCCACTAAGGATCACTGCAGCTGCTGCAAACAGTACTCCAAAAACAATCCTGTTTTTAAACATTGCGCAAAATTACAATTATTGAGTTAATAATAAAACAGTTGGGCAATTATTTGCATAAACCTTTAAACAATAATCATACCGTTTTTATTGCCCTTCCGCTTCGCATTTTCTTCAACAGTTAATGTGTTAAGCAGCGAAAGTATCGTCCCTCCGAAAAAAAAACTAAATTTGCAGTCTAATCTTTAAAACCTAGATCTGTGGATATTTTTGAAAGAATTACCAAGAACAGAGGCCCTATCGGGCAATATCAAAAGGCGGGACACGGCTACTTCGCTTTTCCCAAACTGGAGGGAGAGATCTCCGCACATATGAAATTTCGCGGGAAAGAAGTGCTGACATGGAGTCTGAATAACTATCTCGGTCTTGGGAATCATCCCGAAGTGAGAAAAACAGATGCTGCAGCTGCAGCCGAATACGGGATGGCCTATCCCATGGGTGCCAGAATGATGTCGGGTCAGACCCGAAAGCATGAAGAACTTGAGCGGGAACTGGCTTCATTTGTTCAGAAGGAGGATGCTTTTCTTCTTAATTACGGCTACCAGGGCATGTCTTCCATTATCGATGCGCTGACCACACGTAATGATGTAATCGTTTACGACTCGGAATCTCACGCCTGTATTCTGGATGGTATGCGTATGTCTCTTGCCAAAAGGTATGTATTCCCGCACAATAATATGGAGAACCTGGAGAAGCAGCTTGAGCGCGCCGAAAAACGTGCTGACCAGCAGGGTGGCGGTGTTCTGGTTATCTCAGAAGGAGTTTTTGGAATGGCCGGAGACCTGGGTAATCTGAAGAAAATCTGTGAGCTGAAAGATAGATTTAAGTTCAGACTCCTGGTAGATGATGCCCATGGTTTCGGAACAATGGGTAAAACAGGAATGGGTACCGGCGAGCACTTTGGTGTTCAGGATAAAATTGACCTCTACTTTTCTACCTTTGCCAAGGCTATGGCCGGTATCGGTGGATTTGTAGCTGCAGATACCGATGTGATAGACTACCTCAGGTACAACATGCGCTCACAGACCTATGCCAAATCACTTCCCATGCCTATGGTCATCGGCGCTTTGAAAAGGCTTGAAATGCTTAAGTCCATGCCCGCACTGAGAGAGAATCTATGGAACGTGGTAAATGCTCTGCAAACGGGACTGAAAGATGCCGGATTTAATATTGGAGCCACCGAATCACCGGTTACCCCGGTATACATGAATGGTGGTATAATTGAGGCAACCAACCTGATCCTTGATCTGCGGGAAAACTACAATATCTTCTGCTCCCTGGTAATTTACCCTGTGGTGCCAAAGGGTGATATTCTACTCAGATTGATTCCCACATCCATGCACAATCTGGACGATGTTCAGGATACCATCGCTGCGTTCACTGAGTGCCGGACCAAACTACAGGCAGGTGAATATAAGAGTGATACCTTTCAAGACATTTCAGCATTACGGGTGTAGATCTCGAAATGCTGTTAGTGCTTAGTGGTTAATGGCCAATGGGTGCCTACTAACCATTTACCGCAAACAAAAGTAAGAGGCCGTCTTATAAGTCAAAGTGAGACGGTTTCTTTTTTCCATAAATTTTTACTGATCCGGGTTTTCCCGGATATTCTATTCAGTAAATTCCTGTGAGGGTAATTTCAATGAGAAAAAAAGCTCCTGGGGTTTCAACTGGGCCATTTTCAACAGATTGTGTAGCATGGAGATTAATCCAGCTCGATTTCTGTGTTTTCCAGCCCAAAAAGCAGATGAAATTCTCCGAATCAGTTATAAAAACCGGGGAGGGCCTTTTAACAAAATCATGAAGTAACAATTGCGTTACTATTTCATTTCTTGTTACTTTTCATCTTACTATCTATTATTTTGTCAGGCTTTTAACAGTCTGTATAACAGGTATATATAACTATTATGGATTTTAACGATCCGGACTGTTAAGTAACAACATTGCAACTAAGTCCGGGTAGAGCGGTTCGTTACCTCCCCGCTCCCCCGCAGATCCGGACGAGCGGCTTTTCCGCATCCGGTTCCTCAGTATTTAGGTTCGCTATAAGGACCTATAAGAGTGTTTGATAACGGGTAGCAAAAGTGGATTCTGTTTCTCAACATGATCAGAAAATCTGTTCCAGTTCAGTTTAACCTTACCCCCTCTGCGATTAAGCCACTTGAATAAGCTGTGTCTCACCATCCTGTAAAAGCGTTCAAGACTCCTGCTATTAAAGGTAACCCCATAATAGTTGTAGTGCCCGCGCAATTTGATGTTGAGTGACGCTATCAGGTCGCCGAGTTTCATATGACGATTCTTCTGGATGTAACTACTCACATTCATTATAGCCCTGGTTAGCCGTTTGGAGCTGGTCTTGCGTTTTAGAACCAGGTTCCCCTTTAAACTCTTACTCAGAAAATGAGTAAAACCAAGGAAATCAAAGCTCCTGCCATTCCCGCCCCGTTTGCTGTTCAGGTCTATCAGTTTCGTCTTCTCCGCGTGTAATGTCAGTTCGTATTTGGCGAACCGTTTCGGCAGAACTGCCATTACTCTTTCTGCATCCGACTTGTCTGCAAATCCCAGCACAAAATCATCTGCATACCTAACTATAAAACTCTTACCCTTTAACACTGGCTGGATTTGTTCCGAAAACCACTCATCCAGCACATAATGTAGATAGATGTTACTCAGTAACGGTGATATCACCGATCCCTGCGGGGTTCCCTCATCAGGATAACTAATATTGCCCGATTCCATGATCCCCGCCTTCAACCACTTATCTATCATCTTTCTTATTACTCCATCCTTAACCCGTTTGTCCAGAAAGTCCCGGAGCATCCCGTGATTGATCTTCCCAAAGTAATTCTCGATATCTGCATCTATGATATAGTGCATCTTACCAAAACTTACTTCTTTGAACAGGTATTCAATCGCTTGATGTGCTGAGCGTCCAGATCGAAAACCATATGAGAAAGGTTTAAACTCTTCCTCATAAATCGGCTCAAGAACCCTCCGAACACTCTCCTGCAATACTTTATCCTCTATAGTCGGGATACCTAACGGTCTGAGGCTGTGCTTGTCTTTCGGTATCTACACCCGCCGTATGGCTGGGGCTTTGTACCGACCGGTTCTAAATTCCCTTAATAGATGCTCACATCTTTCTGGAAATTCCAACCCGTACTGCTGCCACGTTTTACCGTCAACTCCCTTGGCACTTCGCTCGTTGAGCTTTTCATAGCTCTCCTGTAACATCGTACCATCTATAAAGGGATAAAGACTATGCAGTGCTTTTCCTTTGTGCTTCCTAGCTCTATCGGCTATCTGCAATTCTACTGTTGACATCTTTTTCATGTAATGGATACATTAATGTTTCTAAACCGCAGTTCTAAATACTGGCATCTCCCTTCCCTAATCACCGGCTTTCAGCGGTCCTGATTTCCCGGCTTTCAATCGGTACTATGAAGATGCTAAGACTGCCTTCGTCCTTCTCCTTCCCTTCGGTTTCCCTCGGTACGGATACCACTTAACGCTTGCTGCTTTTCTTTCCGTTACCACAGGAGCAACAAGTTTCCTGTGTAACCCGGTCATTTGATCACGCGGTTGACCTTGTGCCGCACTTGTTCGTGTGGAGACGGTAGGCTCTCCCGTGTTCCCGCGATTCCCTCTTTTGTCTCTGATATGGTCTCCGACCCCGACCAGGCTTCCACAGCTCGCCGTTGGCGCTGCTTCAGTGTTGTCCCAGCATTGTGAAAAACTAAGACCCTGGTATATAAAACAACTTTCGAGGCTCAATACATACCTTTAACACTCGCTGTCTACGATTCGTGCAGGCATCTCTACCTACTACGCAAGACTCGCTTCCGGTGGGGGGCTACCCCTTGCCGGACAGGATTGGGGACCTGTAGGGAATCAATGAGGTGTTTCATTATTTATATTTAATTCGCCTTTAAATCCTCACCTCGCGGACTTTCACGGCGCAATCACAAGATTGTTAGTTTATGAAACCCCGAAATAAAGGGGTGGGCAATTCAGGTTTATTCAGTTTCAGTGGCGGGACCAATGGAGCAAGTAACTATTTCTATTGCACGATATCAGTTGAGCTATTCCAGCTCGCCTAAATACCTCTCTGCATCCAGAGCAGCCATACAGCCAGAGCCGGCTGCAGTAACTGCCTGCCTGTATGTATTGTCCTGAAGATCGCCACAGGCAAATATCCCGGAAACGTTAGTCTTGGCTGAACCAGGAACCGTCTGGACATAGCCGACCTCGTCGGTTTCCAAAAACTCTTTGAAAATATCTGAATTGGGAGTGTGCCCGATGGCAAGGAAGAATCCATCTATATTTTTCTTCACAATCTCCTCTCCTTCTTCTCCTTTGTTCTTGAAAAGTTCCAGTCCTGTCACCACCTGGTCGCCCAGCACTTCTTTGGTCTGGTGCTTCCATAGAACCTCGATATTTTTTGTATTGAATACCCTTTTTTGCATGGCTTTGGATGCACGCAGTTCATCCCTGCGTACAATCAAATAGACCTTCTTACAAATACCGGCAAGGTAAGTGGCCTCCTCGGCAGCAGTATCACCACCACCTACAACAGCCACTACCTTGTCCTTGTAAAAGAAACCATCACAGGTTGCACAGGCTGAAACACCATAACCCTTAAACTTTTCTTCTGATTCCAAGCCCAGGTATTTAGCGGTAGCTCCAGTGGCCAGAATAACACTGTCGGCGGTAATTAAGGTATTCTCATCAATGACCACCTGCTTAACCTTTCCTGAAAAATCAACCTTGGTTGCCATTCCAAAACGGACCTGTGTTCCAAAACGCTCGGCCTGTTTCTTCAAATCCTCCATCATGGCTGTTCCATCAGTCCCATCAGGATAGCCGGGAAAATTATCTACTTCGGTTGTGGTGGTTAACTGACCACCCATCTGCATACCGGTGTACATAACCGGACTCAGGTTGGCACGTGCTGCGTAGATGGCCGCAGTATAACCAGCTGGCCCAGATCCAAGGATCAGGCATTTTACATGCTCGGAAACTTCTAGTTCTTTATTATTGCTGGCAGGCTTTTCAGAATTACTGCCCATGGGTTTAAATAGGTCCATTGTAAAATAGTTATTATGTTTTATTTTTGTATATTATAATTATATTAATTTATATTCAAACCTTATTAATCTTAATAGTTTAATTAAAAAGGCTGGACGCATTAAGATCACTCAAATTACAAAAATTCCACCTCCCATGATCAAATTCAGTACCAAATCAAAAAAACGAAAGTAAAGATTCCAATCCCGGACAAACTTACAGTCATCATCTTGATGAAACCTGCATATGATGACGGGATGACAGCTTAGCTGATACTTCATTTTAATCGGGAGTATTTGTCAATATGAAATGAATTATTACTTTTGCAGCACTATTGATCGGGGTGTAGCTCAGCCAGGTTTAGAGTACTCGTCTGGGGGGCGAGGGGTCGGTAGTTCGAATCTACTCACCCCGACCAAGAAAAAAAAGCCTTGCACGAAAGTGTGAGGCTTTTTTGATGCTAAACTAGTTATCAATTACCCTAATAGTTCTCTGCAGCAGAATGTGTTCAGAGCTGTTCCCCACCATAATCTCAAATTCTCCTGCTTCAACTGTCTTCTGCATTTCTGAATTAATAAGAGACAGGGAGCTAAGCGGAATCTCAAATTCCAGGCTTCTTTTTTCACCAGCTTTCAATTCAAGCTTCTGAAATCCCTTTAATTCTTTTACAGGAGTTGTTACGCTACTGATCAAATC
>Ga0180430_10002637_pt1 | contig 16041 bp, 8 predicted proteins | sample SS_ome_9_FD_132999 | JGI IMG/M metagenome (GOLD analysis project Ga0180430, IMG submission 132999) | Hypersaline lake sediment archaeal communities from the Salton Sea, California, USA - SS_1_S_2 metaG | ecosystem: Environmental > Aquatic > Non-marine Saline and Alkaline > Hypersaline > Sediment... | reverse complement strand
AGCTTGAACCAAGAGATGTTGTAGTTGAATTGCGGGGTTGCACAACGGTTGGGCCCGCCCCAGGTTTCCTTAACCCAGTAAGCCTCACCGCAGGGGATCTCGAAGTAGCGACGCCCTGTGAAGTTGAGCCGAATAACGTAGTCCCGCAGTCGGTCGTAACGCAAAAGGAGCAATGCACCGGAACCGTCACCGGTTACCCAGAGCCCAACGCCACGAGCGTTCTGCAAATTGAGCGGTTTATCCAAGCGAACGATTGGCATCAACGCTTCGCGTTCCTTGGCGGAATAGGTCTCCCGACTGTTACGATTTGTCTGCGTGAGAATCAGAGCATCACCCTCTTGCTTAAACGTGGCAGAGGTAGGATTTTCAATTTCGGCGACTTCGGGTTGCAAAGAAATATTTTTCTCGTTGTCATAATCGACCGCCGTAATAAAGCGGAGCGAAAATTTCGGTGCCTGTGTTTTGTAAGGGTTCCCTAGACGTAAGATATCACTTTGTTCTCGACTTGGTCCAACGCGGAAAAACTGACCCGGCGTGAGGTAACCCATCTCGGAACCGGTGCAGCCCCAGCGTGCATCCCCGGTTTCTCGGGTTAGTGGATTTTTTGTTGGATAGAGTTTGATCACGTCACCTTCGTCACGAGCTTTCCAGACAATCGCACCGGTATAACCACGACGGAAGGGCAGTTGGAGTGTTGCTTTTAAGGTGTCACGTTGTTGTTGCGTCATCCCTTGGCTTGCGTTCTTCCATAGGCCTACCGTCTCGGCGATCGGACCGAGCATACCGTGATTTTTCCAGTCTTTCGAGGGGTAATGGCAAGCAAACGAGAAGTCGAATCCTGCAAGGTTGTGAGCTGCGGCCTGGCTCATTCGGAAGTGAGCTTCGTCGAGTGTGCTAGCAGCGCGGGAAAAGTGCCAGTTGCGGATGCGGGTACCGAGGTCCATTATTCTACGGCGTGCGTTGCGGACTGTCGAGATACGGTACTCGAAGTGGCCGTAGTAACGCTCGGCTCCGTAACCTGAGGCAAAAAGTATCGGATGATCGACCTGCGAGTAAACCTCCGAAGTCCACTTACGGTAGGACCAACGGGCGTTGGCGAAGTTACACGGATTTAAGCCATCGTAGGAGAAACGGTCGATCTTGCAGTCGTTCACCAAGTCAACGAGCTCCTTGACCATCTCGTCGTAGAGCTTGCTGCCTAGGGCGGGCAGGTAGGACCGGTACATTGTCACTAGCCCCACCGCTTCGTCATCAGCGTTGTGTGCGGCGGGCAGCGTGGAGCCAAAACCTCGCTCACAGTTACGTAGAATCCAAATCTCCTGGTCGGTATTGAGGAACTCGCCGACACTGACAATTTCGTCACCGATGCGCACTTTGTCGAATTTGTGGTATCGTGAAAGAGCAGGCGGGTTGGGCGGATCGACCGAAAGGTTTTCTAGCGTGAAGGGTAGCTCCAAGCCCTTTTCGGGGCGAAAGAGGAGCGTTGTTTCCTCTTTTCCGACCGACTTCGCAAGAGTGCCACTTCCCCAGCTTTGCAAGTCACGGCGTGGTTGCGTACCGACAAAAACAGGGTCATCATACGGAATGTTATTGAAATCGTAATGGATGGTCAAACCCATCCCGCGAGCATTGAGCTTCTCGGCGAACTTTCGCAGGTCCTCTTTACCGTTTGGGAAAAACTCTTTCTTGATCCAGCAGTGGTGTGATCGGTCGGCATAGACGCGCCCGTAGAGGCGGTAGAGCCTAATTTTAGCCTTTTCGAGGTAGGGCAGGAGGTATTCGACATCCTCCATCGACTCGGGGAATTGGATAGCACTCTCGCTGATATCGCTCCATTTTTCCTGCCAGTCTGCCATCCATTTCTTAGCACGAGCGTAGTCCCACTTTTCGCCGGCCGGCAACTTCGGATGCGGAATATGCTCCTCACCCCAGATGCGCAGGAAGGTGTCGTCCTCATCGAGGTCGGCGAGTTTCTCGGCTTCTTCCTTATCTTTTGTTTTGGAGGAAAAATTTTCGCGGATGTAAAAAGCGAAACCGCCTTTGGGTACGTTCGGTCCTCGCCACCAAAGCCAAGGCCACTCAGCGACGTGTCGGCCGTAGTCGCGCGTCATATAATCGAGCGCAACGCTACTCCGTAGCGGATTGTGGATTGCCAAGTCTAGCACGAGTGACATTTGCAGCTTCGTCGGAATACCGTGAAGCTCTTTGATGCGGAAGGTGAGGTAACGCTCTTTCTCTTTAATCTCCATTACGACCCGTTGCGTACCCGTAGTGGAGGCAATGACGTAACAACCATCGTTGCGCTTCGACCATTTCCGCAGCGGTATGATCGTGTTATTAAACGCACGGAGGTAAAACCCCATCTCTTTGCGCGTCAGATCATGGGCGGCAACAAGCTCTTTACCGTCCGACTTGCGCACAATCGAGACCGGAAGACCTGCCGCCGAGAAGGTGAGCGAGAACCGCTCGGTGTTGAAGACGATCGGCTTGGATATGGGTTGGCCTACGGGATCGGCATCAGGTGCCGTGAGCAGGATTCTATCCATTTCGGCATCACGATCTGCGCCGGGAGCAAGGTTGCATAACAGTAGAAAAACGAACAGAGCAAGCGAAACTTTTTTGAACATCTGTTTCCCCTTGGTAATAACCGGAAGTTTAACCAAAAAAGACCCAAGCAGGAACGTTTATGTCTTACATATAGTAAGTTAGAATATGGAAATCAATTTGACGGGCGATTCCATTCCCGCATCAAAAGGAAAGCATTATTCGATCAGATACTTTCAACGTAACGCTCCAACGCACAGCTTTCTTCTTCGCAATAGAGTTTTTGTCGTGAAATAACAAGATCCCAATCAACGAGCAGCCCGTCGAACTCTGGGCCATCGACGCAGGTGAACTTGGTTTCCTTCCCGACGCGTACGCGGCAACCACCACACATCCCTGTTCCATCGATCATCACCGTGTTGAGCGACGCGATCGTAGCGTTACCAAAAGGACGGACGGTTTCACAGCAGAACTTCATCATAATCGCAGGACCAATGGTGAAGACGCGGCCAATATCCGCACTGTTCGCTTCAAGCAATTCCTTGAGTGGCTCGGTGACGAGTGCTTTACGTCCTGCACTACCATCGTCGGTCGTGATGATGAGTTCATCGGAAACATCGCGGAGCTGGTCTGACCAGAAGAGTAGGTCGGCGTTACGTGCACCTTGGATAGTCGTGACGTGGTTTCCCGCCTTCTTGAGTGCCTTGGCGATGGGGTAAATCGGAGCGGTTCCCACGCCGCCAGCGACCATCACAACTTTGTCAAAATTTTCAATCTCGCTGGGGTGCCCGAGTGGTCCAACGATCGCAAAGAGGTCCTCCCCCGCTTTGATTTTGACAATCTTCCGTGTCGAGACACCGACCGCCATTACCACCAGCGAGACCGTTCCGGCTTGGGCGTCGTAATCAGCAACCGTAAGCGGGATTCGTTCGCCATTATTCTCGGCCATAGCGAGGACAAAGTGACCAGCGCGTGCTTTCTTTGCGAGGCTCGGTGCCTCGACAATGAGTTCAAAGATTTCGGGTGCTATTTCTTGATTGGAAAGGATTTTAGTCATTGGAAGTTATTTGGGTTTCCGTGGTCAGAATTATTGGTGGCCTATTTCGACGAGGCGACGAACATTCATTTTATACCTTTCGCACAATTTGTCAAGAACCCAAAAAGAGTTCGCACTTTTGCAAGCGAGGAACGCTCCCATTTACGCAATTATATTACCTATTTTCAACAGAAGTCCCGAATTTCCGCACTTTTTCGGCGATTCCTCGGAATTTGCTAGAATGACAGGGAATTTCCCCATTTACAAGTGAGGTTACCCATCAAGCCTGCCGCAGCCAGGGCAGGGAGAGACCCTGTACATAGACCCTGCGCAGTAATTTTGCGAAGGGGTGGCAGGCGGCTTTATCTTTCGAGCGTCGCGTCGTTGAGATCGCCGATTTCACTTTCGATGAGTATCGCTTTTTGCCCCTCGAAAGCTCCTGCTCGGACGTAATACTTTGGATTTCCGTGAATGCCGAGCACCATCGGGGATTCGACGTTTTTCTCGGTGGTGAGGATGTCCCCGACCTTGAGTCCGATTAGGTCTCCGGCTTTAATTTGCGTTTTTGCCAGTAACACCTCCAACTCGATCAACGAGGTCTTCATCGTCTCGGTGATCATTTCCATTGTCTCGGGTGTCGATTGGTTTTTGCCGTAGGCAATCCAACTGTTTGCCGAGAGGTCTCCACTGATTCGCTCAATGGAGTTGTAAGGAATGCAGAGACTCATTGTGCCACGGACATCGTGGACGATCAACTCAAAGGTGACGGAGATGACCACTTCATTAGGCGGGAGAATCTGAACGAGCATCGGGTTACTCTCAACTCGATCGATGGTCGGCTCCAGGTCAACAATATTCTCCCAAGCCTGTTTCATCTCTTCGAGAAATAGTGTTGTTACCTTCGAGGCTAACCGTTCTTCAATCTCTGTCAGCGCACGTTGTGCTAGCGATGTGGTCTCGCTACCACCTCCGAGCATTCTGTCGATGATGGGATACATAATCGAGAGATTCATATCAAGAATGAGATGCCCCTCGAGTGGTGGTGCGGTAATAAGGTTGCAAACCGTCGGGTTTTCGAGATAGAGAATGAACTCACTGTACGTGATCTGGTCCACTTCAAGCAGCTTCATTTCAACGATTCCACGGAGCATCGTCGAGAGTGACGCACTAAAGTTACGTGCAAAACCTTCGTACATTGTCCGCAGCGCAACGACTTGGTCTTTACCGACACGTTCGGGTCGCTTAAAGTCGTAAGGCTCGATTTTTTCGCGTTGCTTCGTAAGGTTTGAGGCGGAAGACTGTGCAACCTTACGTTTCCTCACTTCTGCCTGTTCCGCAGGAGATGGTGCTTCGGCTGCTTGCGCACCGCCACCACCACCGGCAGCAGGAGCACCGCCGCCGCTAGCTTGATTCAGCAGGCTTTCGACCTCTTCTTGAGATAGTACATCACCGGGCATAATCCTTTACTCCCTGATTTGTCCGTCGCCAAAAACGACATATTTGTACGAGGTTAATTCTTCTAGGCCACACGGGCCACGTGCGTGAAACTTATCGGTGCTGATTCCTATCTCTGCACCGAGCCCAAACTGTCCACCATCATTAAAACGTGAACTCGCATTGACCAACACCGCCGAGCTATCAACTCCCTGCACGAACTTTTTCGCACGCGAGAGGTCCTGAGTAAGGATGACTTCGGTGTGACCACTGCTGTATTTATTACAGTGAGCGATTGCTTCTTCTACATCGGCAACGGTTTTTACGGAAATAACCGGGCCAAGATACTCGGCGTAATGATCGTCTTCGGTGGCACCAGTCGTTGGGAAAGAAACATCGCCGAGCAATTGAGCGGTTTTTTTGCATACTCTTAACTCAACTCCTTGCTCGTGAAGAGCCAGCAAGATCTGCTTGCCTGCCGCCTTTACAAACGGCTCTGCTAACAGCAAGGATTCACACGCATTACAGACGCCCATTCGCTGGCACTTTGAGTTAATCGTGATATCAATAACGCTTGCCAAGTTCGCTTCGGCACCTGCGTCAATATAGACGTGACAATTTCCTGCGTAATGCTTAATTACAGGCATTGTTGCGCCTTCACTGACACGGCGAATGAGTGTCTCGCCGCCACGAGGGATGGTTACGTCGATGAACTCGGACATTGTGAGGAAATGCCCAACGGCATCGCGGTCTGTCGTTGAAACAAGTTGTACCACATCCGCGGGAAGTCCGGTCGCGGCAGCGGCCTGATGCAGCAGCTTGCCGATTGCTTGATTGCTGTGGAACGCCTCCTTGCCGCCACGCAGAATGACTGCGTTACCACTCTTCACACAGAGTGCCGCAGCATCGGCGGTGACGTTCGGCCGTGATTCGTAGATAAAAAATATGACACCCAAGGGCACCCGCATTTTATCTACACGTATCCCATTGGGGCGTACATTCGAGCTGATGATTGTACCTGACGGGTCAGGTAACTGTGCTACCTCTTCAAGAGCTGTGGCGAGATTTTCAATACCTGCGTCGCTTAGCCGAAGCCGGTCAATTGCTGCGTCGGTCAGTCCAAAGCTTGGGCCCGCTTCGAGGTCTTTTGCATTGGCTTCTTGGAGTGCGTCTTTCTGTTCGCGCAGGAGTTTCGCACTGGTGCGGAGCCAGTTGTTTTTAACCTCACCGGAGAGTCGCACAAGCACCCGCGAGGCCGCTCTTGCACGCTGCGCAACGTCTTGACAGTAATTGAGAAGTTCGTTTTTTTCAGTCATATTAAGTCTTATTTTCGGGGGTTACCCCTCTATTTTCCTAGAATTAGTTGAGTTCATTTGCTATTTTCCCCATTGTACCAGAATCGGGGAGATCCCTCAAGGTCAATTTGCCCCAATTCAAACTCCCTGCGGCGGAACTGCTACGTTTTAGGGACCATTCAGCTTTACAGGTATCGTTCAGCTTGCGAGCAACGAACATCCCATACAGTAAAGCGGGGGTATCTGGGGGGTTTAAAGAGCTCTATCGTTATAGTAACTCGCCTGCGAGGTCCGCTTCAGCCACTTTTGCCATCCCTTTACTTTTTCGCTCGCGCGAAGCGACTTGCTTCGTAGATTGAGCGTTGTGGGGTCTCCGCGAGTAATTTTTTCGAGTGCAAGTACTGCTTCATCACGAATCCCATAGTTTATCTCGAGCACCCGCTCCAAATCGGAGAAGTAGCGTCGCGTTGGTGCTTCCCCCATCGCTTCGACAGCCTTACGAGAAATACTCTCGTCTTGGGAACGACTATACCTTTGCAGCGCCTGGATGCCCACTTCATCGCCGATCTTCGCGAGTGCAACAGCCGCCGCAATGCGTACTGCGTGGTCGCCGTAGGAAAGTTTGTTGCGGATTTGCTCTACGACATTGGTGGCACGCATCTCGCCGAGCGCCTTGAGGGCGGCAATCTGGATGACTTTGCTTGGATCGTCGAGGCATTTTGCGACGTCACCAATGTTTTTTGAGCTTCCATTTTTTGCAAAGTAGCTACAGGCTCGCCGGCGCACCTCGCTATCACGGCTGATCATTGCCAACTTCGCAATCTTTTGTGAGGTTTCACTCGGTTCATCTTGGATCATATCGAGTACTGACAGCAAAAGGTACGGGTCAATCTTTTGACGAACATTCTCGTAGAGCGCGATCGCGTGGAAACGGTGAGGTGGGTTTTTCTTGAAGTGAATCTTTAATTGGCTGATCGCTGTTTTGGCTTCGTAGGTGTTAGGATGTGAGATGGTTTCAATTGTCTTAAAGATAGGCAGGCACTTCCGCAACATTAAGGCAAGTTCTTGTGGCGTGGCGTTGATGCGACGCTCGTCAAGCAATTTTTCAAGGATTGGAATGAGGTGCTCTTTGTGTGAGGCCATTGTCGCGTAATCACGCTTTAAGTAAGCCTTTTCGACGGTATTTAACTCCTCAGATTTCGGGATGTAAACAGGTGCGATGGGATCTTTGTGCGAGCTTGGCGAGACGGTGAGTTGCTCGAGACTCTGCGGGTAGGCCGCGAAAAAATCTTGTCGCATCTTTTGAAAATTATTATCTTCTTTGTCATCACCTTTCTTGTCATCATTTCTACTATATTGGGTCGGATAAAATTGGTAATCTTTGGCGGGGGGCCACCTTTTGCAGAAGAAATCGTAGGAAAGCTGCCGGGTTGTAGCACCTTGACGCTGTCCCATACCTTCAAGTAAAAGGGCACCGCACTCTTGGACACTCCAATTTTCGCCGATCGATTTGATCGTTGCGTGTTTAACTCCGATGACGCCTGTGGTTAAAAATTCGTAAGCGATCGCTCTCGCATCGGCAGTGTGACATTCGCCAAGACGCTTTGCAATAGTTAGGTCGACACCGGTAATTCGCTCTTGACGCCATCGCGGAACAGTCTCCCAGTAGCCTAATGTCAGCAGTGTTGTGAGCATTGCTTTGTTGACGGTGTCTTTCTGATACGCTCGTTGTTCCTCAAAAAGCTCGAGAATCTTTTTACGCTCGTGTTCGGTTGTCAAGCGTTGCATCGCGTTGGCAGCAGCCACCCTTACCTTTACGTCGATGTCCCTAAATCCGGCAGCGAGCCAATCGAAACGACGCGAACTGCTGTACGTGCTGATTGCCCACAAAGCCTGCGCGCGGATGGCGGGATCTCTCTCCCGCAAGGTGTTGACTAGGGGCAGCGGTACGCCACCACTTTTGTCAAGTCGCCAAGAGAATGTTTCCACTGCTGCGACACGGATTGCCGTATTCTCCGAGAGCAAGGCCGCACAAATTCGCTGCGACTCATTCGCGTCGCGATACATTCCTAGTGCTAAAATAAGCTCAACCGCCAAGGTAGGATTGTAGAGGGACTCTCCTTTGATAACGGTTGATTTCTCTTTCGTCAATCTTTCTAGAAGTTTCTTCGAAACGGCATATTGGTCGAACATTTCCTCTAGCGTTGTAACAATCTCGGTGCGGAGTTGTGCGTTGTCGCGATTTTGGTAGCCTAGCAACGCGATGGCTTCAATGGCAGCAGCACGCCGTTCGACGCTTTGCAGTGAGTTATTCACGCCAACTTGCAGTTTTTGCAAAAGTGACTTCGGAGACGATGCACTTGGGAGCAGGCCGCCGCGAAGATTTTTGGTCAAATTCGAAAATCGCTCTGTGAAAGATACATCCTCGGTTTTTTCTTTCGCTTGCTTGGTGTCCTTGGAGAGTGTCTCAATAACCAATTGCGGGAAATCTTTAGGGACACCTGTCAGATGAACTAATCCAATCGCTGCATCTAATTGCTCTGCCTTCCCTTCTGAATCGAGTGCAGCAGCTAATTCTTGACGTCGCATCTTTTCGCTTTTTGCCATCTGCCAGAGGAATTGATTAAGCAATTGATTTCGCCAGCGCAGATTTCTGGGAATTTTCCACTCCATCCAAGCATAAGGTTTTTTAATCGTTGGAATCCAGGAATTCGATTGGAAAGGGAATGGACCGTTGTAGCGTCGGCGGCCTTCGTCGTCAATTTGGTACTTCTCGGCTTGCTTACGAACTTCCTTCGAGGAGGTGTCTTTCTCCTGTTCGGGCTTCTTTGAAGTCTCCTTCGCGAGCGGAAGAATGTTCGAGTTCAGCCGTTCTGCAAGATTGTCAAGCTTCAAAACACTGCACCCTGGGAAGAAAAATACTGCGCAGAAGAGCACAATAGTGAGCGTTTTTGTTTGTAGAGCTTGCCTAAACATAACAAGTGAGTACACAAACTGCCCAAAAAAGTCAATAGAAATCTCTGACGGGCAAAATGGGAGGGCTGGGGGCCTTGCGCAAGACCCCGCTGCCGCTTATAGTTGCTGTCGCATTGCTGAGAGTGTTTGTAGCTGCTTGCCAATATCGTTGAATACCCTAGAAGCAGGGTCTGTAGGTCTGCGGCAGTCCGAAACACCATCTTTGGCGTATTCCGCAAGGTTTTCATAGACACCTGCCAACGCAGAATAGCCTGAGACAATACTCTGGCCACCCACCTTGACTGTGCTAGTTGAGCTAGCCTTCGGATCGCGAAGGGCAATGTCGAGCAAATTGACACGCTCGTAATATCGCCCTCGGTGGAAGCCGGTCGGGCCTGCGTTGATCTCCATCATAGCTTGGATAATGGCAAGGTCTAAAGCGACTTGGATAAATTGTTTTGCCTCAGCTTCGGGCACAGCTTTTTCTTTGAGTGTGACCGTCCCGAGAATCGCGAGGATGCGGTGGGCTAGGTCGGTTTTTTGATTGGCGACAATTCCATCTTTGGGTTTCCCCGTTTTGCGGTACTCCGTATATGCCTTGACTGCCTGATTCGTCTCCAATCTAGCAGCAGGAATGAGCATTGATACCAGCCTTGATTGATAGTCAACTGGGTAGTTGAATGCAAGGTAGTACAATGCTTCGGCGGCTTGGGTTCGTATCCAGTCGTGTGCGGTGGGGTCGCGTCCTGGCGGTGGTGTTTTCTGCTGGATTAAACCGAGTAGAAGTTGGTTTAGAGTGGAAAAGTGTTTGTTCTCCACGCCATTAATTTTACAATGTCTGACGATCCCCTCCATAGCCGCGACCTTGAGGTTGTCTGGGATTTCCATTGCATCAGTAATTCGAAATGCCGCAGGTACCGCAGCGTCGTCGAATCGCGGAACCTTCATTGCTTTCAAGCCTGCATCTTTGTGAAGCACAATATTACCAAGCATTGGCATAACCAAAGGCTGCGGTTTCATCTTTGTGGCGAAAAATTCTTTACGGTAAAGAGGGAGCGCCGGCGGCTGCTCTTTCACAGCTTTTTCCGATGACATATTGAGAAGACCCAACATCAACACAGCATTTTGACGCACGATGTGATCGTAGCGGTACACAGGATTCGCCGGACGCTGTGCCGGAAGTATGGGGCGAAAACGTTGACCATCAACCTCGATCGGCTTTTGTGCCACAATACAGGAAAAGTATTGGTACATCTTATCGATCAGATAATGGTAAGGCTCGCTCTGCTTGATGCCGTAAAGAAATCTTTGGTCACCCGATTTATGCTGAAAGACATACCGCAATTCTTGGAAATCGTCGTAGTAAGCCTTCTGGGTAAACCAAGGAAGGTAGGTATTGAGGAGGAAATTATGGAGCTCTTTCCGATTCGCTTTTGTGGCGTGGCGAACTGGGCGATTGGGATCGTCGGCAGGCCTGTTTGGCGAATCCTCAAAATGGTCCAGACGGAGAATCTTGATGATTTTGTTGAGAGCGTCCTTGCGTTGCGCGGTGTCGTTTGGCCCAAAAGTACTAGGATACTGCAGGTAAACCGTCGCAGGGGGAGCTGCGGGCTGCGCTTTGGCGGGTGCTTTCGGTTGTGTAGCTGCCGGAGCCTTAGCGGGAGTTTTGGGCTGCTGCGCACTGGCCGAACAGGCAAGAAAAGAACTAAAAATGAGGCTAAACGAGGCAACTACAACAAATATGTTTTTCATAAGTCCTATTTTTCCCAGGTTACAGTACGTTTCTTGAGTTTATGATGTCCGTGACAATCGTAGCAGGCGGGCTTGCGTTCGGGTGCATCTGCGTCGTCAAGTTTATCGGTGTTCTTCTTGAGCCATTTTGCGACAAAATCTTTACCGGCAAAACCATTCAGGCCCTTCTCGGTTTTGTGGACTTTGTCAAAATCCTTATGACATTCAATACACATCGCGGTCATATTTTCCCGCGTGTACATTTTATCAGGTGGAACACTCTTGCCCTTTTCCGGGTCCGCCGCGTGTTTCTTCGAATCGCCGTGGCAACGAACACACCCAGCATTGCCGAAGCGATGCTCGTGAACCATCTCTTCCTTTTCGAACTCCTTATGACACTTCACACAAGCGTCGTTGTTGGCCAGCACGGGTGGTGGCGGTCCCCACGGGTTGTCCGACACGACGACTTTTCGTAAGACGTAAGGCTTCTCCGGATTGGGTACTTTCTCCTCAACTTTGGGAGGGAAGGTGTCACTGCGAAGTGTTCGCTTTTTGGTTTCCGCATCCCAATGAACTTTTCTGTCGGGTCGTTTGTGGGCACCGTGGCAGTCGTTACAGACTGTTGTTCCTGTGGGCACCTTGCCGTCGGGATTTCGTGCGAGCCAACGTGTAATCGCGTTGCGCGAGTTGACAACGTGGTCCTCGACTTCGTGACACTTGCGGCACATTTTGTCGAGCGTCATCCGTGTGAACATTTTATCGGGCGGGGATGTTTTGGGTTTCGTTTTGTCACCAAGGTGGATCTTCGAAGCACCGTGACACTTGACGCAACCGGCGTTAGCGACTTGGTGTTGTACAACCAATTCCTCTTTGAGGAAATCCTTGTGACAATCGGTGCAGGCCTTGTTGTCTGCCATCGGCGTGGTGCCGAGAGCACCTTGGCCGGGAGCCGGTGGCGTGTGAAGCGCAACCCCGATGAGGACTGCGACAAACACAAAAAAGACAGTGAGGCAAAAAATTGAGTGCCATTGCCTAGAGGCAAAGAAGGGCTTATTCATTATGATACTCTGAAAAATTTTATGGAATCAAAAAACTTTAACCTGAGTATTTTACCAAAAACCCCTCATTTTCTGAAGCGGGAAATTCATCTTTTCTGTAATTTTCTGCCAAATAGCGGGCTTTAGGCCTTTTTTTCTTGAAAAAGGAGATTTTTGCGGGTAGGCTTACCTTAGCAGAACGTGTAGAAAATCAAGAAGTAAAAAGATTGCGGCGATTCTTGTAACGAGAATCAAAAATATCGGGATGGATCCGAGAATATAATACCCACTTTGACAGGACAACCCAAGTTATTGACCCACTCGGAGCGAAATGCAATACATTTACCGAATCGACGCAGTTAGAGAACTGCTAAGCACAAAGGTTGAAGGCGCAACAAAAGAAGAAAAAGTTCGGCTTGCCGAACAGGCAGAAGTACTTTTTTGGCGGCTCGAACCGTCGAAAAACTACTCGATGATGCGACTCTGTGAAGAGATTCCAGAGCTTTCATCTGCTTCCAACGGGGATACCGTTTATGCCGGGGAGTTGATATGTCAGGATCTAAGCCACTTTATCTCGGAAATCATCGCCTCCGCTGATATTTTTGCGACGGAGATAAAAAAACCGCTCCTTACGGCTCGTGAGTTGGCTGAGATTCTAGGCGTTTCGGAAAAAACGATCGCCCGTTGGCATCAGAAGGGAATGTTGCCTGGCTTTCGGTGCTGCGTTCCCAAAGCCAAGCGGAAGCATTGGTATTTCTTCGCCGATTCCGTGGACCTTTTCATAATGCGCAACGAAGGTCGCATTGCCCAAGGCGGTTCGCTTTCTCAAATGAGTACGCAACTGCGTCGTGATATTCTTGCTAGCGGCAAGACATTGCAACGTGAGGGGAAATCGCTTGAGGAGATTACCAGTTACCTCTCCCAGAAATTTCGACGGTCCAGCGAAACGATTGCGCTGCTGCTAGGCCGACTTGTACCTGAAGAGACAGCGTTCCAGAAGGAACCTGCAAAAGTTACCCAAGAACCAGTTCCTGAAGAAAAGGTGAGTGTCGTAGAGTCGCTTGATTTGCGTTTTGTCGCGAATGAGAAATTCGAGGAAACAATGGCCGACGTCGAGTTGGAAGCCGAAACGCTTAGCATCTACGAAGAGGATGCTCCTGCCAAGCATACTAAACCGCCCTCCGACCTTCCAGCCTACCTGAAAGCCCTTTACGAGGTCCCGCTGCTCAGTGCCGGGAAAGAGCGACATCTTTTCCGCAAGATGAATTATCTTAAGTACAAGGCCGATTATTTGCGTCTGCAACTCCTTGGTGGGGCCTTAGAAGATGAGGCAACCCACGAGCAGCAAATTTTGTCGCTGCATAAGCAATCGGGTGAGGTCAAGAACGAGCTAATTCGCGCCAATCTGCGACTAGTCGTGTCCATTTCGAAGCGTTACATCACTCGTCACAACAACTTTTACGAACTTGTCAGTGACGGCAACGTTTCGCTGGTTCGCGCCGTAGAGTTGTTCGACTTTTTCCGCGGCAACAAGTTTAGCACCTACGCTACTTGGGCAATAATGAAGAACTTCTCGCGAATTATTCCCATCGAAAAACAAAGGTTGGCAAGATTCCAGGCCACCGAAGAGACGCGACTCAGCGGCTTGCTTGACGAACGAACGAGCGAGCCGGAAGAGGTCGTCCGCCGCTTCCGGTACCTCGATGAGATTGAAGTGATGCTCGAACAATTGCCGGTGCGTGAGCAGGAGGTTATCCTACGCCGCTTTGGAATCGGTTCAACCCATCCCCCAATGACACTCCTCGAGGTTGGTCGCGAGATGGGGATCACCAAAGAGCGTGTTCGTCAGATTGAGTTGCGAGCAATGACTAAACTGCGTAACGTTGCAGCCGAGCGAGGCGAAATGATGAGCTGATGAACTGACTTCGATGCTTATCCGCGTGGGTGGTGTTTTTTGTGGATGCTCTTAAGACGCTTAGTATCCACGTGGGTGTACATCTGTGTCGTTGCGATACTCGCGTGCCCAAGCATCTCCTGTACTTGTCTCAAATCGGCACCGCCCGAGAGAAGGTGCGTTGCGAAAGAATGGCGTAGTGTGTGCGGGCTCATTTCTTGGATGGTATGCACGCGAGCGGCATATTTTTTGACGAGTTCCCAGATGCGTTCGCGGCGCAGTTGATGGCCGAGGTTCGAGAGCAACAGCCACTGACTATTCTCCTCACACTTTTCGAGTAGTACATTTCGATCCTCTTCGAGGTACTCCGTGATTGCATCAACAGCGCGGGGGTTGAGAAGTACAACGCGTTCTTTGTCTCCCTTACCCCGGCAGCGACAGTATCCCTGATCAAGGACAATGTCGGCGATACGCAAATTGGTTAGCTCCGAGGCTCGGCATCCCGTCGCGTAGAGGAGCTCCAGCAAAGCCCGGTCGCGGAGGTAGTGTCGGTCCTCGCAGTCGGGTGCATCAAGGAGTTGGTCCACCTGATTAGGTGTCAGCACGACGGGTGTTTTTTCCCATAGTTTCTGACTTCCAAGCAACTCCGCCTGATTGTCTTTCATCACGCCTTCGAGCTGGAGAAACTTAAAAAAGATTCGTAGCGAAACAATGTGTCTTGCGACGCTTGAAGGTGCAAGTTTCTGCCTCTTGAGCCACGCAACATAGTCGGCAAGATTCTGAATGCTTAGTGAGAACAACTCTAGCTTTGCTTGTAAAAGCCATTCGCAAAAACGGAGAATGTCACGACGGTAGGCAGCGACGGTATTCTTTGCCAGCCTACATTCCGAGGCAATATATCGCGTAAAATCTTCAAGCCAAACATTCGGTAGAATGCTCGTTGATTTCTTACGGCGGCGAGCCCGAAGCTTGCCGGGTTTGAGTAACTTTGCGCGTGACATAGAATTTTTAGCCCAATAAATTTAGCCCAATAAATAAGGTGGTGTCTATGTAAAGACAGTGGCACCGAATGAGGAAGCCCACATTCTTTATTCGGCTTATTGGTGGTAAAATCTTGAGTGAAAAGCGAATCCGGGCCGGCATATTCCCCCTGCCATCCCTAGACACCCTATTCCTCCCGTTTTAACCCGTTCTTTTCGCGAATTTGGTGCAGAGAAAACGGCTACTCCCCCTTGCATAATGCTGATTTTGGCATAGAATCATTTGTGATTCTATCCATTATCTATAAGTAGGTGGTGGAATCTATATGTGTATCATAGATTTCTTCAAAACAGGATTTGTAATGAAAATGATTTTTTGTGTCAAAGATTGGATGCGACACCATCGCTTTTTTGGAAGTGCTCTGGCGAGTTTGTTTGTAATGTTATTTTGTGCATCCCTCCCCACCGTTGCCCAGGCGCAAAAGGATGCCGATTCGGCATTTGGTCCGCTCAGCGAACTTTACCCATCACAAACGGTGGCCTATTTTGAGGTAAACGATGTTCCCGCACTCTTGTCCTCTTGGGAGAAAATGCAGTTGGGACAATTAGCCGCTTTGCCGGGATGGAAGCCCTTCCTGAAAAGTGTGCGCAAAGAAATGGCGTTGAATGTGCCCCTGGCCCACGAAGCATTCGCCGAACTCATTTTCGAGGTCAGCGATAATACTTCTGGAAGATTGGCCGCAGGATTGATTAAGGTGGCACCACCCAAGGCAGACCTCACCAAGTTGACCGAAGAAAATCTCGTTGAGAATTTAACGTTAGCCCATACGGTGGTGGGTCACGTGATCTCCGTCGCTGACGTGAGCAACACGAAAGCCGACCCCAAGAACCGTGCTGAATTTGCCGCGGGTTTGGAAAAGAGCATCGCACGGCTGGTGAAAAATGGAGCTAAGGTTACGGCGGTTGACCCACCTGCTGGGTGTTCCGCAAAACTGCGTAAGCTCGTGTTGCCACCCGCAAAAGAAAATCCCAATCCTCTTGTTGCAACGCTTTACGATTTTGTCCTCGATATTCCTGCAGTGGCGGGTCGCGGCGCTAAAACATACTATGGTATTAGCGATGATCTTGCCACGTT
>Ga0180430_10002636_pt1 | contig 16041 bp, 5 predicted proteins | sample SS_ome_9_FD_132999 | JGI IMG/M metagenome (GOLD analysis project Ga0180430, IMG submission 132999) | Hypersaline lake sediment archaeal communities from the Salton Sea, California, USA - SS_1_S_2 metaG | ecosystem: Environmental > Aquatic > Non-marine Saline and Alkaline > Hypersaline > Sediment... | reverse complement strand
GAAGGTCGAAAAGATTTTTGCCACAGACCCTTTCACACTGCGCGTTGCAAAGTCGATTGCAGCACTTCAGCCAATCGAGAATTTCCCTCGCACAGCCGAGAACATCGCTGCCCTACTCTATCCGGCGCTCGACTCGCCTGGACAGCTCGATGCGGTCCGCGAGTCGCTCGACAAACTGAAGAGCGAGAGCGAGTGCGGCGTTGTCGAAGACCCGCAGTCGGGCGGCTACGTTTTCCTGAGCGAGGGGATCAAGGTCTATCGGGACAAGCGTAACGGCTATGTGCCAACCACGGGCGAGATCAACCAGTTGCGATCCCAGCTCCTATCCAAAATCTTTGATCCGTTGCCCAGTGCCATGCTGGAAAGCACGAAGAAGGTCTCTGCTGGTGTCCGCTTCGGTAAGACACCGGTCGTCGGCGAAGCCGAAGACATTCAGATCCGCGTCGAACACGCCGCTCCGGGCACGTTCGACACTCGGCGGCAGGAACTGCTTGTCGATACGAACAGCAAACGCGAGTTTGAGAGTACGATCGCCCTGCTAGTCTCCCTGCCCGAGGAGGTCGACGACCTGCTGGCTGAAGCCAAACGATCTGAGCACATTCTCGGCACGGTACCCGAGCGCGATGCCGACAAGGATGTGGCGCAGTTTCTGCGTTCTGAGCGGACGCTCCTCGGACGATGCCAGGAAAAGGCTCAGAAACTTATGGCGAAGGCGCTGTTCGAGGGCGGAGTCTTCGTCTTTCGCGGCAGCCCAAAGCCGGTCAAAGAAGACAGCAGCACTCTGGAAGCCGCTTGCCGGAAGGCCGTGGAGAACGCCGCCGGGAAGATCTTCGACAAGTTCCACCTGGTCCCGATCCGTCCCAACACCGACTTGGCCGCCAAGTTCCTTGACGTCGAACGACTCGATCGAATGCCTTCTGACAAGGACCCGCTCAAGTTCGTCGGCAAAGTCGGCAGCCATTATGCCGTCCAGGTCAGCCAAGATGCGCTGGCCGAAGCCCGCCGAGCATTTCAGGAGAAGGTCGACGCCGCCGGCGCCGGACGCCTCCAGGGAAAGGCGATTCAGGACGACTTCGCCGCCGCCCCCTACGGCTGGACCAAGGACGCCACTCGGTACGTCTTCGCCGCCTTGTTCCGCGCCGGGGAGATTCAGCTTCACGCGAGCGAAGGCACGCTGACCACGGTAGGGCCGAAGGCAATCGAGGCATTTAAGTCGACGGTTTCTTTCAATCGGATTGGTGTCTCGCCTCGTGACAGCAAGCCGCCGCTGGAGGCCCTCGATCGCGCTGCCCGCCGGCTTGAAGAGATGTTTGCCTCCGAGGTCCTGCCTTTGGAGGACAAGGTTGCGGCCGCTGTCCGGCAGCACGTTCCACCGCTGATGGAAGACGTCGGCTCGCTGCCTGACCGGCTGCGTTTGCTAGGTTTGCCGGGCGAGAGCCGCGCCCGCACACTCTTGGAAGCCTGCGGCGATCTGCTCAAGAACGACGCCAGCGATGCTCCGACGCTCCTGGGGGCGAACGAGTGCTCCATCCCGGCCGACGTGAGCTGGGCCAAGGCCGTGTCTGAGTGCCTGGCCGGCGGTGCGGAAGCCGACATTCGTGCGGCCAATCAGTTGCTCGGTGAGGTCGAACGGCTCGGCGCGATGTTTCCAGAAGCAGCCGTCGACCTGATTGACGAGGCCGACAGCGCCACAATCCGCGAAACGCTCGCTTCGGAGAATTTCTACGAACGCATGGCCGACGTCCGCTCGGCCATCCGTTCCACGGTCGAGAACGTCTCCAGCCGGTTTGAGGGAAACCGCGAGCAGTGCATGACTGAACTAGAGGAAGGCAAAGACCGGTTGGAGGCAATGCCAGAGTGGCTCAAAATCGAGCCCGAGGACCAGAATGAGATCGGCCAGCGCATGACGGCGTTTGATGTTCCGGAGGAGCCGTGTCAAGGCCGGGAAGTGGCCGATCTTCAAGTGTTGCTGGCCCGACGTGCATCGATCCCCACTCGCTTGACAACCCTCCAGGAGGAGGTCCGGAAGCGGGTTCCACCGCCACCGCCTTTGGAAGAGCGGGAAGAGGCCGAAGGTATTGTCATCGAGATGATTTCGCTTGAAGAGTTGGAGCCACCCGAAGTGCTGAAGGACCGTGAAGAACTGGAGGCGTGGCTCAAGGCCCTCCGGGAGCGGTTGGGGGCCCTTCTCGACGAGAACAAGCAGATTCGCATCGCGCGGGAGCAGGTGTCTCATGGCGTTTGACAAGCCCACCCGCAACAAACTGGCCCGCATGGTCGGGGAGTGCCGCCGGCTGATGACCGACGACATCCGCGACCAGTTTCAGTCGGTGTATGGCATTCAACCGGATGGCACGGCGCTGGCGGTCGACAAGTTGGCCCACCTCGACGATCCGGGACGGGAAATCGCCGTCGCGCTGCGCGAGTGGCTCGGCCATCTGGCCGTGTCGGAAGCGGGCAGCGGGATTGAGCGGCGAAAGAAGGCCTTCTTTCGCATGGCTCACGAGACGGCGTTCACCTATCTCAATCGCTTGGCAGCCCTGCGGATGTGTGAGGAGCGGGAACACGTAATCGAATGCGTCCGCCGAGGAATGGAGTCGGACGGCTTCGCCCTCTACGAGCGCCTGGCCGGCCAGGCCTTGGGCGATCGTGGTGAAACCTACCGTGCCTTTTTGGAGCGCATGTTCGACGAGTTGGCTGTCGACCTCGGCGTGTTGTTCGACCGGCATTCTCCTCACTCCCTCGTGTTCCCACGTCCTGCCTGCATTGAGGCTGTTCTGGACGAACTGAATGCCAGCGAGTTTCTCCCGCTCTGGGAGAAAGACGAGATGATCGGCTGGGTCTACCAGTTTTTCCACACGGATCAAGAACGGAAGGCGATGCGGAAGAAGTCCGCAGCGCCGCAGAACAGCTATGAACTTGCCGTACGCAATCAGTTCTTCACGCCACGTTATGTCGTTCAGTTCCTGACAGACAATACGCTGGGCAGGACGTGGTACGAAATGCGGCAAGGCAAGACCGCCCTGCTGGATCGAATGGAGTACTTCGTCCGCCACGAGAAGGAAACGTTCCTGCCCGAGGGCCAGTTGCCAAAGCCTCCAGGTCCCGAGCAGGAAGACCTGACCAAGGAGGAGCTTCTCCAGGCGGAAGTCGAACTTGCCTATCGAGCCAGGAAGGACCCACGTGACCTGAAAGTGCTCGATCCGGCATGCGGCTCCGGGCACTTCCTGCTATACGCCTTCGACCTTCTGGAAACGATTTATGAGGAAGGCTGGCGCGATGAAGACTGTCCACCCTCGGAGGCAACGGGCCGAAGTCTTCGCGAAGACTACGAAACAGAAGGCAACCTGCGTCGGGATATCCCCGGGTTGATTCTGCGCCGCAACTTGCATGGAATCGACATCGACCGCCGTGCCTGTCAAGTCGCCGCCCTGGCATTGTGGTTGCGCGCTCAGCGACGTTTCAAAGAAGATGGGCTGAAGCTCGCCGACCGACCGCCGATCACCAAGACACACATCGTTGCTGCCGAGCCGATGCCGGGGGAAGAAGACCTGCTTGAAGAGGCAGTCAAATCGTTTCGCCAGCCAATCCTGGGTCAGCTTCTGCGAACAGTGTTCGAGAAGATGAAGCTCGCTGGCGAGGCCGGATCACTCTTGAAGATCGAAGAGGAGATCCGCGGGCCATTGGCTGAGGGGAGAAAGCAATGGGAGGCCCAGTCGCAGCCCGCCCGTGACCGCAAAGGCCGTACCCTTCTCTTCTCCGTTGACGAAATGAAATCGGTTTCGAAGGACCAGCAGCAAACGCTCGACCTATCGGGAATTACAGACGAGGAGTTCTGGGTGGAGGCGGAGCCGACGATCCTGGCTGAGATGAAGCGTTTGGCGGCATCCTCCAGGAACGGCAAGGTTTTTCAGCGGTCACTTTTTGCTGAGGATGCGGAACAAGGCTTCGCGTTTGTGGACCTCTGTAGGCAACGGTATGACGTCGTGCTTATGAATCCTCCATTTGGAGATGCGAGCTTGCCGTCAAAGCCATACATCGACGAGCACTACGGCGACACGAAAGGCGACGTCTTCAAGGCGTTTGTCGAAGCGTTTCAGGATCGACTCGTTCCTAACGGAACTCTCGGAATCATTTCCAGCCGGTCGGGCTTCTTCAAGAAAGATTCTGCGGATTGGCGTGACCAGGTGGTATTGAGGTTCTATCGACCTTCAGCTCTTGCAGATCTTGGCTATTTTGTGCTGGACGCGAAGGTAGAGACAGCCGCCTACGTCTTGCGGGCCCTCAGGCCCGACGAGCGCGACGAGCTTATCAACTCGCTATTGCCGGAATTGGATGCACTGATCGCTCAGCACGGAAGTCCCTTCAGTGTTGCTCGCTACCGAGACTATCGCGGGCTCAAGCGACACCAGGCGGAACAGGAGTTAACTTGGCTTGCGGAAGAGGGAATCCTCCGCCCGGTAGCTGGACCCTATGCTCAGTACGAACGGTGCGCTCATCAGCTCGCGACTCAGGCACAGGACCCAACACCGCCTGTCTACCCACCCATGTGCTGCTTCCGGCTGCTCATGGAGAGCGACAAGGAATCGACCCTACTCGATTGTGTCCGGAACATATGTGACCGCCGGGCTTTCGTTGTCCAACCTAGCCGCTTCAGTGACCTGCCAAATCATTCGTTCGCGTACTGGCTCAATCGACCCTACCGGCGGGCCTTCGTGACGCTTCCTTCCTTCGATGGCGAGGAGCGCACTGTGAAGCAGGGCTTGGCTACAGCGGACGACTTTCGCTTTGTGCGGGCATGGTGGGAGGTGCCCGCCGCGGAAGTATGCCGCCCGTCCCTACACCCGGAGCATTACACCGGTCCATATTGCGTCGTCGGAGACTTTCGCTGGTTCCCCTTTTCGAAGGGAGGCAAGTTCTCGCCGTTCTATGGAGAGATTCCGCATGTTATTAACTGGCGAAGGCATGGCCGTGAGCTTCGTTCATTTGCCCGCAGCGTTATTCGCAATCCAACTTACTACTTCCGTCCTGGATTAACCTACTTGAGCAGGACTACTGTGCGCACGTGCGCTATGCCTTTGCCGCGAGGGTCCGTGTTCGGGCACACGGGGCCGGGGATCTTTGTCGCGCAGGATTGTCTGTCTCAGGCACTTGCTCGGTTCAATTCATATGTAGCGGATGGATTCCTGTCGTCTTCTCACGGCCAGGGCGTCGAGCCCATGACCCATAGGAAACAGTATGAAGTTGGCATCATGCAAAGAGTACCATGGTTCGACCATCGTGATGAGAACACCGACGCGCTGGTCGCCCGCGCTCATGAGAGTGTGCTGCTGATACGAAGTTCCGAAGAGACGTCGCGGTTCTTTTCTGGCAGCCATATTGAGGTGGAAGAGCATCTGGACAATGCGGTTGATCTTCTTTGGCAAATTGACCTAGCCGTAGCTGACGAGTACGGCGTTGATGTAAATGACCTCTTGCTTAAGGGGGCTGATCCGGCCGCCAAGAAGAGTTCATGCAACCAGGACATTCGGAAGGCGCTCAAGCTCGCTGGAGGCTTTCCCGACAAGAAAACGCGGGCACACAACCAACTCTCATACGCTTTGGGATGTGTCTTTGGTCGGTGGGACATCCGCTACGCCACCGGTACTAAGGACCCACCATCATTGCCCGGTCCATTCGACCCGCTTCCAGTCTGTTCTCCGGGAATGTTGACCGACGAAGACGGACTCCCAGCGACAGTGGTTCCGGACAATTATCCAATCGAGGTCCAATGGAACGGCGTGTTGGTTGACGATCCGGGGCTCGACCGGGCTCACCCGAAGCGAGCAGACGTCGTTCGTCGGATCCGCGAAGTTCTCAAGGTCCTCCACGGTGACCAGGCCGGCGACATCGAGCACGAGCTATGCGAGACCCTGAAGATCGGCAATCTCCGGGAGTATTTCCGCAACCCGGGGCACTTCTTTGAGCGTCATCGAAAGGCATACCGTAAGGGTGGACGCGACGCACCCATCTATTGGCCGATCGCGACGAAGTCGGGTTCGTACGTGCTATGGCTCTACTACCCCCGCTTGACCGATCAAACGCTCTATACGGCGGTCAACGAGTTTGTGAAGCCCAAGATCGATGAGGTCGAAAGACGGCTTGTCGGTATCGACGAGACCCTCTCTAACGCATCAGGTGGCGAGGCAGCCGACTTGCGAGCGGTACGTGAAACCTGCCAGGAACTGTTGGCAGAGATGAAGGAGTTGCGCGACGACCTCATTCGGGTGGCTGGCTTGCCTTACAAGCCCAATCTCGACGATGGCGTTCTCATTACGGCCTCACCCCTTTGGCAGCTTGTTCCCCATAGCGACTGGCGCCAGAGGCTCAAGACATGCTGCGAGGAGTTAATCGACGGCAAATACGACTGGGCACATCTTGCATTATCCATTTGGCCGGATCGCGTTCACGAGCGCGCGGACGAAGACCTCTCAATCGCCATTGCCCACGGTTTTGCCACTGGCGAGGAACTCGACGACAGTGAATCCGCAGATCTGGACGATGCCGATCTGCAGGAGGACGTCGACGAGGATGAGGAAGGAGAAGAAGACGAATGACCGTCAGTGCCCACATTCACCGCCAACTGGTCGATCTCCTGGAAGAGAGGCGGGTCGTTGTCTGGTATGACGACGATGCAACGTTGCACGACCTGGCCACCCGTTTCAGCGCGCCGAACAGCCGGCTCGTAGACGCCTCAAACTCCATTCTCCGGGCACGGCGCGAGGCCGACCAGATTCTTCGCGGCCTGAATGATGCAGATAACGCGGACCTGCGCGGTGCAAACCTGCTTATCTACTGTCCGTGCCGGCGCCGACAACGAGACGAGGACCGTTATCAAGACCCGTTTGAGGCGTTCGCTGTGTGTGGGGCGACGTTCGGCGACAAGCCAAATGAGACCCTCCAGTCGCTCGCCCGGCAGGCCATGCCCGACCGCACTGCGGAAATCAACCGGCTCTTCGAGGAGGGCAAGCCCACGTTAGTCATGCTCGACGGGCTCAAGGCTGGAGCATCATACCCGCTCGTAAAGGACTGCCTGAAGACCGACTCTCCGCTTGACGTGGCCGCCAGGCTGCTCTGTGGGGGCGGCACGATTGAGAAGCTCGCAGCCACGCAAGGCGCCGTGGATGAATTGCTGCGCTTGCTGCAGAACGAGTACGGTTACGAACCACCCACGCGGACACAGACGGCCGAATCAAGGCTCGAACCGCTCGCCTCGTATGTGCTGTTGTCAGAGTTTGCCTTTGACCTCGACGGACCGCTGCATGACGCCTTAACGGAGCTGTCAGTGGCTCCCGAACAGCACAAGGAGCGCATCCTCGCACTTTGTGACCGCATGCGGCGGAGCGACGATACACGGGAGGGTTACATCGAAATCGCTCAGCGAGTCGAGGGTCAGCTTCGACTCCGCGAATTGTATAAGGATCACGAGAAGCTTGGTGAGCGAGACACCTTTCCCTTCGAGGAACGGCACTATCTGGACCGGCTCAAGCCGCTGATCGAGGCTGGAAAGCTCGACGAGGCCCGACAGGTGATCGCCGGCCGGCGGCATTCCATCTGGTCGTCCCTCGGCGAGCGGGCCGTGCTGTGGAAGGCAGCGCAGCGTTGCGTTGAGATGCTGGAAGCCATTGAAGGTTGCCGTTCGCACCTGCCCGGCGCAACCAAGTCCGTTCGCGAGCACATCCAGGGCTACACCGATCGCGAGCACGGTTTCTGGCGAGTCGATCGACGACAGCGGTTGGTCGAGCAGGCTGCTGCCGACTGCGCCGAAGACGACGAAGTGGAACCGCTGGTCGAAGTTTGCCGGCGCCGCTACCGGGAGATCGCCGGGAATGCGCAAGCCCAGTTTCTAACGGCCGTACAGGAACATGGCTGGCCGCCGGAGGGCGTTACGCGGCAGACCCAGGCATTCGACCGTCACATCACCCCAATCCTTCAGGAGGGCGGCAAAGTCGCTTACTTCCTCGTGGACGCGATGCGCTACGAAATGGCAAGGGATTTGGGAACAACGCTGGAAGACACTGGCGCCGTAAGGGTCGAGGCTGCAGCCGGTGTTCTGCCCTCGGTCACCGCGCTGGGCATGGCAGCTCTGATGCCTGGCGCCGATGGAACCTTCAAGCTCGTGAGTAAGGGAAGCAGCCTTGTGCCGTCTGTGGCCGACACACCACTGCCTGGCTCAAAAGAGCGGATGGACTTCCTGGGGGATCGCTATGGCGACCGTTTCACCGACCTGACCCTGGGTGACGTCCTTTCGTTCAAGGAAAAGAAGCTTTCCCAGAAGGTCGGCTCTGCAGAGTTGGTGGTCGTCCGAACCCAGGAGATCGACGCTTTCGGCGAAACGAACCTCTACCAAGCCCGGAAACATATGAGCGGTATCTTGGGCGAGTTGCTCACGGCGACCAAGCGGCTGGCCAAGCTGGGGTTCAGCACGTTCGTGTACGCCGCTGACCACGGACACGTCCTCCTGCCCGAGGTTGCCGCGGGCGATGTCCTCCAGAAGCCGGCGGGCAATTGGCTATTGGAGAAACGACGGTCGCTGCTGGGCCAGGCCACCGGTTCGGCGAGCGGAGTGCTGATGTTCAAATCAGGCAACCTGGGAATCGACGCTCCTGCCGCCGACATGGCCATCGCGGCAGGCTTCAAGGTGTTCGTTCAAGGTGCCGGCTACTTTCACGAGGGGCTCTCGCTCCAAGAGTGCATTGTGCCGATCGTAGTGCTGAACGTCTCGACGCCACCGGCAGAAGGAGGAGCAGGGAGTGACGTACAAATCCGCTACAGGTCCGACAAGTTCACCAGCCGGGTTATCGGCCTGAAGTTGTTCTTTCAGAGCCTGTTTCCCGAACCGCTAGTGATCCGTCTGGAAGCGTACGAGGGCTCCGGCGCGAAGGCCAAGCAGGTTGGTGAGGCGGCAGACTGCGACGCCCGAGACCCGAACACCGGATTAGTTACCCTTCCGCCCGGGCAGGAGACGCAGGTCCCCTTGAAGGTGAACGCGGATTTTGAAGGGAAACAAATCGAGATCCGAGCTATTGACGCTGCCGGCCCAGGAGTTGTGCTGGCGCGGCTCCAATTGAAGAACGCTGTGGCATTCTAGGAAGACGACCGTGCAACCCGACTTACTCGATCAGAAACTGACGCGGGCCTTCGGCGGAAAGGTCGTCCGGAAAGACCTTCTCCACCAACTCAAGGGCGGCGAGAACGTGCCGTCCTATGTGCTGGAGTATCTGCTCGGCAAGTACTGTGCCTCAGAGAACGAGGATGAGATCAAGCTCGGCATCGATGCCGTCAAGGACACGCTAAGCAAGAACTATTTCCGCCACGACGAGGCCAACAAGGCCCAGTCGATGGTCGAGCAGCGGGGCAAACACCGATTCATCGACCGAGTCGAAGTCCGTTTTCTGCCGAGCGAGAACAAGTACTGGGCGTCAATGGAGAACTTCGGGTTCAACCGAATCCACGTCGCGCCTGATTTCTACCGGCGATATGATCGCCTGCTGGAAGGCGGAATTTGGGCGATCGTCGACGTGCAGTATGTACCAAACGACGACGGGGCCAAAGGCAGCCCCTTTCATATCGAGGACCTCAAGCCAGTTCAACTCGCACGGTTCGACTTCGACGAGTACCAGGAGGGTCGCAAGCAGTTCACAACCGAGGAGTGGCTTGACGCACTCATTCGAAGCGTCGGCCTGGAACCAACGCGTTTCGAGCGGCGACTGAAGCTGCTGCTGCTCTCGCGGCTGATCCCATTCGTCGAAAAGAACTACAACTTCATCGAGCTGGGACCACGTGGCACGGGAAAATCCTATGCCTTTAGCGAGTTCTCCCCGTATTGCATCCTGATTTCGGGCGGAAAGGCATCGAGCGCCAACCTGTTCTACAACAACGCACGCCGGAAGGTCGGCCTGGTTGGGTTCTGGGACGTGGTTGCCTTTGACGAAGTTGGCGGCATGCGGGTCAACGACCCCGACGTCATGCAGATCATGAAGGACTACATGGCCAACGGCCGATTCAGTCGGGGCGTTACCCAGGTGATTGCGGACGCTTCGCTAGTCTTTGTCGGAAATCTCAACCAGCCCGTCGAGGCCCTGGTCGCCAACACGGCCACCGACCTTTTCCAGCCACTGCCGAAGGAATTCGACCTGGCCTTGATCGACCGCCTTCACTTCTATATGCCGGGCTGGGAGGTGCCAAAGAATTCCAAGGATATCCTCACGACCCGGTACGGGTTTGTCACGGATTACCTCGCTGAGGCCTTCCGTCACCTGGCAAAGTGGAACCAGACCGACGTCGCCGAGAGATACTACCGTTTCGGTGCCCACGTGGAAGGCCGGGACGCTCGCGCCGTCCGTCGCACCGTCAGCGGCTTTCTGAAGTTGTTGCACCCCGACGGGGAGTTTGGTCGCGAGGAGATTCGCGAGTACCTGGATTTGGCGATGGAGGCCCGTCGCCGCGTGAAGGAGCAACTTAAGAAGCGGCATTTCACCGAGTTCCACAAAACGTCGTTCTCCTACATTGACCAGGACACGAATCACGAGATCACCGTCCCGGTACCCGAGCAGAGCGGTACGGGCGCGATCAGCCAAGACCCGTTGCCAGCCGGTTCCTTATACACCGCCGCAATCGACGGAGAGGCGAACGTGGGCCTCTATCGGCTCGAAGTGACTACAGTGCCCGGCAGTGGCAAACTCCGCACGCCGGCCACCATCGAGCGGCAGCTCAAAGAGTCGCTTCAGCGGGCATTCTCATTCCTCCAGTCCAACCAGGACAAGATGGGCCTCACGGCGACAGTCGCACAGAGGGATTTCACCGTAGAGGCCGTGGAATTGACCGGTGGCAAGGTTGAATCTGCGTGTGGTGTGGCGTTCTTCGTTGCCCTGATGTCGGCGTTGCACGATCGCCCCGTCGAGCCGGCCATGGTCATCCTTGGCGACATCACGATCCAAGGCAACATCAAAGGTCTGACCTCGATTCTGGAGCCTCTCCAAGTAGCGGTAGATAACGGTGCAATCCGGGCACTGGTACCCATGGCGAACAAAACCCAGTTCGCCGCATTGCCGGAGGAAGTGGTCGAGAAGTTGGAGTTAGTGTTCTACGGAGATCCAGACCGGGCGTTGAGACGGGCTTTGGCGACGTAGTCGCCGGCAGATCCCAATCGAGAAAGGCAAATCAATGGCTACCGTATCAACAGCTCTAGCTTTGGCGGACGGTTGCGAACCACTGACAGCAACCGACGTTGATCGCCTCGTAGATTACGTTTTCGCCCATCGAAGTGCCGCGATCAGGGCTTTCCTTAAAGAGGAGGGCCTCAAGGTTTCCGGCAGTAAGGATGATCTTCGAAATCGTATTCGGCAGGCGATCGCTGACGGGTCGATAGTCGCTTCCGGCCTGGTAAACCTCCTTGACACCATTGAAGGGTGGGGCAACCAGCATATCTACTTGTACCAGGCGCCAGATGGCGAAACGAAGATTTGGAAATCTGAGGCACGGGTACGAAAGCGACTGCAGAAGATTGGTCAGGAGGAGCTTCTCAACCGCCGTCGGCCGCTCGTGTTGCCGGACGAACCGACGCTCTCCGCCGTCGAGTGGACGAAAGACCGCGTCCGCTTTATCTGGGTCGAGAAACGCGAGTGGGAACTTCGGCGAGGTGACCTGGATCTTGCAGTAGACGGCAACGGGATTCATTTCAAGGCGTACGAGCACAAGGTCGCCCGCGGCATCACCTCGTTCGATTGGAATCTCGCAACCGGCGAGGCGGCGCTGATGATCCAACGACTGCCGAGTGGCGAACGTTACGACGAGATCCGTCAGCGCTACGAGGAGACAATCGAGGACGCCGTTCACGTCAGCAATTTCATTCGCCGCGATGTCCGGAAAGCAATCCACAAGATCGAAGAGTCCAAGGAAGCCAGTAAGCGTCAGGTGGCAATTGAGACTCAACGAGGCGGCCGAGCGTCATTCACAAGCCAGAGTCGCAAAGCGGACGTGTTTGCCGACCCCGACTTGAAGAAGTCTCGCAAGGCGATGGGGAAAACGGCGTCCGTGCTGGGCAACTTTTACTGGCTGGAGGCCGCTCCGCACCTCGAGCGACGCCTTCACGTTAAGCTGTACGCGACCGACCAGCGCATGGCACTTTTTGGCGAATGTACCGAGGCCGAGGTTAAGTATGTACTATCGCGAGTCTGCTATCATTGTCAGTAACAAGAACTTCGTCGAAGAAGACGTTGCTGCGATCGATGAATACCTCCACGCCAACCAAGGCCAGCCGGTGCGCCTCGGTCGCATTTCCGATTTTACCGGCGTGAAGCAAGCTCTGACTGACAGTATCCTCGATTGTTTCCTGTCCGCGGGCGTTGTGACGCAGGCATCGCTTGCCTTGTGTCTTAAATGCGACAGCCTGATCGAGGAGACGGACTCCGACGGACAGTTCGACTGCGACATCTGTGACACGAAGTACCATCCAGATCATGTTCCCTACGAGACCGTCTACGTCCCGCGCCCCACTCAATTCGAGTGCGGCGACGAAATCCCGCTGGCCCATGCTGGCGTCCCCGATGTTGACGGCATTGAGAAAATCATTGGTTGCTCAGATGAGGACCGTGTTGCCGATATCGTTTTTGTTCACGGTCTCGACGGGGACGCCAAGTCAACCTGGCACCCGAAAGACCGCCCGGAAGAGTTCTGGCCTAAGTGGATTGGCGAAGTGTTTCCAAATGTCGGCGTATGGTCGTTGGGATACAAAGCCAATTCAATCGGCTGGATCGGCACTTCCATGCCGCTGACAGACCGCGCGACCAATGTCCTTTCCCTGCTCGAAACTGTGGGAATCGGCGAACGCCCCGTCATTTTCGTTACTCACAGCCTTGGTGGCTTGGTGGTGAAACAGGCACTTCGGCATGCATGTGATTTCGGAAACCCAGACTGGGCGCCTATCGCTCAGAACACCAAGGGCATTGCGTTTCTTGCCACGCCGCATTCCGGTTCGGATTTAGCCAACTACCTGAAGTACCTCGGTACGCTCCTCAAGGCCACCGTGACCGTCGACGAGCTCAAGGCCCACGATGCGTCCCTAAGACAATTGAATCTGTGGTTCCGCAACAACTGTGCTGGCATGGGCATCCGCGTCGACGTCCTTTTTGAGACGCAGTCCACGTGCGGGGTTACCGTCGTTGATCCAACCAGCTCGGATCCGGGTATCGCAGGGGTTATCCCGATTCCGGTTGACGCGGACCATATCAGCATCTGCAAGCCGACTTCGAAATCACACCCAGTGTTTGCACGAGTGAGGTTGTTCATCGCGAAGATAATCGACCGCTGAAAGGCAACGTATTATTTCCGGCAGAGTGACGAACTTCCTAGCGGTAATTGGGAGAAGACACTGGCTCCATGACCGGACTAGAAGCTCTACTAGCATATTTGATAAGCCTTGCTGCCAGCCTGCGCGGCAGCGCCATCGACGAGAGGCGGCGGAAGAAGCTCGAAGCGAAACTGAAAGAGCAGGCGGAGTTCTTTCGCACGATCGAGTCCGCTCGACCCTTGAGAGAAGAGCTGCGTCTTGCTGTCCGGAACGTCGCAGGAATCCGATCAGAATTGGGCGTGAGCCCTGACGAAGAACCGCTATTCACCTTGCTTCAGGATGAGACTTTCCAGGAGGATCTCGCAGGATGGATTCTGGCTCAGGACTCGGCCGAAGAAGCTAGGCAGCAGAAGTTGATCGCTGACCGCATGGCGAGAGCCCTTGGAGAGACAGGCTTGTCTCCTGCACAGACATCTGTTTTTCAGCAGCAGTACTTTGAGCTTGTGGAGAAGCAGGTGTTCTCAAACGAGCTACTCAGTAACTGGCGGCAAAGCGTGCGTATGAAGGGCCTGGAAAAGCAGGTCGCCGAAGAAGGGCGAGCCACCCGCGATGAGGTGAGCAAACATGCATCTGAGACACAGGCAATCGTCAGAAGGCTTGTTTCTGACGGGGACGAACAGCTTGCGCACCTGCTCCAGGGCCGAGCCAACGGGTTGGCTAATCAGTTGGTCTTTCTTACTGAGACCGTCGCGGAACTTGCGCGGCAATCACGCATTGATGGCTCTGTCCAACTCGAGTTGCCACCACTCTTCCTCGACCCTCCACACCTGCCGCCTCATGTTGCGATTCGACAACCGACTGTCCGCCAGTTGCGGAGTGATTTCGCGAATCGTTCATGGCTCGCACTACATGGAGCAGCAGAAACTGGCAAGACGACACTTGCCCGCTTGATGATTCACGAGTTCGGCGAGTTAGCGGGATGGGTCCGCCTGGAGGATCATAGCCTCGAAAGACCAGAGCACGTTCTGCATCGCGCGCTTGCACAGATTGAGGATCGCGTGCGTCGGATTCGAGAAGACGAGTCGTCAGGGGGAGACGCTGTTCTGGTTATTGACAACTGTCCACATCTGGAGCAGGAGCCGGCTCTTGCAGACGCGATCCGACACGTTGTTGAAGATCGAGAGAACAGGCATCTGCGCCTTTTGACAACATCGCCCCATGCTGTGCCGCGGTCGCTCATTCACGCGCTTGGTGAAAACGTGGTTCTCGATGTCCTGACTCCCCGTTTCGATGAGGGTGATACTCTGGATCTGATCCGGCAGCGTGGGGCGCCGCCCAACTGGGCGGCCGCTGGCCCCGCCGCCTTCCTCGCTGCCGCGTGTTCTGGACATCCGTTGCTTATCGTTGCGACGATTGACTTCCTGGAAGCATCAGCATGGAATCTCGCTGAGGAACGCCTTTCATCCCTTTTGCAGGGGGACCATTCTCAAGGTGTGACTGACGATGTGTTGGCTCGTCTTACGGAGACAGTTGACCAGCCGGACCGAGAACTGCTATACCGTCTGTCCATTGCCCGGCAGCCATTTGACATGCAAGAGGTTTACGCGGTTGCCGGCGTTGAACCACGCGTCGATCGTCCGCGCGACCGTTTCAGCAGAATTGTCGGTACTTGGATCGAAAGGGGATCTGACCAGCGGTATACGCTATCTCCGCTGATTCGAAGATTCGCGAGCCGCGAAGTGTCCCCCGATGTCGGACGGACTTGCCATCTTGCGCTTGCGGACATCATTGTTCGGACGCGGATGAACACGCTCGACGCCATCCAAGCCGTAATGCACTTCTTCGCAGGGCAGGACCAAGAGAAGGGCGGTGTACTCTTCCTGCTAGCGATGATCGAAGCAGCCCGACATAGCCCCACCGCCTTTGACTCAGAACTGCTCAGTATGCTATGGTGCGACAGTCCTCTTCCCGAAGGCCTTCGGCCCTCTCTTCAGTTGTCAATCCGAGCGACACAGGCTGCGCTCCGCCTTGAGCAAGGGAGGGATACAACTTACGTATTGGCGGACACCGATCGGCTTTTAGCTGCTGCTGACGATTCGGATGGTTGGGCCGTGTGTTTTTCCACCTTTCAGCTCTTCGTCCGCCATGAATTCATTGAGGTCCCCCGGCTGCTCTTCTATCTGCGATACCTCCTGAGCATGAGTGAAGAGATTGCCGGTCCAACCGGGGCGCCATTCCGGCTGCCTCCTATGCTTACATATGAACAACTTCTGTGGTGGCCAGTAACACGCCTGACAGGTCGTGAAGATATTGCAGCTTGGTTTGACGCCGTGGAGTTGCTTCCCGAGAAACGCCGGCTTCTCATGCTGCAGGCGCCGAATGCGGCGCTGGGAATTCTGGTTCTTGCTGATAAACCCGATCTACTGGAATCGCGTAAAGTCGACTCAGAACGGGACTGGCGCCGGGCTCTAACGCTCCTGGAATACATCACTTCTCGGGGAAAACGTATTGGGTGGCATCTTCTCTGTGACGCCGCGGTGCGGGCGCGGCTGATCATGCGGTGCCGTCGACTTGCAGAAGTGACCGAGTCAATTTCGGAGGCTGAGGCTGCATACAGTTACTCAGAAGATCACGACGGAAGGTTCCTGATTGCAGGAGAGATTGGAAACCAGCTCGTCGTTGCGGGAAGGAACGAAGATGCGCGAGAATGG
>Ga0180430_10002634_pt1 | contig 16045 bp, 5 predicted proteins | sample SS_ome_9_FD_132999 | JGI IMG/M metagenome (GOLD analysis project Ga0180430, IMG submission 132999) | Hypersaline lake sediment archaeal communities from the Salton Sea, California, USA - SS_1_S_2 metaG | ecosystem: Environmental > Aquatic > Non-marine Saline and Alkaline > Hypersaline > Sediment... | reverse complement strand
CGTGCCTATTCCACTACCTGGTCCAAATACTACGGTAGTACTGGGATTCGCAAAACGTGCCTTGTCGGTGGCGTCATCCGGGTAACCGCCGCCTACCCAATTATTTACATCGTCCCACACCCCAGCCGCTCCAGCACCACTCCAAAGATATTCGACTGCGCTGGCTGATTCTGTCCAGCATACCAAGTTCAGACAGAGAACGGCGCAGATGATAATGAATAAGCGTACAAAAGAATTCCGTAAAAGCATTGTATCCAACTCCAATTTTGACAAATTGCTATGGGGGTCCTTCTCCCCAAGACAGTGTTTCTAGCACTATTATCGTCAATACCGTCACATAACCTCGACAAAATCAGAACAGGCTGCACAAAGCCCTTATTTTACCCAAATTAACCTTCGTGGCGTCGAATTCGACCTTGGGTTGACAAATTCTACCCTATCTGCGAAAATGTTCTTCTCTTGTTTCTCTGTAAATTCGGCCTTTGTCACTCGTCAACAGCTTGGAAATACGCCGATGAAAAAAATAATGCCCATCGCAATTACCATCCTTCTGCTTACCCTTACCACCGTCGTGCACGCCGAGATCCACTGGCTTGAGGCGGAGACCTTCGACGAGACCGGCGGTTGGTCGATCGACACACAATTTGTGGACAATATGGGTTCGCCCTTTTTACTCGCGACGGGCACTGGGGAACCGGTTGCCGACGCTAAGACGACCCTCGACGTCACCGAGCTTGGCAAGTACCGGCTCTGGGTCCGCACGCGTGACTGGTTTCCGGAGAAGGGACACTCGCCGGGGAAGTTCAAGGTTGCCGTCGGTGGGAAGCTCACCAAGGCGACGCTCGGTGTTGCCGCAGATGGCTCGGACAACTGGCGTTGGGTGGATGCCGGTGAAGTCTTTGACCTACCTTCGGGCAAGGTGGAGGTTGCGCTGAAAGATCTCACCGGTTGGTGGGGACGTGTTGACGCTCTGGTTTTCGCGCCGGCCTCTTTTACACCGTCGAACGATCCTGAAGAACTCGCGCAGCAGCGTCGGAAGTACGCCCAAGTTCCCGCCGACGCAACGGTTGACGCAAAGTTCGACGTAGTGGTTGTCGGTGCGGGTCCTGCGGGTATCGGTGCCGCGGTTGCTGCTGCACGCAACGGTGCGAAGGTGGCACTCATTCAGGACCGCCCGATTGTTGGTGGTAACGCTTCCGACGAGATTGGCATTCCGCCGATGGGAAAAATAGGACGGCCTGTGGATCAAGTAAACGTCACCGGCTTGTGTGAGGAGTTCTTTCCCAAGCAGAGTTGGGGAGCCTATGCGAAGTCCGACAAGATGGAGGCACTCATCCGCAACGAACCGAATATTACGCTCTACCTCAACACCCGCGCGACCGGCGTAACACTCAGCTCGGGCGAAAAACCTAAGGTGTTAGCTAGTGGTGAGAAGTCGCGGGGTCTGTGCAAGATTGCGTCGGTGCAGACGATTAACGTCAAGACAGGGCAGCGGCTCACGTTTCCAGCTCCACGAGTCATTGACTGCACCGGACACGGTTGGATTGGTTACTACGCCGGTGCCGAGTACCGTCACGGTGAGGAGCCGCGTGCAGAGTACGACGAACCGCTCGCACCGGAGGATCCCGATCACGTTCCCGGCCCGGGCACGATGGGTAACAATCTTTATCAGGCCTATTTTAAGGACCACAAAAAACCAGTCGCTTTTGTTGCACCGGCTTGGGCACATTCGTGGGAGAAGCCATCGGACTTCAGTCACTTTGGTGGTGGGCGTCGCTCACACGACCCCTCGAAGCGTCCCGCGAACTTCGATAACCCGAACGACCGGGGGCGCGGCAGTGACCCTCGCAACGATCCTAACGGTGCGACCCACAAAAAATTCTGGGTGGAGTACGGCGGAATGCGCGACACTATTGCCGATGGCGAGAAAATCCGCGACGAACTTTTTCGCATCAGCCTCGGACTGTGGGACTACGCGAAAAATCACAATCCTGCGACGAGGGGGAAAAATGCCAACAGGCAGCTCGCTTGGATTGCCTACGTGATGGGTACCCGCGAGAGTCGTCGTCTGCGTGGACCTTACATAATGACGCAGAAAGACTGGGACGAGCAACGTCACCACGCCGACAATGTGGCATTCTCCGACTGGGGTATTGATGTTCATCACTCCGAGGGCTTTTGGACTGGCGGCAAATACGACACGATCCACACTTACCACGGGCGTCGGATTGGCGTTCCTTACCGCGCCCTCTACTCAAAGAACGTGCAAAATCTTTGGATGGCAGGCCGGTGTCTCTCGGTCTCGCATATTGCACTAGGAGGAACCCGCGTGATGCGACTCTGTATGCAAACCGGCGAAGCAGCGGGAACTGCAGCGGCAATTGCTACGCGTCACGAAACCGACGAAGCTGCTACGGTTACTACCAACCATCTAGGCGAGTTACAGCAAACACTGCTCAAAGATGGTTGCTACCTCCTCAAGGTGGCGGGGAACGACACGAAGAATCTCGCGCGTCGCGCCAAGGTAACGGCTAGTAGTTCCAAGGATGGCGGCACACCCGAAAAAGTTGTGGATGGTTACTCGCGAGTCGTTGGGAAAGACTCGCACGCTTGGTCACCGAGTGACGCGAAACCGACGCTCACGTTCACCTTCGAGCAACCAACGAAGATTAATGTTGTTCACGTTACCTTTGCGGATAAAACAACCCGCGCAACTCTCGACACAGGTGCAGGCAGCGAAGTGATTGCGTCCTTCCAGCCGTCGCGAGACTCGCGTCGGATTGTCCTTCCGTTGAAAAAAGAGGTCACATCGCAGACGTTTCGGCTTACTTTGGATGCACCACTGCCCGTCTGTGAGGTGCGTCTTTACGATGAATCTACGAAGGTGTGGGATGCGTGGAAAAAGCGTTACACAGGCCTAAAAACGATCAATGCGAAATGAGTGCAACCCGTTGGCGCAAGTGAGATTTTTGTCCGTAGAGGCGGAAAAGGGGCTGTAGAGACCTCTCCCTGCGCCCTTATTCTAGCAGAGATTTTGATTCTGTCAAGCAGCAGTTTTTCATTCGGTTAAGGAAAGCGAATAATAATTGAAAAGCGTACAAAAATCAAATAATTTTGTTATGCTTTTTGTGCAAAACTCTTTATTTCTCGGGAAATAGGGCGATTCTTGCCTTGATGGATTCGAGATAGGCAGTATAATGATGGACTTAGTTTTGGCAGATTTGTCTCTCTCTTCTCGCTTTGCTTCCCTTTTCTCTTTAATTTCATTTTTTCACCCTCCACCCCCCGCGCACCCTTGCCTCTGACTGACATAACCCTCCGTGGCGCCCGTGAACATAACCTTCAAAGTATCAATCTTGTCCTGCCTCGCGACCAGTTGATCTGTCTGACTGGTGTTTCCGGTTCAGGCAAAAGTTCCCTCGCCTTTGACACACTTTACGCCGAAGGTCAACGTCGTTACGTTGAGAGTCTCTCGGGGCACGCCCGGCACTTACTCGGTCAGATGCCGAAGCCGGAGCTTGATTTTGTGGAGGGCCTCCGTCCTTCGATTTCGATTGCTCAGAAGACCTCGGGGCAAAGTCCTCGCTCGACGGTGGGCACGATTACCGAGATTTACGATTTTTTGCGTTTGCTTTTTGCGCGAGTCGGAACGGGGCATTGCCCGAAGTGTGGCGACCCGATTGCAGCGCAGTCGAACCAACAGATTGTTGACCGGATCAATACGATTACGAAAGGTACGAAGTACCTTATTCTTGCGCCGATAGCTCGCAGCAAGAAGGGTGAGTTCCGCGACGTTTTTGACGACCTACTTCGCAATGGTTTTTCTCGTGTGCGAGTTGACGGCGAGGTTTACCATCTCAACAGTGTTCCCTCACTTGAGCGTCGTGCGCGTCACGATGTCGATGTGGTTGTGGACCGTCTCACGGCAGGTCCTGAAAGCAAGTCGAGGCTTGCCGAGGCCGTGGAGCAGGGTGTGAAGCTTGGCGACGGTAGTCTTGTGATCGCGATTGAGGCCTCCGAAGGAGCTACCAGCAAGCGTAAAAAAACTACGAGTGTCAAGAAAAAAGCAACCAGTGCGAAGAGCAAAAAGGGCACAGAGAGCAAGAAAGAGACGGTAAAATACGAAGAAGACCTCCTTTTTTCAGCACACTATGCTTGTTCACGTTGCGACATTGGTTTTGAGCCACCTACACCGCAGTTGTTTAGCTTTAACTCGCCTCGTGGTATGTGTCAAAGTTGTGACGGGCTTGGTGAGCTTTACGGATTTGACACCGAGAAGTTGATTCCCGACACTTCCCGTTCCTTCCAGCAAGGTTGCATTGAACTTTTTGGGGAATGGCGACGCCTAGGACGCTGGCAACGCACCATTTTCAATGGCGTTGCTGAGTGGATTGAGGAACAACTTGACCTCAATGCAGGCGACGTTCTCGAGACTGCTTGGGAAGAAGTACCTGAGCAAGCGAAGGAATGGTTGCTTTGGGGGACCGGCGAGAACCACATTACCTTCACTTGGCGGGGGGGAACTTCGGGCTCGAAATGGGGTGGAACTTTTGATGGGATTTTGCCGAAGCTACTCGACGAGTACAGAAACGTCAAGGCTAAGCCGCGAAAACGGCAGTTAGAAAAATATATGCGGAAGCTCCCCTGCAATGCCTGCAAAGGAGAGCGGCTTAATGAGCAAGCGCGTGCCGTTCGAATCACTTCGCTCTCGCCACGCTTTGGTGGGGACATAAAGGATACGGAAGGACCAAGCTCACTCTCACTGCCGCAACTATGCAATCTTTCGGTGGATGCCACTTTTGAGTTTTTCTCGCAATTAGAGCTCGATGAAACGAACGCCGTTATTGCCGAAGAGGTCGTCAAGGAGATTCGAGGGCGTCTCGGATTCCTGCGTAATGTGGGCCTGAACTATCTGACGCTCTCGCGAACTTCACCGACACTCTCGGGCGGCGAGATGCAGCGAATTCGACTTGCCGGCCAGATAGGTTGCGGACTTGTTGGTGTGCTTTACATCCTCGACGAACCTTCGATTGGGCTTCACCCTCGCGACAACAACCGGCTCCTCGGCACACTTGCTGCACTGCGAGACCAGGGTAATACCGTCGTTGTGGTTGAGCACGACGAAGACACAATGCTCGCGGCGGACCACCTGATTGACTTCGGACCTGGCCCGGGTGTTCGTGGTGGCCACGTCGTCGCAGAAGGTACGCTCGACGAGCTAGAGAAACACCCCGAGAGCGTTACCGGACAGTTTCTCCTCGGTAAGCGGAGCATTGCGGTCCCTGGTGAGGCTCGTAAGGGCAAGGGAACTTCCTTGGTTGTGCGTGGCGCAGCGCACAATAATCTCAAAAATATCGATGTCGAAATTCCGCTCGGAAAATTTGTCTGCATTACGGGTGTTTCGGGGTCGGGAAAAAGTTCGCTCGTCTCGGGAATACTCATTGAAGCACTCCGAAGTGAGTTGCATAATGGGCTCACACCTCCGGGTACACACGATGCAATCGAAGGTATTGAGCATCTTGATAAAATGATTGCGATCGACCAGTCTCCCATTGGCCGAACACCTCGCAGTAATCCAGCAACTTACACGAAGGCCTTTGACGAGATTCGCAAGCTCTACTCGGAGTTGCCGGACTCCAAAGCACGCGGATTTAAGCCTGGACGCTTCAGCTTTAATGTCTCCGGCGGTCGCTGCGAGGCCTGTCAAGGTAACGGTTCGACGAAGCTTGAAATGGATTTCCTCGCCGACGTTTGGGTGGCCTGTCCGGTTTGCAATGAACACCGGTTCAATCACGAAACCCTTGCTGTGAAGTACAAGGGGAAATCTATCTCGGAAGTCCTTGAGATGGATATCCAGGAAGCGCTGGAGCATTTTCAAAATATCCCCAAGATCGCCGAGAAGTTGCAGGCACTCCACGACGTTGGCCTCGATTACATTAAGCTGGGGCAACCTTCTCCGACGCTTTCAGGCGGTGAGGCCCAGCGAGTTAAACTTGCTAAGGAACTCTCTAGGCGTAGTACCGGAAGAACGCTCTACGTACTTGATGAGCCGACTACCGGACTCCACTTTGCCGACATTGAGATGCTCTTGAAGGTATTGCATCATCTCGTTGACCTCGGCAATACAGTCTTGGTGGTTGAGCACAACCTTGATGTTGTTAAAACTGCCGACTGGGTCATCGACCTTGGGCCAGAGGGTGGTGCCCAGGGCGGGTATCTCGTTGCGGAAGGTACACCACAGCAGGTACAAGAGAGCAAAAAGTCAGAGACTGGCGAGGCGCTCGCGAAGTTGCATAAAAACGTAAGAGAACGCCAAAGAGAAATACACCAATTCATCTCCGAGCAACAGCAAGAAGCTGCAGCATTGCGAAAAACATCGCGCGGTAAGGCAGCCAAACCCGCCGACGAAGCGATTATCGTCCGGGGTGCGCAAGAGAATAACCTTCGGAACATTAGTTCAGAAATTCCTCGCGACAAAATTACGGTCTGCAGCGGCCCGAGTGGTTCAGGAAAAACGTCGTTCGCGATGGATACCGTTTATGCTGAGGGGCAGCGACGCTATGTTGAGAGCCTTAGCTCCTACGCGCGTCAGTTCATCGGCCAGATGCAGAAGCCAAAGGTTGAGCAGATTAGTGGGCTTGCGCCGGCGATTGCTATTGAGCAGCACCGCGGCGGAGGCGGAACGCCACGTAGTACCGTCGGCACCATCACCGAGGTTTACGACTACCTGCGTATCATAATGTCGCGTCTTGGCGTCCCCCATTGTCCCGACTGCAATTTACCCATCGGTACGCAATCGACGGACGAGGTCATTGCAAAGGTGATGGAGAAGCCCGAAGGCACGCAGGCGATGCTGCTTGCACCGCTTAATTTAGAAGCAGGGCCCTTCGCGACTGCCGCCAAGAAAGAGAACGGTTTGGCACTGTGGCGTTATCTCCAAAAAAATGGTTATGTGCGAGTACGCGTCAACGAGGTGCTCTACCAAATCGAAGAAGAGACACCGCCGCTCGATATGCGGCAGAAAAATTCGGTCGAAGTAGTCATCGACCGACTCGTCATTCGTGAAGACGCACGAGGTCGTGTTGCTGATAGTGTCGAAAGTGCTCTCTCACTCGGTGAGGGTTTGATCAATATACTCATTAGCAAAGGAAAACGTGAGAGCATCGAGAGCCATTCGCAGCATTATTCCTGCGATTCCTGTGGGCGTAGCTTTGAAACGCTGCTGCCGCACCACTTCTCCTTCAACAGTGCCATTGGTTGGTGTCCAGCGTGCGAAGGGCTTGGTGTGGAGACCGGAACCTCGGTCGCGGCGCTGATTTCCGACCCCAAACGCTCGCTCCGTGAAGGAGCGGTTTCTCTTTGGCCTTCCAAAGGAATTCTTGCAGAGAAAATGTTGGAAGCGTTCAGCGAGGAAACTGATGTCCCTGTGGATGTGCCCTTTGAAACGCTCTCGAGCATTCATCGCAGAATGATTTTGCAAGGAACTGGCGACCGGCATTTCACCGCTAAGCTCACCCAAACGGAGTTAGATTCGCTGCACGGTGGCGACGTTGCAAAGCCCAAAACAAAGAAAAAAACAACGAAAAAGAAGGTGAAAAAGGAGCCTACCGTCTATACGTTCTCCTTCCAGTATCGTGGACTTTATCCGGCACTTGCATTGGCCTCACGTTCAGCACCGGCACTTCGGGTCAAACTCGATCACCTCGTGGATGAGGTCGAGTGTTCCGTTTGCCTCGGTGGACGCCTGCGAGACGACGCACTCGCTGTGCGACTCTTTGGCAACACGATCGACGAGCTAACGGGTATGCCGCTGGGAAAATTGCTTAAGCTGATAAAAAGTTGGAAGGCCACAAGGCGAGACCAAAAGGTTGCTGGCGAGATTATTCGTGAGTTGGTTGCACGCATCGGATTCCTCGTTGATGTCGGTCTTGAATACCTCTCGCTCAACCGAGGCGCACCGACGCTCTCGGGTGGCGAAATGCAGCGAATACGACTTGCGTCACAGGTCGGTAGCGGACTCTGTGGTGTCCTCTACGTCCTCGACGAACCGACCATCGGGCTTCATCCTCGTGACAATGCACGCTTGGTCCGCGCGATTGAGCGACTGCGGGACCTCGGCAACACGATCTTGCTCGTCGAGCACGACCGCGAAGTCATTGAGTCTGCGGACCAAATCCTAGACTTCGGACCTAAAGCAGGGAAGAATGGTGGGGAGTTGGTCGCCAAGGGGACCGTGGAACAGGTGATGAAGCGGAAGAAGTCGGTTACGGGACCTTACCTCAGCGGAGAAAAAACGATACCGATCCCTACCAATCGTCGCACCGACATCTTTGGTTTCCTCGAGGTCATTGGAGCTCGTGAGAATAACCTGCAAGAGATCGATGTTGCGTTCCCGTTGGGGTTGATGACGGTGGTGGTGGGTCCGAGTGGCTCGGGAAAATCGACACTCACGGGCTCCATTTTGTACAACGCCTTAGCCCGAATTTTGCATCGGGCAGGTACTATCCCTGGCGGTTTTGCCGGACTACGTGGCGTTGAGGCGATCAACAAGGTTATTCGTGTCGACTCGAAGCCGATCGGGCAAACTCCTGCCTCGAGTCCTGCGACGTACACCGGTGTTTTTGACCTAATTCGCCTCCTCTTTGCTCAGTTGCCAGAGTCGAAGTTGCGTGGTTACTCGGCACGTCGCTTTAGTTTTAACGTGCCTGGTGGCCGCTGCGAACGTTGCGAGGGTGCGGGACAGCTTTGCGTTGAAATGCACTTCCTGCCTGATGTCTGGGTCGAATGTGAAGAGTGCCGAGGCAAACGCTATAATGAGGAAACGCTGGCCGTGCTCTACCGCGGGCACTCCATCGCTGACGTGCTGGAAATGTCTTGTGCCGAAGCAGCCGAGTTATTCCAAGACCTACCCAAGATTCGTCGTACACTCAATCTACTTTGCGATGTGGGACTCGACTACGTCGCACTGGGGCAGTCGGCACCAACGCTCTCTGGTGGTGAGGCACAACGCGTGCGGCTCGCTTCCGAGTTGGCGAGGCCCGACACCGGACGTACACTCTACCTCCTCGACGAACCTACCACGGGTCTTCATTTTGAAGACTTGCAAAAGTTGCTCGACGTGTTGAATCGACTCGTTGACCTAGGCAATACGGTTGTCGTGGTCGAACATAATCTCGACGTCATCAAGTGTGCCGACTGGCTCATTGAACTCGGCCCCGAGGCGGGGGAAGAGGGCGGGCAACTCGTCTTCCAAGGGACACCGGAAGACTTGGTCAAACACGCCAACCGATACAAGAAGGCTAGCAAAGAAAATAAAGCCAAAATGCTTCGCTCTTATACGGGGGAATGCCTTGCGCCGGTTCTGAAAACAGGTGAACATATTGAGCGGACCACGCACGACTTTGTTGCTGAGGTCAGTACCAAAGCGGGTGACCTCGACATCGAAGATGTCGGCAAAGATGCCAAAATGCCTTGGGAAGCCGATGGACCGCGATGGCACACGCAGGATCGACTTTCTCGTTCTGGCACAGAGTGTCAGTGGGATGGAAAAATACTCTCGACCATCATTTCAAGACTTGAAGATCGCGAAGACTTCGAAGATATTTTCAGTGACACCGATTGGAGCAATCGAAGCGTCGTCGAAATCAAGGCCGCGAAAAAGTCCGACGGCTGGTTCCTCCACGCAATCACTGGCGAAGAGTGGTTGCTGAAGCTTAAGTTCCGTACCAAGAAAAGCACCTTCAAACAGGGAGAGCTTAACACAGCCTTGGGCTTGAAGGTTCTTAATGAAATGAACGAACTTCCGCTCTATGGAACGCAACCGCGTGTCAAGTGTCGGAATATGTCAGGCCCCTACCAGGAGATTGAAATTCGAGCCCACTCCTTCGCCGAGATAGACACGCCAGCATTCTGGGAGTTCCTCGAAAAGGCTGTCGAGCGTTTTCACAAAGTAACTGACAAAGCCTCAGCGAGTAGTTCTGCCTCGGCCGACGTACTCCGTCCTTGGGTGAAGCTTGGTGAAACGTGGCACCGCGCGAGGAAAGGTTTCCCACTGGGCAGGAAAGTTCGCTGGGAACCAGAAATTTTAGAGACCGTCCTCAATAGTGTCCTGAAAATTGCTGGCAAGAAGTCCGAAGTCAATTGGAAGAATAAGGTAACTGTCGTCCTGTATCCGCCCAATGTTGACCGTCCTTGGTGTACCGTTGTGACCAAGAAACTCGAATATGTCGAGTTAATTCTTGTCTCACCCAAGGGTGTGACTACTCAGGGGATGCTCGCAGAGCTGGGCAACAACCCTCACCTCGATGCCACCCGGAAGGATTGGGACTACGCTCACCTCTATTTCAAGACCGAGGAAGACCTCAACAATGGTGACCTGCAAAAGTTCCTCAGGTGGCACTGGAAAAATTGTGCCATAAAGAAATAAGCCCCCCCCTTCCACAATTTCTTTCGGTACGGTAAAATATTAGCTAGGGTTAAGAGTTGATTACGGATATCTTTTTCACGCAAGGAGCCGCAAAGTGACTGAAAATAAGCCAAAAAAAGTTTTTTTTCTGACCCTCTGTGGAGTTCTGCTCGTGTTTCTCGCCTTTTATGGTGTGGAAAGAAGTAGCGGGCAGTGGCAACCGAAGCAGGAGCAGCCACCTTCCTCGCCGGTGACTTTTCCGCCGACAAGGGTGGCGATCCCCGTGGTTAAAACTGGCAGACCCGTTCCCGCACGGCAGGCCAACCCCACTCTCCTTTCACCGAATCAGATCTATCGTACCGGTGAGGCTCGCCCCGCACCCGGAACTTGGACCGGCGAAGGAGCAGCAACTCCGGCGGTCGCCGATGCCCCCAATTCCTCCGGTGTTGTACAAACTAGCACGAAGGAAAAAAGCACCTTTGATCCCGTCAAAGAGAACGGCCCTATTTTCGTCAACTGGCCCAAGCCAGCCGTCGCAATGGTGTTGACCGGTGGCATTGATGGTTACATTGAACCGTGTGGCTGTGCTGGACTTGACCGAATGAAGGGTGGGATGAATCGACGCTACGCAATGCTCGATTATCTTCGTAAGACCAAGGGCTGGGAAGTTGCCGCGATTGACGTGGGTAATGTGGCCCACGGATTTGGTAAACAGGCCGAGTATAAACATCAGGCGATCATGCAAGGTTATAGCGCCTCGGGCTACGATGTGGTTGGGATAGGCAGTAACGATTTGAAGCTCCAGCCGACCTTTCTGTTGGCTGTTGCTGCCAATGCTCCGCCGACTTACCTTTCAACGAACGTCGGTCTTTTTGGATTCGCCAGTGGCAGTAATAAGAACGTTAAAGCCGTTAAGCGTGGTGGGCTTCATTTTGTGATTCTTTCCGTTGTTGGCGACTCCATTCAGAGCCAAATCAAGAACCCCAATCTTGAGTCGATTACCGCAGCAAAGGCACTCGGGCAGCTTCTTCCGAAAATTGAACAACTCAATCCGAAGCCTGACTACATCGTATTGATGGTCGATGGAACGCTTGATGAGAGCAAGACACTCGCGAAGGCATTTCCTGCGGTGGATATTATTGTAACGACGGGCGGTTTACCAAATCCACCGGCTTTACCTGCCCAACTGAAGCGACCCAAAGATGCTCCTCAGAAGGGAACGCAGATGCTCATTCAGGTTGGGCACAAAGGGATGGATGCCGTTGTACTTGGCTTTTATCCGACCAGCAAGGCGCTCCCTATTCGGTACCAGAATGTGCCGCTCGACTCGCGTTTCCCGAACTCGCAGGAGATGATTGCGGTAATGCAGAACTACCAAAATGCGCTCAAAGCCGACGGTTTTTCTGGGCTCGGTGCCAAACCCTTGGCGGACCCACGTTCGGCCGAGATGGGCGGTTACATTGGTTCCAAAAAGTGTATGTCCTGCCACGAGGGTTCCTATATCGCTTGGAAGAAAACGCCGCACGCGAAAGCGTTTACAACGCTCACAGAGAAAACGGTTCCACCGCGTCCACACGACCCGGAGTGTGTCTCCTGTCACGTAACGGGCTGGAATCCGCAACAGTATTTCCCCTACAAAACCGGCTACGAAAGCGTCGAAACAACGCCGCACCTGATGGGCACCGGCTGTGAGACTTGTCACGGTCCCGGTGAGAAACACGCCGAGGTAGAAAATAAGAGCCGCGATAAGGCGGAACTCGAAAAATACCGTAAACTTGTGAAGATCACCAAAGAAGCTGCGGAAAAACAACTTTGCACAGAGTGTCACGATGGCGACAACAGTCCTGGATTCGATTTCAAGACCTACTGGCCCAAGGTCGTGCACTCCGATGAAGATGATTGAAGGATACCTCGTGCGGCGAATCTCTCATTCCAGTTCGCCATCGAGTGCCTCGCGAAAGAATAGAAGCAACCTCTCCACTTGCTCACGTGTGAGTACGTCGGCATTGTAATTCACCGCCACCGTGGCGCCTCCGGGACTGGTAACAACACAAAAACCGGCGGGCGTAGTAACACGAATTGGTGCCACACCCGTGATGTTCGTGAGCGTTATCGCTTCGCTGATTCGGGGCAGACCTTCGGCGTTCTTGGGGAATAGAGTGTAAAAGCTCGAGGCGTTGATGTTTGATAGTGCTGACGTTGAGAAGCAGTGCGAGTGATCCACCATCTTCTCAAGACGACGAAAGAGCTTTTTCTGGAGACCAATGCCAAAAATGAGTGTAAGCCCTAGATTGTTCTTTTTCACGTGTAGCATTCTACGGTGAATACCGAGCAGCAGTTCTTGCCAGGTTCCTTGAGTGATGTCGCAACTTTTTCGGTCAAGAAAAACCATACTAACAATATTCGTCGCAGGTGTGTGAACATCTTCCTCGCTACGGAGGTTCATTGGGACAGCCAATCGCAGCAGCTCGTTTTTCGTGCATCCTTCTTGCTGGCGGAATCTCGCCATTGCACTAAGCGCCGCCGCCAGAAAACCATCGTTAAGAGTAGCACCATCCTTTTTGAGGTTCGCACGAATTTCCTGAAAGTCTTCCGGCGATATTCGATGCGAGAGATACGTTGGATAATTGGGCGACGGTGTTGGCTGCTCCGTGGGTAGCTCAAAAGGGATGAGGAGTTTCGGCTTGCGAGTCAGGAAATTCCACGAGCCTCTCAGCCCCCAGAAGTATTTGTGCAGATTCCCAAGAAAGTTCCAAAAGGTGACGCCATAACGGTTGCGTCGCAAAAGCCGGTCGGTGTGAATCTTGGGAAGCTGCGAGGACAACTCTTCGGCGGATAAAAAACCAACTCGAACGCCGTACTCACATAAAACATCGCTAACAAAACGATGTAAGCCGAGGGCGTCCGCGGCAGTGTGATGGCAAATTACACTGATCGCACTACGATTGTGAGTGGCATCCTCCGAAATCACTAATTGCAGGGGGCACTCTTTTTCTATGTCAAAAGATTCATAGTTGATGGAAGGCACAATAGGAACCGCTGCACTTTCGTCAACCTCTGCCTCATTCCAGCGAATGCTTATTTCAACCTCCTGCGGTTGCCAGTACAGCTCGTTCTTGTCACTTTTGTGCAGCGTTGAATGGAAGATAGGGTGGTCCTCGGCTGCTGCATTCACGGCCTCACGCAAGGGTGCTTGTTCGAAGCGACCGTTAAAGAAAAAGACCATCATAAACTGCATCGGAAACGCCGGATGCGAGTCGAGCAACATATATTCTTCAAAGCTGCATACGGGGTACATTTTTTTATTCCTTTATAGGCCTTATGTTATTATTCCGTTATGCGTTTTTTTCACTCTGTTTCGTCATCAAGTTCGTCACTCCAGTCACCATTCAATTCATCGCGAAAAAGCGTGAGTAATCTCTCTGCCTGCTCACGAGTTAGTACGTCAGCATTGTAGTTCACCGACACCATAGCCCCGCCGGGACTGGTAATAACACAGAAACCGGCAGGTGTCGTGACGCGAATTGGCGCCACCCCCACAACGCTTGTGAGCGTTATATGGTTGCTGATTCGAGGTAGTTCCTGAGCGTTTTTAGGAAAGATGTCGTAAAAACTGGTCGCATTGATATTGGAGAGTGCCGACGTTGTGAAGCAATGCGAATGATCTACTATCTTCTCGAGACGTCGGAAGAGCTTTTTCTGGAGGGCTATGCCGAAAATGAGGGCAAGCCCTAAATTGTTCCTCTTCACGTGCAGCATTTCACCGCGAATGCTCCGCAGCAGCTCTCCCCACGATTTCTGCGTAATGGCACAACTTTTTCGGTCAAGAAAAACCATACTGACAATATTGGTGCCTGGCGTATGGGCGTCTTCCTCGCTGCGGAGGTTGGTCGGCACCGCCACTCGCAGTCGCTCGTTTTCTGTGACCCCTTCTTCTTGGCGAAACTTCGCTAGCGCACGGAACGCCGCTGCAAGAAAACCATCGTTGATCGTTCCGCCGTCCTTTTTGATATTTTCACGGATTATTTCGAAGTCTTCTGGCGGAATGCGACGCGTGAGGTACGTCGGGAAATCGGGTGATGGTGTTGGTTGATCCGTTGGTAGCTCAAACGGAATAAGAAGTACCGGTTTGTTTATGAGGAACTTCCACGCGCGTACGAGCCCCCAGATATGTTTGTGTAGATTCCCGAGAAAGTTCCATAGGGTGATGCCGTAACGGTTGCGACGCAAGAGCCGTTCGGGGTGAAGCTTGGGGAGTTGTGGGAGCGGCTCTTCGGAGGGTAAAAAGCCGCTAAGCACGGCGTACTCGTACAAAATGTCGTTGACAAAACGACACATACCTAAGCCGTCCGAAGCAGAGTGATGGCAAATTACGTTAATCGCGCTATGATTGCAAGTTTTGTCTTCCGAAACCACCAATTGCAAGGGGCACTCCTTCTCCAAGTCAAAGCATCCGTATTTGATTGGCGGAACAATAGGAACAGTCGCGCTTTCGTCAATGGCGGCCTCATCCCAACGAATACCTATTTTGACATCCTGCGGCACCCAGTGCAACTCACCCTTCTCGTTTTTACGCAGCATTGAATGAAAGATGGGGTGGTACTCTACTGCGGCATCGACAGCTCTGCGCAGCGTTGCTTGCTCGAATTGGCCAGCAAAGAAAAAAACCATTATCGACTGCATCGGGAATGCCGGATGCGAGTCAAGCAACATATATTCCTCAAAACTGCATACTGGATACATTCTATTCTCCGCACTTTTTAGTGGTTCAGCGTAAGGTGGCTCGCAGAGCAATTCCACTGGGTAGCACCTTGCCCGCTTCGGATTGGAGCGACATCTTTTTCTGTTTCAGACTAACTAAGGAACGCGAATTCTTATGGACCGCCAAGTCCAGCCAGTCGGCCATTTGCTTGCTTGCCAAGTCACTCGTGTGCGCCGTCAACAACAGAAAGGGCGATTCGCCAGTGAGCAACTCTGTGACCATCTCGAGCAGACGCGGCAGGTCACGCTTGAGCTGCCAAACCTCGCTTTTGGCACCCCGACCGAAAGAGGGTGGATCAAGTACCACACCTTCGTAGCGCGAACCACGCTTCAATTCGCGTTTCACAAACTTGGTTGCGTCGTCTGTGATCCACCGGATCGAGGCCTCGGATAGTCCTGATATTTCAGCGTTCCGCCGCGCTCGTCGCACCGTGTTGTCTGCTGCGTCGAGATGCGTCACGCCAGACCCCGCAGCCGCCAACGCCAACGTACTACCTCCGGTGTAACCAAAGAGATTCAGGACACGCGTCGACTCACGTTTACGCACTTGTGTGACCAGCCAGTCCCAGTTCTCGGCTTGTTCGACAAAAACACCGAGGTGCCCAAACGGCGAGCGGTGTAACTCAAAGGCCCAACGGCAATTATTGCCGGAGTAAGGGAGCTCCCAATGCTGTGGCAGCGGACGCGACTCTCGCCAAGTGCCAGCATCGCGATCAAAGTAAGCATCGGCCTTCCTCCATAATTGCGGCGTGGCTTTCGGAGTGCCAACCACACCGGGTGCAGGACGGTCAAGAATAAACTCGCCGAACCGTTCCAGTTTGCGGCCGTCGCCAAAATCGAGCAGGGAGTAGGTGTCAGGTGAAAACATTAGGCACGTAT
>Ga0180430_10002633_pt1 | contig 16048 bp, 11 predicted proteins | sample SS_ome_9_FD_132999 | JGI IMG/M metagenome (GOLD analysis project Ga0180430, IMG submission 132999) | Hypersaline lake sediment archaeal communities from the Salton Sea, California, USA - SS_1_S_2 metaG | ecosystem: Environmental > Aquatic > Non-marine Saline and Alkaline > Hypersaline >... | reverse complement strand
TTCCTCGCCGGATTTCGTGGGTGTCACTGTTTGTGCGGGCGTACGCACTGGTTGCACAAGAATATCCACAGTTGAGGCAGACCTGGTATCGATGGCCGTGGGCTCATCTGTATCAGCATCCGTCGAGTGTCGCGACGATTACGATTCATCGAGACTGGCGGGGCGAACCGTGGTTATTCTGGGGAAGCATTCAACGCCCGGAGGATCTATCGCTGTGTGAGATTCAGGACCAACTGGAACTGTTTCGCGATGGTTCGCCTGGGACCGTTTTCAGACAACAGACGAAGCTGGCTCAGTTTCCCATCCTGCTGCGTCGGATGATCTGGTGGTGGAATCTCAACGTTGCCACGGTGGGACGCGCGAGACGACTGGGGACGTTCTTTCTGTCGACTTTGGCAGGGCGAGGAGCCGAAATTCAAATCCCACCGTCGATTCACACAGGATGCCTGACATTTGGTCCGCTGGATGAATTCGGTAAGTGTCGAGTCACACTGGCGTACGACCATCGGGTCATGGATGGAGCCATGGTTGCCGACATCCTGCAGGAGCTGGAAACGGTCATCAACACCGAGATTCTCAGTGAGTTACAGCGGATTCCGCCAGTGACGTGTGAAGAACGGGCCGCCTGACACCAGATTCATGTGTGCGGCGCAACAGGCAATGCTTAGGATTCGGATGTTCGTTGTCTGAACATCGGAGTGTACCTCTCTTGAGGCAACTCGGCCTTCGAATGCCGCGTTACGCTAGAGTGGCACATCCGGGTCAGCATTTCATCCGACGAGGTCCTGCAGCAAAGTCATGAATCGGGAACGCGTCAACTTATCAGAACTCCAGAGCCTTCGGAGTATGCTGGAACTGGCAATCTGTTTTGTCATGACCGTCTGCATCCTTCGAGGATTCTTTCTGGAGGGGTATCTCGTGTCGACGGGTTCGATGGCTCCGGTATTGCTTGGATTTCATAAACAAATTGAATGTCCGATGTGCCAGCATCAATTCGCGTTCGGGGTTCGGTTTGACGAATCGGTAGGCGATGGATCCGTTGCTGCCAACTCTTCTGAACCCGTTGACGCCCGAGCGACCTGCCCCAACTGTGGCCAGATCAACATCGACACATCGGGCGTGCCTCTGAACCACGGCGATCAGCTACTGGTTCATAAGAACATCTTTGACTTTCGGTCACCGAATCGCTGGGAACCCGTCGTCTTCCGAAACCCTGTCAGCCCTGGCGAAGCTTACGTGAAGCGTGTTGTCGGTTTGCCAGGGGAAGAGATTCAGATATGGGATGGTGATGTGTACGTCAACGGGCAGATTGCTCGCAAGGATCTTGTGACTCAGCGCGACATGCGGATTCCTGTCTTTGATGTCAGTCAGGTACCGGATGATGAAGACTGGGAACTGCCGTGGCGACTGGACGGTGACTGGGAAGTCACCGATGGTCAGCTGACCTGTTCCAGTCATCGCGATGCGGATGAACCGAACGTCATTGCGTTTCGAAACTGGCGCTGGTTTGGTGGAGGTCATACGGTCGAAGTTCCGCTGTCTCGCGACGATGCGTATCCCGACTGGACCGACTTCCTGGAACGGTTTCATCGAATTCCAATCTCGTGGACGAGTCGGCTGGAATACGATGAGGAGTCAGGGCTACTGAGATGCCAAGGCGTCATGCCCCGTGATATGCAGAGGGATCTGATGACATCGGCCACCAATGAACGGTTTCGTCGGGCAATCTATCGGCTGGCGGCGTTGTCTCATCTTGCACCCGTGACCGACGGCTACGGCTACAACTCAGCCGTCAGCTCGTCAGAATACAGTGTGAGGGATCTGATGTTGGATGTAGTCATCCATGTTGATGCAGGCGAGCCGACGATTGAAATTGACATTCCGGTGATCGGTCAGCTTTGGCACATCATGCTGAACAGTCAGTCAGGATTGATTGAGCTGAAGCAGAAAGGTGATGAAACGGTTGTCCGTTCCGGTACGGTTTCAATCGGGAGTCGTGAATTAAGAGTCGAACTGTCGAACTTTGATCGACGTCTGCTGGTTGCCATCAACGGTGAAAAGACATTTGATCCGGTTGATCTTTCGGGGCAACTCGACCTGTCTGGCGACGATGCGGATTCAATGGGACTGGCCTCGCAATCAGCGTCCGCAGCGAGTACCGCAGAGCATCTACGCTATCAGAATCAGCTGCAGATGAAGCTGGATGGCGGGACGTGTCGGTTCACGCGGTTGCAGCTCTTTCGAGATGTCTACTATACGCCCGGTCGTCGGAAGAATGCTGTCGATTCTGCCTGTACGATTGATGGAAATTCCTATTTTGTTCAGGGAGATAACAGTCCTGTATCGTTCGACAGCCGATCGTGGGATGATCCGCTGGTTCCTCACGAAATGCTCGTTGGCAAGCCATTTGTTGTGCATTTGCCGTCTCAGCCGGGCCGACTGAAGTTTGCCGGTCGAGAGCTTACGATTCGATTACCTGATATCAGCAGAATTCGCTATATTCCGTAGCTTCCACGAGAATTGGAATGGTTGAGAATCTATGGCAAGCAAGAAACAACCAGACAGTCGGCCAGCCGGCAAACGTCGACATCAAAAAGATGGTGGCATGCGGGAAACCGTAGAAGGTGTCGCGATCGCATTCGCCCTGGCGTTCCTGTTCAAGACCTTTCAGGCCGAAGCGTATGTGATCCCCACCGGGTCCATGGCCCCGACGCTGTATGGGCGGCACAAGGAAGTCACCTGCCCCAGCTGCAAACTGGATTTTCAGGTGGGAGCATCCACAGAACTGGATGATGTTTCAGGGTACGTGATTGCTGAACAACGTATTCAGGAGACATTGTGTCCCAACTGCCGCCGACCAATTCATGCTGAGGATGCGCCTGCATTCAACGGTGACCGAATCATCGTCAACAAAGAAGTGTCCGAGTACAACCGCTTTGATGTCGTGGTTTTTAAGAATCCAGAGGAGGGACATGTCAACTACATCAAGCGGCTCGTTGGGTTGCCGGGTGAGATCATTCGCATTCGTCAGGGGAATCTGTGGATGCGAAGGTCTGATGAAGACCGATGGCAGATGCTTCGCAAAGATGATCCGCAGGTGCAGAAGGACATTCAGCTACTCGTCTATGATGACAGGTATCCACCAACGGATTTGATTGCTGCCGGATGGCCGGAACGCTGGGTTTCTTCGACACCGGATTCCGACGACCCGGACGCAGTCGGAGGGTGGCTTGAATCGGCAAACGACTGGAAGGCCGACCGAGAGAATCGCCAGTACACCATCGCCGCCGACAACAGTGACTGGAACTGGCTGCGCTACCGTCACTTTGTTCCATCGCCGGCAGACTGGGCAGATGTCGACAATGGACAGCTAATGAATGTTCCACAGGCATCGCTGATTTCCGACTTCTGCGGGTTCAATGTTGCCGCTACACCACGACACAATAGTTTCGAATCGGACTCATACTGGGTCGGCGACCTGACCCTCAACTGCCGTTTGGACGTGACCAGTGTTCAGGAAGATGCGGCCGTCCGACTGGAGTTGGTGGAAGGGTTCGACAATTACGCGTGTACATTTCAGCTCAGTGATGGCACCGTCGAAATCAGCCGAGTGAATCATCGCACAGATCGTAGTGGCGAACGTCCGGAAGTTCTGGCAACGGCCCGCACGCCGATCAGCGGAGCCGGTGCTTTCGATGTCGCATTTGCAAATGTCGACAATCGGTTATTGCTGTGGGTGGATGACGAACTCGTGGAGTTCGAACGACCAGTGATTATCGATCAGAACTTTGTTGACGCTTTGTCTGTTCAGCCCGGTCAGGCTGATGCCGCGCCCTGTGGCGTGGCAGCGAAGAACGTGAGCCTCATCGTGAGAGATCTCCTTATCCAACGAGATATCTACTATCGCAACGATGCCTACAGGTTCGATCCACAGGAAGGATATTCCGGATCGCCATACGATCTGACGGCGAGGTCGCAGGAGGTCGCCAATCCATCAAGGTTACACAGATTGCTCAAGGATCCCGACTCGTGGGCAGATGACTACGCAGAAGAAGCCGATACTTCCCACAAACGTTTCGGTCAGTATACAGAGTACCGCCTGAACGACGACGAGTACCTGATGTTCGGTGACAACTCTCCTCGCAGCAAAGACAGTCGACTCTTCGACTACTACAATCGACCGCGCTGGGGGATGGAAGGTCATCGCTACGCCGTTCAGGAGAAGGATCTGATCGGGAAGGCGATGTTTGTCTTTTGGCCTCATGGTGTTCCGTTTCTGCAGGACGGGAAAGGGTTCACTGTCACCAAGCACAAAGAAGTATCGCTGCGTTCGGACGGGACCGTTCGGGGAATCCAGGCACTTCATAATTATCCACAGGTGCGTTTTCCGTTCTATCCGAACTTTGGGCGAATGAAGAAGATCCGCTGAGCGATCCCGCGAATCTTGATCGTGGCCAAAGATGGCTGTTAAAGAGAAGGAATCTCTTATGACACTACTGCAATGCGAAGGTCTGGTTAAGGACTACCCCGGCAAACGAGCGGTTGATGGTGTTTCGTTTAAGGTGAATCCCGGGGAAATTGTCGGGTTGCTGGGTCCGAATGGCGCTGGCAAGAGTACTACCTTCCGCATGGCTTGTGGTCTGATTGCGCCGACAGAAGGTCGTATCTACCTGCGTGATGAAGACGTCACCGAATGGCCGATGTACCTGCGTGCTCAACATGGAGTGGGCTATCTGCCGCAGGATCAAAGCATCTTCTCGAAGCTGTCAGTCGAAGATAACATCTTTGCTATCACAGAGCTTCGAGGAGAAGGCAAGGCAGAGGCAGCCGAACGAATCGATCGGCTGCTGTTCGATTTCGGGCTGGATGATAAACGCCATCAGCAGTCCGGGTCGTTGTCCGGTGGGGAAAGGCGCCGTCTGGAGATCGCTCGAGCACTGGCCAGCGATCCCGAAATCCTGTTGCTGGACGAGCCCTTTACCGGTATCGACCCGACAACGATTCACAGCATTCAGGACATCATTCGGCGGCTGAAAAATCAGGGGATCGCTATTTTGATGACCGACCACCGAGAACGAGAACTGCTGACGATTGCTGACCGCAGTTACATTATCGGTGAAGGGAAGGTCATTATCTCTGGTGATGCAGAAACCGTCCTGAGCGATGCCGATGCGATCGCAAGCTATTTTGGGAAACGGTTCGATGCCGAGTCCATTATTGCCGGACGCAACTCTTTTCGAAAGGCCGGATGATGAGCGCTGGATTCGGCGACGATGCACCCGTGGAACCAATGACATCGCGGGGACGAGACTGGCCCTGCCTGCGTCAGTTCGGACTGTTCATGGAAAACAAAGTCGGCGCACTGCAAAGTATGTTGCGCTGCGTCGAACGGTCGGATCTTCACATTATCGGCCTGTCGATTGTCGATTCAGCCGACTGTTCCATCGCGAGGCTGGTGACGGACAACTACGAACGTACGCGCGAACTGCTTGAGTTCTCTCGACTCACGAAGTTTGAAACGGACATCATCGGAGTCATGCTGCCGGAGGCCGATCAGCCGCATACTCGCATTTGCAGCAGTTTGATGACGGCGGAGCTGAATGTGCAATACGTCTACCCATTGATGTATCGGCGCAACGGTCGTGGTTCCATTGCCGTCTACGTCGACAATATTGATGAAGCGCTCCGGGTTCTCAAAGAGCAGGACTACGAACTGGTGACGGAAGACGATCTGCTTGAGTACGATCAGTTTTTCGATTGAAGTCTCCTACCAGCCATCCCGCGCACGAAAAAGCCCGTCGAACGTTCGGGCATTCGACGGGCGGTCTGTTATCCGCAGGATGACAGACACTCAATCAACGCCATTTCAGCACTCCGAACATACCCTGCCCTTCGCGAATTCTGTCCGGGATGATAACCAGTCGATCGCGGTAGATGCTCAGCAATACGGCTGTCCCGAAGAATGTGGCTCCGCCGGCCATCATCAGGACAGACACATTCAGCAGCTGATCCGGCCAGCGGATCAGCGTGACGAGTGATCCCAGATGGACGGTAAACAGGGCGGCTCCGCCGAGTGTCGTCGCGCGGACCCGACACAACAGGCCACTTCCCAGAAAGACGACTCCGGCAATGATAACCCCGGCTTCGTGGAACAGGCCCCATCCGGCCAGTGTCGAGGCATCAGTGAGACGTTCATGGACAAGGCCGATCGACAGTGGAATCGAGATTAGCATGCTGCCACATGTTAGTCCGAGTGTCGCCATGCCATCGCGTTCGTTCTCTTCCCGAGCCCACGCGATGTAGCCCATCACGATCAGGGCGACTCCTGACAGAATGCTGATGAGTTCTGCTCGGCGGACCCATGACATATCAACCAGACCGTTCACGACTGCGATGAGGGGCATCACGAGTCCCAGCGACGCGACACGGAATACGGACCTCCATTCCGTTCGAGGTGTGAGGAGCCCGAATGTAACAGATACCGCAAGTTGAAATGCCAGCATTCCAATAAGTCCGGTCACTGGTTCTTCAGCCATCACACGATTCATTGCCAGCAGGATCCCCGCGCCGTTCCCAAACAGGACAAGCATACTTCGCGAGGTTTCTCCACGTCGCGGTGACTCAGCAGATTCGCCCTCCGGCGATTTCGAGAAGAACGCGTAGAAGAGTGCCAGGAGCAGTCCGACGCCTGTTGGAGCAGAGACGAAGGCCTGGCTCGCGTCAATGCCTGCTGCGACAAGTCCCTGCCACACCGACAGCGAAAGTGCCGAGTGCCCCATCCGGGATTCTCGTCTCGTCGGCTCGCATCGAGCGGCAAGATACCAGTTCACGGCGGCGACAAAGAAAACCATACAGGTTGTCAGGTGAAGATCTGCAACGACAAGGCCCCCCGGGACCGTCATGCCTGCGAGTACAATCAACGATATCGGTTGAGCGGTTTGAATCACGATGCGGAGCCGTTCCAGAATGTCTGGCCGTCGTGCGACCAGGGTTCCAACGGCGGACAGTGTCGGAATCGCCATGACAATAGCGCTGACAACAGTATCCTGTTCCCATTCCGCGGCCAGAGTTGTCGTGGCGACTGCCAGGATAGCAGTGATTGTTCCCATGCTCAGCAAGGCTTTGGATGGGACAGCAATCGTTGTCGAGTCTGACGGCGTTCTAATGATCGCTGACGTGCTCCACGCAGCGAGTGTCGTTGTGAGCAACTGTGCTGTCAGAACCCAGCCTCCGGAATTTACGAAGACACTATCTGTCGTGACGAAGAACTGTCCGAAGAAGTGTGCGAGCCCGGCCATTGTCAGTAGAAGTGACAGCACATGAGATGCTTCCACGAATCGATCCAGACGAGTTCCGTCCTCTGTCGGGACGTCCGCTGTGGCTCGGGCCGAAACTAACGCACTCACGTTCCAGATGGTTACCAGCGATGCGGTGGCGATCAGAATGTGATTCAGGGTCGGGCGAATACCGAGCGCATCCACCACCGTCAGCCCGCACCAGGCGGCTGTAACGCATGCGGCGACAGCGTAACGGCCCTGCCGCCCGTGAATGATGTGCAGGAACATGAAGCCAGCTGCGGATCCGGCAAGGATGATCGCGGCCCAGACCTTTTGAGATTGAAGTGAAGCGATTAAGGGAGTGGTCAGAGTCGGAAACACTGCAGAGAGACTTGCCGTTAACTGCCCTCCCAGCAGAAGAATATACCCGACGGCCAGAAGTGCGATTCCGGAACGATGAAACGCCAGCCCGAATCGGTTGCGCGCGAATGGTCCGTCGTTGGCTGGGAACTGTCGTTCGGCGAAGCAGCAGATCCATCCGGTGGTCATAAGAAAGGTCACCTGTGGAAGCAGGTACCAAAAACGGTCAACGGAAACATCTGCAAGGAACAGCATGCCGGTGAGGACGACGCCTCCTACCAGCGCATGCACAAAGCGTGAGTCTCGGACGACCCAGCCAACGAGGGCGTAGATGCCGCAGAAAATGGCAGCCGGCACCCAAAGATGGCCCCCGTCAGCCAGTGTGATTAGGTCCTGTGCGTCGTATAGCCATAGGTTCAGTGGCAGCGCCAGAGCACCCAGCATCGTGAGGCCGTTTCCGGCGAGCTCGTACCGAGTGAGTTTCCGCAGAGCGACACCGCTCAGCAAGGTGCCGAGCGTTGTGATTCCAACAATGCCAGCAACGATCAGAGGATTGGCGAAGACACCAGTCTTCCACAGCCAGATCACGAACCCCAGCACGAGCAAACCACCGCCCAGTGCCATCATCTTTTGGAGTGTTTCAGGGCTAAGAAGCCGTTCCAGCAGAGGTGGTTTTGCGGTTGATTGCTCGGCCGTCGTTTCGTCGGTGCTGTCTGTCAGCTCATTAGGATCCATTGCTGCGTTCTCCCCGAAAAGAACTGTGTTGAGGAAAGTGACTGCCGACCTGCTAGGCATTCCTCATACCGAAGCAGCTACCGGTATCCATCGCTTCCTGGGTGAAGTGCATTTCGTCAGTAAAAACACTGGCAAGTGCGCTGTTGTTATGTCGGAATCGGTGAGATTTCGTTCGACATGAAGAGATTCGGGTGTGCATTGAATGTACGTGTCTATCACGGAGTGTGCATGAGGTGTATGTGTGGACGGTCCTTCGAACTCAGATTTGAAGCTGCTCAGACTGCTGTCGGATCTGGCATTTTCTAATCCCCTGTTGCCGCAACGAATTGCGATTGAACGTGAGATTCTTGGGACTCAGTTTGTTGCTGAGGATGGTATTGCGTGGAGTCGAAGTCTGGGGCGGGCGGCCAACGACCGAGCGAACATCACTCAGATCACCACGCTCGCAGCAGATCTTGTTGACCGCTTGCTTGTGTCACGGAAACGTCTGGATGACGACGACCTGATTCGCTACTGGGACGTGGTGATCTATGTGCTGATGTACCGTCACGTCATCCCGTACGTTCCTGATGATCTTCATCAATCGGCGACGCTTGCTCGCACGTGGAAGAACTTTTTGACGGACTATCGACATTACTCTGAGATCGATGGATTTGATCGCATCGGCTTTCAGCCGGCAGACCACCTGTTCGCATGTCTGTTTCAGATCCACAGAGCATTCGTCAACATCTTCAACTTCATCCTGGGTAACTCTGTCGCGTCGGTTCGATTGCGTGGCGCCGTTTGGCAGTCGATCTTTACGTCAGACCTCCGTCGCTACCGCCGAAGTCTGTACAACCGGATGAATGCACTGCCTGTCTTGATTACGGGGCCAACCGGCACGGGAAAAGAACTCGTCGCCAGGGCTGTTGGGATGTCGCAGTACATCCCGTTTGACAGTGAGCGAGGACGGTTTGTTGAAGAAAACCAAAGCAGCTTCTTTCCTCTGAACCTGTCAGCAATGTCGGCGACATTGATTGAATCGGAACTGTTCGGCCACTGTAAGGGTGCGTTTACCGGAGCCGTTTCGCAGCGAGTCGGATGGTTGGAAGAATGTCGGCCTCATGGTGCCGTCTTTCTGGATGAGATTGGTGAACTGGATCCGGCGCTGCAGGTGAAGTTGCTGCGTGTCGTTCAGAATCGAACGTACTCGCGTTTGGGTGAGACGAAGGAACGCACATTCGGTGGCAAGATCATTGGGGCGACGAACCGTGTCATGGACGAAGAAATCCAGGCCGGCCGCTTTCGAGAGGACTTGTACTATCGCCTTTGTGCTGACCGAATACAGACGCCGGGCCTTCGTGAACAACTGGATGACTGCTCGGAAGATCTGCACGCATTGTGTCTGTACATCGCTCGACGGCTCGCTGGAGACGATGGCGAGTCACTGGCTGAGCAGACCATCGAATGGATCCAACGAAATCTGGATGACGGTTATCCGTGGGCCGGGAACATTCGTGAGCTGGAGCAGTGTGTTGGCAGTGTCATGATTCGCAACGAGTACGTACCTTCAGATGTCTCCCGCGAATCGAAGACTAAGGACGGACCAATGTGGATATCGAAGCTCCGGCGCGGAACGCTGACAGTCGACGAATTGCTTCAGCACTACTGCAGCTGGGTGTATGATCAGACCGGCAGCTATGAAGCTTCTGCCAGACAGCTCGGGATTGATCGCAGAACAGTCAAGAGCCGAATCGAACAGCTCAAGGATTCTCAGGAGGCGTCTCGCTGAGAACATTCATTAGATGTTGAGACACGCCCCTTACCCAGAGGCTGCGCAAACGGGGTCGGGCGTCTTTTTTGCGGACGAAGGTCTATCAATAGTCGATGCGGGTTGACCGAAAAAGACTCCCGACCCCTTCGATGTTAAAGTGGGGTTTTGCTGAGTTCCCCCGGGATTTCCTGCACGAGTTGAGGCACTGCGTAGCCGGGAAGTTCGGTTCGCATTTGTTGGATGATGTGACGCCCGATTTCAACGGGAACTTCAAAGTGTGCGGTGCCTCTCACTCGGTCCAGTTGATGCAGGTAGTACGGCATTACGCCGATGTCGATGAGTGATCGGCTCAGGTTAATCTGGTCTGCCGCGGTGTCGTTGATGCCTTTCAACAGAACCGATTGATTCAGAACCGGCATCCCCCAGCAAACCAGCTCACGAAGAGTCTCCTGGCAGTCGGATGCAATCTCATTCGCGTGGTTGGCATGGACGACCATGATTGGTTGCGATCTCATACGGCTACAGAGTGAACGGAATTCCGACGTGATGCGTGACGGCAGCACAATGGGAAGTCGCGTGTGAAAACGGATGCGGCGAATGTGACTTATCGCATCAACACGACTGACCAGTTGCTCGAGTCGTGTGTCCGAAAGCATCAACGGATCACCGCCGCTCAGGATGACTTCAGAAATCGAAGTGTCCTGAGTAAGGGCATCGATGGCATCGTTCCAGTCATTCCGCCGTTTCGGTTCCTGTTGATACGGGTATTCGCGCCGGAAGCAGTACCGACAGTGAATCGCGCAGCTGCCCGTTGTCATCAACAGCGCACGACCATGATACTTTTGCAGCAAGCCTGGTGCCGTTCGAGCGTCCTGGTCGCCGACTGCGTCGAGGACAAAACCTGCGGCATCATGGTGTTCGTCGTTGACGGGCAGAACCTGACGCAGCAGAGGGTCGCGGGGGTCGCCCGCAGTCATTCGCCGGAGGTAACTCTGGGGGACCAGCAGCGGGAAATTGATATCGGAGCCAGAGACAGCTTCCGGGACGTCAGCCGGTGTGAGTCTAAGTTGAGCGAGCAGATCGTCTGTGCGTCGGATCGCCCCCGCGAGGTCTCGTTGCCAGCTCGTGGCACCGGAATCAGCTTCTTCGGTGGTGACTCGCTCCGCGCCCTCACCAGCCGGCTGATAATTCGCGAGTTTTGCGTGGGGAAGCGGCGACATCAGGATTCACTCGACTCTGGTGTTCTGGTAACGTCCTGCGTTTCCCGAAGAGCGTATCCCACCGGCGGACGCGAGCCTGTTGCACTCACCGAGAATATCAAAGCAAAAGAACGACTCCAATGGCCAACGTCTCCACCAGCGACTTTCGCAAAGGAATCAAGGTTCTTCTCGATGGCGAACCGTTTGAGATGATTGAACTGAACTTTGTCAAGCCGGGCAAAGGTCAGGCGCTGTACAAGACGAAGCTTCGTAACCTGTTGAAAGGAACGATTCTCGACCGAACCTATCGCAACGGCGAGAGTCTGGAAGCTGCTGACGTCCATCGAAGCGACGGATCGTACTCCTATCGTGACGGAGAGAACTTCTACTTCCTGGACAACGACACGTTCGAACAGTACTCGCTGGCGTCTGCCGTCTGCGGAGATCAGATGCCACTGTTGAAAGAAGGAACAACTGTCCAATTGCTGTTCTGGAACGGCCAGCTAATCAGCATGACTCCTCCTCAGCAGGTCATCATGGAAGTCACGTATACCGAACCCGCTGCCAAAGGTGATACGGCAACGAATGTGACCAAAGGAGCGACCGTGGAAACCGGTGCCGAGGTCCAGGTTCCCGCGTTCATTCGCCAGGGTGACATGATTAAGATTGATGTTGAATCGGGTTCATACGTCGAACGCGTTCAGTCATAACAACGGCCTCCGCCCTTGACCCCAATCAAGCTACTGTTCGGAAGCGTTCCTGTGGGTCACTCCGAAAGCATGTGATCCACGGCGTATCGAGGTTGCCAAACAGGATTCTAACCAAATAGCGGAATGAGCGATCAATCGCACAACCAGCAGTTGTACATTGAGACCGTTGGCTGCCAGATGAACATGCTGGACAGCGAACTGGTCGTTGCCGCATTGCGTCAGCACGGATACGAGCTGACCGACAGTCCGAAGGATGCTGATACGGTCCTTTTCAATACGTGCAGTGTTCGCGAACATGCCGAGCACAAGATTTACAGTGCCCTGGGGCGGCTGAAGTATTCGAAACGCAACAATCCGCGGAAAGTGATTGGGGTCATGGGATGTATGGCTCAGAAGGATCAGGATCTGATCTTCAGTCGTGCTCCTCATGTGGATCTCGTAGTCGGTACCGGTCAACTGGCAGAGATTCCACGGCTGATTCAGGAAACGCGTGCGAGTGAGACACGTGTTCGGCAAAAAGCCGTCAGTCTGGGACGTCGTGACGGAACTGCATCCGACGTTGCTGGCAGTTTTCAAAGCTACGATCCACTGCGTGATCCGGAAATGAGGCCCACACCGTTCCAGGCTTTTGTTCGGATCATGATTGGTTGCGACAAGTTCTGTACATACTGTGTCGTTCCATCGACACGCGGACCGGAGCAGAGTCGTCCTCCGTCTCAGATTTTTCAGGAAGTTCGTGTGCTGGCGGGGCAGGGAGTCAAAGAGATCACGTTGCTTGGGCAGACCGTGAACAGCTACCGGCATACTGAAGATGGCCGGCAGTATCGACTCTCGGATCTGCTCGAGCTGATTCACGATACAGACGGCATCGAACGTATCCGGTTTGTGACCAGCTATCCGAGGGACATGACAGACGATCTGCTTCAGGCCGTTCGTGATCTGCCCAAGGCAATGCGTTACCTGCATGTGCCGCTTCAGCATGGCTGCAACGAAGTGCTCAGGCGGATGAAACGAGGTTACACCGTTGAGGACTACCGAGACATGATGGATCGCATTCGGGCCACGATCCCGGATTGCTCTGTGTCCAGCGACTTCATCGTGGGATTCTGCGGCGAAACCGAGGAAGCTCACCAGAGAAGCATGGATGCAGTGCGAGAGTTCCGATTCAAGAACAGCTTCATCTTCAAATACAGCAAACGGAGCGGGACCAAGGCGGACGAGTTGTTTACTGACGATATTGAAGATGCCGTTAAACGCCGTCGTAACAATGAGATGCTGAACCTGCAGAATCAAATCAGTGAAGAAGACAATGCTGAATTCATTGGTCGCCGAGTGAATGTACTGGTGGAAGGCCCCAGCAAGTCGGCTGAGAAGGCCGTTGCACGCGAGGCCGGTTCGCCGCTCGCCACACAGTTAATGGGACGATCAGAATGCGACCGAATCGTCGTGTTCGACGGCAATCCACGGCTGGCTGGCAGCAATGCTGAAGTGGAGGTTCACGACTGCACCGGGACGACGCTGATCGGTTCGATCGTCACACGCGAAGTGCAGCATGGCTCATCGGAGATGTTGCCGATCCTGTCTTAGCTGGTGGCTAAAGAAGTTTCCGGACTGTTTCCACGAGATCAGCCAGCGGCACCTCCTGCTGAGTCCCCTTTACCAAGCCCTTCACTTGCCATGTTCCGGCTTCGAGTTCAGACTGACCGCCGATGAGCGCAACCGGGAAACCTCGGCGATCGGCGTACTTCATTTGTTTGCCGATGTTCTTTGCGTCGGGGTAGACTTCGGTTGAGATGCCGGCTGCTCGCAGAACGCGTGCCACCTGTTGGTAGTTGGCAACGTATTCTCTGGAGAACATGGTGACGAGCACCTTTGCCGGAGTTGTCGACGATTCAACCATTCCCAGTTCTTCCAGTGCCGCGAGCATGCGGTCCAGTCCCAGGCTGGCGCCAATGCCTGGCAACTGCTGCGATGTGAAGAGGCCCGCCAGGTTGTCGTAACGGCCACCGGAACACACACTGCCGATCTCGGGCAGATCACCGAGAAACGTTTCGTAAATGGTTCCCGTGTAGTAATCCAGGCCGCGCGCGATGGAGACATCGAGGCGAACACGATCGTTCGGAAGACCGCAGGCGTGAGTAGTCTCAAAGAGTTCTCGCAGATTGGCGATCCCCTGTTCCCCGGTTTCGCTTCCGGCAAGCATCCCTTCCAGCTGACTGAGTATTTCCTCAGGAGTTCCTTCCAGCTGAGCCATGTCCAGAATTCCCCCCGCCTGTCGTTCTGTCAGGCCGGCGTGTTCGTGCATCTCTGCGGCAACAGCATCACGTCCGATCTTGTCAATCTTGTCCAGGCAGCGAAGAACACTGGCCGCTTTGTCGAGAAGATCGTTCTTTTCGAGCAGCCCATTCAATACTCCGCGGTTGTTGACTCTGATGGTGAAGTGTTCAATGCCAATGGCTTCAAACAGATCGTTGATGACCATTAGAGTTTCAATATCAGCTGCGTTACTGGTCGTCCCTATCGTGTCGAAGTCGCACTGCATGAACTCGCGAAATCGGCCTCGTGCCGGTCGTTCTCCTCGCCAGACCGGAGCAATATGATATCGGCGAAACGGTGTTCCCAGTTCCTGAATGTGTTGGGCGGCGTATCGAGCCAGCGGAACCGTGAGGTCAAATCGCATGGCGACGTCGCGATCACCCTGATCCGTAAACCGAAAGACCTGCTTATCTGATTCGTCGCCTCCCTTGCCAAGCAGGATCTCGGCGTACTCCAGCGCGGGCGTGTCGATGGGAGCAAATCCGTAGCTGCGGTAGACGCGTCGTGCTGTGTCGATGAGGTGTTCGCGCGCCATCATCTGGCTGGGCAGAAAGTCCCGAAACCCGCGAAGCGTTTGTGGTTTGATCCTGTTTGATTTCTTACTGGTCATGTGTCTTGTGTTCGGAAGGAGGTGTCTCAGTCGGGACGTCCGCAGGTTAGTCTCTTGCCAGTGGCTTGTCATGGGACAGGCGGGCTTCTCGCTGGTTCGGGTGGTGGGCTATGCCGGACGACCCGCACAGCTGGCATGTTCCATGGAAGTGCTTCGGCAGTTATGAAATCGTTTGCCGGATCGCACAGTTTCTCAGCCTGGTGCCAGTCATGAGGTAAAGTTGCAAAAAGGAATCCTCCCCCCTTCTATGTGAACTATCGCCGGAGCGACACACCATGCGACACCTGATCCAAACTCTATGGAACGATGAAGGAGGCATGATATTGTCTTCTGAGGTCGTCCTGGTGGGTACGATTCTGGTGATTGGAGCAATCGCAGGGCTCACCAGCCTGCAGTATGCGGTCACTCATGAACTCAATGACACCGCACGAGCCTATGATTCGTACAACTCGTCAGATTACGACGACAGTTACGGTCAGGACTATGCGATCCACGACAGCGAAGGCCGACGTGAAGTTGCCTGCGACGGCTACTAGGCCGGAGCAAATTGAAGAAATCAGACACCATTCGGCGAAATCACTTCTCCGATGAGATGGCAGGAGACCTGGCACATGGACGCCAGGTCTCTTGTCATTTCCGGCTGCGCGAAACCACATCATCTGCCTGCGAGTACTGCGTTGAGTACATCAACGTCGATGATTATTGCGGAAAAACGCTGCTATTGCTTTCCCGGTAATCGGTGGCGTCTGTTAGACTCCTCAGCCCATCACAGCTTTCGGAGATCGACAGGACTGACATGGACCAGCAGCTGGCGAACATCGATTACGTCATCATCGCCGTTTACATGATTGGCGTACTGTTTGTCGGAACCTATTTTGCTCGGTACGTCAGTTCCGCTGGCGATCTGTTCCTGGGAGGTCGCAGCCTGCCGTTTTGGGCCATCGGAATGTCGATGGTCGTCAGCGATATTGGCGCAACGGACCTGATTGTCGGGGCCGGTGCTGCGTACCAACGCGGGCTCGCCCAGGCCAACTGGGACTGGATCGGGTCAGTTCCCGCTCTGCTTCTGGCAGCCTTTCTGTTCGTTC
>Ga0180430_10002632_pt1 | contig 16054 bp, 9 predicted proteins | sample SS_ome_9_FD_132999 | JGI IMG/M metagenome (GOLD analysis project Ga0180430, IMG submission 132999) | Hypersaline lake sediment archaeal communities from the Salton Sea, California, USA - SS_1_S_2 metaG | ecosystem: Environmental > Aquatic > Non-marine Saline and Alkaline > Hypersaline > Sediment... | reverse complement strand
TGATGCCCTGGCGACAAGCCTCAAAGAGATAAAAGGAATCGCCGGCAAAGAAGCCGCCGATCAGCTGACTGCCGCAGCCGGGACTAATCAGAAGGTATCTGCGCTGGCCCATCTCATCGGTGCTTATGACGAGGCGCTGGCCGAGAAGGACTTCACAGATCCTGAAGAAGCGATCCATAGCATCGCAGAGCAACTGATCATCTCAAACAGCGAACTGACCGGAGCTGAAATTTGGGTCGATGGTTTCGCTAGCTTCACTCATGGCGACAAACTACTCCTGGCAGCTTTGGTCGAGATAGCCTCAACCGTTCAGGTCACCTTGTGCTGCGATCCCGGCGATGCCGACCTAGCGTTATCGAGCGCCGCCGACGCCAGCGCCCATGGCATTTCGCCCTTGGCACACACTTTTTTTCAAAGCATTCGCCCCCGGCTGACTAGACCTGCATTCTTACCAACTCTGCGAACCCTAGTTTGGCTGAAAGAGACGTTTATAGATCATTGGCTCCCAGTTGATCTCCTACCCGAGACCGCTTATCGTTTTGGCAAGTCAACCGAACTCAGCCAGCTTGAAGCGAACCTGTTCCGGGAAGGGCCACATGAAGACACCGGCGAAGCAATCACACAGGTAACCGGGCAAGTCACAACCAAACGCTTCTCTCATCCCTATCATGAGGTTCTCGCCTGGGCCACTTGGATCGACATCTGGACTCGCAATGACAAATCGCCAATTCGCTACCGGGATATTGCCCTGATCATCAGGAATGTCGAGTTGTACAGCCCCCTGATCGCAGAGATCTTCGGTCGCTATAAGATCCCATTTTTTGCTGACCGGCGACGTGATGCCACGGCTCATCCGATCATCAAATTGACCCTAGCGGCCCTTAGAATCGCCCACCAGGGCTGGCACCGGGAAGCTGTGGTCGGTTTTCTGCGCAATCCGGTGCTTGGATTATCCCCCGACATTATTGATCGGGTCGAAAATCTCTCGCTTGAATATGGCATTGAATATGAACGATGGTGGCGCACTGACTGGGAAACCCCGCCACTTCCTGAGCGGGAAAAATTCGATACGGCTCACAGCCCTACCGGCGATGACTTGGAGTTATCGAATGATGACAATGAAGAAGATACCTGGTCTCAGCTGAAGGGCAGCCAACACGAAACTCGCGATCTCAACTCACGAAGGCGCGCGCTGGCGGCTGATGAAGCTCGCGCCGTCTCTGACTATGCATTCGGCCCCTTGCGGGACTTTACCGATCTCTGGCGCGGCGGTGAGCCAGAGTTCACTACCATTGCCGCAAAATTGAGAGATTTGATTTTCACATTCTTGGTGGCAGGCGTAGACAATCCGCTCTCAAATGATTACGAAAAATCTGGCTTACAGAACCATAGCCACCATCTTCCCAGTGATCAGGCAGCCAGAGACGCGCTATTAGCAGAAGCCATCTCTGGACGAGAATTCATCACCTGGGATGCTGAAGCCAACGATCAAGTACTCTCGCTTCTACAAAATACTCTAAGCACTGGCGCTGATCTGATGGGCGAGTTGGAGGTCCCCATCGGTTTAATGACCAAGCTGCTTCGTGAAGCCTTCTCTAAAGCTTCAATTGGTCAAACTCCGCGAATTCTCGATGCCGTTATTGTCGCCGAGCCGCGTCGCTCACGGGTAAATGAAGCTGCCAGGGTGATTGTCGGTGGATTGGATGCGGCAAGCGTCCCGCGAGCTCACACCGAGGATCCGATCTTCTCTGATGCCGAACGTGAAGAGCTGTCAGCCCGAGGCCTACAGCTGGCGGCCAACGCGGTTTTACAGGCAGAGTCAGATCCCTACCTTTTCTACATCGCTTGTACAAGAGCCACCAATGAGATTCGCCTCACTTTCGCTGGCGGCGGCGCGGATGGTTCTGCCCAAGAACCATCGACCTATTTGGGTGAAGTTAGCCGGGCGATTGGCCCTCGCCCGGAGCCGTTGGTAGAGTCTAGATTCGATCTCTCTACATGCCGGCACCGCTGGGAACTGCCTTCCCGCCTGGCCCGGGCGACACTCGACCTCCCAGATGAGGAGGCCCGGCAACTAGCGCAAACCGCTGAGCGCGATCTACCCGACGCTACCGAGGAAATCTCACGCGCCTTTGATTGCCGCGCCAAAATCAATCGCCCCCTGCCGGAGTCTCTTGAGCCCGAAGCAGCGTTTCTTCTATCACCGGGCCGGGTGCTATCGTCTTCCGCTTCCCGGCTTGAGACTTTCGTGAGCTGTCCCTTCCGCCATTTCGCGCGCCACTATCTGCGCCTTGAACCACGCCCGGAGGCGATACTCACTCCTCGCTCCACTGGAAGCGCCGCGCATTGCGCACTTCAGCGCTATTTTTCAAAATCGGCCCCGCCAGAGGACAAGGACGATGCCGCCGTGGAAATCCGTCGGATCTTCACCGAGCTTGCTGATAAAGAGGAGTTCAGAATCTTTCAAGCCGATCCTCCCAGCGCTTATCGTTGGCAGAGAACCTGTCACGGCCTAGAGCTGTTCATCCGCACCGAATTTGATCGTCTGATAGACAATGAATTTCAGCCCCTGGCGCTAGAACTCGCCTTCGGACTTGGCCCCGCAACAGGCGATCCACTTGACTATGCAGATGCAATCTTGCGGGGGAAGCAGGTCTCTCAAATCACACTGCCAGCTCTCGAAATTGAACTCCCAGACGCCTCTCTTAGCAGTTCAGATCAGTCAGAGGATGCTCCCTGGCGGCTGCGCCTGCGCGGACAGATCGACCGGCTTGATATCGCCACCGGCGCGGACAAGATCTACAATGCGCTGGTGATCGATTACAAACATAACCCCCAAAACAAAAAGGTGGTCAAGGAGCTCGCCAAGGGCACAGACCTGCAACTTGCGGTGTATCTCCTGGTCATCCTCTCACTCCTAGAGCTCTCGCCAGCGGGAGGACTCTACTACGGCTACGCGCCCCAAACCCGCAAGGCTTCTGAGAAGTTCGAGAGGTGCAATCAGTTCAAATTCGCTATGGACGGGCTAATCGTTTCTACAGCCAAGGACCAGATCGATCCGGAGGGCGGGTTCCTCAAGAAAAGATTAGAGACTCTACCTGAAACACTGGATGATAATCTGGAAGCGGTTCTAACAAAAGCCAGAGAGCGGCTAGCGGGCCTCGCGACCGAGATTATCAAAGGGGACATCAGACCGTTACCGATCCGCAAAGACTCGAACCTGGCTTGCCAATACTGTGACTACGTCGATGTCTGTCGCTTCGATCCTCGTACCGATCCAAGTCGTCTTCCCAATACAGATGGGGGGAATGATGACAGCTAAGCATAGGACAAACCGGCCGCAGGAGCCATCATCTGAATCAAAGGGCTTTGCTCCCACCGATGAGCAGAGACTCGCCACAACAACCTGCGCGCCCTTCGTCCTCGTATCGGCCAGTGCGGGAACAGGCAAAACCTATACACTCATCAACCGCGCACTTGAACTACTCCGTGGTGGTGTCCCACTAGAGCGCTTGCTGATTATCACTTTCACGCATAAAGCCGCCGACGAACTAAAAGAGCGTTTATATGAAGCTTTCAGCAATGACCCCACCCTCCGACCACTCCGGCTAAAACTACCGCAGGCCTTTGTTTCCACCATCGATGCCTTCTGCTCCCGAGTCTTGCGGGAGCACGCCATCGATGCCGGGATTGATCCCGCTTTTCGTCTGATTGGTGATCCGGACAAACAGATCGCCCTCGAAGAGATTATGGATGATATTTTTCATCACTGGTATCTCGGCCGCTCTGATGAGGACGAAGTATCCACTCCGGATAGCGAAACGATCCCCATCACGAACAGCCAAAGCCACCGCGAATTCTTACGTCTTATCGAACTGTGCAAATTTAAAGGCAGCCGGGAGATCCTACGCGAGGAGTTACTGCGCCTGATGAATCTAGCCCGGACTCATCCCGATCCCGATGAGTTTATCAGCACTCTGCGGGCGGGACTTGAGAGTGATGACGCGCCATATCTCCAAACATTCGCCCGGATGCTCCTCTCTTGTTGGCGTAGCGCTGTATCGATCTATGAGCGGGTTCTCACAATTGGCCAAGACGCCTTTCCCGACAAGAGATTTGAGAAGCACCAAGCGGCTCTCGGGGCAATGCAAAACGCACCCAGGCCCTGGAGAGCAGATCACCCAGGCGAGGAACCTAGCCAGATCAATCAAGCCGACCTGTCGCAGATGACCGCAGATTTTGAGGTCACCGTCACCAAGCTGGAAAAATATCTCCGTGATGTAGGGCTTCTGAAGGAAATCGGACCCTGGAAATTTTCTTTCCCTAGCCTGCCGCGAGGTACTGGCAATCAACTAACCCCGCTAAATGAATTCGCAAAAAAGACATTCGGCAATTCGGCGAAGCCCGGACCATTCCAATGGTTGCCAGCTGATCTGTCGGAAACAAATACGCAATATAGTCTCTGTCGCCCGACGCTCGAAACCCTGATCGCGCTCCTGAAGCAGATTATGACACGCTATCGGGATTTCAAAGCAGAGCGCGGCCTACTCGATTTCGCCGATCTTGAATACCAGGCCAGTCGGCTATTAGCCAGTGGCCGTTCGGGTCTGGCCGATCAGTTCGATCTGGTGATGGTAGATGAATTTCAGGATGTCAACCAGCTTCAGGCCGGTATTGTTAAACAGCTCAATCCTTCTCTAGGGCGCTTTCTGGTTGGCGACATCAAACAGTGTATCTATCAGTTCCGGCTTTCGGATCCATCGATTTTTCGTGAGCTATTTGAAGGAGCGCATCTCCTTCGCCCAGATCAAAAAGAGAGTGATAAAAAAGTTAGCGCTGATGCGGTGCGGCTATATATGTCGGAGAACTTCCGCTCTCGCTATCCGGTTCTCCAAATAGTCAATTCCGTCTTTGAAACTCTCTTCACCCCCGCGATGATCGGCGGAGATTATGAAGCAGAAGCGCTTCGCTACCACTCATCGGAGGAGGCTGGACCGCAGCCCGATCATACCCAGTCAGCGGCAGCTGAGCGTCCAGGCTGGGCACCAGTGGAAATTCATCTCTTCGACAAAGCCCCCACCGGCCAGCCCGGCCGGATAAACCCCGCCCTAGCGGCCGAGGCTCAGCTGGTCGCCAAACGCATCCACGAGTTGCGGAGCGAATCATTTCCGGTTTATGACAAGAACGAAAAATCTTGGCGGCCGGTGCGCTATAGCGACATCGTCATCATTCTCAGGAGCCCAGGTCCAACCGGGGGCCCATTTGCCGAAACCCTGCAGTCGGCCGGTATTCCAGTAGATTTCGGCAATAAGGATTACTTCAGTCGGCCAGAGATTCGCGATTGCCTCTGTCTACTCAGGCTAATTAATAACTCTCATGACGACATCTCCCTTGCCGCCGTGCTTCGCTCCCCGGCCGCCGACTTCAGCGATGATGACCTCTGCCGCCTGCGCCTCTTGTGGCCAGAATCACTGTCACTATTGGCGACGCTAAAGGCGACCGGCCTAGGTCTGGTTGATGAGTGGAGCGGCCGAAAACTCGATTCAATAAATGAAGAAGACAACGCCCCCTTGGCGGCAAAATCGCTCCGCTTCCTGAATCAGCTCGACCAGTGGCGCCGCCAAATCGGCAGCGCTGATCTCGCTGAAACAATCGCCTCGGTCTTATCCGAATCGGGTCTGATGGAAGTCGCGATGGCTGGAACCGCTGATTCCGATTCGCTCGGCAATCTGGAGCAGTTCCTCAATCTTGCCCGAACCTACAGTCAAAATCGCGATCACGGTCTGCCCGGTTTCATTCAATATCTCGAGGAGATGATTGAAAATGATGCTGGCCCCGAATCGATCATGCTCCCCACCGAAGCCGGCGACGCGGTAAAGATCATCTCCTTGCACAAATCGAAGGGGCTTGAATTCCCGGTTGTCTTCCTGTCGCTTTATGGCAAAAAATTTAACGATAAAGACTCATCCAACAAACTCCTCACAGACAAAGACTGGCTGGGTGTTGATCTATTTGATCCCCAGTCCTACCTGGTCACGCCCACGATCGCACATCGAATCCAGAGCGCCAAACGCAAGCAGGAAGTGCGGGAAGAAGAGATGCGCATCATGTATGTCGCTTTGACCAGGGCGAAGGAAAAGCTCATTATCACCGGCCACACGCTATCTAAGATCAAGAAAATCGAGCAGTCTCTCCCACTCTGGAAGGGCTCCTCCGCGGTGCCTGAATCACAACTACTCAGTGCAAACTCACCGCTCGATTGGCTCCTGGGTGCGCTGGCCCACCGGGGGCTTCTAACCTCATTGGGCCAGCCAGGCGAGACAACTCAGCTAGCGCCCTGGCTACATTTCACACAGCACGACGCCGAGGAGATCACGCCTAACAAATCAGCCCCCCAGCAGCCAGAGCTTCCTCTCGAAGCGGCTAATGATGAGATCACCACTAATGAACCGGGCATCTCACCGGCGGATCAACTTGCTCAAATAAAAGCAGAGCTCCCCGAACTTGCCACCCGACTCTCTCGTCAATATCGCCACGGACCGGCCACCCGGTGGCTAGGCAAATATTGGGTTACGGAAATCAAACAGCTGATCGACCGAGAAACACACGAGGAAGAACAGACAGAGGGCACGGCTCTCTCTTTCGGTGAAAAACCAAAAGCGATTGATGATCCAACCTTGAACATTGATGACGCTGCGCCGATAGCTGAGGACTCATCTCCAACCCCTGGCGTGAGCACCCGCGCCAAGACCGGAGGCGGCTCGAAAGAAGGAACCTGGCTTCACACCCTTCTCGAGGCGATTGATATCGGGACGACCGATCCCGATTCCATTATGCGAACCGCGGCCGAGCTAGGCCAGGGGGGCCGAATACCCCTCGATTGGATTACAAAAAAGAACCTAGCGCCGATCTTTAATTTCTTCTCATCTCCCCTGGGCCAGGAAATGTGTGACGCCGCCTCGTCCTTAGAGCGCGAAGTCAGCTTCAGCCTTAAACTGTCCCCATCGAGCCTAGCCAAGATTTGGCCCTCAGCGGAGGAGCTGGATGAATCGGAGTGGTTCCTGATCCAAGGACAGATCGATGCGATTTGGCGACGAAAAGACGGCTCACATCTGCTGCTTGATTTTAAGTCTGATTCGGTATTCTCTGAGGCAGCGATCAAAAAGCGAGCGGAGCACTATAAATCCCAAATCTTGCTTTACCGAGAGGCGGTAGAGCGGTTATGGAATACAAAAGAAATATCCTGTCAGCTCTACTTTTTAAGGGCGGGACGGTCGATAGAAGTATATGTACCTAGTAGCTGATATAAAAACAGAAGGAGATCGGTGTGATCATTAAGAGTCTAGCGGTTGGTCCGATTCAGGCAAACTGCTACATCCTCGGTTGTCCCGAGACCAAAGAGGCGCTGATTATCGATCCCGGCGGTGATCCGGAACGAATCGAAGGGCAGCTCGATCGATACTCGCTGAAACCAGTCATCTATCTTCATACCCACGGACACCTCGATCATGTGGGCGGCACCGCTGGCTTACATCAGTCTCTCGGTGGGGAGATCCTAATCCATCAGGCGGACCAGTTCCTCTATGACAATGCCAAGCAGCAGGGTATCGATTTCGGTCTGGAGATTCCAGAGTCGGAGCCAGTGGATCGGTTTATCACTGATGGCGAGATCATCAGCTGGGGCAACTTGCAGGGCAAAGTTATTCATACGCCCGGCCATAGTCCCGGCGGCATCTGTTTCCGTATCAGTGGCAAACTGATCACCGAAGGCAACGCGCCGGAATCACCAACCCCGACCGGTCAGGAGGAAACAGCTGATTGGGTCTTCACCGGTGACACTCTCTTCAACGGTAGTATCGGCCGCACCGACCTGCCCGGGGGATCCTATTCGACCTTGATGCAATCGATTAAGGATCATCTGCTGTCGATGCCGGATGAAACCGTAATCGCGCCCGGTCACGGACCACTCTCGACGATCGGACAGGAAAAACGTAGCAATCCATTTGTTCTGGAACTCCTACAACCTTAGCGAGCCGAGTAGAACCGTGGACTGAAACGAATAAGTGAACCAGAGGGATCAGAGATGAAAAACAAACATTTTCACAAATATCTAAAAGAGTATACCGACGCCCTGGCTGAAACCTATTTCAAGGATGAGGTGCCGGTACATAATCTGGAACCTCGTTACGTCCTTCCATCACGGCGCGTTATTATCGCTACCTTGAAGCAACTTTTCGAGGTCTTCTATCCAGGCTACATCGGCAAGCAGTACCTGACCCGCTCTTCCGTTTCATACTATATCGGTTCGATCCTCGATGAGGTGGCTGAAACGCTCCACAATCAGATCTATGCTGCCATCCGTCATGAAGATTCACAGATGGCCAATGACCGTGAGCAGTGTTCTCTCTTCGCTGACAATTGTATCGAGAAACTGATCGCCGCCCTGCCGACAATTCGCCGGCGCTTAACTGAAGATGTCGCAGCCGGATTTGATGGCGATCCGGCCGCGAAGAATTATAATGAGATTATCTTTAGTTACCCGGGTCTCGTCGCGATCACCACCTATCGGGTGGCCCATGAGCTGGAATATTTGAACGTACCGCTTCTGCCCAGAATAATGTCAGAATGGGCTCACTCGAGAACCGGTATCGACATTCATCCAGGCGCAGAAATCGGCAATCGATTCTTTATCGACCACGGCACCGGTGTTGTGGTTGGCGAGACGACGATCATCGGCTCCAATGTTAAACTTTATCAGGGTGTTACGCTCGGTGCTCTCAGCTTCCCTAAGGATGAACGAGGCAAGTTGATTCGCGGGCTGCGGCGCCACCCTAAAATCGGCGACAATGTCATTATTTACTCTGGCGCGACAATCCTCGGCGATGTCACTATTGGCGCTGATTCGATCATCGGCGGTAATGTCTGGCTAACTAAATCGGTCGAGCCAAAGACTCGTGTCATAAACACGCCGCAGATACCAAATATCAGAAAACTATAGTTGGCACTACATCGCGTTGCTTAGCGTGCCAGCTATCTCTTCACGGGGAGGAGAATTACAGTGGGTCGTATCTACAACACAATCCTAGAGACCATCGGCAATACGCCGCTAGTTCGCGCACCCAGGTTTTCCGGTGATTCGAAGGCCGATCTCCTCTTCAAGCTCGAATCGTTTAATCCGATGTCGAGTGTGAAAGATCGGATCGCCCTATCTATGATCGAAGACGGTCTCAGCACGGGCAAAATTACCACAGAGACAACAATCATTGAGCCGACCAGCGGCAATACCGGCATTGGTTTAGCGCTGGTAGCCGCGGTAAAAGGGATGAGGACGATTATCGTCATGCCCGAATCGATGTCGCTTGAACGGCGTAGTATCATCAAGGCTCTCGGCGCTGAGTTGGAGCTGACCGAAGCGGCCGCCGGCATGAAAGGCGCTATCGCTAAAGCCGCGGCGCTCCACGAGGAGATACCCAACTCAATTATGGTCGGACAGTTTATCAATGCAGCGAATCCCGCCGCACACCGCCGCACCACCGGCCCTGAGATCTGGCGAGACACAGATGGCGATGTTGATCTCTTAGTCGCCGGCGTCGGCACCGGCGGAACAATCAGTGGCACCGGATCCTATTTAAAAGAGAAAAAACCTTCGGTTAAAGTTATCGCCGTCGAGCCGGCCGGTTCCCCGGTCATCTCTGGCGGGGCCGCCGGACCGCATAAGATTCAGGGCATCGGAGCCGGCTTTATCCCTCAGATCTACGACATCTATATCGCCGATGAAATCATCCAGGTCACAGATGATGACGCGATGGACAGCGCCCGCCACCTGGCCCGTGGAGATGGCATTATGGTTGGTATCTCTTCCGGCGCGGCGGCCTGGGCAGCCAAGCAACTCGCCCAGCGCGACATCTATGCGGGGCAGACTATCGTCGCAATCCTCGCCTCTCACGGCGAACGATACCTCTCAACCGCCCTCTGGGCGTAGGAAGAGCCATGACGCGGACTTGTCATAAGGGGATCCGGTTTTCGGTTTTAAACAAGCTCTGGTCAGCTTCTCTCGCCACTCGGCAGATCTGGCCCTCACCGGACCAGGAGACCGAATCGGCTAGTCAGGATTCCGCCAGTTCTCCAGAATGGAACATTACAATACCTCGCCTTCTCGATCTCCGTTCACACACCGATTTTCTCGGAGGACATATCCCCGGTTCTTGCGTTATTCCGGCAGCCGAGATTGAGTCGCGAATTTTCGAACTGCCCCCGAAGTGGCGCCAGCTAATTCTTTTCTCAGATGACCCGGCCATCGCCAAGGAGACGGCAAACAACCTGTTTGCTAGAGGCTGGACCAAGGTCATGCCAATCCTAGACCCGATCGGAAAATGGACCGGACCCCATTTGACTGGCCCTGCAACCGGAATGCTCTGGGAGGCTACTCCGATTGTCACCCGTTGGCAGCGGCACTTGAGACCCGGGCGCGTGTTGGACCTTGGCTGCGGCAGCGGCCGCGACAGTGTGACCCTCTCGATGATGGGAGGCGATGTTACCGCCGTCGATCTACTCCCAGATGCGCTAGCGATGGCAGAGCAACTCGCAGATCGGATGAATGTCTATATCGCCCCGCGGCTGATGGATCTGCGCAATCAGCGCCCGCCTGTTGATGAGCAGTTTGACACTATTCTGATGATTCGTTTTTTAGAGCGCCCTCTGATTCCATGGATTGTTGAAATATTGAGCCCGGGGGGTTTGTTGATCCTCGAGGTTTTTCGCCAGGAGACAAAATCACCAACCAAATCTCCGCATTCAAAAAAACTGGAATCCGGCGAAGGCATTCAGCTGTTCACCAGCTCAATCAGCACTGAGAGTGGAGAGCAGATAGCACCTCTGCAGATTCTAGAATACGCGGAGTGCCTTGATGAATCCGGACAGGCTGTCACCCGCCTTGTCGCGCGCAAACCATCATAGGACAGTGCGGGAATGCGAGACACAAGGAGAGAGAAATGTCGCTCATCACAATTGATGACGCTGGTCAGGGCAAGATAAAGCTCGCCATCTTCCAAGCCGCAGGCATAACGGCCGCCGGTAACAGTAGCGCCCTGGAGGAGTCGTTAGTCGATATAACCAGCCGCATCAGTAAACGGTATGAAAAGCCAGCCGACGCAACCGAACTATTCGCTCCCGCCAGACGGCTCTACCGGTCCATTGGCCTCGATCCGACCAAGAGTCGCCCCTCATCCGAGGCTTTGATTAGGCGGGTGATCAAGAAAACCGCACTCTATCGCATCAATCGAGTTGTCGACACATGCAATCTCTGCTCAATCGATTTCGCTCTCTCGATCGGGCTTTATGACACCGAGCAGGTTCAGTGGCCCGTCCGGCTCAGGCTCGGTGATGAGGGTGAAGGATACAAAGGCCTGGGAAAAGATCACGTCAATGTTAAAGGGCGCTGGACTCTCGCAGACAAAATCGGTCCGTTTGGCAATCCTTCAGCCGATTCCTTCAGAACACGGATTCGGGAAGATACGCAGAGCTGCACTTTCGTCATCTACGCGCCTTCGGATTATCCAGAATCAGACCTGGAAGCTCATCTTGCACTCGCCGCCTCGCGGATGGTCCAATTTGCCGGTGGTGAGATTGTTCGAACAGAGCGGCAACAATAGATTAGTCTCCCCAAAAACACTGCCCAGTTTACTCCGAACCATCTGGCAGCTTTAGCGGCCCATCTGTAATCTGAAGCGTGTCAAGTAGCGTCTTGGCCTGTTCTGCCAGCTCCGGCGCAACATAGATCACTGCACAGATGGGAGGTTTGCCGACTCCAACCGTGGCGTCTCTAATCGGTAGTAATTCCAGCGCGGTTTCGCCTTGAACAACGCAGGGCACCCCGCCGCTGTCGAGCACCGACTTGACAATCCGCAGGAGCGAGATATCGGAGGTCTCAAAAACAACTACCAAGTCATCAGAGCCCGTGGCATCGGATCGATCTTCTATATCTCTCATCGGAACATCCCCCGTTTCACAAAATCCCTGTTGATGCAAACCGAAGCCTCTAGCGAACTGGGCTACCGCTAATACGAGCAGGCTCACCTACTAGTTACCCAGTCAGCCATTCATTCTTATGCTCGCATAGCATATTTCCTAGAAACCCAATCCGATTCGATTTCGTATTAATCAACGATACATCTTTCTGCCCGAAATAAATAGGGAGGTTTACCATGCCGCAGTTTTCACTCCCCGGAAGAGACGGCCGCCCCAATTGGGTGCCCGCCTGTTTCGCGTTGTTGATACTATTTCTTGTTTCTGCCAGTGTCAGTGCCGATTCCTTTGATCTGGCGTTCGATAATGTTGGTTTCAGCTTTGGTAACTCACAGTATTTTACTGGATTGCGATTCAATTGGCGCGACAGCCGAGTGGATCAGATCAATGGTGTGAACCTCACCTTTTGGGCACCCGAACGGAACTACAATGCCCAATACAACGGTCTGATTATCGGACTGGGAGGGAACAACGGCCAGGAGATCAACGGAGTCTACTGCTCAATCATCGGCCGGGGCGATCCGGTCATGAACGGATTGGCCCTATCCCCGATCGGATTTGAAACCGGCGATATGACCGGCATCGGCCTAGCGGGTCTTGGCATGGGCGGTGGTGATATGACCGGCGTCGGCCTGGCCGGACTTGGCATGGGTGGCGGCGATTTGACCGGTATTTTCGCCGCCGGACTCGGCATGGGTGGTGGTGACATGACCGGTATCGGTGCGGCGTCTCTCGGTATGGGGGGCGGCAATATGACCGGTCTATACGCCGCTGGACTGGGCATGGGCGGCGGTGATATGACCGGCGTCTTTGCAGCCGGACTCGGCATGGGCGGTGGTGATATGACCGGTATTTTCGCAGCCGGGCTAGGCATGGGCGGCGGCAATTTCACTGGTATCGGTGTTGCCGGACTTGGGCTCGGTGGTAGCGACATCACCGGTCTCTGCATAGCCGGTCTGGGCATGGGCGGAGATGATATAACCGGTATTCACTTAGCCGGCCTGGGGCTTGGCGGCGATCATCTCACCGGTCTCTTTGTCGCCGGACTCGGCGCTGGCGGGGAAGATCTAACCGGGCTCTTCCTGACAGGCGTCGGTTATGGAGGCAGAACTGTCACGGGCGGCGGGATTGCAGTCGGCGCGATCCGAACGCTTGAACTATCTGGTTGTCACCTCAGTGGCTGCTACCTGAGGACAGACGAGATGCATGGTTTCGGTACCGGCGCGTGTACCTGGATCAGCGAATATCAAAGAGGCCTGACCATTGGTCTCCTCAATTTCGCCCGGGAGCTCCATGGTGTTCAAATCGGCGTTCTCAACTACGCAGGCAATAATCCCACTGGCCTCAAGTGGCTGCCTGGTATAAATGCGAATCTATAAGGTTACTGGCTTGGCCGAGTGAGAACAACTCGGCCTCTATCACTCTCCTATTCGTAAGAGATTGTTACAGCGTCAAATAGAGATTTGGCCCTCTTTCTAAAAAAAGGGTGATAATGACAATACCCCCTGTTTACGCTACAATAGCAATATAATGACCGATCAACTCTCCCCGATCTGAAGTAACCAGCGTAGGAAGGAGCAGATCAATGACTGACAGGTTCTACCCCACGGCGATACTCGTACTGGTACTACTCTTCATAGGCTCAGGTCTCGCCACGGCCCAAGTCTGTTCACACCGCAATCCACCGCCCCTACCCAGCGAATCGCTTCGCGAAAAGTTACTAGCCGGAGAATATGATCTGGAAGCAATTGCTGCTATGGACGGAAAACAGAGAGCAGTCCATGATGAATATGATGTGATCCACTACGATGTCGATCTAGAAATCGATATCCTCCATTACATGGTCAATGGGACCGTCACCATCGATGCCACTGCGGAGGCTTCTAACCTTTCTGAAATCGAGGTCGATCTTTTCACCTGTATGATCGTCAGCTCTGTTCTGGTCAATGGTTCTCCCGTTCTACACGAGCACAATGGTGATATCCTTCAAGTACCCTTGGACGCCACCTATCAAATTGACGATCCCTTCTCCGTCCAAATCTCCTATTCAGGCAGACCGGCCGCACCCGGAATGTCGCTGCCTTTCCGGTGGTCATTTCATGATGGCACGCCAATTGTGTATTCCTACTCTGAACCCTACGGTGCGCCATCATGGTGGGCCTGCAAGGATGATCCGAAGGATAAGGCAACTTATGCTATCCATCTTACCGTGCGGGATGATCTGATCGCGGTCAGCTGTGGCCTGCTTGATTCTGAAGTAGATAATGGCGATGGCACCAAGACCTTTAACTGGATCACCAACTATCCGATGTCGACCTATCTCTTCTCGATCGCGGTCACCAACTTTGAGAGTTGGACCGATGTCTATACCGCCCTCGATGGCGAAACAACGATGAACGTCGACTATTACGCCTACCCCGAAGACTTCGCCGACGCCCAGGTGAGCTGGAGCTACAATATCGAGATGATGGAGTACTTTGCCGGTCTGTTCGGAGAGTATCCATTCTTAGATGAGAAATATGGCATCGCCGAATTCCATCATGGCGGCGCGATGGAGCACCAGACCTGTACAAGCATGGGACATAATTGGATCACCGGCACGCACAGTAACGATTTCGTAGTCGCCCACGAGCTGGCCCACTCCTGGGTCGGCGACATGATCACTATGAACGAATGGAGCCACGCTTGGACCAAAGAGGGATTTGCCACTTATTGTGAAGCGCTCTATTTCGAAGATAAATACGGCGTCTCCTACTATCACAGCTATATGGCCGGCATCCCGGTCATGTCATATGCGCACAAGCAGCTCTACGATATCGACCCGCCACTCGATGGCGCTATCTATTATAAAGGGGCCTGGGTTCTCCACATGCTGCGCCATCTGATCGGGGACGCCGCTTTCTTTGACGGTGTCTATGACTATACGAACACGCCCGAACTCCGCTACGGCTCTGGAAACACCGAGGATTTGAGATATGCATTTGAGGGCAGTTCAGGGATTGATCTCGAGTGGTTCTTCGATCAGTGGATCTATCATCCCGGCTATCCCATCTATCAGATCTATTGGTGGCCCGAGGAGGTTAGAGATGGCTACGACGTGCACCTCTGGGTCGATCAGATTCAAACCACCGGCCCGCTGTTCAAGATGCCGATTGATGTTCAGATCACCACCACCGGGTCTCAGGAGAACTTCGTGGTTTGGGATTCTCTGGCTACACAGACATTCACATTTCATGTAGCTGATGAGCCGACTACGCTTGAATTTGATCCTGATGATTGGATTATTAAGCGTATCGAGCAGATGAGTGATGTGGGTGATAATTCGCCGACCGGCGATTATGCTATCGGCGGGGTATACCCCAATCCTTGTACTACTGGGGCTTTGATTAACTACTCCCTGGCTACAGCTACGGAAGTCAGTGTTTCTATTTTTGATGTAAGTGGTCGTCAGGTGAAATCGCTTCTGAACCGGGTTCAGCCGGCTGGTAGAAACCATATTCTCTGGGATGGGACTGATAATCAGAAGCAAAGCGTGCCTCCGGGCATCTACTATTGTTATTTGAAGGCGGGTGATGTTACTTCGACGAAGCGGATTGTTCGGATTCGGTAGAAAAGATCTCTCAAGCTGCTGGTAGTAGCAGACAGCAGCCATCGACTATCAAAACGCCCCGCCGGATCTCTATACGATTTCGGCGGGGCGATAGTTTATCAGCAAATCACATACCTACTTATCCAAAAACTTCGGCATCTCCTTAACATACAAATCCTGCTTCGAATAAGGAATCTCAATCCCCTCGGCCTGAAATGCCTTATACACAATTGTATAAAGCGCATCCAAAACACGCCCCCGGAAAACAGGCTCCTCAATCCAAACCAAGAGCTCAAAAACCAGCCCCGAAGCGCCCAGCTCCCGAAATCGCACTCTCGGTTCCGGATTCTGGACGACATGAGTCACATCCTTTGTACAAGCAAGAAGCACATCCCGCACCTGATCAACATCGCTTCCATACGCGGCGGCCACCTTGACACG
>Ga0180430_10002630_pt1 | contig 16070 bp, 7 predicted proteins | sample SS_ome_9_FD_132999 | JGI IMG/M metagenome (GOLD analysis project Ga0180430, IMG submission 132999) | Hypersaline lake sediment archaeal communities from the Salton Sea, California, USA - SS_1_S_2 metaG | ecosystem: Environmental > Aquatic > Non-marine Saline and Alkaline > Hypersaline > Sediment... | reverse complement strand
TTTCTTCGAAAGATGAACGATATACTTCTTCTGCATCAAATTCCTCCTCCTTGAGATTCGTGCAGAATCGGAAATCCGCTACGTTTAGGGAACCCCAATTCCTAAAACTGACGCGGCACTAGGCGATAGCGACGACCGTCCTTGCCAGTCAGCCAATCACAGAACGCCACTGCACCATGCCACGAAATATGCACCATGGGTTGGCTGTCCGAACGACCGAATCGGGTAGTGCTGTTTCTGATAAAGCGTCCATCTAACCTGAGGACTGGGCAATCCTTCTCATTGAGATCGATCCACGATTTGTCGACTGAGGTGCCGGAATTCAGCCATCGCAGGACCGATCCGATTGTTACCTCGTGAACGCCCGCATAGAACGGTTTTGTGATCCGCACGCGATGTCGAGGATGTTCGCGTTCGAACACTCCCGCGGAATCCTTAGATCCATAGAAAACTCGAGCAACATCTACGGCGGACTGTTTGCAGCCCATCATGAATTCGCCGGCAGGAACTAGTTTCAGCTGCATTCCGAGTTCGTTGGTGATTTCGCTCGGCCTGGCAACTGGCTCATTCTGCTTCTGCATCTGAGGTAAAGACGTTTCTGGTTGTGTACCGGATTTCAGAATGTAATCCGGCATCGTCGCATCAAACTCCAAGTACGGAATCTGACCTGTTTCTGCTTTCACTGCACGGCTGGCTTCGCGAAACAGGCTCAACAGTTCCAGGCCACTACCGTTCGTTCGCAACACACTGGCAAGGTGCTTCACATACGGGGAGTTCCTGCCGGTTCCATCCAATGCCGTTGTCTTTGGCGAGGTGGAGAATGCCACGATGGTGCCTTCCGGCGCCTCGTCCAGTTTTGCCAGGTCTTTTGTGGACCGTGTGAGCGATCGAAACGGATTGTTTCGACAGGCATCCACCATCACCACTTTCAGACTGCATTCTGACCAGGTCAGCGCGTCCAGCAGGTAGCTAACGGAGACACAGCGTTGCTTCACATGGTGTGGGCGGTCGAGTTCAGCTTCCAGCGGCACCAGATAGTTTCGCCCTTCCATCTGCAATCCGTGACCGGCGTAGAAGATTAAACACAGATCGCCACGCTGCAGGTCGGACGTGATCCGATCCACTGCTTTCTCAATCTGCCCCTTATTCCGATCTTTTTCCTTCGTGACGGAAAATCCGTAGGCCCGCAGTGCGATGGCCATCGTGTCGACATCGTTAGATGGATTCGACAGCGGCGCCGATTCGTAGTTTGAATTCCCGATCAGCAGAGCGACTCGCTTGGGGTTGCCGGTCGACTCTTCGACCAGCGGAGCGGAACGGTCGCGTTCGTCTGCCTGAGCAGTAAAGCCGACGATGATTAGCGGCACCAGAAATGCAGTCACAAGTCGAAACGGATTCACAGCCCACTCCTTTGAAGTTGCGCAGCCAAGTCGACGATGCCACGCGATTGCGATGGGTAGCGCGCGACGTCTCTTGAAAGGTAATAAAACCTTCCACGCCGAAATGGCAGTAGAATCACACAATGTCGCTTGTCGGCCAGTGACTTATTCGCAGCACTTCAGGTCATCGCGTGTCGATGAGACCACGAGCCCTGAAGCCTCTTCCCGACGCGGGGATTCGGCACCTCGTCCACGGAAGTGTGAACGGGGGCGGTCGACAGAAAAGGCGGAAATTCCCGAATCGGCCCACGCTCCTGGTGCCGGTCCCACCGGGTCGCCCTCGACGTCTCGATACTCCGTAACCCATCTTGCAGAGTCTGCCGGTTTTCCCTACAGATCACCTTGGGGGCCAGTAGATCGCTCTCCACCCGTCCGTCCTATCAACCACTTCAGGGAGGAAGTTATGGGTTGTCTGCGTGCGTCGTCTACCGGTCTGGTTGCCGTTGTTCTACTTGCGGCAAGTACAGTCTATGCGGAGGAATCTTCGTCTCCGGTGCGGGCGCTGCTGGTTGGATGCACGGACTACGACCATCCTGCGATTCAGGATCTAGCCGGGCCGGCAAACGACGTCCGCTATTTCCACGAGCTGCTGATCGGGAAGAAGTTCTCTGTTCCCGACACCCCCGAGACGATCGTGGAACTGGTCGGCCAACAGGCCACTCGGAAGAACATCGCCGCCCAGCTGGAGCATCTGGCACAGACGGCTCAGCAGGGCGAACAGATCATGATCCTGCTGTCCGGCCATGGCGCGCGGCAGGAGGATACCAACGAAGACGAACCAGACGGCATGGACGAAGTGTTTTGTCCGGTCGATGTCCAATACCTGGACGAAACCGGCAGCATTGCCGACGGCGGGATCACCGACGACGAAATTGGTCGGTGGCTGTCTCAGATGACCCAGCGTGGCGCACACGTCTGGCTGGTGGTGGACTCCTGTCACAACGGGACACTCACCCGCGGTGGATCGGGTTCCCAGGGACTCGTCGCGCGGGGGCTGGGATCGCCACGGATCTCCCGTGGCCCCGATGGAGGCGTTTCCCGCGAAACACACGACCGACCGATGGAAGGTGTCGCCGCCTTTTATGCCGCACCACCCTGCATGAAGACCTTTGAAACCGTCTTCGACGGGGAAAAGCGAGGGATCTTTAGTCGCACCATCTGCAATGTGATTGCCAATTCGAAGGAACGACTCACGTATCGGCGGCTGCTGCAAAAGATCCAGGCGGACTACGACCGACAGGGCTGGCGCAGTCCGACACCTCAGCTGGAAGTCCACGACGAGGCCAGCAGTGATACCGTGCTGCTGGGGGATCTGCAGCTCAAGGGTTCCGACCTGCGAATCGTGGCTGAATCTGAAGAGGGATATGTCCTCAATGCCGGTCGACTGCGTGACATCACACCGAACACGATTCTGGCCGTGCATCGCAGTGCGGAAGACACAAAGCCGGCCGGATACGTGCGTGTGACCGAAAGCGGTACCACTCGATCCACTGTGGTGCCCTTTGAATATCAGGGAAAGCGCTGGGATGCGACCAAGCCGATCCCGCTGGATGGATTCTGTGAGATCGCGCGCTCAGGCCTCCAGGAACTGCGGCGTATGAAAGTCGCTGTGGGTGTGTACAGCCAGAACAAGCTCGACAGTTTTGACAAACAGCCATTGTCGCCCGAGACGCGGCAGTACTGGCTCAGCGAGCTGCAGCAGGCGTGTGCTGCCAAAGAAGAATACGCGCGTCTGCTGGAAATCGTTTCCTCGGTTGAAGAGGCCGACTGGGTATTACGCCCGGCCACGCCGAACGCGACGCATATCGTTTACCTGTCTCCCACGGACCGATTTCAGCAGCCGCTGGAAGAAGACCGGCCGTTGGTCTTTCCATCCCTGGACGATGCCCCGCAGATTCCCTCAGCAGACAGAGAATCCAAAGTCCGCGAGTGGCTGTCCACAAAACTGTCCGACATCGCCCGCAGCAGCAATCTGATTTCCATTGCCGCGACAGAATTGAGCGACAGTGACCAACAACTGCCGCTGGTGGTGCAGTTGCGACGGATTCAGGACGTTCGTGATAAGGAGGGGCGTCCGTTTTCAGTGGACGAAGATCCCACGCTGCACCCGGATGCCACACTGGCCGAGGGGGAAAAGGTCGGGCTGTTTGTGCGCAATCCGAACCCGTTTGCCGTCAACGTCACGGTGCTGTTCGTGGATGCTCAGTTACATGCAGAAGCACACTTTCCTGGACTTGGTCGTTCCGGAAATCAACTGGCCCCTGCCGGAGAAGACGGCGATCAGGTGATGGCCGCGAAGCTGGGCATCGACAACGAACTTCCCGGCACGGAGCGGTTCATCACGATCGCTACCCGGGCCACTCCGGGAGAACCACACAGTTTCGCTTACCTCGCCTCCGCGACGCGGTCAGCAGCTCGTTCGGGTGAACGGAAAAAGACCACTCCCTTTGAAGCCCTGTTGACGACCGCTGTTTCCCAGCCTGAAGCCACTCGATCCGGGCCGCTGCAGGAGCCGCAGTACACGTCTCTGGAAGACCATGTGATCCACACGATTTCGTGGTCGACGGCACCGGACCCCAAAAAGCCAAAAGGGCTCTTCGCCGGCCCGGCGGAAAAACTCAACGCCAGCCCGGTGGTGGAAGCGGGCACGAAGTACCACACTCGGGAACGCACGCTGGCCGTACTGGGAAGCTACGGTCACCTGATCCCGGGTAACAGGTTGCTGCTGCGTCCACACGGCTACGAGTCGGTGGGAATGATCGATGACGTGGATCGCATCAAACACTGGAAACCGTTCCTGCACAAGACCGGTACAACGTCGATGAAAGGCCTGTGGAAATTCATGGTTTCCGCCGAACAGTGGCGAGTGTCCGGCATGGCCGGAATCAATGGCAGCAGCCAGGTGACTTATGAGATGAAAGGCCAGCGACTGCAGATTGAGGATGTCTGTAAGCGACTGGAACGGAACCCCAGAGCGTTGCGCTATTTTCGGCGTGTGCGACAGGCGGGTGGCGTGCCGATTGTGATTACTCAGAACATCGTGATGTCCAAATGCACGATCGGCCGCAATGTCGCCTGGGATGCCGATGCCAAACTGCATCTGGCCGGCCTGTCGAAACTGCCGGAGATCGTCACGGACGGAGAATCACGAAACGACCAGGACCACAAAGCCCCGCTCGTCCGCTGCTATCTAATGCACGAAGTGCTTGTGGACAACGGCGAGGTGGATCTGGCACGTTTTCCAAGGCGTTAGAGGTCCCGACCCTGTCTTCCCCAAACACGAACAGAACAACTGACTTCACGGAAGAGGTCTTCGACATGACATCCCGACGAGCCGCGACTCTTTTACCACTCATCGCAACGTTGATGCTGAGTGGTTGCGCGGGAAAGGATCGGGACCGATCGACAGTGCGTTCGAGCGTGGTCCGTCGTCCGGAAGCGACGACTCAAAGGAAATCCACCACAGACCAGCCCGTCGCGCGTTCCGAGGCAAAGGCTGAAACAAAACCATCCCGCCGCCGGCAGGTCTCCCAATCCGCCCAACGTAAAGCGGATCTTCCAGCAGAATCGGAGGAGTCAGTCGAGTCAACGGTCGTTCACAAGACCACCAGACCGGCGTCAGCGGAACCGCAGAAGGAAGACGGAGAAGCGGATGTGCAGACCGCATCGGTCCGGCCGGCCTCCGGTAAGAAACGCAGTGGTCGTGGCGTTGTCCAGGCTAACGCGAGGAAGGTGCAACACGACGCCAGTCGTACCGAGGGACCGCCACAGCCATTGGCCCTGCTGATTGGCTGCACCGAGTATTTCGACGAACAGATTCCGGACCTGTACGGTTCGTACTACGACGTACGGACGCTCAGCGAGATCCTGATCGACAAGTACGGGTTTCCTGAAGACGACCAGCACATGGTGCTGATGACGCGGCGGACTGCCCGTCCGGAACATCAGCCCACGCGGAAAAACATCGAACAACAGTTCGATCAGATCGCCACACAGGCGCAACCCGGCGGCGAAGTGGTCATCCTGCTGGCCGGCCATGGCCTGCTGTTGGCGGACGAGAACGACGACGAACAGGACGGCTTTGACGAAGCGTTTTGTCCGATGGACGTGGTGCTCAGTGATGAGGAGCCTCCAACCGGAGCAATTCGTGACGATGAACTTGTGACCTGGGTGCGGGCAATTGCTGACAAGGGAGCCAGCGTCTGGTTGATCAATGATTTTGGCTGTCGGAAAAGTGAAGAAACGGAAGAACGCTTTGTTCGTGGCCTGTCAGAAGGCGACGGGTCGGAAACGCCGGAAGATACGCAACACGATGACTTTGGTGAGAACGTGGTGGCCATCCACGCCGGCGCTCCCGGACAAGTTGTGTATGAATCCTGGCATGAGGTCCGCCGGCAGGGAGACTTTTCCAGTGCGCTCAGCAACTCGCTCGCCCGTCCCGGGACTGATCCGACTTCCTGGCACGCACTCGTCAATGAGGCGCAGGAGACGCTCAACGATTCAAAGATCGACAGAGAAATCCAGTTATCCAACAGCACGCAACAGGGCACCGTGCTTTCGGGACGACCGATTCGCGACCGTTGGGGCTGGGCGGCTGCGGGCGACCCGATCGTGCTGAAGTGGGGGCAGATGATTCGCGACGGTGAAGCCGAACAGGCACTGGAATCCATGACCACAAACATCATGTCGAAAGCCCCGCACAGTATGGTCGACTCTCTTTGGTACCGACTTCTGGAACGACTGGACCGCACCGAACAGGTACCGGAGCTCTCGAGGAACTTCCCATCCACGATTCGCGACAGCGTGGAAGCCGCGTACTTGAAACACGAGCACCGGTACGAGGAGATGATCGATCGCTGGCCGCCCGAGAAGGTCGATTCTTTGGACCGTCCGGAACACGTGGAGTGGCTGTGCAGTGCCGCCAGTAATCTGGATGATCCGGAAATTCGCTGGAGATATGTTCGTCGTTTGGCAGAGGTGGCTCCGAGATCGTTCGATGTGGCGTGGGAATTGATTTTGATGGGGGAGCACTACGATCGCTTCCGCGAGGACATTTTGTCTCTGGTGGCGACCGACACCGAACTTGGTCAGACGTCCGGTGGACGCTTGGTGCGAGACTATCTGCAAGTCATTCCAACAGTCGGCGGGCCGGAGAAACTGCTGCTGGTCGACCGGTTTCTGCGATCGCATCCGAACGACGTGTACGCTCAGATATTTCGCAGCGCCCAACTCACACGGCTCGACCACGCAGAAGCAATGTTGTCTGCGAATGCGAAGATCAATCGAAAGTGGCCGATATTTTCGTTCAGCTTGTACATCCGTCCGGCCCGCGCCCTGTGCCGCGCTGGTCGGGAAGACGAAATTGCCGGATATCTTGAACAGCAGTTAGCTCTGTTTCTGCCACAGGCCGATGATCGTCACCGATGGACGGCAATTTACGAGTCGCAGGCGCTGCGCGAGACCGGCGACTATGGACAGGCTCTCAAAGTGGTGGAGCCAGCTCTGAAGCGTTTTCCGGATTCGCCAAAACTGTGGGCGGAAAAGGCAGCGCTCGAAGAAGCCCAGAAGCGAAAAGATGAAGCTGTCGTGGCCGCCGAACGCGCATGTGTGCTCGACCCGGACAACGGTCGGTACCGTGAAACACTAGCCCGCATCCTGTCGGACCTGAAAGATGATCAGGCCGCCGCGTTTGAGGTGTCGCAGCAGGCCCAGTCACTGCCGGCGGTACGCTCGAGGAAGTTCTATCAGACGCTCGCTCAGATTCACCAGCGACGGGAGCGACCAATGGAGGCAGTTGCAGTCATTGAAGAGGGTCTCCAGCACTACCCGGCTTCCAGTCGGTTGCACGTCGATCTCGGGAAGGCCTGGATGGAACTCGAAGATCCGCAGAAGGCGAAGCAGGCACTGGAAATGGCCATATTGCTATCTCCAGGCTCCGCCGATGCTGCCGACAAACTGCAGGAACTTGTTCGTAACGAAGACGGACGGGAAGCTGAAACAACACTCCTCGCTACGTGGCGTCAACAATACTCGCAACGATCGATCGGCTACCGTAACCCCGAAGGTGCGACCGATGAGCAGAAAGTTAAGACTGCCCGGGCCGCGGTCGAAGCTAATCCCACTCGCGGCTGGGCGGGTCGTCTCCTGCTCGATGCCCTCGTCAAACTGGACCGGTTTGATGAAGCGGAAAAGGCTACGGAAGAACTCGTCACGAACGCTCGGTCAGACAATGAAGGTGATTTCAATGACGCATTGCTCGTTCGTGCAAATCTGGTCAACCAGCGACTGGGTCGTCAGCGTCTGACACCGGAGGCAATCCGGCGGGGAATGAAATTTTGGGAGCAGTTTCGGGAGATCGGAGGGTCTCGCGGAAGTTACCACTGGGGTATGGCCGAACTGTATGGGGCTCTCGGCCAGGAGGAGATGGCCGGGAAATCGTGGCTGACAACGACCCAGCTCCGTCCCGACTCACACAACCCCCACTGGACGCTGGTGGCACACCATAAGGCGGCCGTGGGCCGCGGGCGGGCCTTCCGGCAAATGGCCCGTTATGTGGATCGTCGACCGTTCGATGCTGAGCGGTTGAAGGCCCTGATTCACCTGCACGTGATGTGGAACGGCAGTCCCATCAGTACGTTGATTTACACGCAACGCCTGCGGGCGTTCGCGCCTGGCGAAGTGAACACTTTCCACGAAGGGATGGCCTGGGGCAATCTGGGTGATGATGTCCAGGACTACCGGTCCCGATACCTGAACAAGTACTGGGGCCCGGGCCAATCTGACCGTTATCAGGAATGGTACGAACACACCCGTCTGGCGGCTCAGCGGCCGCGGAAACACGTCACCATCGACTACGACACTGGCGTGGCCACGATCGTGCACCCAAGCGGCCTGGTCGTGAAGCGACAGGATGATCTGGAAACCGGGCAGCCACTACGGTGGGACGTGGGCGCCGCGTGGATCAAGATGGACTACACGCCGGAGAACGGGGAACTGGCCCGCATTGAGGATTCTGCCGGAAGCTGGATCGATCTGAAGTACGGTGCTGCCAACAAGATCTCCACGATGACCTCATCGGACGGCAAGTCCCTGCGCTTCGAATACAACACGGGCGGAAAGCCGACGCTGATTGATGTGAAGGGGATCGGCGCACTGCGTGTCACGTATGACGCCGATGGGGAAATCGACGAGGTTGATTCTGAGGGCGGCTCGAAGGTCGCGCTGCAGGTGAATCGGGCTTTCAACCAACTCATGGCGCTGGCTCAGCGAGCCTCGGGCTCTGGCAGTGGTCCACCGTCACTCCCGTGGGAGGACGACCAGTTGGATGAACTGCGTCGAGCAGCAGACAGCAACGATACACTGAAGTCGGCGTTCGCAGTTTCTCGCTACCTGGTGGATCATGTCGGCGATGCGAAAGAATACGCAGACGAGGCACGAGCACGGATCGAATCTCTGCTGTCACAGCTGAAAGTTGAGATCATCAGCGAAGAGGCCTCCGGTGCACTGCAGTACGTTGAGGCTACGCGACTTTTGCAAGAGCTGAACCTGAAGACACGAACGGCGGGACTGGCGGGCGATGACTGGAGTGCGTGGTGTACTGCCGTCGGCCTCGTTGAGGCAACGGCGGCGCGAAAAGATACGGCCGGTAATGCGGCTCGGAAACTGCTGTCGGAGTTAACGGAGGATGGAACCACACTGCTTTCGGCCGCACACTGGCTGCCACGTTCGGAACTGGTGAATCCTGGTTTCTGGCATCGAACCCCATGGCACCTGATCGTTCCTCGCCATCTGGCGGCCAGGATTCGTCCGCGCCACATGCTTGTTCGTCGCAACGGCAATGTCGTGGTGGCCACCACACACGGGCTGGCCGTTCGCGAACGGGGATTCTGGACGTTTCGCGGCTACGACCCGGCCAGTGGCGGTTACCACTCGAATCGGCCACCAGCGCAGGAACATCCTGAGGCCGACGTTTACTGTTTGTTCGAAGACGCTGATGAACGTCTGTGGGTGGGCAGTGGAGGCGGTCTGCTATGCCTGCCGCCGGGCGACGAAAAGCCTGTCCACAAGTTTACGGTCAGCGACGGCCTGCCCGGTAATCGAGTGGACCATATCGAACAAGTGGGAGATCGACTGGTACTGGGAACGTCTGACGGGCCGGCGATGGGCACGTTGGAAAACGGTTTCGAAGCGGTTTCGTCGATTCAGCGTCCCGTCCGTTTCCTGGTCCCATTCCAGCAGTTCGGTGACGATGAAACCTCTTTGCTGGTCGGTACGGACCAAGCCGTGTGGCTGCTGAACCGCGATGGTCATGCTTCGAGCTACATTGAACAAGCGTTCGACGACATGGCGTGGTATCAGCCGGAGAATCGACTGGTGGGACTTGCACGGGATGCCGTGTTGTCTGCCGTCATTCGCCCTGACAAGACTTTGCAGCCAGACGATTTTCGTCCCATTCCTGGTCAACAGGACATCGTGCGATCTCAGCAGGTCCATGGCCTAACTCCCATTCGTACGCACGACTCAAAAAGAGGAATCTCGGTTCTTACGGATCAGGGAGTGTCCATCTACGAGAATCGCCACATTGAACATCTGGATCTGCCCGCGGGACTTGCCGATCGTCGAGTGAGTGTCCGCGAACTGGCTGCGTCACCATCAGGACAATCGCTGTATGCGGTGACGGACCAGGGATTCTTTGCCTTTGAAAAGGATCAGGCCTGGACGGATCGGGACGGTCGGGTGCTGGACCTACAGCATGTCCCCGGTCGTGGGGTCTTCGTCGCGCGAGAATCAACGCTGCAGTGGATACCTGAATCAGCAGAGTCCATTGAAGACGATTCCGTATTCCTTCCTCAGTCAGCCAATGTGCTGGATGCCGACGAAAACGGAACCCTGTACTTCGCGTCACACTCAGCTGTTGGGTGCTGGGAGAACAACGCCGAGCGAGACCGAACACTGTTTTACATTCACAACCAGACCGTTGACGGAGGCTATTCGAGGGGCCCGATCCGTGACGTTCTGGCCGCTTCCGACGGCACGGTGTGGGCTGCCGCGGGGCCCTCCGTGTTTCGTTATCGCGAGGGAATGGAGGAGGCGGAAGAGTACAGCTTCTTTAAAGACTCCGACGCATTTCCATCCTACACCCACATGATCCATCGTGTTCATGAAACGCCCGACGGAAAAATCTGGGTCGTCTGCAGCGGTGAATCACACTTAAGGTACAACGGCACACCGCTGCGTGGAGGACTACTGCACTATCACCCCGAAGACAATCGTTTCGAGCGGGCTGACATTGATGAAGAAAAGGATCCGTGGTTCTTCCATGCGATGACTCAGATTGACGACCGCACGGCGATCACCGCTGATCGCTCCGGCTTCTGTCGATTGAGGGACGGACGGATTTCGAGGCTGAAGAGCCTCAATGACCCCACGTACACCGCCGTGCGAAATGAACATCGCATGTTGTGGAACGGGACGGAAGGGGTCCGCGTGGGCCCGGCCGATCAGACGGATCCACCGTATCTGTTTGGCACGGCCGGCGGGCTGGTCGGGTATCGCGCGGGTCGCTGGTTTGTTCCCCAACGACTGAACTGGCTGCTACCGGCGCCTCACCTGGCAGACTACGGCGCCCGAGCGGTTTCGGCTGTGGCCTGTGACACACAGGGCCGCATCTATGCGGGCACCGATCAGGGTCTGTTGGTCTTCGAAACGGGTGGCGACATTATGGACTGCCTCACGCTGGACACTCAGCACGAGCTGGCGTTTGCCGAACAGGAACGCCAGCAGTTGAGTCAGCAGGCGGACGTCATGCTGGATGCGATTCCGGAAGACAGCGAGACCGGCCGACAGATCGCAGAAATCCAGAGTCTGCGCGACGAAATTGAGCGGCTGCAGAATCGGTCGATCGGTCGGAAAATGCCATCAAGTCCCACCCGTTCGAAACCTTTGACGGAAGCCGCAGAGCGTCCAATGTACGTTCCTGAAATCACTCCGCGCGCATTCGACATCGCACAGCGGCTGCTGGAGAAACAAAAACGCTACCGCGCGCTAATGATGAAGATTGAAAAGGAACATCGTGGCCTGTACCAGATGCTGGAATTGAAGCCATTGGATCTGGCTGCCCTGCGCAAACAACTGTCGGACGGTCAGGTGATTGTGCAGTACCTGCCAACACCGAAAACCCTGCACATTCAGGTCGTGTCGTCATCGGAGGTCACGGTGCGTTCCGTGCATGTCAGTTCCAAAGAACTCTTCCAACAGGCCACGGCGGCGGCGAGCGCCTTGCGCAACCCTCTGACTCCAGCGAACGAACAGGTGACGCTGGCGCGGCTGTCGTGGCTGTACGAATCACTTTTGCGTCCGGTGGAAAGTGAGATCGCCACAGCTCAGCAGGTATTTCTCGTTCCCACAGGCTCCTTAACCTACCTGCCATTCGGTGCGCTGATTCGCGAGGCGGAGCCGGAACGTCACTATGCCATCGAACACTTCAATTTCGGATATCTCCCCACGATGTACCTGTTAGATCTCGTGCTGCGCGATACACCGTCGGAATCAGCGGACGCTCTGGTTGCCACCGACCCCAACGGAGACCTTCCGGGCGCGCGGGCTGAAGGCCGCACCGTTTGCCGACTGCTGAAAGCGAGTCGTCAGCCACTGGAAGGAACCGATGTGACGGTTGCCAACCTGTTTGAGTGCTGTGCGGATACCGGAGTCATCCATCTGGCTACCCATGGAGTGCTGAATCCGAAGAACCCGGCGGAGTCGTACCTGGAGATGGCGCGAGGTGAACGACTATCCGTGCTGGAGATGATGGACCTGCCTTTGCAGGGAACCGACCTGGCTGTGCTGTCGGCCTGCCAGTCCGGAATCGGAGGACGTGGACTGGAGTACGCCACTCTGGCCCGTGCCCTGGCGCACGCGGGTGTTCCCAGCATTATCGCCACGATGTGGAACGTACCTGATAAGGAAAGCCGAAAGCTGATGGAGAAGTTCTACCGGAAGCTGCCGGAGAACGATGATGTCTTCCGTTCGCTGGCGGATGCCAAACGCCTGCTGATCAAATCCGGATACGCGAATCAGCCTCACACCTGGGCCGGCTATGTGGCCTTTGGAAAACCGGGATTCGAACGAGCCGGATCACGGAGCCGGGTGCGACAGGTCTCGCAATCGGCTGCGCCGTAGTGTGAAGAGGATCACAACGTAGTGGACTCGGGAACGGGTTTCCGTGTTGCGCAGCTCCGGAGAGACTTCCGCCGAAAGACGTGAGCTGGTCAGTTTACGTCCCAAAGCTGTACGGTAAACGTATGACTCCGCCCGGTCCGGCGGCCGATGACGTCGACGCTCATTTCTGACGGCGAGTCGCGGACGGCGTTGACTGCCTGCTGCCAGTGACTCACCGGTTGACCGTTGATCGCCGTGACAACGTCGCCTCGCTCCAGGTACCATTCCTGACCGTTTTCGTGTTTCACTCGCGTCGCCGGCGAATTCGATTTGACGGTATGAATCTGAACACCGCGGCCACGGTATTGCTTCGAGAACCAGACTCCAAAACGCAGTTTTTGACTCGAGCTGCTTCCGTTGAGCTGGGTCCCCAGACGATTCAGACGTGTGGTAAAGGAGTAGAACTTCCCGGTCTGTCCGTGAGCGACCGTGAAGTGCATGTCAGAATCGGATTCCCGTACGGCACTCGCAAAATCGTTGATCCCGTGAACATCCTTTCCGTTGATGGACACGATGCGGTCGTTGTTTTCCAGCTTCCACCCTCGACGGGTCCCGTAGTTCAGTCGGGTGGCGGGGCCACCCCGGTAGACCTGCGTGACGCGCAGTTCGCCCTGCCGCGCGGCCACGTCGACGCCCAGTCGGGTGCTCGTCACACGGCTTCCCGTGACGACGGGAGGACGCGACACGCTATTCGAATCGCTGCGCCGCCCCAACGTGCTGCTACTCGCCACTCGCCATGCGTGCTGCCGAATGTCCATCGAAATGACGTCTGGAATCTGCGTCCGCTGCGTCACCGATGTTCCGTCCGGAAGGTCCACTTCCTGCTGGCCATACTCGGCCTGGAACCGAGCTTCTGTCATCCGCCGGACATCGGACATCAGTTCACGCCAGCCGAATGAGGAATCCCCGTTACCATGGTGACGGCCCAATGCCGACGTGAACGCAGATGTAAAGACAGATCCCTCTACCTGGTTGGCGTGGCAGGCGGCGAACTGATTACGCTGGCAGGCGTTCACATCAATGAATCCGGTGGTCTGAAAGAACAACCGCTTAAAGAGTGGAGACGGCTCTTCGGCCCCCCCCCCCTGCGGACATACAGGGCGCACAGGGGTCATCGGGAGTTTCCCGATAAATGAAGCAGGCTTCCGTCAGCACTACGGTCAACGCCGCATTGTATTTCTTCAGTTCCCGGATCAACGCCTTGCGACTGATATCGCTGCTGCCATTGGCCATGATCAGTTCATGATCTCCATTCCAGCGACTGTAGGCACCGTGCCCGGAGAAATAGAAGACCACTGCGTCGTTCTTCGGGATCTCGAGACTCCGCAGCATGCGTTTCAGATTCCGCTCGTTCAACGGGATCTTCGCCACGCTGAAGTCGTACACGTTCAGCTGGTTTTCGGGGATGTTGCCGGCGAACGCGTTCCGAATGTTCTCGGAGTCCCATTCCGAATAGACCCCCGTATCGCTGTCTGCGGTATCCGCGCAAACGATCAGGTGCAGTCTTCTAGCTTCCGCGGTGGTCGGCCACAGGGCGAGACCAATTCCGGCGAGCATCATCAGGCACTGAAAGTTCCGGTGACCAGTCATATGGCTGTGCTCTTGGGTGTGGTGTATGTCGAGCGCGGTCACCGAACGGACAAGGTTTCAGGTCAGAAGACCTTCGCGCTTCGGTGGGGGCGTGAAGCGGAGGAGGGCGTCTCATTTGATGTTCAAGGATCAACCGCGTAGGCCACGCGAACGACGGCCCGCACAACCCCCGTGTTCAGGTTCACGGTCTGCGTTTCGTCCTTCAGACGTTTTCCGCGATTGATCCCGGCTCGCCGGCCGCGATGCGGTGGAGGCTCATGGTCGGGACGCGGTGCTCCACGTTCCCACGCCGCGCGGAACGCCACGGTAATGGTTCCGGCATCAGATTCTTCGGCCAGTTGAGCTGCGGCCACACTGGTGTCGTAGTCGCCCACACGAAAGGCTTCGACCTCGGATCCGTTGCGATAGTAACCTCGGATCACACGCGGCCGGCCAGCCGATACGATATCTCTCGCGGATCTGTCTGCTGCTGCGTCGGCCAGCGCGAATCGTGACACACCATCAATCAGCACATCAACGGCCGCTCGGTGAGCAGCAGACGAATTGTCGGACTGGCCGGAATCGTTGATCAGTTTCACCGCCAGACGGTCTCCCTTACGAACCTGCACATGCACCAGGCCGTTGCGCACACTGGGGGATAGTGATTCCAGTCGGCCTCCACGTTCCACCAGCATCTCCACGCCATAGGGACTGTCTTTCGCTGGTCGAACGACGCTTCCCTGGACATCCAGGCCGCTGGTTTCCGCCGGCCGACGACTGCCGGGGGGCGGGAGGACTTCCTGAGACTGACCGACAGTGATATGTGCTTCATCACGGTTCTTAACATCAATGGAAAAGCGACGTTCCCGGCCATTGGCCAGAATCACGACCGGACGAATTGTGAAGCCGGTCAGCGGCTGTGACTCATCAACCGGAAGTCGAAACAGTCGCCCTTCGACTTCCACGGGAGCACCGCGACTGACTCGAACGCCCCTCTCTCGGAGTTCGTCGCCGATCAGCTTCGCCAGTCCCGCGTCGTTCTGCCCCATCCCGCGGAAGGGGCGCACGAAGACTTCGCGTGCATCCGGAGCAATCTGTCGCACACGGGTGGCAACCTGCCGTGCCGCTTTCTGCCGACTGCTGGTGCTGATAGACGACTGAGCACTGACGCTCGCACAAACCATCGAAGCCACAACACAAATCAGAATCCGGTGCATTATCGCTGCCTTAAGTCGGTTGTTGGACGACTACACTTTGAAGGCCGGGCAGAGTGGTGCAGGTGGGCGAGGGACAGGCGCTCTTTCGCCAGAGAGAACTTTCGCTCCCCTGCGACACTCAATCTGCGAATACTCGTTCGGGAGTGCCGCCGTTGAGTTCTTCCACGACCAGTTGGAAATCGGAATACGGACGCTGTCGTCCCATCGTGTCCCACGAACGCCGCTTCACCACTTTGTCCTGAGCCACCGCCGCCAGTCCGTAGCGCCGGAATGCCCGGTTGTGCAGGAACAGCGGGCGCAGTTCTTCCAGGTCTTCCACGTTCAGTTCTGCGGCGATGTCGGCAAGAAACAGATTTCCTGAGTACTGACTGGCGATTGCTCCGACAGGTTCTTTGCGAAGGGGATCGTCAGAGTCCTGCAGGAACGCCCCGGTGGCCCGCTGTACGGCGGCTCGAAATACCTGCGCATCGGCCTCAACAAGTTTTCGGAACGCTTCGTCCGACGGATAGCCCGCATGTCTCACGTGGCCGCGCGATTTGTGGGTTCGAGGTCGTTTCTGGGGATTGGCGGCGTGCATATTGAGCTGAACGCGCGTCTGTCGCCTGAATTCGGTCGCAGGGCCTTCAAT
>Ga0180430_10002628_pt1 | contig 16076 bp, 9 predicted proteins | sample SS_ome_9_FD_132999 | JGI IMG/M metagenome (GOLD analysis project Ga0180430, IMG submission 132999) | Hypersaline lake sediment archaeal communities from the Salton Sea, California, USA - SS_1_S_2 metaG | ecosystem: Environmental > Aquatic > Non-marine Saline and Alkaline > Hypersaline > Sediment... | reverse complement strand
TGGGCAACAATCTGGCCCAGCGAGCGGTGCAAAGAGAGGTCCTTTCCTCGCGATACATCGAGATGCTCCAAGAGGCGGAGGAGCCGTTTTATGTTGAACACGGGGGGAGGATGGAGTTACAAGAGGAGCGGCTTCGAGAGCGTTACGCGAACCGAAGCGGAGTCCGAGGAGAAGCCCCTGGCGACTCTCGTCGTCGCTCGCCTCCGTGACGAGCTTCCAAGGAAAGCGATAGGAAACAGGAATCGATGATGGAATGTCCTCACTGCCGTACTCGAAACCGCGAAGGGGCCAAGTTCTGCGAGGAGTGCGGCGCTCGCATCAACATGGAATGCCCTCAATGCCGCACCCTCATCCCCCTGGGCCGGAAGTTCTGCGGAGAGTGCGGCTGCAAGCTTCCCGAATCGCCGGGGGACGCGGCAGTGGCGGCGTTTCAGGGGGAGCGCAAGCAGATCACGGTGCTGTTCACGGATTTGACGGGCTACACCGCCATGAGCGAGAAAATGGATCCCGAAGAGGTCAAGGAGATTCTGAGCATGATCTTCGGCGAGATCGCTCAGGTGGCCACCCGCTACGACGGCTATCTCGAGAAGTTCATCGGCGACGAGGCCATGATCCTTTTCGGGACGCCCAAGGCCCACGAGGACGATCCCGTGCGGGCCATTCGAGCGGCCCAGGAGATCCACCAAGCCGTGGAGAAGATGAACGCCCGGTACGAAAAGGCCGCGGGCAGGCCGTTGTCCATGCACAGCGGCATCAACACGGGGCTGGTGGTCATCGACGAGATGCTTCCCGACAAGGGGGGATTCGAAGTCACGGGAGAGACGGTGAACCTGGCGTCGAGGCTGTGCGACATGGCCCAGCCGGGGGAGATTCTCGCGGGACCGGACACCTACCGCCAGGCGGAGGGCTACTTCACGTTCCAGAGCTTCGGTCCGGTGGAGATTTACGGCAAAAGCGAGCCCATCCAGGTTTTCCGCCTCCTCTCGCCCAAGGCCACGCCCCAGCGGCGCATCCGCCGTCGCCAGGCGCTCCTTTCGGAGCTCGTGGGCCGCGGCGTGGAATTGGCCCAGCTTCAGGAGGCCGTCCATCGACTGCGCCAAGGCGTCGGGACGGTGGTGTCCGTCTGCGGGGAAGCCGGGTCGGGCAAGACCCGACTGGTGGAGGAGTTTCGCAACACCCTGCCCGCCGGGGAGATCCGGTGGATGGAATGCCAGTGCTACCCCTACTCCCAGAACACCCCCTACTGGCCCCTCATCGACCTGCTCAACCGCATCTGGCGCATCGACGAGGAGGATTCCCCCGAGCGGGTACGGGAAAAGATCAAGGCGGGGGTGGAATCCCTGGCGGGGCGAAGGGGGCTTTTGTGCTCCCTTCTGGGCAGCCTCTACACCCTCAGCGACCCCAAGATAGACACCCTGAGCCCCGAAGTGTGGAAGTCCTGGCTGTACGAAGCCGTCCAGTCCCTGCTGGTGGCCCAAGCCCAGCGGGAGCTCTCCATCTTCTGTCTGGAAGACCTCCACTGGGCCGACCCGTCCTTCCTGGAGCTTTTGCGCTTCATCGTTTCCAAATTCAACATCCCGGCCGTCCTTCTTCTGATTCACCGCCCGCCCTTCAACCTTTTCAACGCGGGCTCCCCGTCCTCTCCCAATGCCTTCTACCGGGAAATCCACATCGGGGAGCTGTCGGCTTCGGAAGCCCGCCAGGTCGTGGAATCCCTCCTCAAAAGCGAAGACGGGCCTCTGCCGCTGATCCGCTTCATCCAGCAGGTGGCGGGAGGCAACCCCCTGTACGTGGAGGAAATGGTCAATTCCCTCGTGGAATCCAAGGCCCTCGCCCGAAGCGACGGCCGATGGGAGCTGACCCGCCCCCTCACCGAATCCACCGTTTCCCCCACCATCCAGGGGGTCATGGCCGCCCGCATGGACCTGCTGGACCGGGAGGTCAAGAGGGTGATCCAGGAAGCGGCCGTCATCGGCCGCGCCTTCTTCTACCGAATTTTGGAAAAGATCACCGACCTCAAGAGCCGACTCAACACTTCCCTCAACGGCTTGGAGCGCATCGATCTCATTCGGGTCAAATCCATCGAGCCCGAATTGGAATACATCTTCAAGCACGCTCTCACTCACGAATACGTTTACACGAGCCTTCTCAACAAGGAGCGTCAAGCCCTTCACGAGCGCATCGCCGCCGTCATGGAGGAGCTGTTCCGGGACCGAATGGCCGAGTACTACGAAGCGCTGGCGTTTCATTACAAGCAGGGGGGGTGCTTTTCCAAGGCCCTGGAATACTTGATCAAGGCGGGAGAAAAAAGTCTGCGCCGCTATTCCGTGGAGGAATCCCACCGCTACTTCAAGGAAGCTTTCGATCTGTTGACGAGCCGCGGCGACGAGGACGAATCGCGGGAGGACCGTCTCATCGACCTGCTCAACCGATGGTCCTTCGTCTTTTACTACAGCGGAAACTACCGGGGATTGCTGGAGCTGCTGGAATCCCACAAGGGGCTGGCGGAGTCGTCCGTGAGTCGAAGCCAGCTGGGCCTCTTCTACGGATGGCTCGGGTGCGCCCTCTGGCACAGGGAAAGGCCCCGGGAGGCGCGGAGCCATCTCATGCAGTCCTTGAAGCTGGGGGAGGAAGCGGGGGATTCCAAGGTGGTCGGCTACGCCTGCACCTGGCTCACGTGGGCCTCCGCCGAGCTGGGACGGCTGGACGAGGCCCTGGATTTCGCCCGCAAGGCCCAGGAGGTCTGCTCGCCGGAAAACGACGACCCCTACGTGTATTTCAACTCCCTGGCCGGCAAAGGCTACGTTCACTGGCATCGCGGGGACAAGCGGGAGGCCTTCGAAACGGGGACGGCCCTCGTCCACTACGGTCGGAAGCACTCCAACGTCCGAAGCCGCGTCATGGGGCATTGCTGCACGGGCTTCGGCCACCTCATCGACGGCGACATTCCCCAAGCCCTTGCTTCCTTCGAGGAAGCCCACAGGGTCTCCGTGGACCCGTGGTACTCCTATTTTCCCAAGCTCGCCCGGTGCTACGCCATGGCCCTTTCGGGAAAGCTCGAGGGAATCGAGGAGACCCTGCGGGAGATCGTGGCTTTCAGCGAGGAGCGGGGGGCCGAGTACATCGGAACGCCGGCGCGCCTGCTCCTGGGAGCCGTGCTGGCCGCCGGAGGCCGTCTGAAGGAGGGATTGAATCTGCTCGGGGAAAGCCGCCGAACCTGGTACGAGAACTCCAACCGCCTCCGCTGCGCCACGTCGGAGTACATTCTCGGAAACCTCTACGCCGGGCTCGCCCGCAAGGAGGGGCCCCCGAGCGCGTCCCGCGAAGCCTCCGGCGGTCCCGTCGTCCCTTCTCTTTCCAAAGCCGAAGCGGCGGCCAAGGCCTTGGAAGCCTTCGAGAAATTGGTGGAAATGGAAAAGGAGATGGGGGCCCGGGACCTGCTGGGCCCGGCCCACTTGCAGCTCGGGCTTCTGCATCGGGCGTTGGGCCACAAGGAACAGGCGGCGAAGCATCTTTCTCTCGCCCGGGGAGTTTTCGAGGAATGCGGAGCGGAGACCCACCTGGAGCGGCTGGGCCAATACCTGCCCGGCGGGGAGGGCAAGGTGCTTTCATGAGCGTTGAGACCGACATCGTCGCAGCCCTTCGATCCACGGACCTTTTTCGCGCCCTCGACATGCGGCTTCTGCGGGATCTGGCGAGCCGGGTCGAGCCGGTGCGGCTGGAAAAGGGGGAATCCCTCTTCGAGCAGGGGGCCCCCGCCGACGCCGCCTACGTCGTCGTCGCCGGCAGCCTGGAAGTGCTCGTCACTCGCCGGGACGGCTCCCGCGTCTCCGTCGCCAAAGCGGCCCAAGGGGCCCTCGTCGGCGAGATGCAGATTCTCACGGGAGGCTTTCGCACGGCCGGGGTCCGGGCCATGGAGGCCGCCGAGCTTCTCAAAATCCCCGCCGCCGCCTTCAAAGCCTTCGTGGACAAGGCCCCCGCCGCCGCGGACGCCATGTTTCAGCTCATCCAGCGCCGCACGCGCCGCAACGAGCTGATGCTGATGCTGCGAAAGATTTTCGGGTCTTTGCACACGGAAACCCTGGACGCTTTGGAGCGGCGGGGGCACTGGCGGCGTCTGGAGCGGGGGGAAGAGCTTTTTCAAGAGGGGGACCCGGGCGAGAGCATGTTTTTCGTGGTGAGCGGGAGACTGCGGGCCGTCGCTCGGAATTCGGCGGGAAAGGCGGTGGTGGTGGGAGAGATCGGCCGAGGCGAGTGCCTCGGCGAGATGAGCGTCATCAGCGGCGAGCCCCGCTCGGCCACCATCGTCGCCGCCCGGCAAAGCGAGCTGGTGGAGCTGCCCCGGAAGGTCTTCGAGGAGCTGGTGCATCAGTATCCGAGACTGCTCTGGAACGTCACCGGCATGATCATCGAGCGGTTGCGCAAATCCATCCGGGGCCGGGCGTCCGCGGAAGACGCCGTGAACATCGCCGTCCTCCCCGCTTCTCCGCAGGTCGATTCGAGGGACTTCACCCGGAAGCTCGCCTCGGCCATCTCCTCCTTCGGCTCGGTGATCCATTGGAACAGCGAGAGCCTCGACCGAAGCATGAACCTGCCGGGGGCCGCCCAAACCCACTGGGAAGACGTACACAGCAGCCGCATCGCCGCCTGGCTGGACGAGCAGGAGGCCGGCTGCGACTACCACCTCTACGAAGCGGACCCCGGCCTTTCGCCCTGGACCCAGCGATGCGTCCACCGGGCCGACCGGATTCTCGTCGTCGTCCGGGCGGGAGAGGACCCGGCGCCGGGCCCTCTGGAAACCGAGCTCCTCGACGGCTTCTCCCGGGAAGGGTCCGTGCGGCGCACGCTGGTGTTGCTCCACCCCGACCGCCCCCCTCTCCCCTCCGGCACCCGCGCCTACCTGGAAAAGCGTCGCGTCGAGGATTTCCACCACGTGCGCCGGGACCGCCCGGAAGACTTCAGTCGCCTGGCAAGGTTCCTCACGGGACGGGCCGTGGGATTGGTCCTGGGGGGAGGCGGGGCGAGGGGGTTCGCCCATGTGGGCGTGGTGCGGGCCATGAGGGAGCTGGGCATTCCCGTCGACATGGTGGGAGGCACGAGCATGGGTTCGGTGATCTCGGCCCAGGTGGCCATGGGATTCGATCTCGAAGCCATGGTGGAAGTGAACCGGAAGTCCTTCGTGGAAGTCAACCCTCTGGGGGATTACACCCTCCCCTTGATCTCCCTGGCCCGGAGCCGGAGGTTGGACCATTATCTCCGGAAGGTTTACGGAGAAGTCCATATCGAGGATTTGTGGGCGGGCTATTTCTGCATTTCCGCCGATCTGACCGCGGCCGAAGAGGTGGTTCACCGCACGGGCCCCTTGTGGAAGGCCATCCGCGCCAGCGTGGCCCTGCCGGGAGTGGCCGTTCCGGCGGTGGAAGGAGACCATCTCCTCGTGGACGGGGCCGTGCTGAACAACCTGCCGGGGGATGTCATGCGCGAGCTTTGCCGGGGAGTGGTCATCGCCGTGGACGTGGGGCGAGGGGCCCAGCTCGCCTGCAACCGCCAGGAAATCCCCTCGCCCTGGAAAGTGGCCCTCAACCGGTTGACGCCCTTCGCCAAGCCTTTGGAAATTCCCAACATTCTGGAGATTCTCGTCAACACCACCGTCCTGAGCAGCAATTACAAGACGGCGCAGGTGATGGCCGACGCGGACTTGTATCTGCGTCCCCCCGTGGAAAAGTACAAGCTGCTGGAGTTCAACATCCTCGACGAGGCGGTGGAGGCGGGCTACCGGTACGCTTTGGAGCGATTGCGCGAGTGGAAGGGGAACCGGGTTTTCGCGTGATCCCCCTTTCTTCCTTTCGCCTTGACGAACGACGGAAAGACATGTTAGAGGATAATCGTTATCAGTTCGCGTTTCCGTCCGGACGGGAGAAAAACACGTGACCGAATCGAAAACAAGATACGAATCCATGATCGACGCCATCCGCAGAGCCGGTCACAAGATCACTCCCCAGCGATTGGCCATCGTCGGGATCCTGGCGGAAAGTCAGGGGCATCCCAGCGTGGAGGACATCTACGAGCAAGTGGTGGAAAAGTTCCCCACCATCAGCCTGGCCACGGTTTACCGAAACATCATTCTCGTCAAATCCTTGGGGCAAGTCCTCGAGCTGGGGTTCGCCGACGGGAGCAACCGCTACGACGGCCACAAGCCCTACCCCCATCCCCACGTCGTCTGCGTCCGGTGCAGAAAGATCATCGATCCCCATTTGTCCAGTCTCACGGACATGACCCGCGAGGTTTCCCGGGAAACGGGATTCGAGATCATCACTCATCGACTGGATTTTTTCGGTCTTTGCCCGGAATGCGGGAGCGAGAAGGCCGAAGATCTCGGGGAGAAAGTGGCGGGCGGCAGGCATTAGGCGGCAGGCGGTACGGGCCTCCTCCACCGGAAAGCCAGCGAGTCGGCCATGACGGATCCATTTTTCACATTCCTTCCGACGCTTCCGTTCGCCAAGAAGGAGGCCCCTGAAAAGGACGATCCCCGGGCGGCTCCGTCCCCCGCGACGGAAGCCCTCGACGAGGCGGAGAGGGACGAGGAAAGGCTCATCCTTTGCCGCCAATGCGGCCACGGCGTGACTCGCCCCTCCGAGCGCATGGAGCTGCAAGGGGCCCATTACCACGCCTTCGCCAATCCGGCCGGCATTTTGTTCGAGATCGGCTGCTTCCGCTCCGCCGACGGGTGCGCCCATGCGGGGGAAGCCACCGAGCAATGGAGCTGGTTTCAAGGATACGCTTGGCGCGTCGCCGTTTGCGCCCGGTGTCTTCGGCATCTGGGCTGGCTCTACACGGCCACCGACCGCCCCCCCTTTTACGGCCTCATCCTCAACCGCCTCGCGGAAACGCCCTGACGGCACACCCCTTCCGCCGCGATGGCGATGAATCCCCTCAACGACTTTCGCCGGCCTCCTTCGGATCAAGGCCCAGGGCCTGGCGACAGGCGGCGAGATGCGGCTGCGCTTCGGGGGAATGGCGAACTTTCAAGAGCGTTTCGAGGGCTTCTTGGTAGTCCCCCAGGTTCATGAGGCTCACGGCAAGACAGACGCGCAGGGGCTCGTTTTCGGGGAAATGCTCCACCCCCTCGGCGAGGACCTCGGCCGATTCCCGGTAATTTCCCGCCTTTTGCTCGAGGATGCCCAGTCCCAGGAAGGCCCTGGGGTCCGGGGCGTAGGAAAGGGCCCGACGGTACAGCATGGCGGCCGTCCGGTCCCGGCGGGGGATGCCTTCCACGCGGGCGAAGTCCCCGTGGCTGAAGGTCATGCCCAGGCGGGAAAAGAAGTCCGAGTGCAGAGGATAAAGCTCGGGCAGGTCCGCCACTTGCAAGGATTCGGCGAAGCGGGGCAGCTCGCCATGGAAGGTCTCCCGAAGCTTCTTCCTGAACTCCAGCATCTTTTCGGCGGGCAGGGCCGGGTCCGTTTGGGAATAGAGGATGTCCTCCACGGGCTCCAGCCAGACGTCGTCGGTGAGATGGAGCCTTGCGGCAAGCTCCTCGTACAGATCCGTTCCGGGAAAGACCTGCAAAGCGTAGAAGAGGACGTTGAGGGGCCGGATCTCCTTGATGAGCCGTATGGTCTCCTCGACGGTCTCGTCGGTCTCGCCGGGACAGCCGTAGATGAAGTAGGCCCGGGCCAGGATGCCGTAGCGGGTGGTCAGGGAAAAGGCATCGACGATTTGCTCGCGGGCGATGGCTTTGTTGAGGGCCTTTCGGATGCGAGGGGAGCCGCTTTCCACGCCGTAGCTGATCTGGATGCAGCCGGCCCGCCGCATCCAGCAAAGAAGCTCCTCGTCCACGCAATCCACCCGGGAAATGGCGTACCAAGCGATATCGAGGCCCCTGCGGACGATCTCCCGGCAGACCTCCAAGGCCAAATCCTTTTTGAGAGTGAACATGTCGTCGGAAAAGTAGAAGAAGGTAACGCCTTTACGATAGAGAAGCTCCAACTGGTCCACGAAATAGCCGGGGGAATGGAACCGCACCTTGGGACCCCAGAAGCGGGGGGAGCCGCAAAAGGAGCATCTCCCCGGACAACCGCGGCTCAACGACACATGCCGGTAGGTGAAATATCGGGCGGGAATGGGCAGAACGTCCAAGTCCTCGATGCGCTTCGCGGGCTCCGTGCGAAAGGGTCGGCCCTCCTTGCGCCAAGCGATTCCCCGAATCCCCTCCAACCGCTCCCTGCCCCCTTTTTCCAGGGCCTCCACCAGGTTCAGGAAGCTGAATTCCCCCTCTCCCAGAACCACGCAATCCACTTGAGGGAAATGGCGCAGGAAATGGTCCCACAGGAAAGTGGCGGCCACGCCTCCCAGAACGATTTTGACGGAAGGGCTCCATTCCCGAGCCAATCGGGCCGCCGCAACGGCCCCCCAGCGGTTGGCGTTGAGAACGGAAAATCCTACGAGATCCGGCGAAGCTTCCCGCAAGAGCGCTCGAAATCGGGAGGAGGCGTCTTCGAGCCCCTGGAGATTGACGATATCCACCTGGTGGCCGTTCTCCTTGAGCAGGGCCCCGATGGTGTAGAGTCCCATGGGAACGGCCGCCACGTCTTCGGGAGGCCTGGGCTCCAGGCACTGCGGAAAGGCGAGAAGGACCTTCATGACGGCCCGGGAGAACGGAAGGGAAGTTGCAGTCGAGGCAGCAGGGCCTGCACTCGATGGCCGTAAGACACGACGAAGCCGGCGAAGGCCTCCGCAGTCACGACGTTGCCGCGCAGGGAGGAAGCCAGCTTCTCGTTCCACTCTTCCAGGGCCTCGACGATTCCGTCGTATCCCATGTAGTGGGCCGCCCCCCCCATGGCCGAGACGATCTCCCTGGCGCGGCGAATCTTCGCGGAGCCCAGCTCGCCGGAAGAATCTCCCGAGGCCATATCCCGAAGGCGGACGAAGCTCTCTCGATAGAAGCCCAGAAAAATGGTCATCAGCTCTTCGTCCTCCTCGCAGTCGAGCTCGCCGGGCGGCATGCTGCGCGAGAATTTTTCACTTTCCATCGTGCTTCCCTCCCGTTGGAAAAATCGATATCCCTCGAAACCCTCGACAACTCAAGGTTAATCTTTTCGAGGGCGAAGGCACAATAGCTTCGAGCTCTTTTTTTCCGGGGCGCCGGTGAAGACGAGCCCCTCTGCCCGATGCCCGCCGTCGCACGTTCCCGTTGACACCTTCATCCAAACAGTGTTAAGGGCTTCCCGTTTCCGTTGGAATTTCGATCCTTCGAAGCGATCGTGCGAAAAGATCATTCGGGAGCCCCTGTTGGAAGCCCGCACTCTCAAATCCGACGCCCTTCTTCTGCTGACCGCCGCCATCTGGGGATTCGCTTTCGTCGCCCAGCGGGTGGGGATGGACCATCTGGGCCCCTTCACCTTCAACGGTATCCGCTTCGCTCTGGGCTGCCTCTCCCTGCTGCCCCTTCTGGCCTTCAGTCGGAAGCACGTCGCCGTAGCGGAGCGGCTCGTTCCACGCCCCCGTACGTCAAAGACTCTGCTGGGCGGGGCCCTGGCCGGCTTCGCACTCTACATGGGGGCTTCTCTGCAGCAGGCTGGGCTGGTTTACACCACCGCCGGCAAAGCCGGCTTCATCACGGGCCTTTACGTGGTCATCGTGCCTCTTCTGGGGCTTTTCTGGAAGCAACGTCCCGATGCGGGCACTTGGACGGGGGCCCTGCTGGCGGCGGCGGGCCTTTACTTTCTAAGCGTCACGGAAGAGCTCACCATCGCCCTGGGGGACTTTCTCAATCTTCTGGGGGCCTTTTTCTGGGCCATCCACGTGCTCCTCATCGGCTGGCTTTCTCCCAAGATCGACTCCATCAAGCTGGCTTTCATCCAGTTCGCCTTTTGCTCCCTGCTCAGCCTTTCGACGGCGGTCTTCGTGGAAGCCTTCTCCTGGCAGGACATAAGGCAGACGGCGATCCCGCTTCTCTACGGAGGCGTCTGCTCGGTGGGAGTGGCCTACACCCTTCAGGTGGTGGCCCAACAACACGCCCCTCCGGCCCACGCCGCCATCCTTCTCAGCCTGGAATCGGCTTTCGCCGCCCTGGGCGGCTGGCTTCTTCTCCAGGAAACTCTCGGAGGACGCGGCCTGTTCGGTTGCGCTCTCATGCTGGCCGGAATGCTCCTGTCGCAGTTGCGAATCTTCGGCCGGTCGTCTTGAGCCTCATGGCACCGTCCCCCTCCGCCCGCCGCCGGGAGGGATCCCGGACGGCGAATCCCGGGAAAGCCCCTCCCTGCGTCATCCCTCAAACGCCACCTCGACGCTTTGGATCAGATGGGCCTTCTGGAAATCCAGCTCCGTGGCCCCTTCCGTATACCAGCTTTTGAAGATCACCGTATGGCCGGCGAAACCTTCCAGCCCGCCCAAAAGAAACGGCATGTCCTCCCCGGAAGCTTCCAGCATCCCCTGAAAATAGAAGAAATCGTCGGTATCCAGGCGGGGAATGCCCGCCGAGTCCAGAAACAACGCCAGCCAGGGAGGTCCGGCCTCGTCGGCGCGACGCAGCCACACATACTCTTCCCACCCCTCCATGGTGGGAGTCTCCACGGTGATGTAAAGGCGGCCAAGCCCATCCGCGGCACGCCGGCTCAAAAGCAGCACCATCTCCCGACAACGATTCACGTCCACCGTGGATCGCACTATTCTGCCGGCGTTGCTCCCGCCGACGAAGGGGACGGTCCCCTCGCGCCCGGGAGAATCCGACGGGGGGAAAACCCAGATGAGCTCGGGCTCGCGTCGAACGTCCGAGCCCTCCGCCCCCGTCACTTCCAAAACGACATCGTAGCGGGCGGGAGAGGAATAGACGTGCAGAGGGTTCCTCTCGGAACTGGAGCCTCCGTCTCCGAAATCCCAGCGCCGGCGGACGATCTCCCCCGACGATTGGTCCATGAATTTGACCGTCAGAGGGGCCACGCCCACTCGAGACGTGGAAGTGAAGTCCGCCCGAATTTCCCCTTCGTTGCCGGTGACGACGATGCGATCGGGCTCCGTGCGCGTATGGGTCCCCCGGGAACCGGTCACCGTGAGGCTGACGGCATAGCGCCCGGGATTCGTGTAGGTATGGACGGGATGATGCTCGTTGCTGGATGTCCCGTCGCCGAAATCCCATAGCCACGAGGTCGAATCCCCGGAAGAGATGCTCAGGAACTGAACCTCCAGGGGCGACGATCCCCGAACGGGAGTCGCTGTGAAGAGGGCTTCCATCCCGGGCAGCTCCGGCCCCGCTCCCGACTGATAGACGACCACGGGACGCTGGGCCACCAGCAGGGTTGCCTGACGGGGCACCGCGAAAGGGTTCGGAGAAACGCGATACATCAAGCTCATGGAGCCGCGGCGCTCCACCCCGTGCTCCAACCGGATCCAATCCGCACGGTTTTCCACGCTCCAGGAGCACTCCTGCCGGGAGCCCACCGCCACGGTGCCCACCCCGCCCGCGGCAGGAAAGACCTCGCCCGTGGGAGTCACCTGGAATTCGCAGGGCCGCCCTTCCTGGGTCACCTGAAGGATCCGTCCGGCGATCTCCACGGACCCCGTGCGAGGCTCCGTTTCGGAATTGACCAAAACCTTGCCGGAAACCCTTCCGTTGCCGGAGCCGCTTTTCGAGCCGGAATCCAAGACGATCCACGACTGGCGGCTCTCCGCGGACCAGTCGCACTCCCTGCGAACGTCCACGTCCACCGAGAATTCGCTTTCTTCGGCGGAAAGCTCCACCCTGCCGGGGCTCAAAACATATTCGCACCCCGAGCCTTCCTGAACGATGACGAGGTCTTCGCCTCCCACGTCCAGGACGCCCCTTCGGGACGCCACACCGTCGTTGGGAGACAGGGTGTAGACGACCGCGCCATCGCCCTCCCCCGCGCGGCCGGAAGCCACCTGGATCCAGGATTCCTCGCTGGACGCCGTCCATCGGCATCCCTCGGCGGCCGTGACTTCAACGGTCCCTCCACCGGCCTCCCGGGAAAAGGAGCGGCTTCGAGGCTCGATGGAAATCCCGCAGCGGTAGAGAACAAGGACTGTCGTCGCGGCGTTGCGCGGAGAACTGCCGTCGTAAGCCGTCACCCGGATGGAATTGGAGCCTTCCGCCAGCTCCAGCTCGGCGTACCAGTCGGCCACGCCCTCTCCCGAAGCCGTGTCCCCCCGGGCGCGGACCCCGTTGACCTCGACCCGGGAGATTCCGTCTCCTCCGCGGCCCGCGTCCGTGGCGGTGCCTTCCAGCCGGACGAGGCCGGCCTCCACCCGCTGTCCGTCCTCGTGACTGGTGATCTCCAGGATGGGCTCCGCCGTTTCCACCACCGCCTCTCCTTCATAGGGTCGGAAGTCGGCCTTGGTCACGGTGACCTCCACGGCGTCTCCCTGCTGGAGAGACTCCGTCCATGCCACGGTCACGAGCTCCCCTTTTCGGGACAACGCTCGCCCCAGAATCTCTTCATCCCGGGTGACGCATATCACGGCGCCGGACTCGCTCACGCGCACGTCCAGAGACCGAGCGTCTTTTTTCAGAACCGTCGAGTGGGAAACCTGGAGAGCTTCGGGAATTCGCGTCCAAATGCGGAGAGTGGGGTCTCCGAACCAGTGGATCATTTCCAATTGAGACTTCAAAACGAAGCTTTCGAGCTCCCGGAAAGTGGCCAGCCAAAAGCGAGCGTGGTTCATGACGGCCCCCATTTCCCGAAGGGGCTCGACGGCGGCGGCTTCCTCGGGAAAGCCATCCCTCATGAAATCGGGCCAGACGGCGTTGACCAGCCCCAACAGGAGCTCGTCGTTGGCTCTGGTGTAGGAAATGCGGGTGGAAGCGACGATTCCCGCGGCTCCCCCGAAGGGGCTCCTCTCCCATGCCTCGCTGAAGCAAAGGGAATCGTCCGACGTCCCGCTCTCGAAATCGTCCCTTTCGTTGTCGAACCAGCCGGTCTCGCAGCTCGGGCTCCACACCACGGGCAACCGATCCCCGTTTCTCAAAGCCCCCACCTGCGCGGCGGACAGGGACGGCTGGTCGCTCCAAGCGTCTCTGATCCCGTGCCCTCGATGCACGAGAAGAAAGGAGCCCCGCTCGACGGCGTCCACGATCTGCTCCGTGTTTCCATCCCAGGCAAAGCCCGGTCGGCGAAGGTCTTCGGGAAGGGGCTCGAGCTCTTCATCGGACCAAAAAGACATCCAGTAAAGGGGGTCCACCTGCGGCTCCGCGTAATAGATCCTCAAAGGCCGATACCCCGAGTCGGCCAAGTGGCTTCGAATCTCCTCGGTGGTGCGCACGAAGCTCCGGTCTTCGGAGCCGTCTCTCTCCTCGTCCTGGAAGAAGGCGATGCACGGCGCCCGCCTGTAGAAATAGGGATCGGAAGGGGGATTGCGCTCGTACTCGATGATGGCCTCCACGCGACGCAACGCCTGCTCCTCCGTATCCACGGAAAGGCGCCCCAGGCCCACGTCCGGAAAAAGATCGTCCCCTTCCAGGGTGGCGTAGTAGAGGTCCGTGCCGATCTTCCCCTGGCAATCGCCGCAATACTCGTTCTCGGGGTGGAGCGTCCTGTAGTGGCAGGGAATGAATTCCGCATCTCCCAAAAGAAGGACGTTGGCGGGGGGAACGTCCCAACGGCTGCGGGCGTTACGGATGAACTCCTCGATGGACTCGGCCGTGTCCCCCGTCTCCGCGGTCGTGCGAACCTCCGTGCGGATCCCCCTCTTCCGCTTCCAATGGGCCAGCTTCTCGGCGGCTTCCTGAAACCGGACGGGCGTCACGATGAGCAAAGAATCCTCGGTGTCGTAAACCACCCCCCGGGTCCGGAACGCGAGCGAGGGAGAGTCGGGATTCAAAACGAACCGTCGGGGGATCTCCCTTGCGCCCCGCGGATTTCCCTGTTCAAGGGACACCGAGTCGCCTTCCGTCTTTCGAGCACCGCTTTCTTCGGAGACCGAGTAGGCTTCCGCGGCTCCGGAGCCTTCATCGAAGCGGATTCCCAGGCGCATGGAGGAGTGCAGCTTCAAAATCCTCCGGGCGGGGTTGAACTGCACGGGATAGACCCTCAGGATCATTACCCTTTGCCCCCCCATGCGAACCGGCCCCTCCAATCGAGCCGGCTTCTCCGGATAGAAGACGTCCTGCTCGTAGAAATCCTCGTCCCGGAAAAAATCCGAAGGAAAGCGGTCCGTGCCCGCGACGGGCCTCTGGGCGGGATACACGTCGATCCCGTCCAGGAGGGTGAAGGTCGAATCCAGCACCTCCACTCGAGCGTCCCCCTCGTCGGGCAGCACGATGAAACGCCCCAGGACGGGAAGCCGGGGCTTGCCGATGGCCGAGGTGCTCCCACACCCGGGCACGCTCACCTCAAGGAAAGCTCCGCCCTCCCCATCCCTGTCGGCGAGATTCACTCCGGGGACGGACACCCGGGCGATCAAATCGTAGGAATCGATATCCGAAGGCCGATTCTTGGGCGCTTCCTTTTCAAGCTCGACTCTCGGGGGGACGGGCTCCCGAAAAGACGATTCTCCCTCCCCTTGGGGAATCAGGGACATCCAGCGGGTCGTCGCAACGGCGGACGCAGAGTGAAGCAGTATCGTCGAAAAGACGACGAAAAGGCCCACGGCCAAGCGGATTCGCCTCATGCACTCTCCCTTCTTTTCAACCGGATCGACTCGACGGATCAGCGACTCGCCGCGCAACCCAGCCAAGGAAAAAGAATCATTGGTCGGTCAACATTGTTTCTTGGCATTGCCGATCGGCCCCACTTTCGGTTCGCCGACGCTTGGCAATGGACGGTATTGAAAAAACGATCCCGATCCCGATTCGGTAAAAGAACTTCGTTGACGGCGCAATCAGTGGTCCGTCAAGAAAGCTCGTTTACGCCGAGCCGTCTGTTCCGGCGGAACGGCCGCGCCCCGGAGGGCGCAGCCAAACCGTGAAAGCATGGATTCCGGCTTGGAGATCGCCGGAACGACGGGCTCGCGGAGCCAATAAAGCCAAGGCTGACGAACCGTTCATGGGGCGACATGGATCTTCACGGTGGTTTTTTCGATTTTCGGAAGAAGGATCTCCAAGCAGTCGTCTCTGTAACTGGCCTCGATCCCTTCCTGGTTCACCCGCTTGGGGATCCGCACGCTTCGCATGCCGGCGAAGCGGGCTTCTTCAAGGCTCCTGTCGCCGCCTCCCTCGCGAGAGCGCGTCTTTTCCCCTTTCACGGAAACGGTAAGAACATCCTTGCAGATCCGAACGTCCAGGTCCCCGAGATCCAGGTTCGGCAGGCGGGCCTTGAGAACGTAGGCCTTGTCGTCTTCGACCACCTCCCAATCGAACAAGGAGCCGGACACCGGAAGAAAATGCCTGCAGGGAAGCTCCCCGAAAAAATCGTCGAAAAGATCCTCCATGCGGCTTCTCAGCCGTGCGATCTCGCTGCGCTTCCATGAAATCAAGCCGGGCATGGTCTATACTCCTTGGCAGCCTTTGCATCCGGAAGAGGACTTGCCGTCGTTTTTCTTTTCCCCTTCGCCCCCGAACTCCTTCAAGCCCTCGGCCAACCGGGACAAGCGCCGGTTCACCAGGAAATGCACCGACCCTTCGGGATAACGCCCTTCGGCGTCCGGCTCCCCGGCGGGGACCCCCGCGAGGATGGCGATCCCTTCGTCCACGGTTCCCACGGGATAGACGTGAAACCGCTTGGCCTTGACGGCCTCCACCACATCCCGGCGGAGCATCAGGTCCTGAACGTTGCTCCGGGGAATGAGCACGCCTTGCTCCCCGGTGAGCCCCTTGGCCTTGCAGCAACGGTAAAACCCCTCGATCTTCTGGTTCACTCCTCCGATGGCCTGGACCTCCCCTTTCTGGTTGACGGAGCCCGTCACCGCCAAATCCTGGCGCAGGGGCAGCCCCGAAAGGCTGGAGAGGATGGCGTAAATCTCCGTGGAAGAAGCGCTGTCCCCGTCCACTCCCGAGTAGGATTGCTCGAAGGCCAGGCTGGCCGTCATGTTGAGGGGCTTGTCCTGGGCGTATTTCTTGCGCAGGTAACCCCCGAGGATGAGCACGCCCTTGTTGTGCGTGCTACCGGAAAGGTCCGCTTCCCGCT
>Ga0180430_10002624_pt1 | contig 16085 bp, 12 predicted proteins | sample SS_ome_9_FD_132999 | JGI IMG/M metagenome (GOLD analysis project Ga0180430, IMG submission 132999) | Hypersaline lake sediment archaeal communities from the Salton Sea, California, USA - SS_1_S_2 metaG | ecosystem: Environmental > Aquatic > Non-marine Saline and Alkaline > Hypersaline >... | reverse complement strand
GCCCTCAAACACCGCCTGACAGACCAACATTACTGGATCAACATTCCCAAAGCAGAAGGCTTTCCCTACCTGGCCCTGGTGGAACACACCAATTATGTTGACCGGCGTCACTACGATGGCGACCACATTGTGTACTGCGGCGATTATCTCAAAACCGACCACGAATACTTCAGCCTGTCCAAAGAAGAACTGCTTGAACGTTTCTTGCCAACCCTTACCCGCTTTAATCCCGATTTTTCGCCGGACTGGGTTAAAGAAAGCTGGCTATTTAAAGCCAAGTATGCCCAACCCGTGCCGCCGGTCAATCATAGCGCCAACATTCCCCCCCTGAAAACCCCGGTAACCGGATTATACTGGGCCAGCATGAGCCAGGTTTACCCCTGGGATCGAGGGACGAACTACGCGGTTGAAATTGGCCGCCGGGCCGCCAGAGAAATTTTACAGTCATTTTAAGATTTGAAAGGAACGAACCATGAAAATCATCGTCGCCGGAACCGGTTTTGTAGGCTTAACACACGCGGCCGTATTATCAGAGTCGGGTCACCAGGTGTACGCGTACGACATTGACACCACCAAAATTGCCGCCTATAACAGTGGCGACCGCGCCCAGATAGAACGGTACGTTAATGAACCCGGACTGGCCTCCATTATCAGCGAAACGTTAAATCGCTACCTGTTTTTTATTGATCAAACCGGTATTGAATCTGTCATCGAGGGGACAGACGCTATCTTTTTGTGCCTGCCCACGCCGCCCAACCTGGACGGCTCAACCGATTTAAGTTACTACGCCGAAGCGGTTCACTATCTGGCCGAACTACTGGCCAACCGCAAAGACCAGCGGCGGGTGGCTCTGGTCAACAAAAGTACAGTTCCCATCGGCACGGCCCGCTTTTTGCAAGGCATCCTCAACGAACACAATGTACCCAACTTTGGCGTGGCCTCCAATCCGGAATTTTTGCCGGAAGGGGACGCCGTAGAGAAGTCTCGCAAACCGGACCGCATTGTGATTGGGGCTGATACCCCAGAAGATTTTGAGATTTTACGCAACGCCTACTCCCAATACGTCAACCACGTGCGGATTTCTTATCTGGAAACCACCCCGGAAACAGCCGAAGCGATTAAATACGTAGCCAACACGCTTCTGCTCACCTATATCTCCTACTGGAACGGCGTTGGCGCCCGCCTGGGTGAAACCTTTGAGGGCATTGTGATGGAAGACCTGAAACGGGGAGTGACCGGCGACGAACGCATCAGCACCTGGGGGTCTTACGTCAGCAACGGAGCCGGCGGCAGTTGCTTTGGCAAAGATATTCAATCGCTGATTTACCAACTTCGCCGGCAAAACCAGCCCTATCAACTGCTGCAAAACGTTTTCGATATTAACGAATACCAGAAAACCTATCTGGTTGAGCGGGCTGTTAATGAAGCCGGCTTTAATTTTAACAATAAAACGGTGGCGTTGCTGGGCCTGGCCTTTAAAAAACGGACCAACGATATGCGCGATGCCTCCTCGCTCAAGGTGGTTGAAGCCCTGTTGGGGCGCGGCGTAAAGAAAATTCAGGCCTACGACCCGCTGGCGGTTGACGAAGCCAAACAGTTTTTTGATCCCGGCAAAAACAGCCTGTTTTCCCGCATCAGTTACTGTGAATATGTAGAAGACGCCATTCGCAACAGCGACGCGCTCTTCATTACCACCGACTGGGAAGAGTTCCGCGGCGTCGCCGGCACCATCGAAAAAACAGTAAAACCGCCCTATCTGGTCATTGACGGGCGGCGCATGATTGCCAACTACAAATATCTGGTTAACAAAGGCTACACCTATCTGGCTGTCGGCTCACAAGCGATGATTCCTGCCGCCAAAAAATAACCGGAGCAGTTAGTACGCTTCCTGCCGGACTTGACTATTCTCCGGTCGGGTGTATGATAAGAGATTGCGATTTATTGTGGAGGAAAATTTTTTGGAAGGAAATTTTCCTCAAATCTGTTTGGTGACAGATGGAGATGTGCTGTGTCTAATTTAGGTGAGATGCTAAAAACGGCCCGCGAAGAGCAGGGTCTGTCGTTGGACAGGGTGGAAGAAGTTACCCACATTCGCCGGCATTTACTGGAGGCGATGGAAGACAACAACTTTGATGATTTTCCATCGCCCATTATTGTCCGCGGTCTAATCCGAAACTACGCCAAATTTCTCAAACTGGACCCCATCGAAGCCCTGACCCTGTACGACGGCAATGGCCTGATTCCGGTTAAAGGGCAACGGCTAACAGCCAAAGGCATCGAGTTTATGAACCTCTCGATGGCGCCCCGGCCCTTAGTCAACTGGGATTTGATTATCGGCGCGTTTCTGTTTTTGCTGGTTGCCGGGGGCATTGGCTATGTTTCTTACGGCACTTTGATTCAACCCCGGATCACCCCCACCCCAACCAAAACCCCGGTGGCGGCCGGTTTAACCGATGACGCCGCGCTGTTACTGCCCACCACTACCCCCCTGCCCACCGATACCCCCACGCCGCCACCACCCACCAACACCCCCACGCCGATTGTATACAGCGGCGTCACGGTAGATTTAGTCATCACCCAACCATCCTGGATTCAAATTTTTGCCGATGACGTAAAAATGTTCGAAGGTGTATTACAGCCGGGCGAGCGCCGCAGTTGGTCCGGCCAACAACGAGTGGTCATCCGGGCCGGAAATGCCGGGGGCGTGGAAGTGATTGTCAACGGCACCAGCCGGGGCATCATGGGCGAAGAGGGGCAGGTAGTTGACCAAATTTGGGAAAAAGCGCCCGATCCGAACAGCCAGCCCCCGACCCCGGACCCCGGTGAAATCAGCATCGAAGAGCCGCCTCCCACGGAAACCCCCACTCCGGAGGCTCCCCCCGCCGAAGGAGAAGAACCGCTGCCGCTGGAATCTGCCCCATAAGCAACAAAATCACCCTTCGATTATTATGCTATTATACCCTTTGGGTACAAGCTCAGGATGATTTTGTTGGACTGCTGTTTATTCCCTCATTCCGATTCGTTTTTCAAATGCCGCTAACGCAGTCCGCATGGCCTCTTGCCGGACCGCGGTGGTTACATCGCCGCGGGTTCGTTCCAGCACGCCCCGCACCATATCCGTAGTCCGCCGCAGGCCGTTGGTAATGGCATCGGGAAAATCCACCGTAACCAACACGCTGTACATATCATCCATGCAACCCAAAATTAACTCAGCCTGCTCAACCCGTCCCCGCCGCAAGGCGTCGAGCACAAACCGGCGCAGTTCACTGGCGGCTTCGGCCAGCCCCTTGAGATAAGCCGCGTACTCTACCTGTAAATTTTCAGGCGTGGGAATAGGCTGCCCCAAAATGACAGCCCGCACAATGTGGGCTTCGGTCATTTCTTTCAGGGCGTCCTGGGTGTAACCGGCGTGGAAAATATCCGGATACTGCTGGGCTTCGGTAATCATTTCGGTGGCAGCCTGCCGGGTTGTTTCCAGCAGGGTCAGGGCATCCTCATGGTCGCCGCGGTGGGTAGCCCGGATGGCATTGGCGCAGTGCCGGATGAGCGCCCGAGACCGATTCAGTGTTCGGTCGCGCACCTCGCTTTTGGCATCAAAGGCCTGATTAATCTGGTCTACGATTACTTGTAACTGTTGGTTTAGTTCGCTGTTCGACATTATGTATCCTCATTTTGATTTGGGTGTGTTTTACCTCAGTTGAAACCCCCGTAGCAACGGCATAGGGATGCCGCTTCTACTCAAATGAAACACACCCTTTTGATTTGGAAATCAGCTAATGGCTTATTACGAGGGGGCACCATCCGGAAAGGCAGCCCTGATGGTAGCGACAGCGGCCTTGCCCCCCTGCATCATCAACCCAATTTCGGCGCTGTGACTGAGCATACGCATGCCCTCTCTGGCCCATTTGGCCGCCAATTCCAGATTGTTGATGTGCAAGGCGGGGATTACCCCATACCGAAGCGCCATCAGGATTGTTTTCTCGATGGCCGCTTCCATCACCGGGTTGTCGAGTTGGCCCGGCACATCCAGGGCAATGGAAAGGTCGGTGGGGCCAATCAGAACCGCATCAACACCCGGCACGCTGACAATGGCTTCAATATTTTCCAGCGCCTCACGGGTTTCAATCTGCACCACCAGCATGGTCTGGCGGTTGGCCTCAGCCATCACCTGGCTCACTGAACCTGCCTGAAAGCGGGTGTACCCCCGACTCTGGGCATTGCCCCGGCGCCCCTGCGGCGGATATTTCATCATACTGAGAGTCTGCCGCACCTGCTCCGGCCCGGTCACGCGGGGGATCATGATCCCCTGCGCCCCGGCATCGAGCGATTGGGCAATGTACGGATAAGCAATCTCCGGCACCCGCACAATCGGGGTCAGGCCCACTTGCTGGGCGGTCCGGGTTAAATCGGCGATGGTTTCAATCGTAAAAGGGCCATGTTCGTTATCTATGATAGCAAAATCAAAACCGGCATTGGCTAATAATTGCATCACCACCGGCTGGCGAATTTCCGCAACCATCGTGCCAACGGCAAATTGGTTGGTTTTCAAAAGTTGTTTGAGCGGATTTGAAGCAATAATAGTCTGGTCTGGCATAGATCTCTCCGTTTTTTATTAGTTGGTCTTCAAAGCTTCATCAAAAAAACTGATTACGCGGCGCTCGTATTCTGCCGGGGCCGCCTGCCAATAAGTGCCGTGTCGGGCATCAGGTACAACCCACAGGGTGGCAGTTGTCTCGGCGGCCTGATGTTGGCGCCGACCACCGGCCAGACTGGCTTCCTGACTGCCGTAAATGAGCAGAACCGGCCGGGGGGCAATCTGTCCGATGACCTCGACCGGAGCCAGGCGGTCAATGCTGACGCCCGTCACCAGATAATACGTAAAACGGACAGTCCAGGCAAAAACAGCCTGAAAGCCGCGCAAGAAAATATTGGTGTGATTCGGGGTGAGGGTGTCATCATAAAAGTCGGCATAACCGCCCTCGGCCACCACGGCCTTGAGGCCGGGGCGGCGGGCCGCGGCCATAATCGAGGCGGCGCCGGCCGCGGAAAATCCGTACACCCCGATGCGCCCGGCGTCAACATCGGGCCGGGTCAGCAGGTAATCCAGGGCAGCGGCAATGTCGTCGGCTTCGTGATAGCCCAGGCTGAGGGGGCCGGTTTGGGCGCAGCGACGAGATTCAAACATCAACACGGTATACCCGCGCTGGTTCAGCATAGCGGCTTCGCGCATGCGGTTGGTGGCGCCGGCTGCCAGCGCCGGCGGGATAATCACCGCGGCGCCGTTATCGCCGGCCAAAAGGCTGCCCCGTATTTGGCCCGCCGGCCCGGAAAAAATGACCTCGTCCCAATGCACTGCGGTCTCCGGGATCGACACGTAACCGCCGCACGGCGGATTCAGCAAGCCCCAGGTAAACACCAGCCCCGCCAGCACCGGCAAACTGAGCAGGGCAAAGACCAGACTCACCGCAAACAGGCGGGCCAGGCGCCAGGCTCGCTCACGCAATATAGGAGAAGATTCTGTCCGCAGCATTACTGATCCTGGTCATCGAGGGGGCCAAAAATATCGCCCAGTTCCTGCTCCCATACATCATCCAGTGGCATAAACGATAGTTCATTAAACTCCTGCGTTAATTCTTTGATGTACTCGCGCACATTTATTTGCGGCACATTTTGTTCAAGCTCCTCAATTTTAGCATCAATCGAGCCGATAAGCTGGTGGCACTGATGCTGCAAACCGGATAAATCCAGCCCTAAATCAAACATGTGATTAATCCGCCGTAAAATATCGAACCATGCTTTGTAATCATTTTCCAGCCGGATGCCGGATAACGGAATAGACAACCGGGTAAAATCATAAGCCGGCACAAAGCCGTAAAAATCAATGACCTCCAGCCCCCGCGCCTCGGCCTGATCCACCAGATAGGCGCCGATTGTCACGCCCCCTTCATAATCAGAAAACTTGACCGCGTATTCGGATAGTTCATCTTTGAGAGCCGGCAAACTGTACAGGCACGAAATCTCCCGGTCTTTGTTGTAAGGCATCGCGCCGTAAACTCCCCCCACTGTCGCCACTCGCCGCACGTTGAGAGTTTCGGCCAAATCCAACAAGGCCGCGCAATATTGGTGGGCTTTCAGGTGTGGTTCAGTCCCCAGAAAAATAACCAGGCCGGTTGATTCTGTGCCGGTATAAAAAATTTCGTTAGTGGGGTGGGTTAAACTCTGCCGATAACCTTGTCTTAGCTTGATGGTTGGTCGCAATAAATGATGCGTGCCGGGAACCTGAAACAGGTAATAATCATCCGGTTTGATTTGGCCGATTTTTTCAGCATTCGTTAACTCGATCAGGTACTGGGGCAATCCCGATGAAATGGCCCCGGCATCGGCCCACTGTTGCCAACCGGCAATCATATAAATTTTATCGGCGATCGGTATTTGCCACAATTCAAAGGTACCACTCATAAAAAATACACCTTTCCGGATTGCATCCAGGGGTAATCGGTCTCAAAAATAAACGTGCCTAAAAAATTATACATCATTTGGCGGGTCTACTCAATCTCTACCGCTGTTCTGAGACTGCCCCCTGCCCCGCGACAAAAATTGTCGTAGACCGGGGAGGTAACAGTCTCTATTTTCATAATAGAATTGTTGTCCCCCCAAAGCTATGCTAAAATAGCGTAGTTTGTTTCCCGGAAAATATCCACATCAAAACAGGGGGTAAAATAAATGCCAACCGATGTGTTTATCAGCTACCGCCGGAAAGATTCTGAATTTGTCAGCCGGTTGCATCGAGAATTAATCAAGCGTGGTATCTCGGCCTGGTTCGACACCGCAGACATCGAGGCGGGCGACCATTGGCGCACGTCTATTGCCGAAGGTATCCGCGGCTGCCAGGCGTTTGTACTGGTTCTATCACCGGATGCCGTTGAATCGAAAAATGTGCGCAAAGAGGTTGATCTGGCCGAACGCCACAAAAAACCGATTATCCCCCTGATGTGGCGCAAAACTGAAATTCCGGTAGCTTTTGAATATGCCCTGGCCGGCCTGCAATGGCTTGATTTTGACGAAACGGCCTCGCCGGGAAATTTCGATGAGCTGGCCGCGGTCATCAAAAAATTGTTGGTCGGTCAATCCATGGCCGAAGCCACCAGCGAGACCCGGATCAGCCACCCGCCGGTCTTTCCCCCGGTAGAAAAAGAGGCCCCGCCCGCCGAACCGGGCCGGCGGCGGTTGGGCGGCCTTCAAAAGAAAGCCGCGGCCAGTCCGGTGGCCCTGGGCGGCATGGTCATCTCCGGGGTCGTGACCACTTTTGGCCTGGAGGTGACAGATCAGGATTTTGTCAATGGCGAATTGAAATGGTTGTTCAGCGCAGCCGATAATTTTTTGCAAATTCGACGAGGCGCAGCCGACTACAACCACCCGGTTCCGGTCGCAATCCCCCCCCATGCCACCCGAAACGGGGCGGCTGATAATCGGCTGCGGGCCGGGCTGGACCAGTTCGATATGCAGTTGTGGGAAGGCCAGATAGACTCCGGCTTCAAACGGATCAAAACCTACCTGCGCAATCTGGATATTCTGCTGGACCAGGAGGCCCAACAGGGTGAAGCCGGCAAAGGCAATGTTTACCTGCAAAACCAAATCAAAAGCGCCCGCATAGAAATTGTAAAAATCCTGCGGGAACTGGCCGAATTAATGAACCAGGCCTATGGCGTCGCCATCGACAGCCCCAACCAACTGCTCGAATTTCTGGAGTAAATTATGACCCATTCTGCCCCGGTCTTCACTCCCTTTGCCCAACGCATGGCAGCCGAAGGGTTATCAGACCTTGTCATCAAAACGTTTGAATATTATTACACCCAACTGGTCAGCGGCGAAACCGGCGTCATCCCCGAACCCAGCATCGAACCGGTGGATTCATTGCCGGACGTCGAATCGTTCCCGGCCAGGCTGGCCGCCATCGGACGGGAGGCCCTGCCCCAGACGATCATCATCAAACTGAACGGCGGGTTGGGTACCAGTATGGGACTGGCCCAGGCCAAATCGCTCTTGCCGGTCAAAAACGGTCTGACGTTTCTCGACATCATCGCCCGGCAGGCCCTCAAAAAAGAGGTGCCGCTGGTACTGATGAACAGTTTTGCCACCCGCGCCGACTCGCTGGCCCGGCTCAATCAATATCCGGCCCTGACAAAACATCAACTCCCGCTTGATTTTGTCCAGCACAAAGTGCCAAAAATAGACAAGGCTGATTTGAGCCCGGTCAGTTGGCCCCCGGACCCTACCCTGGAATGGTGTCCGCCCGGACACGGCGATATTTACACCGCGCTGGTCACCAGCGGCATGCTCGAATCGCTGTTGGAGGCAGGCTGCAAATACGCGTTTGTCTCCAATGCCGATAATCTGGGCGCGGTGATGGATGCCTCAATTTTGGGCTATTTTGTCGAACAAAAACTGCCGTTTATGATGGAAGCAGCCGACCGGACCGCAGCCGACAAAAAGGGCGGACATCTGGCCCGGCGGGCCGACGGCCAACTGATTCTGCGGGAATCGGCCCAATGTCTGCCGGATGACGAAACCGCCTTTCAGGATATTACCCGCCACAAATATTTTAACACCAACAACTTATGGCTAAACCTGCCGGCCCTCCAAAAAGTAATGACGGCCCAAAACAATATTCTGGGCCTGCCGATGATTCGCAACCGCAAAACGGTAGACCCCCGCGCCCCGGACTCTCCTCCCGTGTACCAGTTGGAAACAGCAATGGGGTCGGCCATTGCCGTGTTTGGCGGAGCCGGGGCCGTGCGGGTGCCGCGCCGCCGGTTCGCTCCGGTCAAAACCACCAGTGACTTGCTGGCCGTCCGCTCCGATGCCTACATTTTAACGGACGACTATCAAGTAGTGCAGAATCCTGAACGCGCGCTGGGGCAGGTGGTGATTAATCTGGACCCGGTGTACTATAAATTGGTAGATGATATGGATGCCCGTTTTGCCGATGGGATCCCCTCGCTGTTGGAATGTGAACGGTTAACCATCAAAGGCGATATTTATTTTGGCCGGAACGTGACTGTCAAAGGCAGCGTGACACTGGAAAACCCATCATCAGCCCCACAAAAAATAAAAGACAACAGCCTACTGGAAAACCTCGATTGAAGGAGATTCAATAATGATTGTTGGTATTCCCAAAGAAATAAAAAACAATGAATATCGAATTTCGATAACACCCGCCGGCGTCCACGAACTGGTCGAAGCCGGACATACCGTGCTGGTCGAAACCGAAGGCGGCGCGGGGAGCCATTTTACTGACGACGAGTTTTCCCGGGCCGGGGCCACCATTGCCGCGGCCGATGAGGTGTGGCAAAAGGCCAATATGGTGGTCAAAGTTAAAGAACCGTTGCCGGCAGAGTATCAATATTTACGGCCCGATTTACTCCTGTTCACCTACCTGCACCTGGCCGCCGACGAAACGTTGACCAAAGCCATGCTGGATAGCGGTGTGACCGGCATTGCATACGAAACGGTAGAACTGCCCAACGGCGCCCTGCCGCTATTAACGCCCATGAGCGAAGTAGCCGGCCGGATGGCCGTACAAATTGGGGCCCAATACCTGGAACGGCACGAAGGCGGACGTGGTAAATTGCTGGGCGGTATTCCCGGCGTGCGGCCGGCCACCGTGGTGATTCTGGGCGGTGGCGTGGTCGGGACCAACGCGGCCCATATTGCCCTGGGCATGGGAGCCAGCGTCATGATGATGGATATCAACCTGGACCGGCTGCGCACCCTCAGCGAAATTCTGCACGGAAATTTTGAAACCTGGTTCGCCAGTCCGCTCAATGTGGCCAGAGCTGTGAGCCGGGCTGATCTGGTCATCGGGGCGGTACTGGTAAAAGGGGCCAAAGCCCCCAAAGTTGTCACCCGCCCCATGATTTCAACGATGAAAAGCGGCAGTGTAATTGTGGATGTAGCGGTTGACCAGGGTGGTTGCGTGGAAACCACACACCCCACCACCCACTCCGACCCGGTTTTCATGGTTGATGGAGTGTTGCACTATTGCGTAGCCAATATGCCCGGCGCCGTGCCGCGCACCAGCACCAGCGGTCTGTCGAACGCCACCCTGCCGTATGTGATGAAACTGGCCAACAAAGGCTTTTCCCAGGCCATCGCCGCAGACCCGGCCCTGGCCCTGGGCGTCAATACCTATCAGGGCCAATTAACCTATCAAGCTGTGGCCGACACGTTTGACCTGCCCTTTACGTCGCTGGCCGAAGTTATCTAATCAATTCATAGCCGATCGAGAGAACTTTTATGCGTTCATTTATTTCCAACCGAGTCCAACAAATCCCGCCATCCGGGATTCGTCGTTTTTTTGATATTGCCGCCACGATGGAAAATGTCATCTCTTTGGGTATTGGCGAACCCGATTTTGTCACCCCGGAACCTGTTCTGGAGGCCGGTATCGCCTCGCTGCGAGCCGGGCACACCCATTACACCTCAAACCACGGCACTATCGAATTACGGTCCGGCATCTCCCACCATTTGAAACATCTATACGGGGTAGAGTATGACCCGGCCCTGGAAATATTGATTACGGTCGGCGTTTCCGAGGCGATGTATCTGGCCCTGACCGCTATTCTGAATCCCGGCGACGAAGTGATTGTACCGCAGCCCTGCTTTGTATCCTACGCGGCCGAAGTCAGTTTGGCCGGGGGCACCCCCGTTCCCATTGCCACCCGCGTCGAAAATAATTTTCAGGTCACAGCCCGGGAAATCGAATCGGCCATTACCCGGCGCACCAAAGCGGTGTTGATTGGCTACCCCAATAACCCCACCGGGGCCGTACTGGAACGGCAGACGCTGGAAGAAATCGCCCGTGTGGCTCAAAAACACGATCTCTTGCTTGTTTCTGATGAAATCTACGACCGGCTGGTTTACGACATCGAACATACCTGTGTGCCGTCTCTGCCCGGCATGTGGGAACGGACGATTCTGCTGGGTGGGTTCTCCAAAGCGTACGCCATGACCGGCTGGCGGCTGGGTTATGCCGCGGCTCCGCCGGAAATTTTGGGGGCCATGAAAAAAATACACCAGTACACCATTATGTCCGCCCCTACCATCGCCCAGGAGGCGGCGCTGGTGGCGCTAAAACAGGGCGAAGAAGCGGTCGAGGAAATGCGGCAGCGTTATGACCGCCGGCGGCGGCTGATTGTGGACGGCTTCAATAACATCGGCCTGAAATGCTTTGAGCCGCGGGGCGCGTTTTACGCCTTTCCCTCGGTGCGCGGCTCCGGCATGGATGACGCCGAATTTGCCGAACGGCTGCTTGATGAAGAACGGGTGGCCGTCATCCCGGGCCGGGCCTTTGGCATTGGCGGGGCCGGGTACGTCCGCTGCTCATACGCCACTGCCTACGAAAAAATTGAGCAGGCCCTGGAACGAGTGGCCCGCTTCATGCAGCGGCACGGGTAAATTCCAAAGGCGATAAACTAAAAACCCCCGATGGTCACGATGACCAATGGGGGTTTTTTTGATATTCCGACGGGCAGCCGCCTTAACGATGCACGGTTTGGGGATGTGATGATTTTCGGGACGACAATTTGGTCCGGGTGCGGCTCCGTTTCGGGGTGGGGGCCGGGGGCTTGGGAACGGCAGACTGTTTGGACCGCCGGGACGATTGCCAGGCATCCCACAGCCCCTGCAACCCCACGTAACCAAAGCCAAAGGCATACATCAAAATAAAAGGTACGGCAAACTGGTTGCCGGTCACGGCGGCAATCGAGGCCCCGACGAGTGAATAAAGGCTCAAGGCCAGTTCGCCGACAACCAGCCCATCCAGCGGCAGACTGTAAACGCTGTTTCGCCACTGGTCAGCGGTGGTCATCACCCTGAATTTAGGGGTACGCCGAAACACATTCCCCACCCCCAAAAAAGCCTCGATGACCGCTTTGGTGTTGCTCACGGCAATACCGCTGCCAAGCAAAATCAGCAACGGCATCATCCTGTAACGACGGCCCCACCCTTGCGGCGACAACTGACTCTGAGCCACTGCATACAAAAAAGGCGGTCCCAAACTGACCAGGCTCAAATAAATCAGCGGGAACCGGATTTGTGATATGCCGCCGGTTATCATCAAAATGGGAGTGATGACCGCCAGAATAACCATCAACGGATGAACCAGATAACTACTCAAATGAATCAAGGCCTGAATTTTGACCCAGAGTGATAGCGGGGAACGAAACACCCGCCAGCCCAACTTTTTGAAACATTGAATCGACCCCTTGGCCCAGCGAAACTGCTGCCGTTTGAAGGCAGCCAACTGCGGTGGAATCTCGGCCGGGGCCACCACATCCGGCAAAAACAGGCAGCGCCAACCGGCCAACTGGGCCCGGTAACTCAGGTCGAAATCTTCAGAAATGGTGTCGCCGTGCCAGTTTCCGGCAGAAATAATACATGCTCGGCGCCACACCCCGGCCGTGCCGTTAAAATTCATCAGCAGGTTATTTCGATTGCGGGCAGTCTGTTCAACAACAAAATGGCCATCCAGGGCCAGCGCCTGAGTGGCGGTCAGGCGGGAGTAATCCCGGTTCAAATGGCCCCACCGGGTTTGCACAAAGCCCACCTGCGGCCGGTGCAGAAAATGAGGTATGGTTTTTTGCAGGAAATCCGGCTGAGGCACAAAGTCGGCATCAAAAATTGCCAGGAATTCTCCGGCAGCCACCTCCATGCCGGCCTTGAGCGCGCCGGCCTTAAAGCCGGGTCGTTCATCGCGATGCACCAGGCTGATATTGAAACCCTGTTGGCGATAGAACTCCACCCGTTGCGTGGCAATCTGCGTGGTTTCATCCGTAGAATCATCCAACACCTGGATTTCCAGCCGGTGGTGAGGATAATCCAACTGCACGGCGGCGTCAATCAATCGTTCAACCACCAGCGCTTCGTTGAAAATAGGCAACTGCACTGTTACCACCGGCAGGGTCGAGGCCTCCACCGGCGGCAGCGATGGCCCGGCTTGCCGGCGTCGCCGCCAGTACAGCGCCGTCAACACCCATGAATTAAACGCATACACGGCCAATAATAATGCGGTGATTACGTAAATTGTCGTTAGCACAAAAAATGCTCCCTTGAGAATAGACCCGCGAAGCGGGTGGGGGGCTTTGCCCAGCACTGTTGGATACTTTGCGGGGGGCGTCCCCCGCTCCCCCACTTTCATTAACATTCCGAATAACGCCCAAACAATAAGGAAAAAGTATAACATGATTGAGAATGGGTCACAAAAATTATAGACAGAACTGGACTACACAACCCCAACGGATACCATTCATTTAAGCTACTATTCTAATTGAAAAAGCATTGATAATGTGTTAGACTTACTCATAATCAACTTTCCCCACGGACCCTTTATGGAGAAGAGCACACAATGAGCAGCCCCTCAGACTCTGTCAAACTTGTGGTGCAAACCGGCCCGGGTGTCGGGCAGGTATTTGAAGTGGGAACCTATCCACAGACCATCGGCCGCGGCGCCGGGGTTGACATTCACCTGTCGGAACAGACATTGTCCCGTCACCATGCCAGAATTCAGGCGGCAGAACAGGGGTGTGTGGTCGAGGATTTAGGCTCGACCAACGGCACGTTTGTCAACGGACAACGCCTGACGGCCCCCACCGTTTGCCGCAATGGCGATACCCTGCAAGTGGGCGAGGTCGTCACCCTGACCATCCAGATACCACACAGTAATCTGGATGATATGGCCACAGTGGCAGAATTTGACGCGCCCGGCTTTGAGCCGACAATCGCGCCCGGGGCAATGGGGCCGAGCTACGGCGCGTCGCCTCCACCCCAATCGTCATCAAACCGAACCGCCTGGCTGGTTGTGGGCGTCGTTGTGACTCTGGTTTTGCTCATTGTGGGCGTGGGCCTGGCCCTGCTCTACTTTACCAACACCTTTCAGCCGGCCTCGCCCACCGTAGACCCGGCCGCGCTCCTGGCCAGCGTCACCCCGGCGGCGCCCGCTACCGACACCCCGCCACCGGCAGAAACTGTCACCAGCGAGGCCGCCGCCCCCACCGTCACCCCCACCGAAGCTCCAATTTCGGTGCCGGGAATTCCGGCCACGCTGGCCCGCGAAATGCCCATACCAGGCACCTTTGTCACTCAAATCAGCCCGTTTTGCGGCGATACCATCGAAATTGCTCCGGATGAGCCGGTGCTGCTCAACTGGACTCAACGCCTGGCCTCGCCCGATAGCGAAACCGATTACCAGGCCAACTGGCTGGAATCGGTTTATTACGATATTACCCTCAACGGGCAGCCGGTTACCGACCGGGGCACGTTGAACTACACCGTCGATGGCTCATCGCTCAATTGGTGGATGAATTTAGGCCTGATTGAGCCGGGGCTGCATTACCTGCGCATCCAGTGGTACGCCAGCCGCACAGTGTCAACCGGACTGGATATTGACCCCGCCGATGGGCAGGTTGACACCTTTGGCCCGGGCGCGGCGGGACAAGGATATTGCGCCCTGCAAGTACCGGAACCGGAACTGGTCCAAAAAGGAACCTCCACGCCGGAAATGCCCACCCCCACCAGCACCCCCCTGGCCAGCCCTACCCCCGCCTCCGCTGCACCGACCACCGCTCCGGTCTCGGCGGCTCCGGCGCCATTGGGAATTTTTGAAGATTTTGAGCAGGCCAGCACCTGGGAGCGAGGCGACCAGCCTTACGGCAGCTTTACCCGCACCTCTGATCGAGCTTATATTTACAGCGGTAGTTACGCCGGACAACTCAGCTACAACTTCCCCACCAGTAATAATGATTACGTAGTCTTTTTGAAAAACCGGGAACTGGCCGGACGGCCCAACGCCATCTCTGCTCGCGTTTACGGTGATAATTCCGGGCATTATCTCAACATCTGGATTAAAGACGCAGCCGGACAAAGCTGGCAAATGCCACTGGGCCAGATCAAACACACCGGCTGGTGGGAAATGATCGCCATCCTCGACCCAGCCCAACCCTGGCCCGCCGGCCACATCAGCGGCCCCAACAACGGGGCCATTGACTACCCCATCACCTTTCAGGCCATCGTGCTGGACGACATTCCCGATTCGTACAGCGGCGCCGGCACCCTTTATATTGACGACCTGACCAGCCGGGAAGGCATGCCCGTTTTGCCCACCCCGCAAGTCACCAGCCAGCCCATTAGCCCCGGACGCAGCACAATCTACGCCCTGAGCCTGGGTAACCAACACCTGTACGAAGAGCCGTGGGGCGCGCCCATCGGCAGCCCGTGCGAAGCCTTCCGCACTAATTCCTGGGATGACGAAAACCCCAACTTCCGCGGCTTCAATGTGGAACTGGTTCTCACCAACAACTCGGCGGTAAAAATACAGGATGATTGGGGCGAAGAGATGCGTTTTATCACCAACACCGGGCGAGAAGTGACCGCCTGTTATTACGGTTACGATGGAGCCGGACCACCGCCCCAAGGCTCCACTTCATTGACCTTTTTCACCGTCGTTCCCAAAGGCGAATTTGTGCAAACCATGCAGTTAAATCTAAATGGAGAGTTTTTGCAGATTTGCCTTGACGGACGCGGCGGCTGGAATCCGTGTTAACCGGGAGCTGCTCATGACCCACTCCGGGGAATTCACCTTAACAGTAGAATCTGGGGGTACAGTTGGTCAAACCTTTCGATTGACCACCGGCACCTTTATGATTGGCCGCGCCCCCACATGTCAGATTGTCATCAACCACCCCGCTGTGTCAAAAGAGCACGCCCAATTGACCGTACAGCCCGATGGCCTGTATCTGACCGATATGGGGTCGTCGAACGGCACCTTTGTCAATGGCCGGTCAATCAGCCAGTCAACCTGGCTGAAAGCGGGCGACACCCTGCGGGTCGGCACCGAAGTCACCCTGAAGCTGCACCAGGGCAGCATCGTCGCCGGCGGCAGCTCGATGGCGTGGCTGTCGGCGGGAGCGCTGGCCCTGATTGGTCTGCTGCTGATTGCCGGTATCGGCCTGGCCGCCTGGTTTTTGCTGAGCAACAGAACCGCTTCGCCCACAACAGGAACTCCGGCCCCGGTTATGGGCGCCACCGCG
>Ga0180430_10002619_pt1 | contig 16103 bp, 10 predicted proteins | sample SS_ome_9_FD_132999 | JGI IMG/M metagenome (GOLD analysis project Ga0180430, IMG submission 132999) | Hypersaline lake sediment archaeal communities from the Salton Sea, California, USA - SS_1_S_2 metaG | ecosystem: Environmental > Aquatic > Non-marine Saline and Alkaline > Hypersaline >... | reverse complement strand
CTCGGTCGCCCGCGCGGTGAGATTGCGCTGCTCCTCGAGCGCGGCCTCCCACTCGCTGTTCTCCGAGAGGTCGCCGTAGGACGCGGCCTTGCCGATCGCCTCGGAGTTGGCGGGGATCTTCACCTCGCGCAGCTCGCGCAGTTCGTCCTCGCGCTTGGCCAGGCCGCGCTCGGTCGTCCAGATGACGTTCTGGTCCTCCCAGAAGGGGCGGTTGTCGTCGCGGTAGATGGTGGGGAAACGCGAGATCGCCACGTGCGTGAACGCGCGGTCGACGGTGCCGTCCACGCCCTTGGCGAGGATCGGCATGAGCGCGCGCAGTTCGCTGCGGCTCGCGTCGGCGAGCAGCGTAGCCATCAGGGACGGCTCGCCGTCGCACAGGACCTTCGAGAGTTTGGTCTGCGCACGCGTGCGCACCGGGTCGGCGCCCTCCGCGGTGAACAGAGCCGTCGCCAGCGTGAGCAGTGAGTGGACGCGCTGCAGCGGCGTGGGGAAGTCGCCCTCGAGCTTGCCCTTCTCGGCCAACTCGGCGAGACCGATGAGCAGGTGCGGGTTGCGGTTCGGGCGGATGAGCAGGCTCGTGTACATCGACGCGAGCACCTCCTGCTTCTCGGCCTTCATCAGCTCGTCGACGAGCCCGCGCACCATGCCGGCGGGGGCGTGCACGAGGTTCGCGCAGGCGTGCTCGAGCCAGTTCTCCTCGCCGAAGGTCTCCTTCAGGATCGAGATGCAGGCCTCCTGGTCGCGGGCCGTGGGCATCTGACCGAACAGGTGCCACAGCTGCGGCGTGTTGTCGGCGTTCGAGTCGCTGCCCTCGTGCCCGGTGGGGTGCAGCTTCGGCTCGCCCTCCTCGCCCTCGGCCGGCAGCTCGATGAAGCCGTCCGCGACCATCGCGGTGTGGACGCGGATCGCGAGCTGGGCCGGCGTCTCGCCGCGCTCGTTGCGCAACAGGACCCAGGCCGACAGCGCGTGGGCCGAATTCGGGTCGGTGTCGGAGAGCTCGTCGAGGGTCTCGAGCGCCGCCGAACGGACCGCGTCGTCGAGCGACTTGTCCGCGAGCAGGTCGCGGACGCGCGAGAGGGCGGCGCCCAGGTCCTTCGACAGGAGCAGCTGACGGCGCATGTTCTCGGTCGGGTCGACCTCGGCGTCGAGCAGACGGATCTGCGTCTTCGCGCCGCTGCCGGTGACCTCGTGGAGCGTGCTCTGCTCGGCGATCTTGCGCGCCTTGCGCCACCAGCTCGTGAACGCGGAGCCCTCGAGCCCCAGCTGGGCCATCGCCGTCTTGAGCACGGCCTGGGTCGTGCGGCCGTTGTAGCGACGCAGCACGCGCGTGAGCACTTCGAGCTGCTCCTCCGCGATCATCCGCTTCAGCTCGTCGGGGTCGCTGACCACGAGCGAACGCATGTCGTCGGGATCGAGCACGTCGCAGGTCTCGATGACCGACTTGACCGGCATGCGCGCCGGGCGGCCGTTGGCGAACTTGATCTTGACCTCGAGCGCGTCGCGGTCGAACTCCTTGACCTGACCCGGACCCCAGCCCGAGCGGTGGAACACGGTCGAGCCCTCGCCGAGGTCCTTGAGCTGCGAGAAGGCGCGCCAGGCCTTGCGCACGTCGGCCGCACCCTCGTGGAAGCCGGACAGTTGGGTGTAGGCCTCCCACCAGGGCTCGGACTCGTACGCGGCGCGCGCGCAGCGCATCAGGCGCTGGGACAGCTCGCCGGGGGGGCCGCCGGCGAGGAGCGTGCGGCCGAGCAGTTCGGCGGCGTCCGCGTGCCGCTCGGCGGCTTCGAGGAGGTCGGCGTGTTCGCGCACGAACGGCAGGATGCGGCTGACCGACTTGGTCTCGCGGGCGAGTTCGACGGCGGCGAGGACTTCGTCGATGGGGGCGTTGCCCGCCATGAGGTCGGCCCAGTGACCTTCGAGGGCGTTCCAGTCTTCGGAGCGGACGAGGCTGGCGAGGGTCATGGAGTGCGGCGTGGCTCTTCGGTCGATTGCGGCTGGGAAGCGCTGCGCGGGAGATTTTCGCGCGCAGGTGAACCCGACCAGTATGGAGAGGCTCCCGCGCGCGAACAAGCGACGCGCGCCATCAACCGGCGAGCTCGTGCAGCGTCGAACCGCCCCGCCGGTCACTCCACGCGCAGGAGCGCGCCCTTCAGGTAGCGCGAGCGGGCGAAGTCGGGGTCCTGCGGGTGGTCGGCCCCGGCCCCGGAGGTCTCGAGCAGTTGGATCCGTCGCTCCGCGCGCCGCGCGGCGGCGAAGACGAACCCGAGGAAGGTGGGCAGGTCGACGGCCCCCGAACAGGAGTAGGTGGCGACCAGACCGTCCTTGCCGGCAGCGGCGATCCCCAGGGCGTTGAGGTCCACGTAGCGCCGCGAGGCGGCCTCGACCTCCTGCTTGCCGAGCGCCCACTTGGGCGGGTCGAGGATCACGAGGCCGTAGCCGCCGCGGGTGCCGCGGAGCCAGTCGAAGGCGTCGGCGTGCACGAACTGTGGGCTCGCCCCCGTGAAGGCGGACGCCGAGAGCTCGGCCGAGCGCGCGGCGTCGTCGAGGACCGTCTCGTCGAGGTCGACGGCCTCGATCGAGCGCGCTCCGCCGGCCGCGGCGTTGAGCGCGAAGCCGCCGCCGTTGCAGCACAGGTCGGCGACGCGGCGCCCGGCGGCGAGGTCGCGCAGCCGCAGACGGGCGTCGCGCTGGTCGCAGAAGAAGCCGGTCTTGTGCCCGTCGCGCGGGCGCACGGCGAAGGTGAGTCCGTGCTCGTGCACGCGCGCCTCGTCGGGCAGGTGGCCGATCACTTCCGGCGCCGGCACCCGCTCGAGGCCCTCGCGCCGCGCCGCGCGATCGGGCATGCGGTGGACGATCGTCGCGCCCTCGTAGAGCGTCTGCAGGACCTCGGTGAGGTCCGCGCGCCAGTGCCAGAAGCCCAGGGCGTGGTGCTCGCACACGAGCACGTCGCCGAGGCGGTCGACGATGAGCCCGGACAGGCCGTCGCCCTCGGCATGGACGACGCGGTAGGCGTCGGTCGTGCGCTCGAGCCGCAGCACCTTGCGGCGCAGGCGGTCGGCGACGGCGAGGCGGCGCTCGAGGAAGCCGCGCGGGTGCGCGAGCTCGCTGCGCTTGCCCTGCCACAGCATCCGCAGGCGGATGTCCGAGGCGGGGTTGTAGTGCGCGTGTCCGATGAAGCGGTCCTGGTCGTCGACGACCTCGACCAGGGCGCCGGCGTCGACGGGGTGCTCGGGGCGGCCCACCTGGCGGGCGTAGACCCACGGTCCGCGCGGCGGACGGTCGGACAGGAGCGGGACGGTGGGCAGGGAAACGACCATGGCGACGGATGCTACCCATCGGGAGCCTGCCCCCCGCGCCTAACATGTTCGCCATGCACTCGACCGGACCGATCCACGCGGCCGCCGCGCGCGCGCCGCTCGCCGTCCTCGCGCTCCTCGCACTCGTCGTCGGGGGCGTCTTCGCGGGCGCCGCGAAGGCCCAGGAGCCCGCGCCGCCCGCGCCGCCGGTCACCGGCGACGGCGACGAATCCGATGCCGGCGACGCGGACGCCGATGACGCTGGCGCACCGCAGGACGCCGCGAGCGAGCTCCCCGCGCCGCCGCCGCAGCGCTTCGCCCTCGTCGGTGGCACGGTCCACACGATGGTCGCGGGCGTGGAGCCCGAGGTGCTGACCGTGATCGTGAACGGCGACCGCATCGACGCGATCGGCGTCGACCTCGAGGTCCCGCTCGGCGTCGAGCGCATCGACTGCACGGGCAAGCACGTGGTGCCCGGACTGATCGACGGGCTCGTGCTCTACCAGCCGCTGCACGACGAGCTGTACGTGACGAGCGGCGTCACCGCGGTGCGCGACACCGGCAAGAACCCGATGGTCGTGCGCCAGCTCATGCAGCGCAGCTACCGCGACCGCGTGCCCGGCCCGCACCTGTCGAGCGCGGGCGCGGTGTTCGACGGTGAGCCGCCGACTTCGCCCTTCGCGATCGTCCTGCGTACCGAGGCCGAGGTGGAGCAGTACATGAACGAGCTCGCGCGCGGCGGGTTCGACTACACCTGCCTGTTGCCGGCGATCGATCCGGGGCTGCTCGGTTCGATCTACTCGACCGCGGACGCGCTGGGGCTCGACGTGTGGGGCATGCTGCCGATCCGCGCGAAGCTCGAGCAGGTGACGGGCGGGGGGCACCGCGGCCTGTTCGGCCTCGACGCGGTGCTGCCGTTCAACGACGCCACGCCCGACGTGCCGTACGACCGCGTGCCCTGGGAGAAGTTCGTGCCGCTGGGCTACGGCAGCGTGGCGCGGAAGTTCGCCGAGCACGAGGTGGCGATGATCCCGTTGCTCGTCGACAGCGCGCGGCTGCTCGTCCCGGCCGACGCCTCGCGCCCCGAGCTCGAGCTGCTCGACTTCCAGGTGGCCGCGCACTGGCTGGCCGACGCCGGTTCGCGCCGCGCCGCGCGGGGCGAGGGCGCGATGGCCGCCGAGCGCGACGCGCTCGTGCGCGAGCGCCACGAGCGGCGCCTGGCGATGATGACCGCGATGATCGACGCCGGCGTCGAGCTCGTGCCGGGCACCTCCGCGTCGAACCCGTGGGTCCTGCCGGGCGCGTCGCTGCACGACGAGTTGGACCTGTGGGTCGAGGCGGGGATGGCGCCCTACGAGGTGCTGCGGGCCGCGACGGCCGGCGCCGCGCGGACGCTTGGCCTCGACGGTCGCGGCACGGTCGCCAGCGGCCAGGTGGCCGACCTGCTCGTGACCGACGGCGACCCGCGCGAGTCGCTCGCGAGCCTGCGCCGGCCCGAGTCGGTCGTCGTGCGCGGGCGGCGCCTCGTGCGCGAGGACCTCGACGCGATGCTCGAGCGCCTGCGCGCCGAGCTGGCGGAGATCCGCGCGGAGAACGAGCGCCCCTTCGACATCGCGGCGCCGACCGCGCCCGAGGGCGCGCCGCTGCTCGCGGGTCGCGCGCGCTGCGAGATCTACGGCCAGCGCTACCAGGAGGAGCGCTTCTCGGTCGTGCGTCAGGAGGACGGTCGCGTCACCGTCGCCTCGCGCATCTACCAGCCCGCGAGCGGCGGCTTCTCCGCGGGCGAGATCGAGATCGAGCAGACGCTCGAGGACGGGCTGCTCTGTGGGTTCAGCGTGCGCGTCACGCGCGGCTTCACGAACGAGGCGGGCGAGCTCGAGACGCACTCGATGCAGGTGCGCGGTCGCTGGGACGGCACGCGCTTCAGCTTCGAGCGCACGCTCGACGGCTCACCGCTCGGCGGGCGCGGCACGGGGCAGCGCCCGATCGCGGTGGTGCTCGATCCCTTGTTCGACACGATCACCTGTCCGATCGTCCTGGGTCAGTTCCCGCGCGGCGGGATGGTGCAGGCGGTGACCTTCGGCGAGCAGCTCGAGCCGATCCTCGTCGATTGGCGGATCACCGACCTGCCCGACGGCTCGCGCGTCGTCGAGACGCCGGCCTCGCGCTTCGGCATCCGCTACGACGAGCGCGGCGTGCCGCTGCAGGCGGTGTACGAGACGCCGACCGCGGCCGCGCAGCTCGTCGTCGATCCGAAGGGCGTGAAGGACTACGGCGGCGCGGGGCTCCCCGTGCGCTTCGCCGCGCCGGTCGAGGCGAGCGCGCCGCGTGGCGATGCTTCGGGCGATGCGTCCGGCGACGAGACGGGCGACGAGACGGGCGACGAGACCGGTGGAGGCACCGACGACGGCGAAGCACCGGCCGAGGGCGACGCGTCGGGCGACGACGCGGAGCGCGCCGACGGAGCCGGTGACGCTGCCGGACCGAGCGATGGCTGAGGGACGCGTCGCGACCGACGCGAACCGCGGCGTCCCCGTCGCGGGCGAGGGCGAATTCGAGCCCCTGCGCGTCGGCCCCCTGGCGGTCTGGCCGCCCGTCGTGCTGGCGCCGATGGCCGGCGTGACGAACTACCCGTTCCGCAGCCTGTGCCGCGAGCACGGCGCCGGCCTGTTCGTGTCGGAGATGATCACGGCGCGCGGCTACCTGATGGGCAACCGCCTGACGCACCTGCTCGCGTCGTCGCGCCCGGACGAGTCGCCGCGCTCGGTGCAGGTCTACGGCGCGGACCCGATCGACCTGGGCGAGATGGTGCGCTCGCTCGTCGACCAGGGCGTGGACCACGTGGACATGAACTTCGGCTGTCCGGTGCCGAAGGTCACGCGCGCGGGCGGCGGCTCGGCGATCCCCGCCAAGCCGCGGCTGCTCGCGCGCCTCGTGCGCGCGGCCGTCGTGAACGCGGGCGACGTGCCGGTGACGATCAAGGTGCGGCGCGGGGTCGACGCGGACCTGATCACGCACCTGTCGTCGGGGCGCGTCGCGCAGGAGGAGGGCGCGGCCGCGATCGGGCTGCACGCGCGCACCGCGGCCGAGCTCTACTCGGGCGAGGCGGCGTGGGATGCGATCGGCGAGCTCGTCGAGGCCGTCGAGATCCCCGTGCTGGGCAACGGCGACATCTGGGAGTGCTGGGACGCGCTGCGCATGATGCGCGCGACCGGCTGCGCGGGCGTCATCGTCGGACGCGGCTGCCTCGGGAGGCCGTGGCTCTTCCGCGAGCTGGCGCAGGCGTTCGACGGCGTCGAGCCCGACCCGCCGCCCGACCTCGGTGGCGTACTCGAGGTGATGATCGACCACGCGCGGCGCCTGTGCGACTTCTTCGGCGACGCGATGGGCATGCGGCAGATGCGCAAGTGGGGCGCGTGGTACACGAAGGGCTTCCGCGGATCCGCGCGCGCGCGGGAAGCGCTCGTGCGCGTCGAGACGCTCGAGGAGATGGTCGCCGCGGTGCGCGCGCTCGACCTCGACGAGTCGTTCCCCGTCACCGCGCTGCGCGCGAACCGGGCCAAGGGCGGGCGCACGCAGCGCGTCGTCCTGCCCGAGGGCTACCTCGCGGACCTCGACGACGACACGCCGCCGAAGGCGCCGCACAGTCCCGAGGAGATGCGCGCCTGGGAGAAGGCGCTGGGCGGTGGTTGAGTCGGACGAGCCCGAGGTCCTCGTCGTCGGGGCCGGTGCGGCCGGACTGTGGGCGGCGTGGCGCAGCGCGTCGCTGGGCGCGCGCACGCTCGTGCTCGAGAAGACGCCGCGCGCGGGGACCAAGGTGCTCGCGTCCGGCGGCACGCACTGCAACCTCACGACGACGCTCGAGGTGGAGGAGGCGCTCGCGCTGTTCGGTCCGCGCGGCGCGCACTTCCTCGCGAGCGCCCTGTGGAACCTGCCGCCGACCGCGGTGCGCGAGCGCTTCGCCGAGTGGGGCGTGCCCACCGTGGAGGCGCCGCTCGACAAGGTCTTCCCCGCGAGCGGTCGCGCGCGCGACGTGCGCGACGCGATGGCCGCGGCCGCGACCGGCGCGGGCGCGCGCATCGAGACGCGCGCTGCGGTGGCGACGATCGAGCGCGACGGCGAGCGCTGGTGCGCGGTGCTCGCGGACGGTGAGCGCGTGCGTGCGCCGCGCGTGATCCTCTGCCCGGGCGGCAAGAGCTATCCGCTCACGGGGACGACGGGCGACGGCTACGGGTGGTGCGCCGCGCTCGACCTGCCGCTCGTCGAGCCCGTGCCCGCGCTCGTGCCGTTGACCTCGCCCGACGCCTGGGCGCGCGAGCTCACGGGTATCGCGATGCAGGACGCCGTCGTGCGTCTGGCGACCGCGAAGGGGCGCACGCTCGCCACGCGCCGACGCCCGCTGTTGTTCACGCACGACGGCCTCTCGGGACCCGGACCGATGGACGTGTCGGAGCACGTGGCGCGCGCCGTCGCGACCGGGCGCGCGGACGGTCTGCGCGTGACGCTCGACCTCGTACCGGGGACCTCGCGCGAGGAGGTGCGCGAGCGCCTCGTCGCGGCCGCGACCGAGCGCGGGCGCCCGCGCCTGTCGCGCGCGCTCGATCTGGCTCTGCCGGCGCGCCTGCGCGCGGCCGTCTGCGCGCGGGCTTCGATCGAGGGCCACGACCCGCGCTGCGCGGAGCTGTCCAAGGCGCAGCGGCACGAGCTGGTCGAGGCGTTGGTCGCGCTGCCGATCCGCGTGGACGGCACGCTCGGCTACGACAAGGCGGAGGTGACCGCGGGCGGCCTCGACCTGCGCGTGGTCGATCCGGACACCTGCGCGGTGCGCGGCCGGCCGGGCCTGTTCGTCTGCGGCGAGCTGCTCGACCTGCAGGGTCCGATCGGCGGGCTCAACTTCCAGGCCGCGTTCGCGACGGCGGAGCTGGCCGGCGCGGCCGCCGCGGCGCGGTGAGTGCGCGTTGCGCCGGCCGTCGGGTCAGAGGTTCGTCGAGGTGACGCGCGAGAGCGGTTGGACCGCGGGGTCACCGACGAAGGCCGCGCCCCAGGCGTCGTCGCGCTCGGGACCGCCCAGCGGCAGGTAGCCGCTGGAGACGAGCTGGGAGTAGGCCGAGGCCCAGTTTCCGGGCAGCGGGTTCGTCGCCAGGTTGACCGCGTTGTACTGGACGATCGCGGCGTTCACGACGCGCAGGCGGTCGAGCGTGCGCTCGCGCAGGATCGGCGTGGCGTCGACGGTGAGCGCGATGTCGTCGCCGCCGCCGTTCGCGCGGTCCGGGCCCCAGCTCGTGATGGTGAGCTGGACGCCGTTCGCGGTGAACACGTAGTCCGAGCCGAAGCCGTCGACGGTGTAGCCGCCCTGGCCGCTCCAGCGATCGTCGAAGGTCCCGAACAGGTACGGCCCCGCCCAGCCCGCGGTCGCGCTGGCCATGAGGTCGTCCGGGTCGCTCGGGAACATGCCGGTGTCCGCGTAGTGGTCGAGGGACATCGAGCGCGACCGCGTCCTGGTCCAGCTTGGTGATCGTCACGGCGCGCGCGTCGACGCGCTCCTTCCAGTGCAGCGTCCAGCTCCAGCCGAAGAGGGCCGCCAACGCGGTCGCGACGACCGTGGCCGCGGCGACGCGCGAGCGACGCGCGGGGAGCGGCAGCATGAGATTGCGCGCCTGGCCCGCGGCGCCGGCCACCGCGGCGAGGAAGGTGGCGCGGATCGCATCGCGGTCGTCGCTCGATGCGCTGCCCGCGTCGACGATCTAGGCGCCCTGCGCGGCGATGGACAGGGGCGTGCGCAGCGCGTCGAGGTCACTCGTCGGGATCCCCACCGAGCGCAGCTCGGCGATGGGGGCGCCGCGGCTGCTCTTCGACCAGAACGCCGCGACCTGGCGGACTTCTTGGACGATCGCCATGTGCAGCGGGTTCTCGGGCTGACCGGGCGTCATGCCCGTGTCCAGATCGTTGCCGTCCACGCGCAGTCGACTGACCTGGACCAGGCCGCCGTCGCGCATGAGGTGGGTGAGCAGCGTCTCGCCGTCGTAGGACACGAGGATCGAGCCGGCGCCGTCGTCGCGTCCCTCCACGAGGCGCGGCAGGGCGTCGCGCAGGCTGACCACGTGCTCGGCGCGCACGTTCGCGCCGCGCAGCGCGAACAGGAGTTCGCGGTGCTGACGACGCGTGCGGCCGTGCACGATCCAGTTGGACTCCGAAGGGCCGCTCTGGCTCGCCAGCGGCGGGACGAGTCGCTGGGCGACGAAGAGCGCGTCGATCGGCTCGCAGTCGAGCGCGTTGGCGCGACTTGCGCAGGAGGACGTCGGCGATCTCCTTGTCCGGCAGCTTCCCGAGCAGGACCTGCTGCGTGTGGAAGAGGCCCTCGCCGAGGAGGACGACGACGCCGCTCCGGCGTCCGGGCCCCCGTTCGAGCAGGCTGCGCGCCGCGCTCGCGACCGCGTCGGAGCGAGGCGCCTCGATGGAGATGCGGTCCACGCGCGGCGCGCCGCTCTCGTACGAGAGCAGCTCGACGGCGTCGGCCTTCACGAACAGGACGGGCAGGGCGCGCCGGCGGCGCGTCCCGGCCTCCTGGGCGGGGTGGAAGGAGGACATGGGGATGGGCGGGTCGGGGAACCCGGTGGGTGGCGAGATCGGCCGCGCCCGCTCGAAAACGGGACCCATTCCCGCCCCGTTCGCGCCGTCGCCTTCCCTGCGCTGCGCTCGCGACGCGACGCGGGTGCCCGACGGCGGGGAGCGTGGCTCGAAATCTCGACGAGCCGCTCAACCCCGCTGGCGCCCCGGGTCGATCCCTCGCCCGATGGGGAGCTCTGTTCCGCGTCGCCGCCGCGTGCTCCCGCGTGGCGTTCTCGACCTGCTCCCGTTCGCCACGGCTCGCCTCGCCCTCCTTCGATGGGGACGACGCGCCGGCTCGCGGACCTACGAGTGACTCCACACCCCCGAACCATGAGCACCCCGCGCCCCCGTTCGACCCCGTCGTCCGGCTTCTCGCTCCTCGAGATCGTCGTGGCGATCTCCATCATCGCCATCCTCGTCGGCGTCGTCGGCTTCCGCTCCGGTTCGGCCGTGCAGCGCGGGCAGGCGTCCAGCCTCGTGCAGCTCGTCAAGACGCTCGAGAAGGCCTCGCTGACGCACTACAGCGACACCGGTCGCTACCCGCGCGAGTACGCCGTGCACCGCGGCGCGCAGCACCGCCACCTCTCCGGCTCGCCGACCTTCAACGGCTGGTCCGGTCCGTACATCGAGCGCCCGCTCGCGCGCGACGACTCGAACCCGTTCGGCGACATCAACCTCTACGACACGCTGACCCCGGGCAACTGGATCTCCGGTTACGACCTGGACGGCGACGGGACGGTGGAGACGACGGGCAACGGCTGCACCCTCTACCTGCACAACGTGCCCGAAGAGGTCGCGGAGCAGCTCGACAGCACGCTCGACGGCGGGATCCCCGGTGACTGGTTCACCACCGGGCGCGTCGTGTGGCTCGAGAACACCAACCGCGTGCTCGTCTACATCTTCAAGTGAGCGCGCGGCGCGCCCGTTCGTTCGGGCGCGCGACAGGAGCACCGCGGCGGCGAAACATCGCCGCGGGACGAAGACGGCCGGCTCCCCCAAAGAGGGAGCCGGCCGCGTTCGTTCGGGGCGCGTCGTCGCGCGCCCGCGGGCTCGCCGATCAGTCCTGCGACACGAGCTTGACGCTGTCGGCGCCCTGCTCCATCGACGCGTCGTAGGCGCCGCTGCGCGCCGCGCTGTTGCACTTCGCGCGGTGCAGGTAGGCGGCCTGACCAGCGCCGACGTTCTCCGGCTTGCCGCTCCAGGCCTTGAGGGACGGCGCCTGCAGCGCGCGGCCGTAGGAGAACGAGAGCTGCCAGGGGCGGCGGCTCGCGTCGAGGCGGTTCATCGCGGACAGGTGCGCGCTGGCGACGGTGTCGCTCTGGCCGCCGGACAGGAAGACGATGCCCGGGACGGCGGCGGGGACGAAGCGCTCGAAGGTGCGCACCGTCGCCTCGGCGACCTCCTCGACCGACGCCTGGGTGGCGCAGTCGTAGCCCGACAGCACCATGTTCGGCTTGAGCAGCATGCCCTCGAGCGACACGCCCTGGCGGTGCAGCTCTTCGAAGACCTCGTTGAGCGTCTCGCCGGTGACGGCTTCGGAGCGCTCGATCGTGTGGCTGCCGTCCATGAGCACCTCGGGCTCGACGATCGGCACGATGCCGGCCTCCTGGCACAGCGCGGCGTAGCGCGCGAGGCCGTGCGCGTTCACCTCGATGCAGGTGCGGCTCGGGAGGCTGTCGGTGATCGTGATGACGGCGCGCCACTTGGCGAACTTGGCGCCGAGCTCGGCGTACTCGGCCAGGCGCTCGCGCAGGCCGTCGAGGCCCTCGGTGACCTTCTCGCCGTCGTGGCCGGCCAGCGCCTTCGCGCCCTTGTCGACCTTGATGCCGGGGATCACGCCCTTGCTCTCGAGGATCGCGGACAGGCGGCCGCCGCTCTTCGCGTTCTGGCGCAGCGTCTCATCGAAGAGGATGACGCCGCTGATGAACTCCTCCGCGCCGGGGGCGGTGAAGAGCATCTCGCGGTAGTCGCGGCGGTTGTCCTCGGTCGACTCGACGCCGATCGAGTCGAAGCGCTTCTTGATGGTCGGCGCGGACTCGTCGGCGGCGAGGATGCCCTTGCCGGGGGCGACGAGGGCGCGGGCGATGGCGTTGAGGTCGGAGCTGGTCATGGCGCGGGGGGAGACGGGGCTGGGACGGGGGTGCGTGCTGGCCCGTCGTTCACGGTGTCGGGTGGGGGTGGGCGTCGGCGCGGGGCGAGCGCCCGTCCGCGTCGACGAAGAAGGGAGCGCGGTCGCGCTGGTCGGCGGGCGGGAGCAGCTCGAGGTCGTGCATGATCGCGACCAGGCGGCGCCGGACGAAGGCTTGATCGGCGGCGAGGGTGTCGCGACGCAACAGACCGCTGGCCCACAAGGCGTTGTCGTCCTCGAGCTGGGCGTTCCAGGCCTCGAGGTACGCCTCCCAGTCGGCGGCCGCGGGGAGCTCGGGGCCCACCGCGCGCGGGTCGGAGGCGTGGCGGCTCAACAGGGCGTGGAAGCCGACCGTGTTCCCGGAGGTGTAGCCGTCCTTGTAGGCCGGCTCCGCCACCAGGTAGGCGCTCGCGATCGCCTCGCGCAGGCCGCGGTGGTGGCGCGCCGGCACGAAGTGGTCTCCGATCCTCGAGTAGAGGGCCTCGTGCTGGCGCTCGGGGACGGGCGCGGTCCAGCGGTCCCACTCGTCCTCGATCGTGTGGATCAGGCCGAGCGTGTCCACGTCGGGCATCTCGATGTCGGCGCCCGAGCCCCAGGCCTCGTAGAGCGTGATGCCCGGGTACGCGTTGCCGTTGCGGTCGGTGTACAGGTGTCCGAAGGCGTCGAGGACCTCGCGCTTCTCGCCGTCGTCGATCCACTCGGTGACGAAGGCCTCGACCAGGTCGAAGTCCTCGGGCAGCCCGGCGAGCGCGGCGCGGAAGCGGTGGGTCGCGTCGCGCGGATCGCCCGTGCGCACCACCTCGCCCGCGCCCCAGTCGTAGGCGTAGGCGGGCTCGACGGCGCGCTCCACGAAGGCGCTCGCCATCGAGGCGCGCACCCGCCGCACGGTCCGCGCGTCGGCGTCGAGCAGGCGGCGCGGGATCGGCTGGGCCGGCGCGTGGACCTCGGGGTCGAACCAGCGCGGCGGACGCGCGGGCTCGAGCAGTCCGGGCTCGACGCCGCGCGTGCGCACGACCCAGCGCGCGAGCGTGAGCTGGAAGGTCTCGGCGTGGGACAGGTCGAGGGCCAGGTACTCGACCACGTCGTGCCGCGCCTCGGCGTCCAGGTCCTCCCAGATCGCGAGCAGCGCGGCGTCGTCGGTGTCCTCGACTCCACCGGACACGGCCGTGGCGGCGACGGGCGCCGCGTGGATCGGGGTCGGCGCGTCGAGCGGTGCTCCGGCCGAGCCGGCGAGGCAGAACAGCGTGGGGATGAGCATGGAGGGAGCCCGTCGGGCGCGAACAGCCTACCGCCGGCGGACGGCGGCGTGCGCCCTTCCGTGCGGGGCCTCCGGCGCGGACGCTCTGGGGAGGGCGCTCAGGGGCGGCGCGTGGGACGCTTGCGGCGGCGGCGGCGGCGGCGCTTCTTGCGCTCGCGCTCGACCTCCTCGTTCGGCATCTCGCGCGCCTCCTCGCGGCGCTCGAGCCAGGTCTCGAGCAGGTCGCGGCTCTCGCGGCCGGCCTGGATCCGCAGCGCGAGCAGGTCGAGGGACTCGTCGAACTCCGGCGCGTGCGCGAAGAGGAGCGGCTTGAAGCGCCGCGACGGCTCCTCGGCGAAGCGCGGTTGGTTGGCGAGCAGGCGCTTGGCCTGGCCCACGTCGCGGCGCGACAGGCGCGCCACGGCGGACAGCGGCGAGAGCAGGCGCGCGGCCAGGTTCAACGCCTCGATGTCGATGTGGTGTTCGTGGTCCGCGCTGTGCTCCGCCCACGCCGCGAGGTAGGCCGGGGCGAAGAGGGCGGCGAGGCAGAAGGCGGTGGTCGGGGCGTCGCCGCGGTGCACGCGCTCGTCGAGCGCAGCGAGCACGCGCCAGCCCACGCCGTCGTCGTCGTCCCGGCACGCGTCGCGCCAGCTCGCGAGCGCGGGCAACAGGATCGGCAGCGCGCCCACGCGATCGAGCAGGTCGAAGGCCTCGTTCGCGTGGCCGCTCTGCAGGAGGCGCAGGATCTCCTCGACGACGCGCGGCGCGGCGGCCTGCGCGAGACCCTCGGCGTGCTCGACCATCGCGTCCCAGGTCTCGGGGTGGATCGAGAAGCCCAGGCGCGAGGCGAACTTGATCGCGCGCAGGATGCGCACGGGGTCCTCGGCGATGCGCACGCGGGGGTCACCGATCGTGCGGATCACGCGGGCCTCGATGTCGTCGAGGCCGTCCACGTAGTCGATGATCTCGCCCTCGATCGGGTCGAGGAAGAGGCCGTTGATCGTGAAGTCGCGGCGCTGCGCGTCCTCGGCCGCGGTGCCGAACTCGTTGTCGTCGACGATCATCAGCTCGTCGACGGTCGGCGCGTCGTCGCCCTCGGGCGCGTGTTCGGGCGGCGCGGCGCGGAAGGTCGAGGTCTCGACCACGTTCGGTCCGTAGACCACGTGCACGAGCTTGAAGCGGCGACCGATGATGCGCCCGTTGCGGAACAGGCGCTTGACCTCGCGCGGGTGCGCTTCCGTCGCCACGTCGAAGTCCTTCGGACGCCGCCCGATCAACAGGTCGCGGACGCAGCCGCCGACCAGGTAGGCCTCGTAGCCGGCGCGCACGAGGCGGCCGACGACGCGCAGCGCGTTCGCGTCGAGCTTGCCGCGCGACGGCAGCGCCACGTCGACGACCAGCGCACCGCGTTCGTCGCAGCGGCTCGCGCCGTGGACCTGCATCGAGGAGGCCTCGCGCAGCCGGTCGGTCGGCGTCCAGGCGTCCTCGCGTTCGTCGTCGCGCGTCGGGGCCTGCGCGTCGTCGTCGCGCGCGGCGCGTGTCGAGGTCCGCGTCGCGTTCCGTGACTCGGTGCGTGACTCGGTGCGTGACTCGGTGCGCGCGGTGTCGCGGCTCCGGCGCGAGCGGCGGCGCGGCCGCTCGTCCTCGGAGCGGTCCCGCGCGGGTCGCTCGCGTCCGGAGCGCCGACGGCGCGGCGCTTCGTCCGTGGCGTCCACTTCGCGCGTGTCGCCTCCACGCGCGTCGGCCTCGCGAGCATCGCGGTCGGGTGCGTCGCGGTCGGAGAAGTCACGGTCGGAGAAGTCACGGTCGGGTGCGTCACCTGCGCGAGCGTCCGTGCGGTCCAAGTCCTCGCGAGCGTCCGCGGTCTCCGCGTCCTCGCGCTCGGCCCGGCGACGGCGGCGCCGTCCGCCCGTTCCGGCGCGGCTGCCGGTCCGCGCGCCGCGCTCGCGCGTCGCGCCGGCGCCGTGTTCGTCGTCGCGCCCGTCGGCGGCGCTCGCGCGCGAGGAGAGCGGGACGCCCGCTCCGAAGGGAGCGGCGTCGCCCTCTTCGCGGGGGGACTCGTGCGTCGTGGGGCGGTCGGAGCCGGATCGGGTCATGCGTGGCGCCGCGGGCCCAAGCGGTCCCGGTGGTCGTCGGTCCGGGGCGTCCTCGGTCCGCGGTCGGCGTGCCGACGCGCGCCGCGGGCGCCCGATCGCGCCCCGGCTCGTCCGGGGTCGCGTCCTCCGTCGAGCCGCGCTCCGCGTGGAGCGCCGAGGCCCGCGCCGGCGAGGTCCGAGGACGCGCGCCGGCGAGAGGGGGATGGCAGGGCAGGAGGGATTCGAACCCCCAACCTACTGATTTGGAATCAGCCGCTCTACCGATTAGGAGCTACTGCCCTGCACGCGCGGTCGGGCGCGCGCTCGCACGAGCGACGCCCTTCCGAGCGCGAGAAGTGTAGCGGCGCCGGTGGGCCCGGTCCACGCGCTGTCGCCCGCCGGCCCGCGGACGGCGACCGTGCTCCCGCGACCCGGACCGCGCCCGGACCGGTGGCGCCCGGCTCGGCGGCGCGCGCTCCACGCTCGGACGCGCCGCCGCCGGCCTTCGCATCGGGCCCTCGAGTCGGGCCCTCGAGTCGGGCTTTCGAGTCGGGCCCCCGTGTCAGAGGGTCACGAGACTCTCGAGCAGCGCCTGCGGCACGGACTCGGCGAGCCACATGAGGTGGGCCTTCATTCCGAGTTCCTGCAGGTAGTTCTCCTGCATGCGGTCGAGCAGGGTCTCGCCGTCGGCGTACAGCAGCGTCAGCAGGGCCACGTCGTTGATCGCCGGCAGGTCGCCGATCTCGAAGGCCGAGATG
>Ga0180430_10002618_pt1 | contig 16128 bp, 9 predicted proteins | sample SS_ome_9_FD_132999 | JGI IMG/M metagenome (GOLD analysis project Ga0180430, IMG submission 132999) | Hypersaline lake sediment archaeal communities from the Salton Sea, California, USA - SS_1_S_2 metaG | ecosystem: Environmental > Aquatic > Non-marine Saline and Alkaline > Hypersaline > Sediment... | reverse complement strand
TTGGCGTCGCCGTGGCGCAGCTTGGTGGCCATGATGACCTTGGCACCCTGCTCCTGGGCGAGGAGAGCCGCCGCGCTGCCCGCGCCGCCGCCGCCGATGACGAGCACGTCGGTCTCGTATTCGGCCTTGGAGAGATCGATCTTGGAGGGATCGACCCGGCTGCGCGCCTCGAGGAGATCGACCATCTCGTGGGCGATCGCATAGCCTTTCGAAGGTCCAACCTGGAGTTCGCGCCGTCCCTCTTCCTTGGCGTCGGGATGGAACTTCTTGAGGATCTCGCCCCGTTCGTCGAGCGACATGAAGGGGACTTCCTCGTCCTTCTTCTTCCGTTCCACGCGCTCGGGCCGGGTGGCCTCGACCTTCTTGATGAGCTCCTTGAGTGCTTCGGGATAAGGCATTGTGCACCTCTTTCTGCAATCTCTATTTGAAAGGCTTGACTATTTGTCCTCGTGTTCGAGTTTTACTCGTGATCGGGCTTCCAGAACTCGTCGGCCATGGCCGGTTCCATGGGACGCGACGTGTAGATCTCCTTGAGCTCGTCCTTGCTCTTCGTCTTCAGGTCGGCCAGCTCGTCGTTGAACTTGCCCGCCTTGATGTCGGCCACCATCGTGTCGGCGTGGTCGGCGTTGGGCGTTCCCTTGGAGCCGTGAATGCGGCGCACCATCTGGGCGATGTGGTACTGGGCCATCTCGGCCATGCACCGCGTGGCGCAGAGACCGCACTGGATGCAGTCGAAGGAGAGCTCCGTCGCCTTTTTGAGATCGCCCCGTTTGATGGCCGAGATGTAATCCATGACCGGCACATCCATGGGGCAGACCTTGGTGCAGGCGTTGCACGCCACGCAGCGGAAGAGCTCCGGGTACGCCTTGAACACGTCTTCGGGCTCGCCCGTCGTCTTTTCGAACTCGAAGGCGGACCTGTTGGCCGGGTAGAAGGGGATCTGGGTGAGGTACATGTCCGCCTCGACCACGGTCTGGCACGCCAGGCCCACACGAATGTGGTAGTCGCCCGGTTTGCGATAGACCGTGCCGCAGGCGCCGCAGACGCCGCCGCGGCATCCGCAGCCGCGGATGAACTGGTACCCGGCGTACTCCATCGCCTTCATGATGGTCAGCGAATCGGGTACCTCGTACTTCTTGCCCATGATGAAGATGGGAATCAATTTTGCCTGCATGTCTGTGGCGGCTTCGCTCATGGTTTCCTCTTTACTTCACGTCGATTAACAAAGGTTTCCGTTCGGTTATTGCATTCTATTATTTGAGCACCTTCTCCTTCAGCAGAGGCAGAGAGCCCGCGTGGTTGAGCTCGAATCCGAGTGATTCCGGATCGGCTCCGAAGGCCACGGCCAGAAGCTGGGTGAGGTAGAAGGAGGGCAGTTCCTTGAGATCGTCTTTCTTCTCGAGAAGGGCCGCTTGGCGTTTGCCCACGTTGTATTCGCAAAGGGGGCAGCTCGACACGATCGCCTCGGCGCCGTAGTCGGTGGCCGATGTGATGATCCGCGCCACGGCGTCGTCGGCCGCTTCGGGATTGTCCATGACCTGGTAGGTGCCGCAGCAATCGGTACCCCCCGGAAAGTGGATCGGTTCGGCGCCGAGCGCCCTGAGGAAGTCCTCGAAGACGGTCGGATTCTCGGCGGAGTCGATGCCCACCTCGTCGGGACGGGTCAGGGTGCAACCGTAGTTGGTCGCCACCTTGAGGCCCTTGAGGGGAACCTTGACCTGCGCCTTGACCTTGTCCCACCCGATCTCGTCGCGGAGGAAATTGAGAAGGTGCAATACTTTGACGTCGCCGAAGTAATCGGTCTCCTCCTCCATGAAGGTGTTGATCGTGTCGCGCTTCTCCTCGTTGTCGCGCATGACCAGGTTGGAGCGCGCGAGGGTGTTGTAGCACATGGAGCAGAGGGTGAGGACCTTGTCGTGGCCGGCGTCCTTGACGCGAATGAGATCGCGGATCGGCGCGAGCAGGTGCAGCAGGTCGTCGTCGGCGAGGGAAAAGACCACGCCGCAACAGTTCCAGCGCTCGAGCTCTTCCATTTCCACATCGAGGGCGCGCATCGCTTCGATGCCGGCCGTCTCGAGGTTACGGGCTTTGGTCTTCAACGTGCAACCGGGGTAGTAACAGATCTTCATGGGACTTGTTGATCCTCGATTAATCAAGAGGTGTTTTTTCTCAAACAACTGACAATGGCGATCTGGGGCGCGTCTTCCAGGATTTCGGGAGGGATCTGGTTCGGCTCGACCTTGTTGATGTTCTCGCGCAGTTTGAGCTGCCGGATCGCTTCCATCACCTTGGGGATTTCGATGCCGCGCGGACAGCGCGCGTAGCAGGTGTTGCAGGTGGCGCAGAGCCAGACCGTGTTGTCGGCCGAGATCTTGTCCTTCATGCCGTAGTGGGAGAGGAGCATGATCTGGCGCGGTGTGCCGTCCATCTTGTCGGTCATCGGACAACCGCCGGTGCAGGTGCCGCACTGCATGCACTTGCTCACGTCTTCTCCGCTGATCTCCTGGAGCTTGCGCATGAACTCTTCGTCGTGGCTCACATCGGTTATTTTCAGCGTCATCTTTCGCCTCGCTGCTGGAACGTTTTGACACGTTCTTTAAGGTTCTGAAACTTTCGTAATCTGTTGACAGAGACCTCGTGGACCGGCGCTGTGCTGGGGGCCTGGAGAGGGCTGGTGGTGCACGTCCGCCATAGAGAACGGTAAGGGGTTAATAATAAACAGAGCCGGTGGTAATTCAAGAATGCGATACAGTAAATTTTGATATTTGTAAACCAATGTAGATATGAGTTTGATTTGTATCAGAGGGTGTGATTTTGCTGTGCCTTTGGCCCTGAGCCCAGAGTTTTTCGATGCTCTGCGAAGGGCACGAGATGGAGGGTCCTGTTCGCCCCAGATCCGATTTCGCCAACAGTAAAATATCTGGACTGATTGTTGAATTTGCCGAGCGATCCATGCGACCATGGAACCTCTGTCCTTTTGCACAGGAACTCCGCCCATGAAGGGCAAGGAGAACCACACAAGCCCCCTCATCTCCACTGCGATGAGGCCTCACAAAAGAGAGTGCCGGTGAAAAAGGTTTTTCAAAAACTAGATTGCTTTTCGCCGATTACATAATAGAATAAGTAGTTATAGAGGGCTACTTTATGGCTCCTATAAGCCGACACACTACCGCAAAACCCGAAACTTAAATCGCGTAACTACATGCTTTTGCGTTTATGCGTGACTGTTTATCAAAATAGAATAGGAATGTGTTCCACATAGCTGAGCAACGTGATCAACCCCTCGGAGTCGTATGTCGATGAAAAAAGTGGCAACCTTTCTTCTTCCGATCATCATTCTGCTTTTGGCCTGTTCCTCAGTTCTTCTGGCGCACTCGCCTCACGACAATGTGCCGACCGTGGCGATCAGTCCTGGCTACGGGACTGACAGCACCGTTTTCTGCTGCCTCTCCCACAACAACCAGTACATTTTGAAGTCGACCAACGAGGGCGAAACATGGTCGCCGTCGCAGATCGGCTTTCCCAACCACACTCCGACCTACATGGCTCTGTCGCCCGACTTCGAAACCGATGGGACCGCCTTTGTGGCGACCAAGTCGGGCACGGTCTTCCGTTCGACCGACGGATGTGTGACCTGGGAAAATTCGAGCGTGGGCCTTCCCGAAACCAAGATCAGGTCGGTGGCCTTCTCACCCGATTTCGCCAATGACCAGATCGTTTTTGTGGGGACCGAGAATCAGGGAATCTACAGGACCTTCAACGGCGGGGACATCTGGTACGAAACGAGTACGGGATTGACGAACAAGACCGTTTATTCGATCGCCATCTCGCCTGATTTTGCCACGGACAGGACCATCTTCTTGGGGACCGCTTCAGGTCTCAAGAAATCGACGAACAGGGGCGGAAGCTGGTTCGATCCTTTTTACGGCTCGGCGGGCGTTCCGGTGATCAGCGTGGCCCTTTCGGGAAACTACGCCCAGGATCAGACCGTTTTTGTCGGGACCTGGGGCTATGGAGTTTTCAAGTCGGAGAATGGCGGCGTCAGTTGGCTCAGCCGCAATGATGGTTTGACCGAGCTCTATGTCACCTCAGTGGGGCTGTCGCCCGATTACGCCAATGACGAGCTTCTCCTCGTGGCCACGCGACAGGCGGGGATCTTTCAGTCGGTCAATGGCGGCGCCAACTATTTCATCATGAACAGCGGTCTCGACACGCAGACCAATCAGACCTCGATCCACTACTTCAAGTTCAGCTTCTCGCCTGACTTTGCCTACGATCGCACGGTCTACCTCGCCACCTGGGAAGGCCTCCACAAGTCGAGAAGCGACATGACCGGCTGGCGCCACCTCGACGTGTTCAGCCAGAATCTCTCGCGGGGAATGACGATCAGCCCCGATTTCAAGAACGACGGAACCCTTTTCGTCGGCGCCTATGGCGGCGGCATCTACCGCACGACCGATCGCGGCGATACGTGGAAGGCCACCCATACCGGCCTTTCGAGTATCCACACGTCGGCCATGACGATCAGCCCCAACTACAAGAACGACAATACGGTCATGGCCGCTGATTCGGCCGGTGTTGACAAATCGGCACTCAGCGGCAACTCGTGGTTTTGCCTGCCCGTCAACTCCTCCGATTTCATCTACATCAGGTCCCTGGCCATCTCGCCCGACTATGCGGTGGACAAGACTTTTTTCGCCGGAAACGGATCGAGCGGGACCTACCCCCTCTACAAGACGATCGACGGCGGCGCGAACTTCACGCCCATCGATCCCGGATTTCCCATGGCGCGCTGCCTGGCGATCTCTCCCGACTACGCGTCGGACCAGACGATTTTCGCCGGAGTCCTCTTCGGCGTCTGCCGTTCGACTGACGGAGGATTCGGCTGGGAACTGGTCGGCATCAACGGTCAGATCGTGCACTCCGTCGCCCTCTCGCCCGGTTTCGCTTCGGACGGCATCGTCTTCGCCGGTGTCAGCGAAGCGGGCGTCTACAAGTCGACCGATTTCGGCAACACCTGGACGGCCGTCGGAAACGGACTGGGAGACGCCACGGTCAACACTCTCGTCCTCTCCCCCAACTTCACCAGCGACGGGATCCTCTATGCGGGGACCAAGAGCCAGGGTCTCTTCAAGTCGACGGACGGCGGAATCAGTTGGTCCTATCTTGCCCTTCAGGGCACGTTTTTACTCTCTTCCGCCATCTCTCCCGATTTCGCCTCTGACGGAACTCTGTTTCTCGGAACCTGGGAAGGTGTCATGAGATCGACCGACTGGGGCGCCACGTGGGAGAGAGTTCAAAATGTGCACCGCCGGGACGACGAATCGGAGTTCGTTACCTTCACGGGCAACTGGGGACGTTATCACGATTCCTTCACGAGCGCGTCCACCGTTTCGGTGACGGGCAACGCTTTCGCTCGAGCCAAGTTCACCTTCTACGGCGACTCGGTCTCATGGATCGGCGCGCAGTCGAGCTTTGCCGGTTGGGCCTGTATCTATATCGATGGCGATTTTCAGAAATACATCGATCTCTACTCGCCCACCATGGAGTACCAGAAGGTCCTCTTCACGGCCACCGGCCTCGACTACGGACCCCACACGATCACCATTCAGGCGACGGGAACCAAGAACAGCTCATCGACGGGGACGAGCATCTTCGTCGACGCTTTCGAGTACGGGTACTGAGATGATTAGATCCTTGCCCATCCTCGTCGTCATTGCCGGCCTGCTTTTCTGCGGAAGCCTCGGGGCGCACACGCCGCACGATGTGGTCTACTCGGTCTGCGTGAGCCCTGATTTCGAGACGGACAGAACGGTTTTCTGTTCCATCGACTACATGTCGAAATTTCTCGTCAAGTCGACCGATGGCGGATTGACGTGGACTCCGTCCCACACCGGGCTCCCTTATTCCAAGATCATCTGCATGGCCATGTCGCCCTTCTTCGACGAGGATGGGACGATCTTCGCGGGGCTTCAACATGGAAAGGTTTACCGGACCGTCGACGGTGGAGACTCGTGGGTCGATTCCAGCATGGGATTGAGCGGCCTGTTCATCACCGCCCTCGCCGTGTCTCCCGATTATCGAGCCGACCAGACCGTCTTTTGCGCCGTGAAAGATGTGGGTGTCTTCAAGTCGACCGACGGCGGTGTGACCTGGGCGCCGCGCAACGCGGGCCTCCCCAACAGAACGATCAACACCATCCTCCTATCCCCTTCGTACGACCAGGATCAGACCCTCTTCGTCGGAACGCGAGGGGGGATCTACAAGTCGACCGACGGGGCGCAGAACTGGTTCAATCCGCTCGATTCGAATCTCTCCGGCTTCAACGTCACCGCCCTCGGGCTCTCGCCCGGTTACGCGCAGGACCGGACGGTCTTCGCCGGTATCTACGACTGGGGGCTCTTCAAGTCGACTGACGGCGGGAAAACGTGGCAAGATCGGAACAATGGCATCATCGATTTTCAGATCAACGCCATCGGCATCTCGCCTGACTTTCTTTGCGACCAGACGATTTTCGTTGCAACTCGAAAGGTGGGGGTCTTCTTCTCCCAGGACAGCGGAGATCATTTCCAGAACCTCAACAAGGGGCTCGACTATCAGGCTGTGCAGACAGACAGCCACTATTTCTGCTTCACCTTTTCGCCGAATTTTGCCAACGACCACGTTGTCTTTCTCGGCGCCTGGGAAGGCTTGCACAGGCTCAATCCCTGCATGACCGCCTGGCGCCACCTCGACCTCTTCGGCGAGAACATGATCCGCGATCTCGTGCTGAGCCCCGCCTTCGCGTCGGACGGAACGCTCTGGGCGGCCGCTTACGGTGGGGGGATCTACAGATCCTACGACAGGGGTGACAATTGGCAGGCGATCAACACCGGGCTCAAGTGGATGCACCCGGCGGCGCTCGCCGTGAGTCCCAACTACAGTCAGGACAACATCCTCTTCACCGGCATCTGGGACGACGTCATGAAATCGACGGTGCAGGGTAATTCGTGGTACGAGCTCGACCCTGCCAACGAATGGTTCTACTGCAAGACGCTCGCCATTTCGCCCGACTTTTCCAATGACCAGACGCTCTTTGCGGGCAACGGCGAGCAGCCGGTTCACACCATCTACAAAACAACCGACGGCGGCGACAGCTTTATTCCTCTCGATGCGGGCAGCTCGCTGATCACCTGCCTCGCACTGTCGCCCGATTTCCCCGTGGACCAAACGCTCTTTGCCAGCTCGAAAGAGGGGATCTTCCGCAGCGTCGACGGCGGAACGAACTGGAACAGCGTCTTCGACGAGTTCACCGTTCTCACACTGGCCGTTTCGCCCAACTTTTCCAATGACGGCCTCGTCCTCGCCGGAACGGTCAGGGACGGCCTCTACCTCTCGATCGACCGCGGAGCGACCTGGTTCAGGGCGGCCAATCAGATCGGCAGCGACGTTGTGAGAGACGTCGCCTTCTCGCCCGATTTTGCCGCCGATCAGACCCTGTTTATCGCCGGCAAGGGTTGCGGAATCTTCAAGTCGATCGACAGGGGACAGACATGGCAGCAATCGGGCCTGATCGGCGAATTCATCCATAGCATCGCGCTCAGTCCCGACTATGGAACGGACCAGACCCTCTACCTCGGCGGGTGGCATGGCGTCTACCGCTCGAGCGACGGCGGGGCCAATTGGTCCCAGGTGCTCAACATCCGCTATTACGACGAGTGGAACAATTTCGTCCGCTTGAGCGGAACGTGGTCGGTCTACCACGATCAGTTCGCGTCCGGTGGGCGGCTGAGCTATTCCAAGACACCGATGGATTTCGTCGAGATCGTCTTTATCGGCGATTCGATCAAGGCCTTGGGCGCCAGAGCCCCCTCGGGCGGGATCGCCGCAGTCTATCTCGACGGCCAGTACCAAAGCGACGTCGATCTCTATTCTTCCCAGCCGGAGTGGCAGGCCGAACTCTTTCAGGCGACGGGACTTCCATATTGCGAGCACACGCTCAAGATCGAGGTGACAGGCGCGAAAAATTCCACGTCTACAGGCATCAGCCTCTTCATCGACGCCTTCCAGGTCGGCGGTTTGTAGAGCAACCGCCGGCGATTGCCCTTTTCTTCCCCCTTCTCGACCCCTCCGACGGAGCTCTCTTTTTCGGCCTTTCCTGCCAGGGAGCGATTAGCGAATTTCCCCTATGGACAGAGATTAATAAAAAAATAGAATAGGGCCTTTTATCCTGACCCCCGGAGAAGCGATGTCTTCGCAAGCCACCATCGTCGATGAGATCCTGAACCGTTACGAGCGGAAGGAATCGAGCCTCATCATGGTCCTTCAGGACGTGCAGGAGGCGCTCAACTATTTGCCCGAAGAGGCGATCAACGCCGTCGCGGCCGGTCTCGGCCTGCCGCGAAGCCGCGTTTACTCGGTGGCGTCTTTTTACAAGACCCTCTCCCTCGAACCGCGCGGCCGGCACAAGATCGATGTGTGCACGGGAACAGCCTGCCACGTGCGTGGGGCGGGCCGTCTCGTCAACCAGCTCTCGGAAGAGCTCGGCGTCGCTCCCGGTGGAACGACGGGCGATCTCGAGTTCTCTCTCAACTCGGTTCACTGTGTGGGCGCCTGCGCGCTCGGTCCCGTGCTTCTCGTCGACGACGCGATCCACGGCGAGATGACTCCCCGCAAGCTCACGCGCACCATCGAGAAGTGCCGTACGGGCGAGCACGCCGGCGAGACCGGCTGCTGCGGCGGTTGCGCGCCTTCAGTCCAAACCGGCGGCGACGAGGGCCCCGGTCCGATCGGCGGCGCGGCCGAACTCGACGAGCTGCGCCGGTCGCTGCACGCCACGCGCGGGGATGAGACGGCAGTCGTCTCGATCTGCGCCGGAAGCGGCTGCCGCGCCCTCGGCGCCGAGACTCTTATCGCCGCCTTCGCAAACCGCTTCGAGGAGGCGGGGCTTTCCGACGCCGTGCGCCTCCAGTCGAACGGCTGCCACGGCTTTTGTGAACGGGGCCTTCTCGTGGTGATCCGGCCCCAGGGAGTTCTCTATCAGAGAGTGACACCCGACGACGTCGAAGAGATCGTCGAGAAAACGATCGGCAGGGGAGAGATCATCGATCGCCTCGTCTACACCGATCCGAGTTCGGGAGAGCCGATCGCGCTCGAAAAGGACATCCCCTTTTACGCCGGGCAAAAACGCCTTCTCATGAGCCGGAACGCCCATCTCGATCCGAACAGCATCGAGGACTACATCGCCGCCGGAGGCTATCGATCGCTGGCCACGGTGCTCGCGGCGAACGATCCCGAAGGGGTGATCGACGAGATCCGCCGCGCCGGGCTGCGCGGCCGGGGCGGCGCCGGTTTTCACGCCGCGCGCAAGTGGGCGTCGTGCCGCAAGAACGAAGCCGACAGGAAATTCATCCTCTGCAACGCCGACGAGGGCGATCCGGGTGCCTTCATGGACTGCTCTCTCCTCGAGGGCAATCCCCACTCGGTGATCGAGGGGATGTTGATCGGCGCCTTCGCGATCACGGGCGATCACGTCATCGCCGGCCGGACCAGAGCCGAGGGGTATGTCTACGTGAGACACGAGTATCCCAAGGCGGTGGCCAATCTCGAGATCGCCCTCGGGCAGGCCCGGAAGGCGGGGCTGCTCGGCGAAAACATTCTCGGCTCGGGATTTTCCTACGAGATTCGGATCAGCCGCGGCGGGGGCGCGTTCGTCTGCGGCGAGTCGACGGCGCTCATGACGTCGATCGAGGGAAAGGTGGGCGAACCGCGGGCCAAGTACATTCACACCGCCGAGAGCGGACTCTGGGGAAAACCGACGGTGCTCAACAACGTGGAGACCTGGGCCAACGTCCCCCTCATCATCGAGAAGGGCGCCGACTGGTACAACACGATCGGAACGGAAAAGAGCAAGGGCACCAAGATCTTTTCCCTCGTGGGCAAGGTCAACAATACGGGACTCGTCGAGGTGCCCATGGGGCTTTCGCTCCGGGAGATCGTTTTCGGCATCGGCGGCGGCATTCCCAAGGGAAAGAAGTTCAAGGCCGTTCAGACAGGCGGCCCCTCGGGCGGTTGCGTGCCCGAGGAGCTCCTCGACCTCCCCGTCGATTTCGACGAGCTGACCAAGGCGGGATCGATGATGGGCTCGGGCGGCATGATCGTCATGGACGAGGACACGTGCATGGTCGACGTGGCCCGCTACTTCATCGAGTTCCTCTACGAGGAGTCGTGCGGCAAGTGCACGGCGTGCCGCCTCGGCCTTCTCAACACCAAGGAGATCCTCGACAGGATCTGCGCCGGCGCGGGCTGCGCCGACGATCTCGACCGTCTCGAACAGCTCTTCGACGTCCTCGATGACGGCTCTCTGTGCGGGCTCGGAAAGAGCGCGGCCAATCCGGTGCGCTCCACGCTCAAATATTTCAGGAGCGAATACGAGGCCCACATCGAGGACAAGCAGTGCCCGGCGGGTGTCTGCCGGGAGTTGATCACCTACAAGATCGATGAGACGTGCAACGGTTGTAACCTGTGCCTCAAGGCCTGTCCGCGCGAGGCGATAACAGGCGAGAAGAAGAAACCCCACACGATCGACGAGGCGCTCTGTGACCGCTGCGGGATCTGTGTGGCGAGCTGCAAGTTCGATTCCATCATCACCGTGTGAGGGCGCGCAGTGCGCGCATGAGCGTGCGCGATCGCGCGTACAGAGCGGAGAACAAAGGGCGATGACCGAAACCTTGACAGAAACCTTCACGATCACCATCGATGGCCGCGAAATCGTGACCGCGCCGGGTGCCAAACTCCTCGAGGTGATCGGCGACATGGGGATCGACGTGCCCACCTTGTGTCACCACGACGCGCTCGAACCGACCGGTGCCTGCCGCCTCTGCGTGGTCGAAATCACCCACGCCGACTGGAAGGGCTGGTCGGGGCTGGTCACGTCCTGCCTCTATCCCGTCGAACCGGGGCTCATCGTGTCCACACGATCGGACAGGGTCGTCGCCACGCGCCGCACCCTGCTCGAGATGCTCCTCGCGCGCTGCCCCGACGCCGAAGAGGTGCGCCGGTTGGCGCGCGCCGAGGGGATCGAGGAGAGCGGGTTTACGCCTCCACAGGGTGCGGACAAGTGCGTCATGTGCGGCCTCTGCATCCGCGTCTGCCAGGACCTCGGCCCGGCTGCGATCGCCGCCCTCGGAAGAGGTTCGGAGAAGGAGGTCGGTCCGCGGCCCGACAAGGTCGGCGAGGATTGTACGGGATGCGGCGCCTGCGCGCTCGTCTGTCCCACGGATGAGATCGTTCTCGACCGGAGTCGCAACGTGACGCGCATCTGGAACCGGGAATTTGCACTGCCTCCCTTCGAGGTCGTGGCCGACGTCTGCCGCGGCTGCGGTGTGTGCGAAGAGGTCTGCCCCCTGTCGATCCCGCGGGTCAAGGCCTTCCGCACGGGCGCTCTCGTCGCGGCGATCGCGCCCGACGTCTGCGTGAGCTGCGGCCTCTGCGCCGGCGCCTGCCCCACCGGCGCGATCCGCAGAACGAGCCCCGAGACCCTTCTTGCCGACGTGGACGTCGAAGACCGCGTCGTCGCCTTCGCCTGTCCGCGCTCGGTGCTTCCCAACGATCAGATCGCGGTCACCGTACCCTGCGTGGGCCGCGTCGCGGTGGAAGACATTCTCGAGTGTCTGGCGCGCGGCGCCAGGGGTGTGCTCGTCGTGGGCAGGAGCAAGGAGACCTGCGAATTCGGTCCGGGCGAAGAGATGGCCGCCGAAAGGGTGCGCGTCTGCGAAGAGCTCGCCGCCCTCGCCGGCCTCGGCGCAGGTCGCGTCCGGTTTGTCGAGCCGCCCGCCGGCTTCGACGGTCCGGCCGCAGCGTGCGCCGCCATGGAGAAGGAATTCCCGGCCACGCCGCTCACCGAGACCTTTTCGATCGATGGCGGTCGACCGGCGCCAACGGGCATGGATCGCGCCAGACAGATCATGCAATGGCTCCTCGACCGGGATCGGCTCGCACCCCGCGTTCCGTCCGATCTGGCGGCGCTCTTCGGCGGCCCCGCCGCGGGAGAGCTCGTCTATCTCGGCGATCTGCCCGTCGTCGACCGGCTCCTCTCGCTCATCGTTCCCGACGGGGGGATCCGGTCCCTCTTCGAGGACGGCGCCGCCCTGCTCAAACAGAAAGGCATCGAGGCGCGCGCCGTGATGACCGCCCGCGAGGTGGCGGAGAGCGGCGCGCGGCGTATCTACGCATACTGCGCCGATGGCTGCGCGCCCGCCGTCGGCGATGGGGTGGAACTGATCACCTTTGACCAGTTGGCCGGAACGGCGCCTGCGTCACCCGCCTCCTGTGAAGAGTTCCGCTTCGAGATCAAACAGAAGGAGCGGGCCGAACTGATCGACGCCATGGAGTCGCAGAGCGGTTTTTGCGCCTGTCCGGCGCAACTCGCCCAGTTTTCGATTTTCGGCCGCGAAGGAGCCTGGCAACAGGGCCTGCGGTCCCGGCCGACCATGGCGTTCCAGGACTCGATCGGTGCCGGCAAGGGTCCGCGCAACGAGGAGGGGAGATCATGACCGACCAGAGAAGCGACTACAGACTCAGCCAGCACCCGATCCTTCCGCCCCTGCCCGAGCCGGACATCGAGTTTTTCTTCAACGGGAAAAAACTGATGGCGCGTCGGGGCGAGGTGATTTCATCGGCGCTTTACGCGGCGGGGATCTCCGTTTTCGGCCACCACCACTCCGATGGCGGCGCCCAGGGAATCTTTTGCGTCAACGGCCAGTGCTCCCAGTGCACCGTCGTCGCCGACGGCCGGCCGGTCAAGTCGTGCATGGCGCCCGTCACGCCCGGCATGCAGGTCAAGAGCTGCGAGGGGTGGCCCGAGCTCGGCGACGCCGGCACGGAAAAGACGACACCCGATGTGGACGAATTCGAGATTCAGGTCCTCATCGTGGGCGGCGGCCCGGCGGGCATCAACGCGGCGATCGAGCTCGGCCGGCTCGGTATCGGCGTGCTCATCGTCGATGACAAGGCCGAGCTGGGCGGCAAGCTCAGCCTTCAGACCCATAACTTTTTCGGTTCCGTGGCCGATTGCTGGGCGGGCACGCGGGGCGTCGATATCGGCCACCTTCTCGCCGCCGAGGTGCAGAAGCTTCCCACCGTCAAGATCTGGCTCGACGCCACGGTGGTGGGCGTCTTCCACGACGGCAAGATCGGCGTGGCGGGACGCGAGGGCTACCGGCTCGTCAAGACCGACACGGTACTCATCGCCTGCGGTGCGCGCGAAAGGAGCCTCAGCTTTCCGGGAAGCGACCTGACCGGCGTCTACGGTGCGGGCGCCTTCCAGACGCTCGTCAACCGCGATCTGATCAGGTCCTCGAAACGGATCTTCATCGTGGGCGGCGGAAACGTGGGCCTCATCGGCGCCTATCACGCCTTGCAGGCCGGGATCGATGTGGCCGGCCTCGTCGAGGCCCTGCCGCGCTGCGGCGGGTACAAGGTTCACGAGGACAAGATCAAGCGGCTCGGCGTGCCGGTCTGGACGTCGCACACCGTTTTGCGCGCCGAGGGCGACGAGCGCGTGGAGCGTGTGGTGATTGCCGCCATCGACGAGAATTTTCAGCCCCTCCCCGGAACGGCGCGCACCTTCGATGTGGACACGCTGCTCATCGCCGTGGGACTGTCGCCCGTCGACGAGCTCCTCCAGAAGGCGCGCGAGTACGGCATGAACGTCTACGCCGCGGGAGACACGGCCGAGATCGCCGAGGCGTCGGCGGCGATCTTCTCGGGCCGCATCACGGGACGCCAGATCGCGCGCGACCTCGGCATGAACGTGACCATCCCCGACGAATGGGAACCGCTCGCCGAGATCCTGAGGAGCAAACCGGGCGAGGCGGTGCCCTTCGTTCCCGACGAATGGAACCGCCAATCGGCCGACGTCTTTCCCGTGATCCGCTGCGTCCAGGAGATCCCCTGCAATCCCTGCTCCGAGGCCTGTCCCCACGGACTGATCAAGGTCGAGCCGTCGATCATGGCTCTGCCCGAGTACACCGACCATTGCGTGGGCTGCGGCCGGTGCGTGCTCGCCTGCCCGGGCCTCGCCATCAATCTCGTGATGAACGATTACGATCCCACGGGCAAGACGGCGCTGCTCATGCTGCCCTTCGAGTTCGTCGACGGGGAGATCCCCTTCGGTACCGAGGTGACGACAACCGACATGGAAGGCAACGCCGTCGGCAAAGGACGGGTCATCGCCATGCGCAAGCGCGACGATCAGGACCGCCGCAGACTGCTCCTTCTCGAGGTGCCGAGCGAGCACAAGCTCGAGGTGGCCGGTTTCCTCATGCGCGAGCCGGCCGACGGGACGCCGGCCGATGACGCCGCCATCGAGAAGGACCCCTTCATCTGCCGCTGCGAACGGGTGCGCAAGAGCGACATCGTCCGCGAGATCCGCGCCGGCGTGCGCGACATGAACCAGCTCAAGGTCGTTGTTCGTTCCGGAATGGGGGGCTGCGGGGGCAAGACGTGCACCGAGCAGATCCTGCGAATCTACCGCGAGGAGGGCGTCGATCTGTCGGAGGTGACCGTCCCCTCGATCAGACCGCTTGTTGCCGAGGTGCACCTCGGCGATTTCGTCAAGAAGGAGGAAGGTGAGGGTGGCAAAGAGGAGTAACGCATACGATGTGGTCATCGTCGGCGCGGGAAGCGTGGGCGGACCGGCGGCGTGCTTTCTGGCCCAGGAGGGGCTCAAGGTCCTCGTGATCGAAAAACGGCCCGCCTCGGGCCAGGGTGACAACAAGGCCGCCATCGGCGGCGTGCGCGCCACCCATTCCGATCCGGCCAAGATCATGACCTGTCTCGAGAGCCTCGAGATCTTCACCACCTGGGAGGAGACCTACGGCTTCGACGTGGGGTGGAAGCCGGGCGGTTACTGTTTCCCCGTCTACACCGATGCGATCGAGAAGACGCTCAAGGGGATCTTGCCGATCCAGAAAGAGTTCGGCCTCAACATCGACTGGGTCGACGCCGACAAGGTGGCCGAGATCGTTCCCGGTATCTGCCGCGACGGGCTGGTCGGCGGCACCTATTCGCCCGAGGACGGCCAGATCTCTCCCCTTCTGGCGGCGGTGGCTTTTCAGCGCGAGGCGCAGGCCAAGGGCGCGGACTACCATTTCAACGAGAGCGTGACCGGTTACGTCAAGGAGGGCGCGCGCATCACGGGCGTGGTCACCGACAAGGCAACCTACTCGTGCGGCACCGTCGTTCTCGCCGCGGGCGCCGATGCCTCCGAGCACTCGGAGTGGATCGGCACAGAGATCCCCGTAACGCCCGACGCGCACGAGGCGGGGATTTCGGCCCCTGTGGAACCCTTCCTCGAACCGCTCGTCGTCGACCTTCGGCCGGGACCGGAAGGCAAAACGGCCAACTTCTACTTCGGCCAGAACAAGGAAGGCCAGATCATCTTCTGTTACACGCCCAAGGATCTCTTTATCGGCCAGGACCGCGAGAGCCTCTCCGAGTTCCTGCCGATCCTGGCCAATCGCATGATCTCCCTCGTGCCGCGCCTCAAGAACCTGCTCATCCGCCGCGTCTGGCGCGGCTGCTATCCGATGACGCCCGACGGGATACCGATCGTCGATCGCGTGGAGGGCATCGACGGTCTCGTCCTCGCCGTGGGCATGTGCGGGCAGGGATTCATGATGGGGCCGGGGATCGCCAAGAACGTCACATCGATGATCGTGAACGGCACGCCGACCCTTCCCGCGGAGGTCCACAAGGCCTGGCGCTATGACCGCGATTTCTACGCCGCCAAGACGGAGGCGCTCAAGTAGGGCGCGTCCGATCGACGTTGATTGGTCTTGGATGGAAAATACCCATAAACATTTAAATATCAAAGACAAAGGAACGGCCATAAGTTGCGTCTCCACTTGTCGATGAGATTCTTTCGGTAATTACTGATAGGGTCTTTTACTTTTTTAACTTGAACGTTAGGTGAGTGTTAGGTATCTTTCGTCGGTCTTGAAAAGTGGTTGGAAAAGCCAGCTCCGGGGCTTCATACCGAGCATCAAGTTTTCGATTCAGCACGAAGAGGGGATAGATTTATGCACCTGCATCAGGGGCTCACCGACGAAGAGTTGGTTACTCAACTGACTAAATTCAAAGGGCTTA
>Ga0180430_10002617_pt1 | contig 16144 bp, 14 predicted proteins | sample SS_ome_9_FD_132999 | JGI IMG/M metagenome (GOLD analysis project Ga0180430, IMG submission 132999) | Hypersaline lake sediment archaeal communities from the Salton Sea, California, USA - SS_1_S_2 metaG | ecosystem: Environmental > Aquatic > Non-marine Saline and Alkaline > Hypersaline >... | reverse complement strand
TTAAAAAGATCATGATCGTTGAGTCGGCTTTAGGCCAATTAAGTAGCCTTTTTAAAGATGAGCTTTATGAATTAAGTTTGCCGATTATTGATATTAATAAACCGGCTGTTGGTTTTACTCCCGAAGAGATTGCCAACACCGTTAAGTCATTAGAATAAAAATGGAAAACAATAAACCTTTATTCCCAAGTTGTTTTAAAACCAATTCCAAACCTCATAAGTTCTGTCCTGGTTGTGGCCATCCTTTAGTTTTAAGAATGTTGGGTCAGGTAGTTGATGAAATGGGGATTGCCGATAAAACCATTTTTATGGTTGATATCGGTTGTTCGCTTTTGGCTTGGGATTTTTTTGATCTGCCAACAACTCAAACTCATCATGGTCGAACCATTCCAACAGCTGTTGGTTTCAAGCAAGTTGATAAAGAAAAAATCGTTATTGCCTATGTGGGTGATGGTGGAGCTTATGCTATTGGTTTACAACACACAATTACCGCTTGTCTGAGAAATAATCCAATTACCACCATTGTGGTTAACAATACCTTATATGCCATGACCGGTGGCCAAATGGCCCCAACGACGATTGACCAAGAAATTACAACCACCACACCAGTTGGCAAGAGTGAATTCAAAACTTTACATGGGCCAGAAATGTTAAAAAACATTGCTAATCCTGATGCTTATCTAGCGAGAGGTTCTGCTTTTAAACCATTGGTTCTGAAACAATATTTGAAGAAAGCAATTGAAACTCAAATAAAAGGTAACTTTTCTTTAGTTGAAAGTATTTCTGCTTGTCCGACTAATTGGAAAACAGGTGCCAAACAAACCATGGAAAGAATGGAACAATTAGAAAAGACATTTAAACTAGGAGAGCTAAATGATTAAAGTTCTTTTTGCTGGTGAAGGTGGCCAAGGAGTTCAGGTAGTAGCTGAAATCTTAGCTAAAGCCGCTTTTTTAGATGGAAAAAAATCCTTATATATCCCTAACTTTGGTGTAGAACAAAGAGGGGGAGTTTCTTTAGCTTTTGTGGTCGTTGATGAAAAACCTGTTGTCTATCCAAAATTTGATAAAGCTGACATTCTCGTCATCTTTTCTGACCGCTTCGTTCAAAGAGTTAAAAGTTATATTGATAATCAAACAAAAATAATCTTGACTCCAGCGGTTAAAGAAGATTCGGAATTTAAAAATGATTCTTTCGTTAAAATAAAAGCTAAAGATTTTCCAGTTAAAACCTGGAATATCCTGACCTTAGCAGAAGCTAATAAACTAGGTAAAATCGTAACTAAAGATAATTTAAGACAAGCGTTAGAAAAAAGATTTGCCAATCAATTCGCCAAAGATAAAAGTTTAAAAGAAATGGATTTAAAAGCGTTAGGAGAAATTGATTAAGCAAGACTGTAATATGAAAGATTTTAAACCAAAAACATTTAAGGATGACCAAAAGAAAGCCACCGTTTTTTTAGGTCTTTGTAAAGGCTGTGGACTTTGTATTGAAAATTGTCCACAAAAAGGAATTATTTTTTCCAAGAAGGACGTTGGGGTTTATAGTACCCCCAGTGTCGAATTTGATCTTAAAAGATGTCAAAACTGTAAAATTTGTGAGAACATTTGTCCTGATTGCGCTATCAAAATAGAGAAAAAATAAAGATATTAACTGCCCATGGAATTTATTAAAAGAAGGCAAAAAGTTAAAAATCCTGTTTCCAGGTTTTTCCATGGAATCATCACTGGAGCCGCTGACAATGATCCAGCTGGAATTACCACTTACAGTGTTGTTGGAGCCACTACCGGTTTAGCCCAATTATTTTTGGTTCCTTTATCAACGATTTTTTTGGTTGTTGTCCAGGCAATTTGCGCCAGAATCGGTGACGTTAAGAAAAAAGGCTTAGGCTCAGTCATTAAAGAAACTTTTGGCAGGCCAGTAGCTATCGCTGCTACTTTTTTGTTAATTTTAGCCAACTTAACAACAATGGGGGCTGATTTATCAGCCATTGATGCTTCTTTTAGTATTCTTTTCCCAGGTATTAATACTTTATTTTTCCTTCCCTTCGTTACTTTCTTCATCTGGTATATCGTTCTCTTTAAAAACTACCGGTTTATTTCTAAATTTTTATTGATAATGGCTTTAATCTTTATTTCTTATATTTTTTCAGGCATTGCGGCTAAACCTGATTGGTCAGTAATTTTCAATTATACTTTTATTCCTCAAATATCACTTGAATCACGATACTGGTTAATGGCCGTTGGTTTTTTAGGAACGACCATTACCCCTTATCTTTTTTTCTGGCAGGTATCTGAAGAAATCGAGGATAAACCAAGTGTTAAGGACGTTAAGCAGGAAATCAAAGACAATGCTCCGGGTTTTATCTTTTCCAACCTAATTACCTATTTTATTATTATCTGTACCGCTACAGTTCTTTTTACCAATAATATAAACATCACCAATGCTCAAGAAGCAGCTCTAGCCTTAAAACCTTTTCTGGGACCATACGCAGCCACTTTATTTGCTTTAGGAATTATTGGTTCAGGATTGCTGGCTTTACCGGTTTTAGCCTGTTCAACCGCTTATGCAGTCGCTGAAACTTTTAACTGGCGAGAAGGGTTATCAAAAAAACCATCAACCGCTCGTGGGTTTTACACTGTCCTTTCAGCTACTTTCTTTATTGCCCTAGCGATTTCACTTCTAAAGATAAATTCTATTAAAATCCTTTTTTATTCACAGGTATTTAGCGGTTTGCTAGCTCCCTTTTTGTTAATTTTAATTATGATTATCGCTTCATCAAGTAAAATTATGGGCAAATATAAAACCGGTTGGGGAACTAATCTTCTGGGTTGGTTAACAGTATTAATAATGCTAGGGGCTGGAATAGCAATTTTTGTTACTTAATATCTTTTTTAAGTTTAATATTTTCTTAAAACACCAACAACTTTTCCTTGAACTTTAACGTTTTTGGCAAAAATAGGGGACATGGCACTGTTAGCTGGCTCTAAGCGGATACGAGTCGCTTCTTTGAAAAAACGTTTTAATGTTGCAAAACCGTTTTCTAAAATGGCTACCACAATATCACCGTTATTAGCTTCTTCTTTTTGTTCAATTACCACGAAATCGCCATCTAAAATACCCTCATCAATCATCGATGTTCCCTTGACTTGTAAAACATAAGCTCTTTTTTTGCCGGATAATAAACCTGGGGCGACATTAATACTGGCATTAGGATCAGTATGTGGTTCGATCGGAGAACCAGCAGCAATAAAACCTAAAACTGGTAATTCAACGCTGTTGCTATCTGATTTAGGTAGTCGGTCTTCAACAATTTCAATCCCACGAACGGAACCTTCAAATCTCTTAATAACCCCTTTTTTCTCCATTGAAGCTAAATGTTCATGCACCGTCGCTAATGAGGAAACTCCAATAGCTTTGGCAATCTCTGTTAAAGTCGGCGCCAAGCCATTTTTTTGAATATATTGGTTAATGAAGTCTAAAATCTGTTTTTGACGTTTATATAAGGTAATCGGCATTTCCCTAATATTACCCGAAAGTTAAAATCCTTGTCAAGGACTAAAAAATTAACTAGAATGAATTAATGAGGTTTTTTAAAAAATTTGGAATTGTTTTTCTTTTTTTGGCTTTTTTTTCTCTAACTTTAAAGATTGTTTGGGCTGAAAATGAGTTTGAAACCAAATATAATATCAGCTATCAGGTCAGCAAAAGCGGAATTGTAAATGTTAATCATCATATTTCTTTGAAAAATAAACTTTCTAGAGTTTATGCGACTCAATACACTTTAACCCTACCAACCACTAAAGTTCAAAACATTAAAGCTCAAGATAATGATGGCCCTTGTCAGATAGAAACTTTTCTTGGAGAAGAAACAATCACAATCGTTATTAAATTTAATCAACAAGTAGTCGGAGTTGATAAAACTCTCGATTTCGATCTATCTTATGAAGATTTACAAAGCGCTTTAAAAAAAGGTGAGGTTTGGGAAATTAATATCCCTAAAATTTCTGACTTGAGTACTATTGATGAATACTCGGCTTCCTTAAGGGTTCCGGAAAGTTTTGGCAAGGCTGCTTTCATTAGACCTGAGCCAATAGAAGAATTTAATCAAGATGGTTTCACTACCTATCGCTTCAATCAAACCAGGCTACTTAGTTCAGGCATCAACGCCACTTTCGGACCTTTTCAAATTTTTGATTTCACCCTCTTTTATCATCTAAAAAACACTAAGTTGTCTGCTGTTGAAACCGAGATTGCCTTACCGCCCGATACCGCTTTTCAAGAAATAGCTATCAAAAAACTTGATCCAGCTCCCTTAAATATCAGCATTGATAAAGATGGTAATTGGTTAGCTAAATATTTATTAGATGGTAAACAAAGTTTGGATATTACCATGACTGGTAAAGCTAAACTTTTTGCTCAAGCTCAACCAAATTTTCCAAAGGCAACTAAAGATTCGTTAGAAAAAAGCTTAAATTCCAGCGAATATTGGCCAACCAAAAATCAACAAATCATAGAACTAGCCAATAATTTAAAAACCCCTAAAGCAATCTATGATTATGTTGTCAAAACCTTGGATTACAATTACGACCGAATAGAACAGGGCATTGAAAGATTAGGAGCCTTACAGGCTCTAGAAACCCCCGATCAAGCAATTTGTATGGAATTTACCGATCTTTTCATCGCTTTAGCCAGAGCAGCTGGTATTCCGGCTAGAGAGATTAATGGCTATGCTTATACTGATGATATTAAACTTAAGCCGTTAAATTTAGTAACTGATGTTTTACACGCCTGGCCGGAGTATTATGATGAAGAAAAAGGTTTTTGGATTCCGGTTGATCCTACTTGGGAGAAAACCACCGGTGGAGTTGACTACTTCTATAAAAACGATCTTAACCATTTTGTCTTTGTTATTCATGGAGAAGATGCCGATTGGCCTTATCCAGCCGGTTCTTATAAAACTGAGCAAACTTTAGGTAAAGATGTCCAGGTAGCTTTTGGTAGTTATCAAGAAGAAAAACCTGATGATCTTAAAATAGAGTTCGAAATCACCAATCAATTACTTTGGGGATCACAGGGCAAAGGCATTATTAAAATCAGCAACCCTAATAGTCTTGCTTTTTATAATATCCAAGCCGAACTTGAAGCTCAAAATTTAACTCTTTTATCAGAAAAAAACACCCAGATTGATATTTTGCCACCCATGGCCTTCAAAGAAATTCCCATCGCTTTTAAACAAGATAGTCTCTGGCAAACAGGCCAAGGCCAGATTAAGGCTACTGTCAACGGCCAACAACTAGTTAAAAAGGTTAAAATTACCTCCTTAATAGACCAAATGATTATTCCAGGCCTAGGTGGGATCCTGGTTTTAGCCACACTTTTAATTCTACTTAAAAAAAAGTTTTGACATTAATTTAAAAATTATGTTAAAACTAGATAATGTCCTTTATTAAAAGATACCTACGCCTTTTCTTAATTAATTTTTTCTGCCTTTGGGCTGTTGCCTTTTTGCTTCCTGGGGTGAAATTTATTGGCGGAACTCAAACAATTGCCTTAACCGCTTTGGTCTTGACCCTAATCGGTTCCTTTATCAAGCCTTTAATTAAACTTTTGCTTTTACCGGTTAATCTTTTAACGTTAGGGGCTTTTCGCTGGCTGGTCAACGTCATCACCTTATGGCTAGTGACTTTAGTTGTCCCTCAGTTTACCATCAAAAGTTTTCAATTCGCTGGTTATGTTTATAATGGTTTTGCCCTGCCACCAATGTTCATCGCTACTTTCTGGGCCTTTGTTTTGGCCTCTTTAATCATCAGTATTATCACTACCTTTATTCTCTGGCTAATTAAATAAAGCTGTTGTATAATAAGACCCAATGAAAGATTTGATTATTTACTTTCAGATTTTCATCTCTATTTTGTTAATTGCCTCTATTCTGCTTCAGTCTAAAGGGACTGGCTTAGGCGGAGCTTGGGGTGGTTCCAATGAAATGTTTACTTCCAGAAGGGGAGCAGATAAACTACTTTTTAACATCACCATCGGTTTGGCTGCTTGTTTCCTTCTGGTCTCAATCGCCAGCTTGCTGGTTAACTAATGAAAAGATTTTTCAGACGCTTTCGTTTTTACCATAACGTAATCAGAGTTTTCTGGCAAAAAAGGAAAAAACTTTTTATTCTCGGTTTTTCATTAGGCATTTTCGTTTTTCTTCTTTTTTATAAAATATTATCTTTACCTAAAAACACTATTGAAGAAATTGGTTTGGTTGGCAAATATACTATCAATGAGCTACCTTTGGAAATTCAAAATCTAATTTCCGATGGATTAACCGAAATTACTAAGGATGGTTCAGCCAAACCTAAGATCGCCGAATCTTGGGCAATTGAAAACAACGGCAAGGATTACGTTTTTAAAATTAAAGATGGATTAACCTGGCAGGATGGAGAACCTTTAACTGCCTGGGATATCAACCTTAAATTCAGTGATGTTACCAAAACTGTTCTTGATGATAAAACCATTAAATTTCAATTAAAAGAAGAGTTTTCTCCTTTTCCAATGGTTGTCTCACAACCAATTTTCCGTAAAGGTTTATTGGGGACAGGGGAGTATAAGGTTAAAAAAATTGAAAGAAATGGAGAAATTATTGAAAAGTTAACCTTAGTTCCTGTTTTAGACCGTAATAAGCCAAAAATCATCTATCGTTTCTATCCAACCGAACAGGCAGCCAGAACTGGTTTTAAGCTGGCTGAAGTTTTTACCTTAAAAGAAATCGTCAGATTAGAAGATTTAGAAGATTGGCAAAGAGTTGAAATCAAACCCGAGGTCAAATCCAACCGTTTTATTGCCATCTTTCTAAACACCAGCGACCCTCATTTAGGCAGCAAAGCCACTAGGCAAGCTCTAGCTTACGCCATTAATAAAGACAAAGGGAATAGAGCTCTCTCACCAATCAATCCTACTTCTTGGGCCTACAATAAAGATGTTAAACCCTATAAGTATGATCTTGCCAACGCTAAAAAGTTGCTAGAGAATGATGCCACTGGAGAAGAAACTGAAGTTCATAATCAACCTCTAAAAGAAATCGAACTGGCCACTTTATCTTCCCTCTTACCGATGGCAGAGGAAATCAAAAATGATTGGGAACAGCTAGGAATAGAAACTAGAATAAGAGTTATCAACAACCCTAGCGAAGAATTTCAAGCCCTTTTAGCTACTCAAGAAATTCCGGCTGATCCTGATCAATACGCTTTTTGGCATTCAACCCAAATGGGCAATATCACTAATTATCAAAGCCCTAAACTTGACAAACTTTTGGAGGATGGCAGAAAATTGACAGATCAGAATGAAAGACAGGCTGTTTACTTTGATTTTCAAAAAACTTTAGTTGAAGATACCCCAGTTATTTTCCTTTACCACCCTACTGTTTATACCATCTCCAAAAAGTAGTAATTTTTCGCCTCTTTTGCTATAATTTCAGCATGCGCCCTGATGCTGAAACTGGTAGACAGGCTAGCTTCAGGAGCTAGTGTCCTTTTGGGCGTGAGAGTTCGAATCTCTCTCAGGGCACCTTAAAAGCCGGGATGCTGAAACTGGTAGACAGGCTACCTTGAGGAGGTAGTGCCTTTATAGGCGTGCAGGTTCGAGTCCTGTTCCCGGCACACCACTAAGGACGGGTAGCTCAGTTGGTTAGAGCGTCTCTCTTACACAGAGAAGGCCAGAGGTTCGAGCCCTCTTCCGTCCACAATAATTTATGTTAAAATAAACAACATGCTGAGGTAGCCAAGGTGGTCACGGCGCGTGTCTGAAAAACATGAGATGACAGTTCGACTCTGTCCCTCAGCACATTAGCGGGTGTAGTTCAGTAGTAGAACGTCTCCTTGCCAAGGAGAAGGTCACGGGTGCGAATCCCGTCACCCGCTCCAAACTTCCATAAAGAAACATTTAAAAAGAATAAGAAATTAAAAAAGGATAATGCGGGATCGTCTAATGGTAGGACAGCGGCCTTTGAAGTCGTCAATCTTGGTTCGAATCCAAGTCCCGCAGCTTAGATTTAGAAAATAGGTAAAATAACAGAACTTATTCGTTAGAATCTTTTTATCTTTTTATTTGATATATGTTTAACAAAGGGTAGTTATTGTTCTTCGTTACTAAATCTAACTCTTTTCCATTAATAAAATCATTTAAAACTGCCTTATCAGAATTAGACTTAGAAATAATATGAATTTCTTGGCCATCATACTGCCAATAGGGAAAATCGATGGCTTGTTGAGAAATAAATACTTTTTTGTGATCAAACAATGATTCTTCAATCAAACTCTCTGTCTTTATCTGTTCTTGAAGATCACCATTTATAAAAACAGCATTAGGTAAATTTAATTGCGGCCTTTGATAGTCAGAAAGTATGATTAAATCTGACTCGTTTATTTTGGCTTTTTTAATAAGATCTCTTTGTATTTCAGGAATGGGAGTTTTTAAATATGAACAAAAAGTAAAACCAAAATAAAATATTAATATTCCCATTAGTGACCAATATATTTTTTTATTTTTAATCAAAGCCAAAATTAAAGCTAAAGGGAAAGCAATCATTATGCTATATCGACCGTATAGACCTCCATACCAAAATTTACCTGTTAAGAAAAAGGGGATAAAAAAACTAATAATAAAAAGTAAAAGTTTATTTTTTTTATTCTTAATCAAATTAAAGAACACTATAAAAATAGCGACTATAGCTGCCAAAGAATAACCATAATATAAAACAAACAAATTATTTCTGAACATCCGAATAATATTTAATAAGCTCCAACCTTCAAAGATGCCTGATTTTCCATAAACAAATAATAAATCATTCAATCTTTCTAATGGATTATCAATCGCTTTATTGAGCAACAAATATAAAAATACAATCGATAAAGATATGCTAAGAAGAAGTTCTAAAGCATAAATAAAGAGATTCTTAAAAACATTTCCTTTGGATCTATAGACAATTAACCCAATGAATGCCGATACCCAAATAGCAATCCCGATAAAATCTAAAAACGCCATTGTTAAGCAGGTCAAACTGAAGAAAAAATAGATAAATTTATTTTTATCAATAAACAATAAATAAAATAATAATGCCGATATAAATAATGCAACATCAATTGATTCATGCATAATGTTTGTCTGGATCAGCCACAGATGAGGGAAAAATATTAGTGGCAACAAAGCTTTATCGGCAATTCTCTGTTTAAATAAAATTTTAATAAAAAAGTAAAAAGCAAAGATGGTAATCAAGCCAGAAATAGCAGAAATGAGGCTAATTTCCCAAGCGGTAGAATCAATATTTATTTTTTGGAAAACTTGGCTTAAATAAAGCCATATCGGATGAACCGATTCATGAGATTTTGCCAATGATAAATAAAAATTTGTTCCAAGTGATTCTCTTAGATATTCAGGGCTATCATAAAAATGGGGATAATTGGCCAAGAACAAAAAACGGGTAAAAATAAAAATTATTGTTAAGATAATAAAATTACTAAATTTATTCTTGAGAAATAAAAATTTAAATTTTTGATTCCATTGGAGATTGATTAATACTTTAAGTTTTTTAAAAAGATTTATCATTAAAATAATTTTACTCCAAAGGAAAATACTATAAAAGCCAATATAAGCTAAATTTAAAATTAACCAAACTTATAAGAAATCTTAATATTCACTAAAAAAGGGAAGTCAAATTAAAAGTTAGCCTAGCTATAATATCCGATAAGATGTATAATTTAAGAAGTTAACCACATAAAAAATATTTCTTCTTCCTTTCAAGTATTTATTTTTGTGTTTTATTAAAAAGATTTTATTATGGATCAAATCACAACGTTTGACTTATTGATTGTCTATTCTGAAAAAATTGCCACAAGTGCCAGTTCTTTATCAAAAGATGTCACTGCACCATTTTCTAAAGAATCTGGTAGTGAAAATTATAATCTCGTTTATAGTTACTTTTTGAAAGTTTGTCGAAAGAAGAACTTAAAGGCAGCTTTTACAACATCTGCCGATATTATTGGAGCAGGGAAGTGTAAAAGTTATTGGCTTTTCAAAAAAGAAACTTGGATAAAAGTCCAAAAAAGATGTTTCTCAAAGCAGATTTTTGATAAATTCTCTCCAACAAATAAAGATATTAAAGCAAAGCGGCAGTTATTTTTTTCCTCTAAAACGGTTAAACCATTCAACAATCCATACCTTTTTAATCTCTGTTTTGATAAACAAAAAACCTACAGTCGATTTCACAAATCTTCTATTCCCACGGTTAGCATTAATAATCATACAAAAAAAGAAATTATTAAAAAATGCCAGTTATTAAAGAAAAAAATAGCCAAGCATCAATATAAAGATGATTTCACTAATGAAATCATCATGAAAGACAGATTCGGAGCTGGTGGGAGAAACGTTTATAAATTTAAAGCCAGTCAATTTGATATGATGGTTAAGTTAATAAAAAAACATAAAAGAATCTCATTTATTATTCAAGCCTTTGTAAAATTTGACCAAGGTTTTGATTACAGAAAATCTCCGGTTTCAACTGATATCAGATTAATATACCTTGGCAAGAAAATAGTTCAAACATACATTAGAATGGCTAGTAAAGGAGATTTCCTTTGTAATGAACATCGAGGTGGGACATTAAAATATCTGCCAAAAAATAAAATTCCTTCAAGAGTAATAAGAGCTTCAAGATCCGTTATTGATATTTTAGGCAAAAGATCTTCCTTGCTAGCTCTTGACTATATTATTAGTAATAATGGTAATATCTATCTTTTAGAAGCAAATACTGGTCCAGGATTGGATTGGAATTTGTCAGCCAGAAAAAATGAAACTGAATCAAAGAAATTAATAAGAATCATCGTTAAAGAAATGGTGAAAAGAGTTAATTTATCAAAAAATAATCCTAAAAGAAAAGCGATTACTATTTCACTAGATATTCCAGAAACAAGTGAATATCCAGTATTAATAAATAATTTAGCATTAGCAGAAGCTAATTAATCCTTCATTTTTTCTAGTTAAAGTGAACTGATAGAAACTTTTAATTTTTCAAGACTATCCCAATCGTTAATAGATATCGGTAAAACTTGCTTTTTCGTTTTTTTTAAAATATTAAGACAAAGATCTATTTCTTTTTTAGTTTTCAAATCGGTTTTAGTAAGAAGAATAATTTCCTGTTTATCCATTAATTTTGGATTAAATTCTTTTAATTCATTTCTGATTGTCCGGTAATTTTTTAAAAGATCATCAACTTCACAAGAAATACAATGAATCAAAAGAGAAACTCTTTCGATGTGTTTCAAAAATTTAATTCCTAACCCTTTACCTTTAGAAGCCCCTTCAATCAAACCAGGAATATCGGCAATTATTTTTCCATTCAAATCGCCAAGATTAGGCTCAAGAGTTGTAAAAGGGTAACTATCAACTTTAGGCTTGGCAGAGGTGATTTCTTTAAGGAGACTACTTTTACCAGCGTTAGGGAAACCGATCAAGCCATAGTTAGCGATTAGCTTAAGATTAATTTCCAAATTTCTCTGTTGACCTTCAGATCCTTTTTGAGCATATTTTGGTGTGGTGTTAATACTAGATCGATATTCAAAATTACCCAAACCACCGATACCACCACTACATATTTTAAAATGATCATCTTTATTTATTATTTCAAAAAATTCTTTGTTATCTTTATCAGTGATTACTGTACCAATGGGTAACTTTATTTCTAAATCACCAGCATTTCTTCCATTCTTCTTATTATCCATTCCGTCCTGGCCATCTTCAGCTTTGATTTGAGTGCTTTTACTCAGATTATTAAGAGCATAAATATCTGAAGTAGCAGAAACATAAATACTGCCACCTTTACCACCGTTGCCACCATCAGGACCTCTTCTGGTTTTAAAGAAGGAAACTTTACCGTCACCACCCTTGCCGGCTATAAACTTAATGTTGATTTCTGTGATAAGCATAATTAATTTACCTGTTTACATTCTACACGATTATCTGAACTAAACCAGGCTTTAACCTCTAATAATTAATGAAAAATAAGCAAAAAAAATAACCCTTGGTTTGCTCTAACAAAATTTTGTTAAAACCTAACAAGGGTCTTCTAATTCGAATTCTTTTTTTCTAAAATATAAAACTTTTTTGATCACGGTAGATGACATTCAAAGCGTCTAAGGTCAAAAAACCTGATGTGAAAAACCAAATTGGACAAAAAATAAAAGAAAGAATAATAGTGCTGATCTTATAACTTGTTCCTATTACCTCTAAATTATAGCCATCATTTAGATAAAAAGAGATAACAAGGATGCTTACTAAAAGCCCAATAAAAAAAGCTATCGATCCAAAAACTATTTGCCCCGCAATTTTATCATAAGTTTTTTGCCATCTTTTTCTTAAAAGAGTCATTTCCATTTGGGACCTCCCGTTCCATTTCTTTTTTTACTTACAAATTTTTAAGTTGCGAATTCGAATTATGGGATTAATTATAGCACAAAATCATCTAAAAGTCAATGTTATAGGATATTAAGAAAAGGCCAATTTTTTGCTTAAAAATAGGAACTATAGTATAATATCTCCAAGAGTTAAATGCTTGGTGACGGGCGTTTTTTTTGATTATGGAATTAAGAAATATAGCTATCATTGCTCACGTCGATCATGGTAAAACCACTTTGGTGGATGCTCTTTTGCGTGATTCAAAAACTCATTTAAACAAAGAAGTTATTGATTCCAGCTGTATTATGGACAGCAATGAGTTGGAAAAAGAAAGAGGGATTACCATTTTTTCTAAAAACGCTTCGGTTGTTTGGCAAGACACTAAAATTAACATTATCGATACTCCCGGTCACGCTGATTTTGGTGGGGAAGTAGAGCGTGTTTTAAAAATGGCTGACGGATCACTTTTACTAATTGATGCCCAGGAAGGGCCGATGCCTCAAACCCGCTTCGTTTTAAAAAAAGCTTTAGAATTAAAACATAAAATTATCGTTGTCATCAATAAAATTGACAAACCCAATGCTGATGTTTTAGAGGCTTTAAACAAAACCTTCGATTTATTCATAGATCTAGGAGCTGATGAAGAAACAACTGATTTTCCTATCGTTTATGCTTCTTCTAAATTAGGTAAAACTGGATTGGAACCTAATTTGGAACAAATGAAAGATAGTACCCCTCTTTTTGAAACAATTATCAAATATATTCCAAAACCAGATGGAGACCCTGATTTACCACTACAAGTTTTAACGACTTCCATTAATTATGATAATTTTAAAGGCCGGGTTGGTAGGGGCCGGGTCGCCAACGGAGTGATTAAAGCCGGACAAGAAATTATAAGAATTGATCGTCAAGGGCAAATGAAAAAATACCGATTAACTTCCTTGGTTACTTTTGAAGGTTTAGGCCAAAAGGAAGTTAAAGAAGCCCAGGCCGGAGAGATTATTGCTTTTTCAGGTATTCCAGATATTATGATCGGGGAAACCTTAGCTGACATTGATAAACCTCAAGCCTTGCCTCTATTAAAAATTGAAGAACCGACCGTAAGGATGACTTTCAATGTCAATTCTTCTCCTTTTGCTGGCAGAGAAGGTCAATTTACCACTTCCAGGCAAATTAAAGAAAGACTTTATAAAGAATTAGATAATGATGTGGCTTTGAAAGTAGAAGACAGTCCGAACAGTGGCTGGGTTGTTTCTGGTCGAGGCGAACTACATTTGGCTATCTTGATTGAAAGACTAAGAAGAGAAGGCTATGAATTTCAGGTTAGCCAACCTCAAGTTATCACGAAAATTGTTGATGGGAAAAAATTAATTCCTTATGAGGAAGTTTTTATTGAAGTTCCAGAAAAGGACTCGGGAACGGTCATCCAAAAATTAGGCAGCCGTTTCGGAGAAATGAGAAAGATGGAAGTCAAAGATGGCATTGTTTACCTAGAATTCGTCATCCCAACCGAAAGTCTTTTTGGCTATCGTTTAGAATTTTTAACCGATACCCATGGTTTAGGGATTATGAACACCCTTTTTTATCAATATCTTCCGCCTAAAGGAGAAAAAAAAGAAAGAGAAAGAGGTTCTTTAGTTGCCTGTGAAACAGGCATTACCAGACTCTATGGTCTTACCAATATCCAAGAAAGAGGCGAACTCTTCTTCAGTCCAGGGGCCAATGTTTATAAAGGCCAAGTCATTGGGCAAAACTCTAGAAGTGAAGATATGTGGGTCAATGCCTGTAAAGAAAAACAATTATCCAACATGAGATCCAAGGGTGATGGCGCCATGGAACACTTCAATATCCCTAGGTTTGTTAGCTTAGATGACGCTTTAGAATATATTGACCAGAGTGAATTAGTTGAGGTGACTCCTCAATCAATTAGAATTAGAAAAATTGTTTTAGATGAGAATGAGGAAAAAAGAAGGAAAAAAGGATTGGTAAAATAATCGCTTGGTTTTTACGTCTTGAAAATAATTAACCTATAGTTACTTGCTTTCCTAATCTTTTAAGAGTATAATAGAAAGTGTCGAACAGATTGAGACAATAAATCTGTTTAAATTAAGTTTAACATTTGAGTTTTTGAGTTTTTAAGATAAGAGATGCCCGGTATTTCTTTTTTATTCGTGTCTTTTCTCCACTATTCATAATTCATTTCTTCATTTAAGCAGTTCTATTCTTTTAATTTGTTTTTATGTCTAGAAAATTTAATAACAATCATCGTCATGGTCGTAATTTCTCTCGCTTCAGCGGTGGTAATTTTCGTGCAAAAAAAAGTAAATTTTTCAACCCAACTGAACTAATAAATAAACATCGTTCTAATAATCTAGGTATCTCTATTGGAAATGAAGCCAAACAGGAAAATACTCACCAATCTTTTAATGATTTCAAAATTTCTGATCAGCTAAAAAACAACATTCTTCAAAGAGGTTTTCAAAAACCAACTCCAATCCAAGACAAAGCTATTTCCTCTGTTCTTGAAGGCAGAGATTTAATCGGCATTGCCAATACAGGAACCGGTAAAACCGCTGCTTTTTTAATCCCCTTAATAGATAAAGTTGTAAAAGATAAAAAACAAAGGGTCTTGATTGTCGCCCCAACTCGTGAGCTGGCTAGCCAAATCAAAGACGAATTTTTTTCTCTTTCAAGAGGATTAGGTATCTATTATGCTTTATGTATTGGCGGGGCCAATATTGCCAGACAAAGAAATGATTTAAGAAGAAATTCAAATTTTGTTATCGGCACTCCAGGCAGAATCCAAGATTTAATCCGTTCCGGCGATTTAAATTTATCTAATTTTAAACACGTTGTTATCGATGAAGCAGATCTTATGGTGGATATTGGCTTTGTTAAAGATATTAAGTATATCATTTCTTTGCTTCCCAAAGAAAGACAATCCCTTTTCTTTTCAGCTACAATTGATGGTAAGGTCAAGGAAATTTTAAATAGCTTCGTTAGAAATCCTGTAACCGTTTCTGTCAAAATAGGGGAGACAACTGAAAATATTGAGCAAAAAACCATTAGAATTATTGACCGTAATAAGAAGATCAATCAACTTCATGATCTTCTTATTCAGGAAGAATTTGAAAAGGTTCTTGTGTTCGGCCGAACAAAATATGGCGTCCAACAACTTTCTGATGAGCTTGTTAAAAGAGGCTTTAAGGCTGATGCCATCCATGGTAATAAAAAACAAAATCAAAGGATTATGATTTTAGGAAAATTCAAAAGAAGTGAAATCAAAGTTCTTTTAGCAACGGATGTTGCCTCACGCGGTCTTGATATTCCTAACGTCAGCCATGTCATTAACTACGACCTGCCGGAATCACATGACACCTATATTCACAGAATCGGTAGAACCGGAAGATTAGATAAAAAAGGTATTGCTTTAACTTTTATTGGCTAAAAATTAAAGCTTGTTTTTCTTCTTCAAGATTTTATTTAATAAATTATTGATTATTCTCTCTGGAAAATTATCTTTTGGCTTAAAATCATTGTCTTTTCCAGGCAAGCGCGACCAACAAGACAAAACAACCCACTGATCTTGATCATTCTTCTTGCCTACAACTTCAATTCTTTGTTCGCCATAATTCTTACAAAACTTTTTTGAACCTAAAGTTGTTCCTTCTTTGATTTCATCGTAATTTTTTAAAGTATCATAAGC
>Ga0180430_10002615_pt1 | contig 16157 bp, 16 predicted proteins | sample SS_ome_9_FD_132999 | JGI IMG/M metagenome (GOLD analysis project Ga0180430, IMG submission 132999) | Hypersaline lake sediment archaeal communities from the Salton Sea, California, USA - SS_1_S_2 metaG | ecosystem: Environmental > Aquatic > Non-marine Saline and Alkaline > Hypersaline >... | reverse complement strand
GCGACCAGGCGCGCCGCCACGGCAGCGGCCCGCGACGCGGAGTGCTCCCAGTGCGAGCCAGGCTCGGCCGCGGCGATCGGCACGTTGTCGGTGAAGCCTTCGATACGCACCGGCACGTCGACGGCACGAGCGATCCCGGCGAGATCGTCGATGAAGGCCGCGCTGGCGTCGGCGAGACGACCGTCCTCGGCGAAAGCCGCGCCCGTCGGCAGCTCGATCTCGGTCCAATCCTCGCTCTCGCGCACGCTCGCAGGCACGTCAGCGCGCGCCGCGGCCAGCACATCGACGACTGCCGCGAGGTCTTCCGGGCGCAAGGCCAGCGGGTCGCTCAGCCATTGCTCGACGTCGAGTTCTCCGTCCAGCGAGGTCGGTGCGGCGAGCGCTTCCTCGCCACGTGCGCGGCGTCGCTCCTCGATCGCGGCGTTCACGCGCGGGTCCTGGAAGACTTCGAGCAGCGACGCGGAGAGCACGCGAAACTTGCCGTCGTTCACGGAGGATATCGAGTACATCACGACGAAGAAGGCGAACAGCAGCGTGATGAAATCGGCATAGGAGAGGATCCAGCGATCCGCATGCGCACCGTCGTCGTGCAGGTCCTCGAGCAGCTCGGTATGGAAATGGCGGCGCATCGCTCAGACCCGCGTCAGGCCCTGCAGCCTGGCCTCGACCACGTGCGGGCTGTCACCCTGGGCGATGGCGACAATGCCGACGGCGATGAGTTCTTCGAAGCGCGACTGCTCGCGCACCACCGCCTTGATCTTGTTCGCAACCGGAATGAACAGCAGGTTGGCGAGACCAACGCCGTAGACGGTGGCGACGAATGCCACGGCGATGCCTTCACCAAGGCGTGCGGGATCGGCGAGATTGTTCATGACCTGGATGAGGCCGATCACCGCGCCGAGGATGCCGAGCGTGGGCGCGTAGCCGCCGATGCCGTCGATCACCCGCGCCGCGCCGAGATCGCGGCGCTCCCGCGCCAGGCAATCGAGCTCGAGCGTTTCGCGGATGACCAGCGGGTCATTGCCGTCGATGACGAGCTGCAGCCCCTTGCGTGCATAGCGATCGGCTACCTGGCCGACGACTTTCTCGAGTCCGAGCAGCCCTTCGCGGCGCGCCAGCTGCGACCAGCGCACGATCTCACGCGCCTGGCGCGTCAGTTCGACCTGCGGTGGATGCACAACCCAGGGCAACATGGCCAGCGCGCGCAGGAATACCGGCAGCGGCGACTGCAACATGGTCGCACCGATGCTGCCGCCGACGACGATGAGGATGGCGGGACCGTTGACCAGTGCGCCCAGCGAGCCGCCCTCGAGCTGCTGGCCAAGGACCACCGCACCGATGGCGACGACGATGCCGGTCAGGCTGAGTGCATCGAAGCGACTCATCGGTCTACCCTCGCATCGCGGCATGTGGTTCGGCAGGGTTTCATACCGCCTCCAGCAGGCGCGGCGCGATCGCGCTCGACGGCAGCACCGAGTCGGCGAGGCCCGCTTCGATGATCGCGCGCGGCATGCCGAACACCACCGAGCTGCCCTCGTCCTGCGCCCACACGGGTGCGCCAGCCGCCTTGAGGTCGCGACCGCCGAGGCAGCCATCGTCGCCCATCCCGGTCAGCACGATAGCCAGGACTCGCGGCCCGAACACCCGTGCCGCCGAGCCGAAGGTGACGTTAACGCTGGGCTGGTGGCGCGTACCCGGCAAGCCGGGACCGACGCGTAGCTGCACCACCTTGCCCGCCGCGCAGTCGAGTTCGGTCTGCATGCCGCCCGGACAGATATACGCAGTGCCATGCGACAGCGGCTCGCCGTCTTCGGCCAGCTTGACGGTCAAGGCCGACTGACGGTCGAGGCGTTCGGCGAAGCAGGACGTAAACGTCCCCGGCATATGCTGCGCAACCACGATGGGCAGTCGAAACGCCGTCGGCAGCGCGCCCAGGATGGCGGCAACCACTGGCGGCCCCCCGGTCGACGCGCCGATGACGATACACTCGATCGGCGAACTCGCGCTGCGCGCCCGCTCGAGTACGGGCGCGACACGGCGCGCGGCGCGCGCATGCATCGGCCGGCCCGCGCGTTGTCCTGCGACCGACTTGACGCGCGCGACGAGTTCCCTGGCGAAGTCCTGCACAGAGCCGACCGCGTCGTCGCTGCGCTTGGTGAGAAAATCGCACGCGCCGGCCTCGAGCGCGGCGAACGTGGCCTCGGCCCCCTGGCGAGTCAATGCCGAGATCATCAGTACCGGGCGCGGCCGCGCCTGCATGATCCGCCGCACCGCCTCGATGCCGTTCATCACCGGCATCTCGACGTCCATGGTGATCACGTCCGGCGCCAGGCGTGCCGCCATGGCGACCGCCTGTTCACCGTCGGGCGCCTCGCCCACCACCTCGAGCGATGCATCGGCGGTGAGCGCACGCGTGACCAGGCGTCGGAACAAAGCCGAGTCGTCGACCACGAGAACCCTGATCGTGCGGCCCCGCATGTTTCCGTCCCTCCTTCGGATCGGCAGCTAGCGGCGCGCGTACGCGGCAAGCAGACCGGGCAGATCGATAATCAGTGCGATTTTTCCGTTGCCGGTGATGGTCGCGCCCGCGAATCCCTTGGTGCCATGAAGCAGGGCGCCGAGCGGCTTGATCACCACCTCTTCCTGGCCGATGAGGTCATCGACCAGCAGGCCGACGCTCTGATTACCGACCCGCACGACGACCACGTGCCCGCTCTGCTCACTGAAGTCGCCCACGCCGCGCACCAGCCAGTTTGACAGGTAGAACAGCGGTATCGCGCGACCGCGCACGACCAGCGTCTTGCGGCCGTCGACCTCGCGCGCCTGGCCTGACTCGAAGTTGATGATCTCCTGCACGTTGACCAGCGGCAGGGCGAAAACCTGGCTGCCGAGCACGACCATCAGCGTGGGCATGATGGCGAGCGTCAGCGGCACGTTGATGGTGATTGTCGTGCCGCGGCCGAGTTCCGAATCGATGGCGATAGTGCCGTTCAGCTGCGTGATGCGGGTCTTCACCACGTCCATGCCCACGCCACGACCGGAGATGTCGGAAATCTCCTGCTTGGTCGAAAAGCCCGGCAGGAAGATGAGTTCGAAGCATTCGCGCGTGCTGAGACGGTTCGCTGCGTCTTCCTCGAGCAGATTCGAGGCAATCGCCTTGTGCCTGAGCGCCTCGGCGTCGATGCCCTTGCCGTCATCGCGGATCAGCAACTGGATCTGGTCACCGGCCTGCTCCGCGGAGAGTTCGACCTTGCCACTGGCCGGCTTGCCCGCCGCGACGCGCTCATCGGGCATCTCGATACCATGGTCGATCGAGTTACGCACCAGGTGCACGAGCGGGTCGGCCAGCGCCTCGACCAGATTCTTGTCGAGATCCGTCTCCTCGCCGCGCATGTCGAGATCGATCTTCTTGTTCAGGCTGCGCGCGAGGTCGCGCACCACGCGCGGAAAGCGGCCGAATACCTTCTTGATCGGCTGCATGCGGGTCTTCATCGCGGCCGTCTGCAGATCGCTGGTGACGACGTCCAGGTTGGCCACGGTCTCGGTCACGTCTTCGTCGCCGAGTACGGATTGCAGGTTGGTGAGACGATTGCGGATCAGCACGAGCTCGCCGACCATGTTCATGATCCGATCGAGCACTTCGGTTTCGACACGCACCGTGGTCTCCTTGGGCGTGCCACCAGCCGGTGCTGGCGTCCGTGAGGCAGCGGCAGGAACGGCAGGTGCCGGCGGAACCGGCAGGTCGGCAGCCTCGGTCGCGACGGGATCAGCCGCCACGGGCTCGACGGCCACGGGATCGGTCTTGACGGGCTCGACTGCCGCGGGCTCGGGCGCTGCCGGCGCGCTGGCCACGCTAGCGGCATCGAAGCAGCCCGCGCCATGCAGGTCGTCCAGCACGGCTTCGAATTCTTCATCGGTAATCAGATCGCCCGGCGTAGCCGGTGAACCGGGGGTGGCTTCGGCCTGCGTCGCCTGGCGTGCCTCGCGCTGGTCGAGCAGGGCATCGAACTCGTCCTCGGTGATCAGATCATCGCTGCCGGTCGCAGCCGCTTCGGGCGCCTCCGGTGCGGCCGCCTGCGCGGCCCGCGAACCGTCGAGCTTGTCGAGCAGGGCATCGAACTCTTCTTCGGTAATCAGGTCGCCGCCGTCCGCCGATGCGGCGTCCGGCGTCCCTGCTTGCGGCGTCGCTTCGGCAGGGGCAGTGCCCGCGCTCATCTCGCCGACGATGTGCGCCATCAGGTCCTCGTCCGCCGGCACGGCGGCATCGGCGGCGGGAGTCGCGCCCGCGTCCGTGTCTGTCGCGGCCGGCGCGGATGGGCCACTCACCGCCTCGGAGGCAGTGGGCGCCGCGCTCTCCGCCGCCGGTACGTTGCCCGCGGCGTAAGCGGCGAGCTGGCCGAGCAGCTCCGTCGGCGCCGCATCCGGCGGTACGCCATCGCGCAGCTGATCGAACATCCCGCGCAGCACGTCCAGCACCTGCAGGAACACGTCCATGAGCTGGGCATCCACGCCCAGCTTGCCGTTGCGCAGCAGGTCGAAGATGTCTTCCGACTTGTGGCTGATCGCAACCAGGTTGTCGAGACCGAGAAAGCCGGCGCCACCCTTGATGGTATGAAAGCCGCGGAAGACCGCGTTCAGCAGCTCGCGGCTCGCGGGATCGGACTCGAGGTCGACCAGCTGAGAATCGAGCTGTTCGAGTATCTCGCTCGCCTCGAGGAGGAAGTCCTGCAGGATCTCGTCGTCCATCTCCATAGGTGTCGTCTACCTTGCAGCCGTGCAGCTGCGTGAGCGCTTCAGAATCCGAGATTGGCCAGCAGTTCGTCGACGTCCGCCTGGCGGTTCACGACGTGCTCGTCGGCACGCACCGCCGGCCCGTGCGATTGGGCTGCGCCGGCTTCTCCGGTCGCCGTTCGCGTGCCGCCCGCAGCCTGCCCCACGGCACCGCAGGCGCTGACCAGGCGAACCAGCTTCTCCTCGACCTGGTTGACCAGGTTGATGGTCCGCTTGATCACCTGGCCAGTCAGGTCCTGGTACTCCTGCGCCATCATCACGTCCGTCACGCTGCCCCGACACGTCGCCGTGCTGGTATCGACCTCATCGAGAAAGCGGCCGAACATCGCACGCAGAGATTCGAGGTCGTCGACTTCGCCAAGCTCCGCCCGCAAACTCACCGTGCGCGCGAGCAGGCCGTCATTGACGTGCTGCATCGCCTCGGCCGCGGTCAGCGTCCGATCGGCGGCTTCTTCGGTCTTCTCGATGACGTAGTTCAGGCGCTCACGCGCATCGGGCATGTGCTCGTGCGCGAGTTCCGCGAGGCGATCGTCCGCCGCCAGATTGCCGAAGGTGTCGTGGATCTCGCGGGTGAGCTTGCCGATCTCCTGGAACAGTGCTTCGAACCGGCCGTCGTTCAGCGCCGCGAGCAAGTCGCCCGCACCACTGCTGTCTCCGGTTTCGATGGCATCGACCAGCCGGCGAGCCAGCGCGAGGCTTTCGTCCTGTCCTACGGCAGCATTCATGACGGCTCCTTGTGCTCAGGCTGCGGCGTTGAGGCGCTCGAAGATCTTGCCGATCTTCTGTTCCAGCGTCTGCGCGGTGAACGGCTTGACGATGTACCCGTTCACCCCGGCTTCGGCCGCCAGCACGATCTGTTCGCGCCGCGCCTCGGCCGTGACCATCAGCACCGGCAGCGACGCGAGCTTCGGGTCGGCACGCAGCTCCTTGAGCAGCTGGATGCCTTCCATGATCGGCATGTTCCAGTCGGTGATCAGGAAATCGTAGTTGCCGGTCTTCAGCATCGGCAGTGCCGTGCTGCCGTCGTCGGCCTCGTCCATGTTGGTGAAGCCGAGATCGCGCAACAGGTTCTTGATGATGCGTCGCATCGTCGAGAAGTCATCGACGACGAGTATCCTCATGTTCTTATCCATGAGCGCCTCCGCAAGCGGTAGCTATAAAAAGGTTCATGAGCCGTCAACCGTCAGCTCGATTCGGTCCATTCGGACATGCGTGACTTGAGCCTGATCAGCGCCTGCGAATGAATCTGGCAGACGCGCGATTCACTCACCCCGAGCACTTCACCCGTCTCACGCAGGTTCAGCTCTTCCTTGTAGTACAGGGACATCACCAGGCGCTCGCGCTCGGGCAGGTTCGAGATCGCGTTGGCGAGTGCTTCGCGGAACAGCTGGTCCTCGACGTCCTCGAGCGGTTCCGGGATACGCCCGGAGAGGCTCTCTGTCATACCTTCCTCGCCGGCCGGCAGGTCCTCGAAGCTGAACACCCGGTAACCGGTGGCGTCCTTGAGCGTCGCGTAGTACTCGTCGAGCGACATACCGACTTCCTCGGCGACCTCGGCATCGCGCGCGTCGCGCGAATGCCGTGCCTCGATGTCGGCCACCGCCTTGGTGATCGCGCGCACCTTGCGGTGCAGCGAACGCGGCGCCCAGTCGCCCTTTCGGATCTCGTCCAACATGGCGCCGCGGATGCGGATACCCGCGTAGGTTTCGAAGCTGGCGCCCTGCGAAGGATCATAGTTACGCGCTGCTTCGAGCAAACCGATCATGCCCGATTGAATCAGGTCATCGACCTGCACCGTCGGCGGCAATCGCGTCATCAGGTGATACGCGATGCGCTTGACCAATGGTGCGTAGTCATCGACCAGTTCCTGCTGGCTGCGCGCGCTGACGCTCGACGCCGCCGTTTTCTTGTAAGCCGCTATTTGTTTCATACCTGAGCTACCCTCCCGCGCGATTCCGTGCGCGTCATACGCTCGACGAAGAACTCCACGCCGCCGCTGGCACCACGGGGTGCAGGCCAGTTATCGGTAACTTGCGCGAGTTTCTTGAATGCCTGACCGGCCGGACTCTTGGGGAAGCCCTCGACCAGGCACTGCCGGCGTCTGACAGCCGCGGAGACGCGAGTGTCGAATGGAATGTTTCCTGCAAAATCAATCGATACGTTCAAATACTTGTCACAGACCTCGAGCAGACGAGCGAACAGCCTCAAGGCCTGCTTGTCGTCATTGGACATATTCACGAGCACGCGAAAACGGTGACGCCCGGCGCGTTGCGAGAGCACCTTGATCGTCGCGTAGGCGTCGGTGATCGAAGCCGGGTCGTCGCACACGACGACCAGCACTTCGTGGGAAGCGGCGCAGAAGTCGAGCGTGTTGGCGGCGATGCCGGCAGCAGTGTCGACGATCATGAAGTCCATGCGCCGCTCGAGCTGGCCGAAGGCATTGATCAGGCCTGCGCGCTCGTGCGGGCCGAGCTCTGCCAGGTGCTGGAAGCCGGAGGCGCCGGGCACGATGGACATCCCGCAAGGCCCGTTGAGGATGACATCGTCGAGCTCGCACTCCCCGGCCACCACTTCGGCCAGCGTACGCCCGGGGGCGAGGCCGAGCAGGACGTCGACGTTGGCCAGGCCCAGATCGGCATCGAGCAGAACGACCTCGTGACCGAGACCGGCGAGGCCCGCGGCGAGGTTGATGGAAACCGTCGTCTTGCCGACACCGCCCTTGCCGCTGGTCACGGCAATGACCCGCGGGGCCTGCATGTCGAACGGCGCATAGGCGTGTTGCAGGCTCATGCGATGAAGGCCCTTTCCACCATGGCCCGGTCCTGCGGCGCCGGCGCGGACTTGGCGAGCTCGACGCAGCGCTCGACCAGCGCGCGCGCGTCGACGCTGTCGAGATCGTCGGGCACCCGCTGACCCGAGCTCGTATAAGCCAGCGGCAGACCCGCCTCGATGATCGCCGACAAGGTCGGCCCCAGGGTGGCCGCCTCGTCGAGCTTGGTCAGGATGCAGGCATCGAGCGGCAGGTCGGCGGTGACCTGGAACATCTTGGTCGCCGACAGATAGTCAGTGGTCGCCGAAAGCACGTTGTAGAGCTGGATGTTCGCATTGAGCGCATCCAGCCCCCCGGCAAGCTCGTGGTAGCGCGCGTCTCCGGGCACGTTGCCGGGCGTATCGATAATGACGAAACGGCCGCGGTCGGTGTCATCGAGCACCTCGGCGAGCTCGTCCAGCGAGCGCAGCGTATAGACGGTGCTGCCGATGAGCCGACCGAAGGCCTTCATCTGTTGATGCGCGCCGAGGCGGCGATCGTCCATCGAGACGATGACGACCTGCTCGGCGCTGTGCGCCAGGGCGTAGCGCGCGGCGAGCTTGGAAGCGAGCGTGCTCTTGCCGACACCGGTCGGACCGAGCAGCGCGACGCGTCCGCCGTGGCGCAGAATCGGATCCTCGAGCACATTCAGGCGCATCACCAGCAGCGCCAGCACGCGATGCCAGCCAGCACGGTAGTCGAGTTCGTCGGGCACTTCGGCGACCAGCTCGCGAGCGAGACCGGCGGAAATTCCGATCTGTGAGATGACGCGCAGCAAGCGCGCACGCAGCGGGTGACGATTGCCGAAGTCCGACCAGGCGAGGCCGGAGAGCTGAGTCTCGAGCAGGCCCTTGAGGCTCTTCAGCTCCTCGCGCATCTGCGCCACCGTACCGGCATCGGTCCACAGGAACTCGCGGTCTCCCTGCGCGTCCGGGAACAGGCGCTCCATGCTGGCCGTCGGGCGCCCGGTGCGCGGACCCGACTTGGGCAGGTCCGCACCACGCGCCGGCGCCTCGGGTATCACGAGTGGCTCGACATCCTCGGCGGCGGCAGGGCTTGCCGCCGCGGTTGCCGGTGCGTCGGCAACCGCCGGCCGGCGACGCGCCTCGGTACGTGCAGCGAGCTGCTCGGCTTCCTGTTCGGTGATCTCGTCGGCCGTGATCAGCTCGACGCCGCCATCGACCTTGCGGTTCGACAGGATCAGCACGTCCGGCCCCTGTTCCTGCTTGATCATGTCCAGGGCCGATCGCATGTTCTGAGCAAAGTACCGCTTGACCTTCATCGTCCTGATTCCCTCGTGCCGGTTTCCGTCATCGTTCTGTCCCGTGTTCCGCTAATTGGCGCCATGCTTCCGACGCGTGGCGCCTCAATTGCCCTTGATCGCCGGGTCGCCGACGCTCGCGACGATGCGCAACTGCAGGTCGCTCGGGACTTCGTTGAAGCCCAGCACGTGCAGTCCGCGCACCGACGGCCGCGCGAAGCGGGACAGGAATTCCCGCAGGTTGTCGGCCACCAGCAGCACGCTCGGCTCGTTCGCCAGCTCGCGCTGTTCGTGCGCCTGGCGCAGCGAAACGAGCAGTCGGTTCGCGAGATTGGGTTCGATTGCCATGCCGTTGGTACTCATCGTCTCGAGCGACTGTTGCAATATCCGTTCCAGCGACATGTCGAGCGTGATGACCGGCAGTTCAGCCTGGGGGCCGTTGATCTGCTGGACGATCAATCGCCCGAGCGCGGCACGCACGTGTACCGTCAGCTGTGACGGGTCCTGGGTGCGCGCAGCGTGCTCGGCGATGACCTCGAGCACGGTGCGCACGTCACGCACCGGGATCTGTTCGGCGAGGAGGTTCTGCAGCACCTTCACCAGCACCGCCAGGGGCAGGAGTTTCGGTACCAGGTCCTCGACCAGGCGCGGGTTGGTCTTCTTGAGGCCGTCGAGCAGCTTCTGGGTCTCTTCGTGGCCGAGCAGCGCGGCGGCGTGGTCCTGCACGACCTGGCTCAGGTGCGTGGCGATGACGGTACTCGCGTCGACCACGGTGTAGCCCAACGACTGTGCCTGCTCGCGCTGGTCCTCGCCGATCCACACTGCTTCGAGATCGAATACCGGATCGCGCGTGACCTGTCCCTTGAGTTCGCCGTAGACCTGGCCCGGATTGATCGCGAGTTCCTTGTCGGCGTGTACCTCGGAACGACCGATGACCGCGCCGTGCAGCGTAAGCTGGTAGGTGTTGGGTTCGAGGTCGAGGTTGTCGCGGATGTGCACTGCCGGCACCAGGAAGCCCAGTTCCTGCGAAAGCTTCTTGCGCACCCCGCGCAGGCGCCCCAGCAACGGCCCGTTCTGGGCGCGATCGACCAGCGGGATCAGGCGGTAACCCACCTCGAGCCCGATGGCGTCGGTCGGTAGCACGTCATCCCACGACAATTCGCTGTGCTCTGCCGGCGGCGGCGGTGGTGGCGGTGCCACCTCGGCCTCGGCAGCGCGCGCCTTGGCTTTCTCTTGCCGCCACCAGGCCGCACCGAGCGCGCCCGCCGCCATCAGCAGGAACGCGAAGTTCGGCATGCCGGGGATGACGCCCATCGTGGCGAGCACGCCGCCGGTGACCACGAGCGTGCGCGGGTTGTCGAACAGCTGCTCGACGACCTGCTCGCCGACGTCGTGCTCGGTCGAGGTCCGCGTCACCAACAGCGCCGCGGCCGTCGCCAGCAGCAGCGAGGGGATCTGTGCGACCAGGCCATCACCGATGGTCAGCAGCGTGAACACGCGCCCCGCGTCGCCGAGTGCCATGTCATGCTGCACCGAGCCGATGACGAGACCGCCGAGGATGTTGATGAACAGGATCAGGATGCCGGCAATCGCGTCGCCACGCACGAACTTGCTCGCACCGTCCATGGCGCCGTAGAAATCGGCTTCGCCGGCAACCTCGCGCCGGCGCACCTTGGCCTCTTCCTGGGTGATGATGCCGGCATTGAGATCGGCGTCGATCGCCATCTGCTTGCCGGGCATGGCGTCGAGGGTGAAGCGCGCGCTGACCTCCGAGATGCGCCCGGCACCCTTGGTCACCACGACGAAGTTGATGATCACGAGAATCGCGAACACGACCAGGCCGACGGCATAGTTGCCGCCGACGACGAAGTCGCCGAACGCCTCGATCACGTTGCCGGCGGCGCCGGGGCCGGCGTGGCCGTTGAGCAGCACCACGCGGGTCGATGCGACGTTCAGGGTCAGGCGCAGCAGCGTCGCCACCAGCAGCAAGGTGGGGAATACCGCGAAATCCAGCGGGCGGCGCGCATAGATGCCGGCCATGAGCACGATCAGCGCAAGCGAGATATTGAACGTGAACAGGATGTCGAGGAGGAACGGCGGCAGCGGAATGACCATCATCGCCAGCATGGCGAGCAGCAGCAGCGGCACGCCGATCCCCCAGCGCTGCAGGTTGCCGGCGAAATCGAACGTCGCGTCGGGTCCGGTCAGGCTAGCCATCAGTAAGCGAACTCGTCGGGAATGGGCAGCTCGGTCGGTGCCATCGCGGCGATGCCGTCACGTACCTGGAACACGTAGGCGAGCACGCGCGCGACGGCGACGTACAGGCCGGCCGGGATCTCCTGGTTGATCTTGGTGGTATGGAACAGCGCGCGCGCGAGCGGCGGGGTTTCCATGACCTGCACGTGGTGCGCGGCCGCTACTTTGCGGATGTTGAGCGCGACTTCGTCGACACCCTTGGCCACGACCAGCGGTGCGGCCATGGTTGCCGGGTCGAAGCGCAGCGCTACCGCGTAGTGCTCGGGGTTGGTCACGATGACATCGGCCTTGGGCACCTCCTCCATCATGCGGCGACGTGCGATCTCGTTCTGCAACTGGCGTACGCGGCCCTTCATCTCCGGCGAGCCGTCGGTTTCCTTCATCTCGTCCTTGAGATCCTGGCGCGACATGCGCAACTGCTTGTGGTGCTGCCACAGCTGGAACGGCACGTCGACGAGGGCCACCACCGCGGTCGCCATACTCGCGAGCAGGAACGTGAAGAACAGGACCCCGACGCTCGCTGCGAGGCTCGACTCGGTCGAGCCGCGCGCGAGCCCGAGGATGGTGTCCTGCTCCAAGCGGAGCGCGACGACGGCGAAACTCAGAATCAGGACGAACTTGGCCAGTGCCTTGAGCATCTCGACCAGACCCTTGACGCCGAATACCCTTCCGAGACCCTTGATCGGGTCGAGCCGATTGAACTTGGGCTGCAGGGCTTCGGCGCTGAAGTTCCAGCCGCCGATGGCAAGCGGTGCGAACAGCGCAATCACCGTGGCGAGAAAGAACAGCGGTCCGAGCGCGACCAGGGCATCGAGCACGTGCTCGATGACGCGGTTGGACAAGGTGCGCGTGGTAAACAGTTCCGCGCGGGGTACCGTGAAGCTCGCTCGCATGACGTAGCCGATGCCGTTCATCATGTGCCCGGCGGTCAGGTAGAGGCCGCCCGCACCGCCCAGCAGCACGACCATCGTGGTCAGCTCGCGCGAACGCGCGATCTGACCCTTGGTGCGAGCATCTTCCAGCCGTTTCTGGCTGGGTTGTTCTGTGCGCTCCTGGCTGTCGTCCTGACCCTCGGCCATGCTCAGCGTGCCTCCAGGGTCGTGTGCAGTGTGCCGAAGGCGTCGGCGAAGAGCCGTTCGGCAGCCTCGGACAGGCCGTCGAGCGTGAGCAGCACGAGGACCATGCCGAACAGGATCATGACCGGGAAACCGACCGCGAAGATGTTGAGCTGGGGCGAGGCGCGGCCCATCACGCCGAGCGCGAAGTTGATCGCGAGCAGCGCAACGATGACCGGCAGCCCGAGCAGCAGTCCGTCGGAGATCAGCGCACCGGTCCATTCCAGGACCACCTCCGCCCCGGCCGAGGTCAGTCCCCGGGGTCCCACCGGCAGCAGGACGAAACTCTCGGCGAGTATCTCGATGAGAACGAGATGGGCGTTGAAGGAGAAGAACAGCAGGGTCGCGAGAATGATGTAGAAATGCGCGAGCACCGGTACCTGCGCGCCGGTCGTCGGATCGACCAGCGAGGCAAAGCCGAGACCGGTCTGCTGGCTGACGAGCTGCCCGGCGAACTCGAACACGAAGAAGGTCAGGCGCAGCACCAGGCCGATGGTCGCCCCGATGACTACCTGGTGCATCGCCGTGAGCACGCTCTCGGCATCGAGCGGATCGTAGCCCGCCGCCGGCGCCGTCATCGGCGCGAGCACCGCGGTGAGCGCAAGCGCGAAGATCAGGCGCACCCGCATCGGCACGGCGCGGGTGCCGATGACTGGTGCCGCCATGACGAAACCGCCGACGCGCAGGAACGGCCAGGTCCAGGCAGCGACCAGGTGCAACAGCTGTGCTTCGCTGAAATGCATCACCGCCACCTTCAGCCGATCAGCCCGGGAATGGCCTGGTAGAGGCGCACGGTGTAATCGGTCATCGAAGTGAGGATGAACGGCCCGGCGAAGATCAGCACGGCGACGGTGATCAGCAGCTTGGGAATGAAGCTCAGCGTCATCTCGTTGATCTGCGTGGCAGCCTGGAAGAGGCTGACCAGCAAGCCCACGGCGAGTGCCGGCCCGAGCAGCAGGCCCATCAGCATGATGGTCAGCTCGAGGGCGTGATCGCCGATGGTGAGGACGGTCTCGGGACTCATGCCGGCCCGCTCACGCGTAGAAGCTCGCGGCCAGGGTGCCCACGATCAAGGCCCAGCCGTCGACCAGCACGAACAACATGATCTTGAACGGCAGCGAAATGATCAGCGGCGAAAGCATCATCATGCCCATCGACATGAGCACGCTGGCCACGACGAGATCGATGATCAGGAAAGGCAGGAAGATCAAAAAGCCAATCTGGAAGGCCGTCTTGAGCTCACTGGTGATGAACGAGGGCGCCAGCACCGAGAACGGCACGTCATCGGGCGTCGCCGGCACGTCCCTGCCGGAGAGCTCGTTGAACAGCGTCAGGTCGGACTCGCGGGTCTGCTCGAGCATGAACGTGCGCATCGGGCCGGCGGCGCGCTCGAGCGCTTCCGCGCCGCCGATCTGGTCGGCGAGATAGGGCGCCGCTGATTCGCGATAGACCGTGTCGAGCACCGGCATCATGATGAAGAAGGTCATGAACAAGGCCAGGCCGACCAGGATCTGATTCGAGGGCGTCTGCGCGGTGCCGAGCGCCTGGCGCAGGATCGCGAGGACGATGACGATGCGGGTGAACGAAGTCATGGCGAGCAGCAGTGCCGGTAGCAACGACAGTGCCGTCATCAGCACCAGCACCTGCAGCGTTACCGACCAGGTCTGCGTACCGTCGCCGTCGGTCGTGACCGAGAACGCGTCGAGTCCGCCGATCGCGGCCGCCGGCAGCGTGACACCCAGCAGCAGCACCGCGAGCAGCGCGCGCCCCGGCCAGCGGGTGGCGCCGCGCGCGGCCGCGCCCTGGCCCGCCTGATGAGCCATCACTCGTGCTCCGTCGCGGCGGCGAGCGCCGCGTCGAACGAAGCCGGCGCAGTGCCCGCCTCGAAGCTGGCCAGGGTCTGGATACGGCCCGGGCACATGCCCAGCAGGACGCGCCGATCGTCGACCTCGATCAGCAGCAGCTTCTCGCGCGCACCGACCGCCAGGCCCTCGACGATACGGATGTGACCGCGACCCTGCGGGCGGAAGCCCTGCAGGCGCCGCGCGCCCCAGGTCGCCGCGGCGATCAGCACGAGCACGATCGCGAGGCCCGCGAATACCTGCAGCGCCTGACCGGCACCCGGCACGCTGCCCTCGCCGAGCGCGCGCGCGGGCGCTGCGCACAAGGCGCCCAGTACGGTGACGATGCGGCGTAGCGTGTTCATCTCAGGCCAGCTTGCGCACACGTTCCTGGGCACTGACGACATCGGTCAGGCGGATGCCGAACTTCTCGTTGACGACCACCACCTCACCGTGGGCGATGAGCGTGCCGTTGATCAGCACGTCCAGCGGCTCGCCGGCGAGACGGTCGAGTTCGACCACCGAACCCTGGTTGAACTGCAGCAGGTTGCGAATGCTGACCTCGGTCGTGCCAATCTCCACGGCCAGCGTGACCGGGATGTCGAGGATGTTGTCGAGCGAACCGACCTGGCCGGGCACGGCCTCGGCGGTCAGGTTCTGCATCGCAGCGGCCGCGACATCCTCGCCGGCACCGCCGGACTCCGACTCGGCCTGCTCGGCCATGGCCGCGGCCCAATCGTCCTCGGCGACGCTGTCGGTGGTATCGGTATCGCTCATTTGATGACTCCCTGGGGTAGGCTTGAGGGGGACAGCAGGCTGTGGCGGATGGTCTCGGCGACCTTCAGGGCCGCACGGCCTCGCGAAGCGCCGTAGACACCGCGGAAGACCGGCACTTCGTTGACCCGGGCGGTGACGAGCTGGGGCAGCTCGATGGGAAAGATGTCGCCCGGCTGCATGTTCAGGATGTCACCGAGGGTGACCCGCGCATGCGTCAGCGTCGCCTTGAGGTTGACCGGAGCGCCCTGGATTTCCTCGCGCAGGATCTGGCTCCAGCGCTCGTCCTTCTCGGACACGTCGCTCTGCACGCCGGCGTCGAGCAGCTCGCGGATGGGCTCGATCATCGCGTAGGGCAGGGTCACGTGCATGTAGCCTGAGCCCGCCTCGAGGTCGATGTGGAACGTGGAGACCACGACCACCTCGCTCGGTGTGACGATGTTGGCGAACTGGGGGTTCACCTCGGAATTGATGTAGTTGAACTCGACCCCGAGCACCGGCTCCCAGGCTTCGGCGAGGTCGTTGAAGACGATATCGAGGAAGCGCCGTACGATGCGCATCTCGGTGATCGTGAAATCGCGGCCTTCGATTTTGTTGTAGAAGCGCCCTTCACCACCGAAGAAGCAATCGACCAGTGAGAACACCAGCTTCGGGTTGCACACGATGAGTCCCGAACCCTTGAGCGGACGCATCTGGAAGATGTTCAGGTTCGACGGCATCAGGAGCGTATGCACGTACTCGCCGAACTTCGACATCTGGACGCCTTCGACGGAAATCACCGGCGAACGGCGCAACATGTTGAACAGGCTCTGGCGCAGGTTGCGCGCGAGGCGCTCGTTGATCATCTCGAGCGTGGGCATGCGCCCACGTACGATGCGGTCCTGGCTGTTGAAGTCGTATTGACGGGCGTCCTCGCCATCGAGGCCCTCGTCCATCTCCGTCTCGACGTCACCGGAATCGACGCCCGACAGCAGCGCATCGATCTCGTCTTGCGAGAGCAGGTCGGTGTTCGACATCTCGTTGGGCTCCGGCTCGCGCGCTCAGTGCATCACGAAGTTGGAGAAGTAGAGGTCTTCCACGCCGGGCTTGCCGATCTCGGCTTCGAGCACCGTCTGCACCTCGACCAGCGCCTGCTGGCGCAACGCTTCCTTGCCCTCATTGGGAATGAGGTCCTCGTAGATCTGTCGGCTCAGTAACAGCACGAGGTTGTTGCGGATGGCCGGCATGTGACGGGTGACCGCCTCCTCGACATCGGTATCGCGCGTGGATACCGCCATCTCCGCCTTGAGGAACTTGGTGCGGTTGTTGCG
>Ga0180430_10002614_pt1 | contig 16159 bp, 11 predicted proteins | sample SS_ome_9_FD_132999 | JGI IMG/M metagenome (GOLD analysis project Ga0180430, IMG submission 132999) | Hypersaline lake sediment archaeal communities from the Salton Sea, California, USA - SS_1_S_2 metaG | ecosystem: Environmental > Aquatic > Non-marine Saline and Alkaline > Hypersaline >... | reverse complement strand
TTGGGCATTGACTTCGCCTGACGAAGATTGGTTCACCGGATATCCGCAAGAGATCGAGGCCTTCTACCAAGCGATCGCCGCCGGTGGCGAGCCCTCGGAATGCGACAGCGTGCTGGCGGCCGACTCGATTTCGACGATCTACTCGGCGTACGTATCGGCCCAAAAAGACGGCGCGGCGGTGAAGATCAAGACGTATTAATCAACAAGCAGCGATTTGTATCTACACCATCCTATCCATAACAAGCGGTAAAATCGTCATCTGTACGGTTTTACCGCTTTTCTGTTGGTGGAAATGGTTTGCCCGCCGTGGGCTACGTGTATTACAATGGAACGGATGAGGAAACTGATGAGCTGTATCAACTTATACATACACGCGGCCTTGCGAGCTGCCATTCTTTTGCTGACCGTTTTTGGCCTGCTGGGTACAAGCGGTGGTGACGCATGCGCGCAGCAGGGAGATCCGCCGGAGCTCGAGCAGGTCACGAAGCTTCGTACCGCTTATCGACGAGCGATCGTTGAGCTTGCAGGCCAGTGTCGCAACGCCGGTCGCACCGATCTGGCGACCGAAACGCTTGCGGTCATCGGCGGATCGGAAACGGCCGCCGCAGCGTCCTCGACGGTTCGCCCCGTTCCGATGGAAATCGTGTTTCCGAAGTTGCCTCGCGAAATCGGGCCGCCACCGGTGCCTGAAGACGCGCCTCGATCGACGGCGCAGTGGCACGAGCGTTTCTGGTCGATCCGCAGCACTTATGCCTCGCACCTATGGGAGCTCGCGAAGAAGCTGGTTCGCGTGAGGCCCTCGCTTGCCTATTCGCTTGGTGTGGAAGCTGTCGCGGCTAATCCAGATAATCCAGATGCCCGACGGTTGCTCGGTTACCAGCGGTTCCGTGACTACTGGTGCACGCCCGACGAGGTCCGGCACATCCAGGCCGGCGAAACGCTCCATCCGCGATTCGGCTGGATACCGGCCGACGACGTCGAACGTTACGAACGGGGCGAGCGTTTCAATTCCGGTCGATGGATTTCCGCGCAGCAAGACTTACAGCGTCACGCCGACATCCGTCGCGGTCGGAAGCTTCGGACCGAGCATTACGAAATCACGTCGACCGCCGATCTCGAAACGACCGTGCAGCTCGGGCGACGGCTCGAAACGCTTTATCGGCTTTGGAATCAACTTTTCATTCGCTACTACGCAAGCGACACCGTCGTTGCGGGCCTCTTCCAGGGTAGGGCATTGGCCACGCAGCGTAAGAAGCTCGAGGTGATCTGCTTCCGTACCAAGTCCCAGTACGTCGCGCAGCTTCAGGCGGCCGAGCCGCAAATCGCGATGTCCTCCGGCTATTACATCGGCAAGCTTCGGAAGTTCTTCCTCTTCGCGCAGGACGACACACCCGGTGCGGAGTCGCCCGAACTCGATCCGCGGAACATCTATCATGAAGCGACGCACCAGCTCTTCCACGCGATGAAACCGACGACTCCCAACCCAGGCGTTGGTCGAAATTTCTGGATCGTCGAAGGGGCGGCCATGCTGATGGAGTCGGTCCGTGAAGAGTCCGACCGTTACGTGCTGGGTGATATCAACGACGCGCGTTTCCGCGCCGCCCATTACCGTCGCCTCAGCGAAGACGCATTTCACATGCCCCTTCAGCAGCTCGTAGCGCTTGGGATGAACGATCTGCACGCTCATCCGCGGATCGCGTCGGTCTATAGCGAAATGGCGGGCTGGGCGATCTTCTTCACGTTCGCTCACGACGGCCGATATCGCGACGCGATGGTCGAGTACATCTCGGCTGTCTACAACCGCCGCGACCGCGTCGACACGCTCATTTCACTCACCGGCCGAACGTACGAAGAGCTGGAAGCGGAGTACGTGCGGTTCTTGAGGGGCGAGTAGACATTAAGGTTTATTTCCTATTGCCAAGAAGCTAGAATGGGTTATAGTTCTTTGTCTATTGTGGCCTGTCCGCCGTTCTGCGAAAAGGAAGAGATTACCTCGATGAGAAGCTCCGTTGCCCTACTTGCATGCCTGATCTGTATTCTTCTCTCCAATGGACCCGCGATTGCCCAGGAGGAGAATCGGGCGTATATGGAAAACTGGTTCGACGTCGTTTATCGCAACGTCGATGGCGGGGTTCTCTCTTACACTCAGAAGGACGGCAAGGAGCTGACTTTGCCGATGAGCGAGTTGAACGATGTCGAGCGAGAGTCTATCCTTGGGCAACTTCCTGAAAATTTCGCGTCCTCCGATTCGGCTGTCATTCGGTTTCGCGGTTATCAGCCTAACGAGCCGACATATTCTTACGATCTTGGAAAACCAACCTTCTTGGAGTTTACAGAAATTTCGCTGTACGATGTGGTTGAAACAATCGCTGAGAAATATGAGATCAAGTTATATCTTGATCATAAAGTGTTGAAGGAAGAAGATATCGGTCTGTGGACTCCGATCGACTACACGGCGAATGACAAGCCGCTGGAAAAAGCACTGCAAGAAATCTTAGGGTCATTGAACTTGACCGTTGTTCCTTATTGCGGCACGCTAATGGTGACGACCCGGAAAGAGGCCGCACGCATAGAAAAGGCAAAATACGTCCCCGTTCCTAAACTGCCCGAACCGGTAACAAAGAAGGAGGCTCGACTTCGTGACGTTCTGAGGTATCAGACGGAACTCGAATGTTGTGGGCTTCCGCTCCATGAAGTGGTCGATTATTTGAGTCGTTACCATGGGATTGCGATGCGATTGGACCGCAAAGTAATCAATCGGTCCAAGGTCAAAGTCTATGCGTCGGTTGGGATGAATGTGGAGGACATCGCATTAGGCGACGTGCTAACGTTGATGCTTCGCCCGATTTATCTGACATGGAGGGTCGAGGGAGACAAAGTCCTGATTACGAGAACCGAGGAAAAGATACCCGATCGCAATTTCATATTTCACAACCCGTATTGCAATCTCCCACGTGTTTTATCTTGGGAAGACAATCCGTTCTATAACCGAGGGAAGCATAGCCCATTCGGCGTTGGAGGCGGCGACCCGTTCAGCGAGGACGGAAGTGGTAAGAACCCGTTCTCGCAGTTTGGAGAGGGGTGGCCGAAGGAGTCGTCTGAAGGCGATAATCCGTTCGAGTAATATGCGGTTCCATCTTCTCCGGCAGCCGCCATACGTGCGTGCCTTCGGGGCGAGTGATCATTGATCCTTCCGATCCAAGTCCGTCACTAAAAGCGGGTTCGTTTCGCGGTGCGATGCGATGATTTCTTCGACCGTGCGCGATTCGTCTTTGATCGCGTCGAGTTCCGACTTCGTAATGCCGAACATCTGGATGAATTCGACCCGGCCGTGTGGCGTGTCGATCGGCTGTAGTGCCGGGTCGTTCAGGAATACGAGGCCGACCAGATCCGTGCCGCTATCGAGGCAAAGCGGACCACGGGCATCCATCCAGTGATCGCACTCGAACCAATTGCCCGATTCGAAGACGTAACGAGCGATGTTTTGGATCATGCTGCAGACCCAGATCGGATCTTCGGCCGGCGGCAGTGTGCTTGCGAGCCGAAATGTCAGCTCGAATCCGAACCGGCTGAAATCTCCGCCTGCCGCTTCCTCGTCATAATAGAGCGATGTGAAACCGTACGTGCAGAAATGGAGGTGGTCTCGCCCACCGTCTTTGCACTCGTACGCGCTGATCCCGTCGATTGGATCGGGCCCGCCGAGCATATGTTTGACGACCGTTGCCCAATGCTTCGGCTCCTGGTCACTGTAAACGGGCTTCAGTCGCGAATCGATCGCATCCCACCCTGGCGTTGCGGCGTCCTGCCCGCCGTAAAGCTTTTGGTATTCTTCGAGGTTCATGGGATTATGGTCCATTGCGAGTGGATGATGTTTGCCGTTTTAGCTTTGAAGAATGAAATTATTTAGCCGCCGATTAAGATCGGGGGCTAAAATGAATTTGCATGATTCCCCTATTAAATCGAACGAGAGCGGCGCGTCAAGCATACGTTTTATAAATATTTATCCACTGCCTGCTGACTACTCTTCTTCCCTCACGATCTCCGGTCGTGCCGTTTCGCCTTCCATCTTCTCGGGCAGCCGCCACACGTGCGTACCTTCTTTGTCGGTGAAGTAGATGCGGCTTTTCGAACGTTCGCGGGCGTGGCCGTCGGCCCAGATCGAGTAGAAGTCGGGATGCGCGTTGACGGGGCGGCGGCAGTACGTGTGATTGTAGGGGCTGTTCTTTGTGAGCTGGCGATGCATCGTCCAGGTTTTGCCCTGATCGTCGCTCGTCCACATGGCGACTTCGCCGCCGGGATTGTAAGGTTGCGGGCCGGTCTCGGTCGGACCGATAAGTCGCCATCGGCCGTCAGCTTCAATGTAGAGCGAGCCCGTATCGTAGTTATTGTCCGAGCGGATCGTTCCTTGCTCGTCCCATTCGGTGCCCGTCCAGCGGAAGGTCTTCCAGATCCGCGGATCGTTTGCCGGTCCGGCTTGCCATCCGCCACTGGTGACCGCCAAGATGATCGGCCGACCGTCGGCGTCGTACGTCAGGTCTTTCATGTAGACGTTTCGCTTACGCGATTCGAGTTCTGCAATCCGTGCTGCGCAATCGGGCGATTTAAGTGGGATCTCGAGCGGTCGGCCGTCGATCGTTTTCCACGTTTTGCCGAAGTCGTCCGTCTCCATGTAATAGACGTTCGTCCGCCAGTTCAAGCCGCGGCCTTTGGGGTGATAATTGAAAGCGATACCAAGTCTCGCCGGTTTTGATTTGTCCGTCGGGATGTAAGGTTCTGCGATCGGGTAATGTCCCTGGTGCATTAGCGATAGCAGTTGCGGTTTCGTCCACTGGGCACCGTCCGGGCTGGTTTGGCAGTAGATTGCTCGGCCGCCGATGTATCGCACTTTCGGGAAGATGAAACCTTGACCTTCAATATGGTACGGCTGTGCGTACGAGAAGTTCGTCGTCATGATCCGCTCGAACCGGTCAATGTCGTAAGGCTTCACGCTCTTTAAGATAAACGAAGGGCGTGCCGTGCCATGCGACGTTGAGAAGATAAAGATATAACCGTCGCTGTCGATCGACATGACCGGGTTGTCGTGCGCGTCGTCCGTTCGTTTATCGAGTAGCATCGTCGGTCGAGGTACCGTTTTCGTTTTGTGATCGAAGTACGAAACCATGTGCCATAGCGTTTTTCGCGCCGGATCGGTCCCGCCGTAGCAGAAAAACGTGCGATCGACTTCGGGGCGATAAATGGCAAGCGGACGGTGCTTCGCGCAGTACGTTCCCAGCCCACCGCTATATTTGAAAACGTAAGGCGGTCCTTGTTTCTGGTTGTAGTACCAGATCCCATGATACCCGTCGAGCTTGCGGCACTCGATGGGGATTTCGTCCGCAGCCGTTGTGTCATTCGCAGGTGTGAGTACCACGCTCACCAGTGTGATCGTAAGCAACGCGAGGCAGGGCAGGGCGGTTCGTGGTGTAATCATCGGGCGGGCTCCAAGAATGAATCAGATGAATAATTCTGCGATCTCTTTATCATACCTTGGTAAGGAGTAAAAAACAAATATAGGTCAATCAATGCCGTACTCTTCCCAACGGTCGTCGACCTTGCGGCGGGTGGCGCGGTCGGTTCGAAGTGGTCGGCCGACGCTGTGCGAGTGCTTTGTTGTTGCGTCGATTCCGATGCGCGAGAGGGAATGATCGAAATCCGGCGATGTTGCGTCCATCGATTCGCCTTGCCCGCAAGCTGCTCCGTGCAGATCTTCCGGACCTCGGCTGCGGAGCATGTCGCGGTCGGGGCGAGCGTTTTGCGCGATCGCGCGAACGACGGCGGCCGGGTCGGTTACGTCGACGCGACGATCGACGACGACGATGTAGCGTGCGAGAATCGAGGGCGCCCAACCCCAGAGGGCGTGAATCACGCGAGTCGCTTGTCCCGCGTATTCTTTTTCGATTGAAACGACCAGCCAGTTTCGGCCGTCGCCTTGCGGGCTTAGATCGAGATCGACAAGCTCGGGCACGACCTGCCGCACTTGCTCACGGAAGAGTCGCCACGCTGTTCGGCGGAGTACGATCTCTTCCGATGCTGTATGCGCGGAACCGGCCGCGCGGATCATTGCAGGCAGGATCGCGTCGACACGCTGCGTAACGGCTGATAATTCGACGATCGGCAGGCGACGCGGCCGACCGAGCAGGCCCGTGTAAAGCGGTCGCTGCGAAATCCGCTGCGCGGGGCCGTCCGGTTCGAGGCGACCCTCGAGCACGATTTCCGCGTCGGCCGTAATGTCGAGATCGACGCTTCGCCCGCGGGCGATATCGATCGGTCGACCACGAAGGCGACTGAGCCAATCGAGTAGATCGGCCGAGTGGTCGAGCGGCGCAACCGACAGCGGCAACAGTGCCGGATCACCTCCGACGGTAATCGCCAGAGGCATCGGTTCTCGACGGCGGCGGTACTGGCGGCGAAGTCGATCGGCCGGTTCGTGGGGCGCGAAATCAATCGCTACGTGCGAGCGGTCGATCAGGTAGACGTCCGCACGGTCGAGCCGCCTCTGGTGCGTTTCCGGATCAGCCGTTGCGATCAGCGCGGCGGTTAGCAGGCGAGTCGCCCCGCCGGGATGAATCCTTGGAACGGGCAGTCGTCCCAGGTCGATATCGTCACCCAAGTGAACGACTTGCTGGCAGGGCGGACGCTTGACCTGACGCACGGCCGGACTTTTTCGCGGATTCGCTTCGGTCGATCCGTTCGAGTCGCCGTCGGTCACACGGTCGGCGATCTTCGCGCCTGTCGTTCGAACCGCTCCAACCACGCGTTCGAACCAACCGCCTGCCGGTGCTGCCGATCGCGCGGCCTCGAGCCGTTGAGCCATTTCGTCTTCATCACACCAGCCGCCCGCCAAGGCCGCGCGCACCAGATCATCACTACCATAAAGTCCCATCGCCAGCGGGGTGTCATATTCGTCGGGCGACAGTGCGAGCATTGCCCTGCGATGTTTGGCGGCCAGCCGCCGTGCCAGTTCGATCGCCTCTCCTTCGCAGCTAAGCGAAGCCGCGACCCGCGCGAGCCGACCTTGCCGGTCCAGGATTTCGAGATAGTCGGACAAACATCGCATAAGGCGTTGGGTTCCGTTAATACATGTGACAGATATCTGTCATCGCGGGGTGGGAGAATCGTCGCTGCCCCACGATCTAAAACATTACATGTATTTATATATGGATCGCATGTAGCGCACAAGTCCAGACTTGCCTGTTTTTACGGCTTTCAACGTTGCAAATCGCGCGACTCGATGGTATGATAATGGCAATGTCGAGTCGACTCGGCACCACACCTGGAGGTTGCTTCTTTGTGGTGGAAGAAATCTATCACCTGTTGGCAGCAACATCTTACCCCGCGCATGCTTTAAGAGGCTATCAAAATAAGCATGCCTTCTATTGTTTTTGCATCTTTGTTATTCGTACGGACTATACAGAGGAAAGAGGAACCATGAAACGTATCGTTTTGTCGGCGATTGTTCTGATCGCTATGTTTCTGATGATTTCAGCCGACGCGGCTCGGGCCGACATCTCGCCCGAAGGCGCTGCACAGCTCGAGGCCGATTGGCTCTTCCAGTGCGACAACACTCCGACACTGGCCAAGGCGAAGCAGGAAATCGTTTACGCTCGCGAGATGGCGGCGCGGATCGCGAAGCTCGATGGCGCTCCGAATCTCTCGAATCAATTGGCCAAGCTCGATGCGATCGAGAAGAAGATCGATGCGACGCAAGAAACCGAAGCGTCGGCCCGTGAGCTATATATTGCTATTCGTTATGCCAAGCGAGCGATCGCGTTCGCGAATCCGCTTGTCGATTTCGACCAGGTCGTGCTGATCGACAACCCGTATCCGAAAGGAAAGGCGGGCGACGTGACGGACGAGTGGGGACACGAAGCAAGGCATCGCAACGGCTTCATGGCCGTCGATGGCGGTAAGCTTCTGGTCGTCGGTCTCGATCCGGGCAGCCCGAAGCGAAATCTCTTCGAAGGCGTCGAAGGTAGCTTCTGGCGTCCCGACGTTCATTTCGACGGCAAGAAGGTGCTTGTCAGCTTCCAGCCCGAGGGCGAGAAGTCGTTCCATATTTACGAAGTTGGTGTCGACGGTAAGAATCTGAAGCAACTGACGGTTGGCGATTACGACGACCTCGATCCGGTTTATACTCCCGACGGACATATCACGTTCTGCACGAGCCGATCGCACACGTACGTTCGCTGCATGCCGATGACGCACGCGTTTGCTGTCGCTCGATGCGATGGGGACGGCAAGAATATCTACGTTGTTTCTCGAAACGGCGAACCCGAATATCTGCCCAGCGTTTTGAACGACGGACGAATCATCTACACGCGTTGGGAGTACACGGACAAAGCGTTGTGGCGTGTTCAGAGCCTCTGGACGATGAATCCCGATGGCACGAACGTGCAGATCTTCTGGGGCAATCAGTCGGTTTGGCCCGACGTGCTGACCGAAGCTCGTGCGATTCCCGGCAGCCGCCGTGTCATGTTCACCGGACTCGGACACCATGCGTGGTTCGATGGATGTATCGGAATCATCGATCCGGATCAGGGTCTCGATTATCCGGACGGTCTGACCAAAGTTACGCAAGACCTTGCTTGGCCCGAAGTGGGCAACGGTCCTGGTACGCCCAACGAGAACGATCAATATAATAAGGCTGGAAATTTCGGCGCTTATAAGACGCCTTACCCGCTGAGCGAAGAATACTTCCTCGTTTCTGCCCGTGAAGGTGGTCGGCTTTATAGCGGTTCGCATAATGGTTGGTTCTTCAGTCTCTATCTGATGGATGCCTACGGGAACAAGGAACTGGTCTACAAGGGCGAGCACAACGCCTATCACGCCATGCCGCTCCGTTCGCGCGTCCGTCCGCCGGCCATGCCCGACCGGGTTATGTGGCCCAAGATCGGTAGCGACGAAACCCCGGCACCGGGCGTGCTTTATAGCAATAATGTTTTTGACGGTGCGCCGGAAGTCTTGAAGGAAAAGGGCAAGTACATCCGCGTCGTCCAGATGGATCCGAAGACGTATACGACTTGGCACAAGACGGTACAGCATGACGGTCCGGCCGTTGGCGTTACTCAGGCCGAAGGCGTCAAGCGAGTTCTCGGAACCGCGCCGATCGAAGCCGACGGTAGTGTCTGCTTCAGTCTGCCCTCGGGCGCCGGCGTCTTCTTCCAGATGCTGGACGAAAAGGGACAATGCATTCACGCGATGCGTTCGTTCACGGGCGTCATGCCGGGCGAAACTCGCGGTTGCTTCGGATGTCACGAGTCGAAGCTTTCGACGCGAGGCAATCAGCCGACCATCACGGGCAATATGAGCCTCGCGATGCGAAAAGGTCCCGCTGAACTTACGCCTCCCGCCTGGGGTGCCGACACGAGTGTCAGCTACCTGCGATTCGTGCAACCGGTGCTCGATAAGCACTGCGGTGGTTGCCATCAAGATCCCAATCATAAAGCGTTCGCGAAATTGAACATGACACTTCGCCCGTCGTCGCATCGATGGCGAAGTCAAGTTCACACGCGACCCGGCGATGCCAGTCCGTTTACCGAGCCCTATCTTTCGCTCGTCGGTGGTAATTGTCCTTGGGGGCGACAGCGCGACCGCGACAACCTGGCTGGTATCTTCATCGTTGAAGGTTACGACCAACGGAATCCCGAGAACCTCGCGACGCTGCCGCCCTACTCGGCGTTCTCCCCCACGAGCACGTTGATTCATAACGCGGCTAGCGGCGAACATAACAAGGTTCGCGTGACGGGCGAAGATCTCGAACGACTGATCGCTTGGGTCGACCTGAACGGTCCGTATCTGGGCGCCGAAGAAATCGGCGACATGTGCGATCCGGTTTCGAACACGGTCGCCAACATTCCAGCGATTCGACCGCGCGTTGGCACGGCTCCGGTGATTAATCGATTCAACCTGCGTCAGGATGGCGACACGATGGCGATGTGTGGCGATCTGAAAATCGCTGAAGGCGCACCCGTCCCTCAGGTTATCGTTCCTCTTTCGCCAGAGATCCTCAAGGAGAAAGTCGAACTGAAGATCTTGGACGCCCAGTACGGTGCAGGCGATGCGATGATCGATGTGACTGGAAAGGTGCAGTCGAAAGCCAAGGGAATTCGTTATATAGAGCTTGGACAGCACAACGATCTGTTCGGTGATCCGATCAACGGTACGAAAAAGACGTTGACGATCGTGTACGAAATGGATGGCGTTCAGGGGAAAGTCACCATCCCAGAAAACGAGAATGTCGTTCTTCCACGACCGAAGAAGTAGTACGAGAGTTAACTGCAAGATCACGGCGCCCGGGTTTTCGAACTCGCGGCGCCGTTTTTTATTGCGCGAGTTTCTTTCGAACCGTCAAAATCTTGATAGAATCCCGCTAATCGTCACAACCGGACCGATTTGCACGTTTCTAATTGCAACTGCATATATATAACGTACGATTTTGCATAGAAATGATTAGAGGCCGATTCGGTCGGTAAGTCGGGAATATTATCGAGGTTAGTCGTATGTCATCGCAAGAATCCACCAGTGCTGGTAAGTCACGACATCTTTTGTCGAGTTTTTCACTTTTCGTGATCATCTTTACGGTCGCGGCGCTTCTGTTGGTCGGTCTGCTTTCGCTTGTGTGGCGGATGCAAACGAAGTCGAACCTGGAGATGGTCAAGGTCCGCGAGAGGGCAGCGATTCAGCTGCAGCATGAACTGATTGACAACAGTTTGAACTCGGCGTTTTGCGATCTCTTTTTCTTGGCCGCTCAAAACGAACTTCGTGCCGCCATCGAATTCGACGATCCCGAACATCTTGCCAAGATGGCAACCGAATACCTGAGTCTATCGGGCACGAAAGAAACGTACGACCAGATTCGTTATCTCGACGAGGACGGTCAAGAGATCGTACGCGTTAATTTCAATAAAGGCAAACCGACGCTCGTGTCTGCCGATCAATTACAAAACAAGGGGCGTCGATATTATTTCACCGACGCCTTCAAGCTCGCCGAAGGTGAAGTCTTCGTCTCGCCGCTCGATCTGAATATCGAGCATGGCGAAGTCGAGCTGCCATACAAGCCGATGCTTCGTTTTGCGACACCCATCTGCGATCTTAAAGGAAACAAGCGCGGCGTCGTACTCTTGAATTATCTGGGTGACGTCCTACTCGAACAGATGAAGCAAGCCGAGCGTCTTGTCATGGGACACACCATGCTTCTGAATCGAGACGGGTATTGGCTCTTGAGCCCCGACTCTGAGCAGACATGGGGATTCATGTTCGAGGACGGCAAGGAAATGACGTTCGCACATTCTTATCCTGCCGCCGCAAAAGACGTTTTTGGTCAAGAGGCTGGGCAGATTCGAACCGATGCGGGACTCTTCAGTTTTACGACCGTTTATCCACTGATTGAAGGAGTACGGTCAAGCACGGGCGCGGCGGAAGCATTCCAGTCGAGCGATCAATCGCTTGCTTCGGACGAGTATTTCTGGAAGATCGTTTCCTTCGTGCCGCAGGACGAGCTCGCTGCGTTTTCCGATGAGTTGGCCATAAATCTTACGATTATCGGAAGTGCGATTCTCGTCTTTGTCGGTATCGCGTCCTGGGTGTTTGCATCTGGAATTACGCGACGGCGATCGTTCCAAGCGAAGCTTTATGACTTGGCGCATTTCGATCCGCTAACCGGCCTGCCGAACCGCTCGCTCTTCTTCGATCGCTTAGGACAGAGTCACAAATACGCGAAACGTTATCGACAGTCGTTCGGAATCATGTACGTCGATCTCGATGGATTCAAGCAAGTCAACGACACGCTCGGTCACGACGCGGGTGACGAATTGTTGATCGAAGTGGCACGACGATTGCGCAAGGTCTCTCGCGAGTCCGACACGGTCGCGCGGCTCGGCGGCGACGAGTTCATGCTGATCCTTCCAGAGGTCGACGAACACGAAAACGCGAAGATCGTCGCCACCAAAGTCATTGCCGCAATCAGGCAGCCTTACATGCTCGAGGCCGGTGAAGCACGCATTAGTGCGAGTGTCGGTTTGTCGCTCTATCCGCACGACGGTGAGCAATTGCCCGACCTGATTCACTTGGCCGACCAAGCGATGTACGCGTGCAAGAATTCGGGCAAAGACGCATTCAAGCTCGCGATGGCTGACATGATCGAAACCGTCAGCGCCGTCGCTCCTGCCGTCGAAAACGACCCGCCCGCCGAAACGGCTGAACTTGTCGGCCCGGTTGCGTGATCGATTTCGTTAATTCCTAGTCGGCTAGCCACTTCTTAATTGGGCCAAGGTCCGGCATATCCCGTGTCGGCCAGTTTCATACCGTATAGGTTTGCGAACATGCGGAAGCGTCGGGCGAAGTCGCCCACGAAAAGCAGATTGTGGTGACCGCGAACCATGCATGCGTCCGGTCGGTCGGTGATCTCGACTTCGACGTTCGTCGTACAGCCGCCAGCCGGGGGCATCGGATGCGAGCGGAACGTGCGACCGGCGTAGACGTCCAGCGACGGCGGGTTTCCCTGGTAGTAACGAACGATCGTGACCGGCTGATCGGGCTCGTAGAAGACCTGAATCGCACAACTACCCTCGTTCGTATGTGCGAAACGACGCAGCAGGAACGGCAGCTTCGGGCCGTCCGGTCCCATAACCTTCGGCGGGCAAGTGCAGTGCGAGCCGTAATAATGATTCCGCTCGGTCTCGAACGCAGGGTTGTGCTGGAACCCCGGCCGACCGGTCAGAAGCTGGCCCAGCCGCTGCGTGTACATCGCCCCGAAATCGTTTTCGCACGTCGCCGGAATCAGCATGCCATTGAGCATCGAGAAGCTCATGCAGGGCTTTAGCATTCCGCGGCGGAGGCAATTCATCGTTAGTCCGTCCGCTTCGTTTTCTTCCAGCAGACGCGTAAGTGCGATATGCGCGCGGGACGCGTTTTCAAGCGATTTTCGTGTAATGCCCTGTTGCTCGGTCGCTCCCTCGCTAAACGTCTTGATGACTTCTTCTGCGCGACGGTCGATTTTCACTTCTTCGAAGTATTTCGCGTATGTGTTAAATGGGATGACGCGAACCGTCGTGCCGAAGAATTTCTCGACGCCTTCGCGGACGGCCGGGGCCTCGGTGATGCTCAAGAGTCGGCTCGTCGCCATTCGACTTTTCGCCATGATCATTCGCATGCCCGACTCGATAGCGTCGATATTCTCGAGCGATTGGATCAGGTATACGCCGCCCGTGCGGTACTTGTCGATCGATCCGTGTTTCACGCCCAGCCCGATATAAAAGACGACTGGAATCTTCAGCTCTTTGGCGGCCGCAATAATACGGTCGACCAGATCGAGGCTGCGATTGTAGAACATAACAAGCAAAATGCCATCCGGCTTTTCCTGCTTCATCTGCTCGATAAACGGATCGGCGTCTGCACGTGTTCCAAGTGCTTTGCCGCCCATGTCGATCTGCATGTCCAGATTCGTCGCGATCTTATCGATTTCAACCTGATACTCTTTTTGACGACCTTCAGCGTCGAAATCGTTGCCCGGCCAGCTCCACCAACCATCGGCCGGTTTCGAAAATACAGTCGACGGCGGATAGACGAATGCTCCGAGCACCCGAGGTTTTTTCGAAGTAGCCTGAAGCGCGGCGGTGCCCGACGGATCGGGGGCGACAACGTCCTGGGCCGCTGCCATCGAAGTAAATGCCAACCCACCGGCTGCTATGCTCGACGCTGTGAGAAAGTCGCGACGATCGCAGCCGCAATCGCAACCACATCCATGTTCTTGCTTATTGTTCGATTCATGACGATCTTGGTTATTGCTCATCGCGTCGATCTCCGAGATAGGTTGGGAAGGGAGTGTGATTTGGTAGCCGGTTATCGGTTGTCCGTAGGAGTGCCACGATTATGATACGCGGATGTTTGATGTAAAGAGATTGCTTCGATTCATCACTGACGACCGACTGCTGACTATTATTCTAACGTAACAACATCGCGAAGTACAAACATTGCAGTGTGAAAAAGGTGGTTGCTTGACCGAATTATTCCGGAATCGGCTCACGGACGAGACGGCTGATCTCTTTGAACTTCGGATGGTTCGCCGTGCCACACCACTCGAACAGCGTAGCCTCGGTCGTTGTTAGTACTGCACCGGCGAGCTCCATTCGGCGGATGGCCGTTTCGCGATCGATCGGATATCGCGAATCGACGGCGTCGACGGGCAGGTAAACGTCCCACTGGTCGGCGATCAGGTCGAGCACGGTCTGCAGCACGCAAACGTGCGTCTCGATTCCGCAAACGACGATGCGCGTAATACCCTCATCGCGAAGCTGCTGAAAAAGTCCGCCGCACTCGCCGCAACTGAACGATTTTTTGCTTTCCGTTCGGTTCGAATCCAACATTTCCGCGATTTCGCCGACTGTCGGTCCCAATCCTTGCGGATATTGCTCCGTCGCGATGGTTGTGACCGACAACGTGTTTGCCGCCCGAAGGAGACGTCGACAATTGAACAGCAGGCGAGATCTTTCGGACATAGCTCCGATGAGCTTCTCTTGAACGTCAACAACAAGCAGTGCCGTGTCGTTTGTCGTAAGTCTAGCCGGGCTAATGGGTAAAGATTTGTCAGGTGCGTCCGACATATTTTATCTCGTTGTTGAAATAGGAGGAGTGGGGCTGATGCGCAAGGAGGCTTTCGGCGCCGCTTCTATATCATCACCGATTTCCCTCAGAAAGAAAAGATCTATTTGTAAGCGAATTTCCAGCAGCGAGTAGGATTGTGTACGCATGGCCATTTGTTGCGAGTCCTAAAGAATTTACAGTACTGCGATACAAGGCCGAAATTCGCCTTGATCGGGTCCTTAAATGTCGGTAAACTCCCGCCGCTTCATTCGTTCGGGGTTTGCTTTCTTGTTTTGCGGGAGGGACCTGAACGAGCGAAGAGTTAAAAGGGGCTCCTGTGGGGAATGTGGTCGACCGGTTCTATCAGAACGCGGCTACCTTTCCTCCTTCGATGTTGGTCGTCAACCGTTGTGACGTGAAACCAAGATGATAGGGTATGGGAGCTAGGCAGTTCTTACTTTCATCTTTAGGAGAAGTTGTAATGAAAGATCGCAGTACTATCGTCCTGGTTGCCATCGCGGCCACTGTCGGATTTGTCGGGGGAATGCTCGGTTCACTCGTGATGCCGCAGTCAATGCCCGACGTCGCCACGTTCAAAGAGGTGAAGGCCGACAAGGTCTCCGCGACCGAGTTGGTCGCCGTTTCCGAAGATTCGAAATTAAATTGCTCGCTTTCGGCCGGCAATCTGATTTCGCCCCAAGGAATCATCACCGGTCAAGTCCGCGCCAACGCCGTCTTTACGAAGAGCGTGCTCGCAACGACCAACCCGACCGAAGCGAACATCGCCAATCAACAAATCATGGCCGAGCTTGCGGCCCAGCCCGAGCATGGCGGTATCTTGAACCTTCGCAACCGCGCGGGGCTGTTGCAGCCCTCCGAGGGCGCGGTCGATCAGGGACACCGCGTTTGCATCGAGTTCGAAAAGAAGCGTGGCTTGCCCGCCATGTACATTCATGACATGGGTCGTGGCGCCGAGGGGATTTCGTTCCTCGTGAAGCCACAAACGCAAGTGGCCGCGAATCCCGCCGCACCGACAGGCCCGGCAGCTCCCGCTGCTCCGACTCCGAAGGCTGGATCGACGACGGGCGTAACGAATCCGCCGAACTATCCCGAGCCGCGAACGCCGGTACCTCCGGTTACAGGCCCGGCAAATCCCGGCCCCCCGGCACCGACAACCCCCGGATACGGACCCGTACGATAAAGAGATATCTTTATTCGTCGAATAGATAAACAAAGCAACGAGCCCGCTGATCGTACTGACCCTGATACGATCGGCGGGCTCGTTCTCGTTTCTTGAGTAACTCTGGAGACTTCGTTTAGGTATTGTAGGCAGTGCGATCTGGCGAGTTGGCTATTATTGACCGAGGGGGTGTAGAATCGGCGCCCCATACGCATCAAGTTAAGGCTTACGAATTATGCGATCCGTACGATTTATGAACATTCAACAGAGAAGAAGAGGAACCACGAAAAGCACGAAACAGACGAAAACATCGTACTTCGTTTTCTCTCAGGATTTATTCTTTCGTGTCTTTTCTACTTG
>Ga0180430_10002613_pt1 | contig 16164 bp, 12 predicted proteins | sample SS_ome_9_FD_132999 | JGI IMG/M metagenome (GOLD analysis project Ga0180430, IMG submission 132999) | Hypersaline lake sediment archaeal communities from the Salton Sea, California, USA - SS_1_S_2 metaG | ecosystem: Environmental > Aquatic > Non-marine Saline and Alkaline > Hypersaline >... | reverse complement strand
TACTTGTTATACTTCTACTTCAAGCCTTGTAGGGTCGGTGCAACCGACCATTTATTGTGTCCCCCGTAAAAGGTCGGTTTTACCGACCCTACAAGCGCATCAATTTATAATAAACGATGTGTTTCGTATTTGATTAAAATGCACCAATTTCTTGTCTTAATCCTTTTAATGGGATAGATAAACGTCGTGTTTTTTTGCGCATTGTACTTTTTGTAGTCACAGAACAATGGTTATTTGCACTATAATATAACGCCTCTTTCAATAACGTTTCCTGTTGATTACCAAATTGATAGACAATATCATCATCTATGGCGCAAGTCGGTTTAAAACCATCAAAATAGTCACTGTCACCGACCGCATTTTCTCCAATCATCATGACAGGCACTAAGACTTTTTCACAGAAATTAAAGCTAATCATACCAACAGGTTTGCCATGCGTTGTTTCCCCAATTAAAACAACATCAATAAAAGGTTTTAATGCATTAATGACACTTTCACTGGCAGAAGCGGTTTGTTCACTGGTTAAAATAATGACGCGTGATAAATTTAAGGAATTAGGCAATGCAGAAAAATAAATATTTTCATTCCAATCTTGATGCTTATCATTAAATACCATTTTTTCAAATACTTTACTATTAGTTTGTTTACCTGTGATTAAACTACTCAAATAACTGGCAACATCTAAAATACCACCACCGTTATAACGTAAATCTAAAATTAATTCATTGATGTTTTCTTTTTTAAATAAATTAAAAGTGCGATTTAATTCTTCAAACGAAGTTTCTAAAAAACTGTCAAACACTAAATAACCAATTTTTTTACCTTTTTCTTCAATAATGGAAGTATGCAATACAGTGTACATTTGTACCCAATCTTTTTGTAAATTAGCATCTTGTATCACACCATTTGCTTTTTCCACTTTTAAATGTAATCTAACACCAACTTCATCTTTGCCAAAAATATCCAACCATAATTGCTCATTTTCGATTTGTTGAATGGTTTTATGATTAATTTCTAATACTTTATCGCCACGCACTAAACCTGCACGTGCTGCGGGAGAATCTTGATACACATAAAGTATTTTCATTGCGCCATCTATCGTATAACCTAGCGCGAAGCCAGTTCCTAAATATTTACCTTCTTCAAATAAACTATAAAATTCTGTTTGCGAGGAAATATAACTCCATCTATCGCGTGGATGATACATCAAACTGTCTAATAAATTTTCTGGCGATAAATAAGTACGATGATCCACTTGCGGCATTTTGTCATACCATAAATACACATCCTGCATCGTTTCGTAAACAAACTTATTTTGTCCTAAAATAGAGCAAGGTGTATCTTTAATTTCAATATATTGCGTCGTTTCAGGTGCAAGACGGTGTTGCACATAACGCTCACTCATCGTCATTAAACTGGTTATCGCTTCATTTTCTTGTGCTTTAGTAAACGTCGTCATTTCTATTTTTGGTACAGAAACATGGAAATAATTGACATAAATATAACCATTAATATCTTTCCAAACTTTAACAAATAATTCAGGATTATTCATGTTTCCCCAATCCATATCTTCAGGATTCACATAAAAATAACCCCATATCACTTCATCACCACGTGGTGTTATTTTTCGTCCACCTTCATGCCATTGCGTTCTAACATTAATCTGATCCCATGCTTTACCCTCTGTGGTTTTAATGATTGCTGTAAAATTGACATCATCGTCTATATCAACAGTAATACCTGTATTTTTAGCAAATGAAGAAACAGTCAAAACCGAAAATAGTATTAATAAATAATATTTAATTTGCTGCATATTTTATTATTCCTTAAAAATAAAATGAATCCAATTTTCAAATAGCGTATTTATTTATAAGAGTATTTGAAATACTATACTATATAATTTATCTGTGATAGTTTTTTTGTTGGAATTATTATTAATTACAATAGGTTATACTTAAATCCCAAAAAAAATGATAATTTATTACCTTGATTTACATATAAATTAACTCTATTTTAAGGTCTAACTCATTGTTCACTTTCAAGAGCATAAATTAATGAAGAGAAATATAGGTCGTATTGACAAAATATTGAGAATTACATTAGGTTTAATTATTTTAGGTGGTAGCCTTGCTTTTTATTTTCTTTATCAAAATCAACCAGTTTGGCATGAATGGCAAATGTGGTCTGTTGTTGGCACAGTGATAGGCACAATTTTTGTTGGCAGTGGTTTAGTGAGTTATTGTCCTGTTTATGCATCATTTAATATTTCAAGTATGGATAATGACTTAAACAATAGTTAGTTTAAGGCTAGAAGCATCATTTAAATGTTACCTTTATTAGAAGCGTAACTGGAGATTGCTATGGCGTATATTTCACGTCATTTTATTGAAAAATTAGTGGCACAAGTTGATATTGTTGACATCATTGATAAAGCTGTTCCCTTGAAAAAAAAAGGGCATCATTATGTAGCCTGTTGTCCTTTCCACAATGAAAAAACCCCTTCTTTTACCGTTTTCCAAAATACCCAAACTTATCACTGTTTTGGTTGTGGCGCGTCAGGTAATGTCATTAGTTTTTTAACCACACATCGTCATTTAGACTTTGTTGAAGCCGTTGAAGAATTAGCTGCTTATGCAAGTTTGGAAATTGAATATGATAACAATGTACAAGCGAATTCTGCACCCAAAGAAGATTTTTCACCACTTTATGCGTTAATGACACAAATTGCCACTTATTTTCAAACGCAATTGTATGAACCTCATGCTGAAATGGCGCGTGATTATTTAAATAAACGAGGATTAACACGTAAAATTGGCAATAAATTACAATTAGGTTATGCGCCTATGGGTTGGGATAATTTATTAAATGCTTTTGGTGACTCCAAAGAAAATAAAGCATTATTAATTAAATTAGGTATGTTGTCAGAAAAAGAAGCAGGTAAAGTTTATGATCGTTTTCGTCATCGCATTATGTTTCCTATTCATGATTTACGTGGTCGTGTGATTGCTTTTGGCGGGAGAACATTAAATGAGAATAAAAAGGAAGCGAAATATTTAAATTCTCCAGAAACGGTATTATTCAAAAAAAGTCAAACACTTTATAATGGTCATTATGTCCGTACTTTACGTGATGCAAAAAATGTCATTATTGTCGAAGGTTATATGGATGTCGCGGCGTTGATGCAATTTGGTATTGAAAATGTCGTGGCAACTTTGGGTACATCAACCACAACGGAACATTTGAAAAAATTATTTCGCAGTTATGCAGAATTGGTCTTTTGTTTTGATGGTGATGACGCAGGACGTAAAGCTGCATGGAAAGCATTAGAAAATAGTTTATCTGTTTTAGAATCAGGTCGTCATGTCAAATTCATGTTTTTACCACAAAATGAAGACCCTGATAGTTTTATTCGTCAATATGGACGAGCTACTTTTTTAGAACAAGTCAAGCATGCTATGCCATTATCACAATTTTTATTTGAGCAAAAAACGCAATCACTCAATTTAAATACGCCCGAGGGACAAGCCAGTTTAGTCAAAGCAGTAAAACCACTTTTGGAAAAATTACCAGCAGGTACATACGCAGATTTGATGTGGCATAAATTAAATGAATTAACACCCCATGCAAATTTAAAAAAATCGACTACACTTAGTAATAACATTCAACGTAATAAGTCTCATACGACTTTTACAAAACCAAAAGATAAATTATCGCTAGCAGAAAAAGCAATACGTTTATTGTTGTTAAATCCGCAACTGGCAAAAACAGTAAGAAAAGTTGAAAAACTACATATTTTACAAATAGAAAACATCATTCTTTTAGAAGAAATACTTGAATTTATAGGGTTAAATCCACATGTAAACACGGGAATGATTTTGGCACATTATCAAGGTACACCTTCTGAAAACTTGATTCGCTATTTTATGAACCAAAATTATTTATTATCCTCAGAGGAAATGCAACGCGAGTTTAACAGTATGATGGAAAAATTATATCAACACTATGATGAGCAACGTTATCAAATGTTATTACAAAATTTTTCTGCATTAACTGAAGTTGAAAAACAAGAGCTGCAATCACTTTATCAACGTGTGCGATCAAAACAACCATAAATTTGCTATAATTACAACAGTTGTTGTTTTTTTATATAAAATTAAAAAATTATTATTTACAGTCTACTAAGGACAGGGGCTTCAGATTGATGAATCAAGAGCAACAGAAATCACAAATTAAACTACTCATTGCTAAAGGTAAAGAGCAAGGTTTTCTTACCTACCACGAAGTCAATGACCATTTACCAGATGATATTGTCGATCCAGAACAAATCGATAATATTATTAATATGATTAATGATATGGGTATTACCGTTCATGAATTTGCGCCAGATGCTGATTCTTTATTAATTTCTGATGCGGCAGCGGCTGATGATGATGCTGCTGAGGAAGCGGCGGCGGCATTAGCCAATGTAGATAGTGAATTTGGTCGAACGACTGATCCTGTTCGTATGTATATGCGTGAAATGGGAACAGTTGATTTATTAACGCGTGAAGGTGAAATTAAAATTGCCAAACGTATTGAAGAAGGATTAAGTCAGGCGTTATCTGCTTTAGCGACACATCCTAATGTTGTGGGTGATTTCTTAAAGCTGTATGCTGCTGTTGAAAGAGAAGAATTAAAATTAACAGATATTATTAGTGGTTTTCATGATCACAATGGTAGTGATTTAGGTGAGTTTGAAGAATTTAATAGTACAACTAGCGTAACAAATAGCAATGATTATGAAACAGTTACGTTGTCTGATGATAGTGATGACGATGATGAAAATAATGCACTGATGGAAGATATGCCACTTGATCCAGAAGAAGCACAAGTGCGTTTTGGTCAATTACAACAATTATATGAAAAATTATCATTAACAAAAGATGAAAGAGGCATTGCTTGTCCTGAATTTGCGCAATTACGTCGTGAAGTAGGCGATTGTTTTTTACAATTTAAATTATTGCCTAGAGTTGTTGAAGAATTAGCTTATAGATTACGTCGTCATGTTGAAGGTATTCGTGAGCAAGAAAGCAAAATACGTAATTTGTGTGTCCGTCGAGTGGGAATGCCAAAAAATGAATTTTTAAGTTCATTCAAAGCTAATATTACTAATCCTGCTTGGTTAGATACTTTATTGGCAACGAATAAAAGTTATGTTGACAATCTGAAAGTGCATGAAGCAGAAATCAGACGTTTACAACAACATTTGATTGAGATTGAAAAAAATAGCTCATTATATCTACTTGAAATTAAAGATATTAACAAGCGTATGTCAATTGGTGAAGCAAAAGCGCGTCGTGCTAAAAAAGAAATGATTGAAGCGAATTTACGTTTAGTTATTTCAATTGCGAAAAAATATACCAATCGTGGTTTACAATTCTTAGATTTGATTCAAGAAGGCAATATTGGCTTGATGAAGGCGGTGGATAAATTTGAATATCGTCGTGGTTACAAATTCTCGACTTATGCAACATGGTGGATTCGTCAAGCGATTACGCGTTCTATTGCCGATCAAGCACGTACCATTCGTATTCCTGTTCACATGATTGAAACGATTAATAAATTGAATCGTGTGTCACGCCAAATTTTGCAAGAAAAAGGACGTGAAGCGACACCTGAAGAATTAGCTGAACGTATGGAAATGCCTGAGGATAAAGTACGTAAAGTGTTGAAAATTGCTAAAGAACCCATTTCTATGGAAACGCCAATTGGTGATGATGAAGATTCACATTTAGGTGATTTTATTGAAGATACCAGCATTCAAGCACCGTTAGAATCTGCCACTTTTGAAGGATTACGCCGTGCCACGCAAGATATGTTGCATAGCTTAACACCGCGTGAAGCAAAAGTATTACGGATGCGTTTTGGTATTGATATGAATACTGATCATACATTAGAAGAAGTGGGTAAACAGTTTGATGTGACGCGTGAACGTATTCGCCAAATAGAAGCGAAAGCATTACGTAAATTACGTCATCCTAGTCGTTCTGAGCAGTTGCGTAGTTTCTTGGATTAATAATCATCAGGAGTGTAAGATTTATCTTGCTAATAGCGAACTAAAGTTTGCACTCCTGAGCTAAATAGACCTAAAAAGCCTATGACACAACAACTTCCTTTAGACATTACTGTACGTGAATCTGCTTCTTTTGCAAATTACATCTTTGGTAAAAATGATGCAATTTATGAAATACTGCAACAACTTATCTCAGGAAAAGGTGAAAATAGCATTTACTTATGGGGAACATCTGGTACAGGCAAAACCCATTTATTACAAGCGATTTGCCAACAAGTTGCCCAATATAACAACACGCCAGCCTATATTTCTCTCAATCAATTAGAGATGTTGACACCTGATATTTTAGAAGGCTTGGAAACATTAGATTTAGTTTGTATTGATGATATTCATTGCATTGCAGGTCAAACAGAATGGGAACAGGCTTTATTTCATCTTTTCAATCGTTTACAAGATAATCATGTACCATTAATCATGACTGCCCATGTTTCACCCAAAAAATTAAATCTACACCTACCTGATTTAACGTCACGTTTAACTTGGGGCGGTGTCTTTCAACTCCAACCTTTAACGGATGAAGAAAAAGTCGATGCTTTACAAAAACATGCATCAGTTTTGGGTTTAACATTATCTGCTAAAGTGGCACGTTACTTATTACAACATTGTTCGCGTGACATGCCAACTTTAATGGAATGGCTACAACGTTTGGATTATGCCTCATTGTCGCATAGCCGTAAATTGACTTTGCCTTTTGTACGTCAATTACTTGCGCAAAATGATACATTATAATTTATCTTTTTAGTTTAACGTGATTGTTCTATTGCAAGCCTTGTTGGGTTTTGCGCTTCCCATTCACTTTTTCCCATTCTAAAATATTCGTAAATAGATAAAAAGGCAGGAATAGCTAACAAGACTAAAATGGTGGAAAACATTAAACCAAAAGAAATTGACGTTGCCATTGGAATTAAAAATTGTGCTTGTAATGAGGTTTCAAATAACAATGGTGTTAATCCAAAAATGGTAGTTAATGAGGTTAATAAAACAGCCCGTAAACGTTGACAAGCCGCTTCAACCAATGCTTCTTTGATTTTCATACCTGCTTCACGTAATTGACGATAAAAAGTGACTAACACGATGGAATCATTAACTACAATCCCAGATAATCCAAAAAAGCCGAATAAAGATAAAATTGTTAAGTCAATGCCCATAAACCAATGTCCCATAATTGCACCGACTAAACCAAAAGGAATCGCACTCATCACCACAAGTGGCCAACCGTAAGAGGCAAATTGCCATGCTAAAATTAAATACATAAAAGCAATCGCAAATATCATCCCATATAACATATCTTGCATTGTGTCTTTTTGATCAGCGGCACGTCCTTCAAAAGAATAATTTAATCCATATTGACGTTCTAATTGTGGCAAAAAGGTTTTATTTAAGTCAGCTAAAATATCATTACTATTATTTAATGCTTTATCCACATCAGCATAAACTGTCACTGCCAAACGTCCACGTGTATGACGTAATGCTTGGAAACCACGTTGCGTGGTCACAGAAACAGCACTGGAAAAAGGAATACGTTCACCATTCGGTAATTGTAAATAAAAGTTTTCTAAACTGGCTAAATTAAAACGTTCTGCATCAGGTAATAATACACGCACTTCCACTTCATCAGCATCATCTTGGAAAATCTGCGCTAAATGACCATCAAAAGCAGCACGCAATTGTTGACTGACTGATTCTGTGGTTAAGCCTAATGCTGTTCCTAATGGCGTTAAACGATATATCCATTCTTCTTGTCCAAAAGGCATATCATCTTCAATACCCGTGACACCAGGATAAGTTTTTAATTTTTCGGCTAATTCTAAAGCTGCTTTTTTAACGGTTTGTAAATTTTCAGCACTCAATCGAATTTCAACATCTCTGCCTGGTGGACCACCACGACGTTCAACAATAGAAAACGTTTCCAATCCTGGTGGACGTTGAACTCTTTCTTCCCAAGCTTGAATAAATGTGCCATTTCGTATATCACGACTATCTGGTGAAGTTAATTCTAAGACCATAGAACCAAAATGATCGCCTTGTTGTCCACCTGCGCCTTCCATACTGGCACTGCTGCTTTTACCGTGATAAGTCACTGCTAATTTAACAATATCAGCATTAAAAGATTTTTCAGTTTCCTCTAATGTTTCTTCTAAATGCGTTAAAAATGTATCAATTTTCTCTTGCGAAGTCCCTGCAACAAATGCTGCATTGGCGTTAATCACACTGGCTTCTGGCGTTGGGAAAAAGACAAAGCTAATCCGCCCACCTGCTAATAAGCCAATAGCAAAGATAAGCGATGCCAACATAAATGCAACCGTACTCCAACGATATTCAATAAAAGCAGTGACAACAGGACGGAAATAATTATCACGGAAACGATTAAAACCATTTTCTAATTTATCACGAAATGGGCTATTTTTTTCTCGATGTAATTTAAGGAAACTATGACGTAAATGTCCAGGTAATACAAAGAAACATTCGACTAAAGATGCAATTAAAACGCATATCATCACTAATGGAATATCAAATAAAATATTGCCAATAGGACCACTGATTAACATTAACGGTAAAAATGCACTGACAGTTGTTAATGAGGCTGCCGTTACAGGTGCAAGCATACGTTGTGCGCCACCTTCTGCGGATAATAACGATTTTTCACCTTGTTGGAAATGGGCAAAAGCATCTTCGCCCACGACAATAGCATCATCTACAATCACTCCTAACGCCATGATCATACCAAATAAACTAATCATGTTAATGCTACCGCCCACTGCCAGTAAAACGGCTAACATACCTAAAATGGAAATAGGAATCCCCATAGCAACCCAAAAAGCAACACGTCCATTTAAGAAAATAAATAAAACAGCAACAACTAAAATCAATCCTTGTAATCCATTAGTTACTAAAAGATTAATCCGTTGATCAATATATTCCCACGCTTGGTCATAAACATGAATTTTGATATTAGGCGGTAATTTTTGTTGCGTTTCTTCTAACCATGTTTGAACAATTCTCGCAGCTTCTAATGAATCATTACTTTCTGCACGCTGTAATAATAATTCTACTGCGGGTTTGCCTTGATAAGATACTGTAATTTCACCCTCACGCGGACGACGTTCAATCTCAGCAATATCTTTTAATTGAATCAACTGCCCATCTGAATTAGCAACAATCGGTAAATCAGCAAAATCTAATTCATTATATTTTTGTTCTAAACTGCGTAATTGACGCGCCACATCCTCTTTACCCACTGAACCTGCAGGAATATCTTGACTAAATTGACTAACTTTTTGTGCCACTTGTGGTAGGGTTAAATTTAATTCTTCTAGTTTTAAGGTAGGAACTTGAATGGCAATTTCTTCATCAGGTAAACCCGTAATTGCAATTTTACTAATCCCTTTTTCCAGCAATTCATATTCTAAACGTTTGACTAAATGGCGTAATTCATTAGGATTATCAGGCCCTGTAATTAATAAACGGGCAATAGGATCGTAACGAATAATACGGCTAACTTCAGCTTTTTCAGATTCTTTAGGTAAATTTCGCAGCAACGCAACTTGTTCTTTAACCTGATCTAATGCCGTTCCCATTTCTGTTCCTTCTTCATATTCCAATAAAATGCTGGACACACCTCTGGCGGAGGTTGAAGTCATTTTACGAATACCATCAAGGGAATATAAGGCTTGTTCAATGGGTTTGGTCACAGAGCGTTCGACATCTTCTGCACTTGCGCCTCGCCACACAACACGCACGCTAACAATGTCTAACGCAAAATTTGGAAAAAATTGGGTATTTAAATTTAATAAGGCAAATACGCCTGCTAATATCATCATTAACATGAGTAAGTTAGCGGCGACACGATGTTGCGCAAAAATACCGATTAAATTATTTTGATGTTTAAAATCTTGCATAGTGTTAACGCGTTTGTTGTGAGAAGAATCAATATTAGGCGTACAAGATTTATTTTACTGAGCAAGCTATATTGCACGCCAAACAAGTTACTTTGCCAAAGAAAGTAAAACGTCTACCATATTACTTGTTGTTCCCAAATGGGGTGATACTTTAATATTAATATCAGGATATAAATTTTGTGCGGCAGTAACTTCTTCTGGAATATCTTTAACAACATGTCGACCTGCTGAAAGAAAATAAGGAATAATCATAATCTCTTTCACACCTTGTTGCACACAATGTTGAATCCCCTCAGAAATGCTAGGTTCGGCCAGTTCTAAAAACGCACAAGATACTGAAGCATACTGTTTACCTGCTTTTTCAGCAACTTGTTGGGTTAACTGTCTGACTTCTTCATTAGAGGCATCACGGCGACTACCATGTGCAATAATTAACAAACTTTGCATGATTATTTTGTTCCTGTTGCAGCAATAATTTTATTTTCCAAACGCTCAATCGCTTTCTTCTCACGTTCTAAGGCACTTTCTGCTTTAATCACGCGCGTTCTTAACGTTGTGGTTTCCTCTTTGGCAATCTCTAAATCTTTTTCTAATTTAGTCACCATTTCTTTATACGACCATTCTTGTGATTCTAAACGTGCATTCAAAGCAGATACTTGTTTTTCCAAATCAATTTTAGATTTGATTTCCGTTTCCATATCTTCTCTTAATTCATGTTTTTCTTCTTTCAAGAACTTAACATCATTTTCCAATTTACGCACAGTTTCACGTAATTCTTGGGCTAACCCTTCTGACACATTAGCACGCGTTTGTTCTTGAGTGACTTGTTTACGCAATTGCTCCATTTCTAATAAACTAGCTTGTAGATTTTTTTCTACACGTTCTTTAACACGTCTAGTTGCAACAGTTTCTTCATTGACTTCTTTTAACGTTTTGCGATCTTGTTCCATTTGGTAATCAAGTTCGTGTACACGTTTTGTTAGCATATCACCCTGTTCTTTTGCTCTACCTAAATCTTCTGTCAAACGCTTAATTTCATGTTCTTGGGCAACAGATTGATCTTGTAAATGCGTAATACGATCACTGGCACTTTTTAATTCACCTTTTTGTTGATTAATGTCAACTTCTAAAGATTGATTACCTTTGGTTAAATTTTCAATTTTGGTTTGCGCATGTTGAAATTGCTCATGACTTTGTTCTGCTTTTTCCAATGCTTCTTGACGTTGTGCTAAAACTTCTACCTCAAATTCTTTATAACGATGCTCAATTTTTTTAAGTTCTTCTCGTGCAATATCTTGTGATGTTTTCCAAATAGCTTGTACTGCTTCATATTGAAGACGTTGTAAATCTTCAGGGACTTTTTCAGGGTCTTGTTCAATAAGAGAAAGTTGAATTGCCTTACGTGTCATTGTATTACCATTTATTTTAGTCAAGTTAAAACTGGCTCAATAATACTACATTATTGACCTAAACGACAATGAGAAAATTGTGTTGATAATAGTAAAAAATAAGTACAAGTCAAACTGAGTAATAAAGTAAATCAATTCATTATTATCAAAAATCCATGATTTAAGATTTTGTTTAACACAATGACATGACTTTATATCATTTTACTTTAGCAACATACATTTAAAATTTGTTAAAAAATGGCTATAATGCTATAAATTAACTACAAAATAATATTCACTATTTAATTTAAGAGCCTTCTGTGTTTGAAAGACCTCAAAGCGGCGAACGCGCTATTATTGTTCACATCACGATTCATCACTTCAAAGAACAAGCAACCTTAGAAGAATTTATTGAACTTGTTGCCTCAGCAGGTGCAGACACCTTAGCAACAATCACAGGTATAAAAAGTATGCCTGAACCTAGTACCTTTGTTGGGGAAGGTAAATTAGCTGAAATTGCGGATTTAGTGGTTGCTAAAGATGCAGATATTGTTTTATTTAATCATACTTTAACGCCTGCGCAAGAAAGAAATATCGAACGTGCATTAGAATGTCGGGTATTAGATCGTACAGGTGTCATTTTAGATATTTTTGCTCAACGCGCACGTTCTTTTGAAGGTAAATTACAAGTTGAATTAGCGCAATTAAAGCATTTATCAACACGTTTAGTACGTGGTTGGACACATTTGGAAAGACAAAAAGGGGGGATTGGGTTACGTGGTCCTGGGGAAACACAATTAGAAACGGATAAACGTTTATTAAGTGAACGCATTAAACATATTAATCGCCGTTTAGAAAAAGTCACCCATCAACGTGAATTAAGTCGTAAAGCACGGCAACGCGCAGAATTACCAGTTGTGTCTTTAGTGGGTTATACCAATGCGGGAAAATCAACTTTATTTAATCATTTAACTAATGCTGAGATTTACGCAGCCGATCAACTTTTTGCAACTTTAGATACTACTGTGCGTCGTATTAGTTTGCCAAATAAAATTCCCCTCGTTTTAGCTGATACAGTAGGTTTTATTCAACAATTACCCCATGATTTAGTGGCAGCCTTTCGTGCAACTTTAGAAGAAACACGAAATGCCAGTTTACTATTGCATATTGTTGATGTGACTGATGAAGAAAGACAATTGCGTATTGAGCAGGTTAATCAGGTATTGACAGAAATTGGCGCACAATCCATTCCTCAAATTGTCGTTTACAATAAACTTGATCAATTAAGCCATCATAAAGCCAAACTTGAAAAAAGTGAAGACGGCAATATAAAAAGGATTTGGTTATCTGCTAAAACAGGTGAGGGTGTTGATTTATTATTAGAAGCATTGCAACACTTTTTTAGCACAGCGATGACGCATTGTGTACTGCGTATTCCTGTACAAGCAGGACATATTCGATCACGTTTATTTGAAGAAACGCTTGTTTTAGATGAACAATTTGCAGAAAATGGCGATAGTTTATTGGAAATGCAGTTACAAACAAAACATTTTGAGCAATTATTGAAAAATGAGCCTCAAATAGAGCTAGTTTTGTTAAAATAGGTAATTTTTATATATTTACACAGAACGTGTGAAATTAAATAGTTTTTCTTTTCCTCGTGACAACGCACCTGCGTTATCACGCAAGAAAGATGCACCAGCGTCTTAACTAACAAAGTCAAAACAACAAAGGTAATATTTACATGGCTTGGAATGAACCAGGTGGCAATGGGAATGATAAAGACCCATGGGGTCACCGTAAAAATGAAGAAGGTCCACCCGATTTAGATGAAGTAATAAAAAAGATTAATGATAAAATTAATGGTCTATTTGGTGGCAAAGGCAGTAATGGCTCAGGCTCACAAAATAATGGTGATGGTGGATTGAGTTGGGGAGTGATGGGTGTTCTCTCAGTAATTGCATTAGTCATCTGGGGATTATTTGGTTTTTATACTGTACAACCTGCGGAACAAGGTGTTGTCACGCGATTTGGTGCATTTAAAGATATTACGCATCAAGGTTTAAATTGGCATATTCCTTATCCGATTGAACAAGTAACTAAAATCAATGTAGGAAAAGTTAAGGAAAAACGTCATCAAGCCTTAATGTTAACTCAAGATGAAAATATTGTTGAAATTGGGTTAGTGGCACAATACCAAGTTGATAATGCTGAACATTATTTATTTAATGTCCGCGATCCTGATAGTACTTTATCACAGGCATTAGAAAGTGCTTTGCGTGAAGTAGTTGGTAAAAGCAAAATGGATGATGTGTTAACGACAGAACGGGCTAGAGTAGGTTCAGAAACTAAGAAATTGACCCAAGAAATTTTAGACCGTTATGAAACAGGTTTGATGGTGGTTAGTATCAATATGCAAAATGCCCAACCACCTGAACAAGTGCAAAAAGCGTTTGCAGACGTGATTAAAGCACGAGAAGATGAAGAACGTTATAAAAATAAAGCAGAAGCTTATGCCAATGAAGTGTTGCAAAGAGCAGATGGTCAAGCTGAAAAATTACGTCAAGAGGCACAAGGTTATAAAGCCCAAGTTATTGCACATGCAGAAGGGGAAACAGAACGTTTCTTGAGTATTTTGACAGAATATGCTAAAGCACCTAACATTACTCGCCAACGTTTATATTTAGAAACGATGGAGTCTGTTTTATCTAAAAGTAGTAAAGTCATGGTTGACACTAACAGTAGCAATAATTTAATGGTATTACCATTGGATCGCTTATTGGGTAGATCGGCTATGTCACCTATTCCTATGACAAGTAGCCCTGTCACATCTAATGTTGCGCGACCTACCGCTACAGAGACAAAAGGAAACGAAACTTATGATCCACGCAGTCGAGGAAGTCGTTAATGAATAAAATAGCTTTTTTGATTTTTATTATTCTCGCTTTAATGGTGGGATCGCAATCTGTATTCACTGTGAAACAAACAGAATTAGCTTTATTGTTACAACTTGGTAAAGTCAAAGGCTCAGAATTTGAACCTGGATTACATTTTAAAATTCCCTTTATTCAAAGAGTCCGTAAATTTGATAAACGTATTCAAACGCTTGATAGTAAACCACAATCTTTTTTAACCGCAGAAAAGAAAAATTTGATGGTAGATTCATTTGTCAAATGGCGTATTACGGATGCTGAAAAATATTTTATTACAACCAGTGGTAATGAACAAAGTGCCAGACAACGGATTGATGAAATTGTTGCTGATGGTTTGCGTAATGAATTTGGTAAACGTTCTGTACAAGAAGCAGTATCAGGTGATCGCGCAGAAATTATGGATTTAATTACGCTTCAAGCTAATGATCCTACTATTTTGAAATTGGAAGATTCAGAAGAAGTCGCGTTAAAAACATTACCAGAAACGGCAACTGCATCAACAACAACAGAATCAGAAGCACTAACAATTGCTGAAAAAGCAGAAAATGGTAAACGTAAAACAGGTGCAAAGAAATTTGGTATTGAAGTCGTTGATGTGCGAATTAAACGGATTGAATTACCACCAGAAGTGAGTAGCTCTGTTTACAGTCGTATGGAAGCAGAACGGGAAAGAGTAGCGAAAGAATTACGTTCTCGTGGGGAAGCGTCTGCAGTGCGTATTCGTGCAAAAGCAGATCGTCAAAGTGTTGAAGTCATTGCTGAAGCGGAACGTGATGCTGAAAAAATTCGCGGGGAAGGAGATGCGAAAGCGGCTGAAGTTTATGCCAATGCTTATACCCAAAATACAGAATTTTATGGCTTATATCGTAGTTTAAGTGCATATCGTAAATCTTTTGCTAATAAAGATGATGTATTGTTGCTAGAACCTAATTCTGATTTCTTTAATTATTTCAAAGGTGCAAATAATGTCCCAAATACGGTCTCAAAATCCATACCTATGAGTGAGCCGTTAGGTTTTGCACCCAATGCGTTGAGAATCCCACCCATTATTAATAATCAGGGACAATAATAACTAATGGATTGGGGAGATTTTGGGGCAGCGATTGCACTCGTACTTGTTATTGAAGGCATCATGCCCTTTTTAAGTCCTAAAACATGGAAAGAAACCTTGCGTACCGTCAGTGAAATGGATGAAGCAACACTGCGGTCAATTGGTTTTACCAGTATGATGTTAGGTGTGATATTACTTTATTTGGTGCGCGGATGAATTATCAAGATCGTTGGTTACTCCCTGCGGGGATTGTAGAAATTTTGCCGGAAGAAGCGGCACATTTGGAAGCATTGCGTCGTCAGTTAATAAACTTATATACATCATGGGGTTATGAGCTTGTCATTCCGCCTATGATTGAATATTTGGAGTCATTATTAATTGGTGGTGGAAAAACGTTAGATTTACAAACCTTTAAATTGATGGATCAATTAACAGGTCGCATGATGGGATTTCGTGCTGATATGACACCGCAAGTTGCACGCATTGATGCCCATCATTTAAAACGTCAAGTGCCAACACGCTTATGTTATTTAGGCACAGTTTTACATACGCGACCAAATAGTTTTGCAGGGTCACGCTCACCTTACCAAGTTGGTGCAGAGCTTTATGGACATAAAGGTATTGATAGTGATAGAGAAGTCTTAGCCTTAATGTTAGCGACATTGCGTACATTGGGTATTACTGATTATCACGTTGATGTTGGACATTTGGGTGTTTATCAAGGTTTGGTCGCACAAGCTGATTTAACACCAGAACAAGATATTCAACTTTCTGCTGCGGT
>Ga0180430_10002611_pt1 | contig 16167 bp, 14 predicted proteins | sample SS_ome_9_FD_132999 | JGI IMG/M metagenome (GOLD analysis project Ga0180430, IMG submission 132999) | Hypersaline lake sediment archaeal communities from the Salton Sea, California, USA - SS_1_S_2 metaG | ecosystem: Environmental > Aquatic > Non-marine Saline and Alkaline > Hypersaline >... | reverse complement strand
TCATGGGCTCTCCGTTGCACACGCCTTTGGCCTGTGCAACGGCAAAGGAGCCATTCATCCCCGCACTGCGCGGCTTCCGCAAGCGGACGCGCCGCTTGTACGGGGTTTCCTGGCCAAGAAAAACGCCCCGGGGTCTCCGGGGCGCACTCTCACTAAGATCGGTTGCGATCTACAGGCCCTTGCGCTTGGCCTTGGCTGCGTCCTTCTGCCTGGCAAGCTGGGCCAGCGCCGCGTCGGAGCGGCCGAGCTTCCGCTGGGCGATCTTCGCGCGGTCGAAGCGCTTGGCCTTCTGAAGCTCCTTTACCTTAGCGTCGCGCTCGTCTCGAAGGGCCTTGGCCTTGGCGGTCTGCCTGTCGCAGCGCTTCTGGAACTCGTCGAGATACTCCTTGGCCTTTGCCTTGAAGGCAGACTCGAAGGCCTTCTTGCCCTCGGAGCTCGTGCGCTTGGTGCCCTTCTCCTTGTGCTCCGGGTTGTCGCGCAGGAAGTCCTGCCACGTGTACTTCTGATTCAGAGACATAATCTCCCAGCCTTTCTTTGGACGTGACGACGAGGGAGAGCTGATAGTCAAATTTCCTTTACGAGTCAAGGGGTTATTGTCAACACGCCTTTCGCCCGCTTCATTTATGCAAGACCGCCGGATAACGTTGTAAGTCTATGATATTAGTCACCAAATATATTAGCCCTTTTCCGCAACTTCGCCCCCCTCCACAGCCGATAACATATTTGAACGGGCGGGGCACCGGGGGATTCATATGGGAAAGACCAAGATACCGATCGATGACAGGCAGATGGCGATACAGCAATGCACGCCAGAAAGGCAGAGGCTCGTGGACGAGGTCCAGAGGGCGTTGGGTGATGGCGTCCAAGTGCCGAGGTGCGCCGACTTGCAGATGGGAGAGGACGGCAGCATCAGGGCGACAAGCATCACGGAAAACGGAACCGTGCACGCCGTGGACATCTACGCCGACGGCGAGGTGACGAGGCTCATCATCTGCAACCCGGAGGACTCCTTCGTGGAGACCGAGGAGGGGACGACTCAGGTCTGTGAAAATTTTTACAGCTCCGAACTCCACGCCGTGAGCGATTCAAAGCTCAGGAAGGCCCAAGCCGTCCTGCTCAAAGCGGCGAAGCCAGTTGAGGAGGAGGCCGAGGCCCCGAAAGTCGAGGTCACGCTCGCGGAGGAGGTCCAGGCCATACTCGATGACAGGATAGCGCTCCATTCAACCTCCGAGGTCACGGCCACGCCGGACGGCGGCATCCACGCGGCGTTCGCCCACCCGACCGGATCAGTGGAACATATTCAGATCTCCAGAAACGGCACGGCGCGAAGGACTGTTGTGAAAGCCGATGGCACAGTCGCCGAAGACAGGACGCTCGTGATAACTGATGCCGTGGAGCCCAAGAAAGTCCTGGTAGCCCGCACGCTGATAATGAGCAAGGGCGTCGTGGAATAGGCGGGTGATGATAGTGTGTTCTGACGGCCCTCGGCGATATCGGGGGCCGTTTTCATTTGTCACTTCGATCAACGAGCTTGAGCCCCTCGCTCATAGCCTCGGCGTGGACCTCCCAGAGGCTGCGGCGCTGCTTCTTTGCCAGTTTTCGCACGTCCTCGTACTCGGGGACGGCCTTCACCACCCTCCCCTCGGAATCTCGGCCCACCTTGAAGCGTATCCTGCCCCTGCGCACGCTCCTCGTCTCCAGCTCGCGAGCCAGCACCCTGCGCTCGGCCGGCCAGTAGCGCACGCCGAAGGTCGTGGTCTCGGCAAGCAGCGTATCCGCCACCGCGTCATTTCGCCCCCAGGGCACCACGCACGAGACCCGCGTTCCAGGCCGCCCCTTCTTCATCTGCACGGCCATGAGCGAAACGTCCACGGCGCCGGCCGCAAAGCACCTCTCGGTGACGTGGCCGTAGACCTCCGGGTTCATGTCGTCTATGTCCGCCTCCATCACCGAAACCCTGAAGCCCTCGCCGATCATTAGCCTGAGGATGTTGGGTCGCCCCTTCACCTTGGAATCGCCGAAGCCCACCCCGACGCGTTTCAGGCTCTGAAGCGGGCACTCTCCGAAATGCGAGGCCACCGTTGTCAGTATGGCGGCGCCGGTTGGGGTGACTATCTCGTTCTTTATGCCGGTGCGCTCGAGCGGGACGCCCTTGAGGAGTTCGAGGGTCGCCGGAGCCGGGACGGGCAGCGTCCCGTGCGCGCACTTCACCTTCCCGCGCGACATGGGTAGCGGGGAGGAGTGGATGGAGTCGAAGCCGAAGTAGTCGAAACCGACGGCGGAGCCCACTATGTCGACCAAGGAATCGGTGGCGCCGACCTCGTGAAAGTGGACGCGCTCCAAGGGCTTTCCGTGGACCCCCGCCTCCGCCTCGGCCAGCCTCCTGAGGATCTCGCGCGCCGTCCCCTTCACCCCTTTGGCCAGACGGCTGCTCGCGATCATGCGATCTAGGCTCGCGTAGTCGGCGTGCGCCGGTTCGCGGCCCACCTCCACGTGGAGGTTGACGCCCGCGAAGTCCTCCCCTTTCTTTCGCACGATCCTATACGAGCCGAGCGGCAGCTTCCCAAGCTCCGAGCGGAGCCGCTTGATGGGCAGCCCGGCATCGACCAGCGCGCCCAGCACCATGTCGCCCGCCACGCCGCAGAAGCAGTCGAAGTACGCCGTGCTCATGACCTGTCGCCCCCCTCCGATTTCTCGCCGAACCTGGCCGCCTCCACCTCGAGCACGGCCCTGTCGTTGGCGCGGGTAACCTTGTACTGGTAGCGCCCCGCCTTGAAAGTCTCGCCAACCTTGGGGATGTGTTCGAGCACGTGTATCACGTAGCCGGCGACGGTCTGATAGGGACCCTCGGGGATCCCCAGCTTGAGCCTCTCGTTCGCGTGCCCGACCTCCAGCCTCCCCTTGAGCAGATAGCGGTAGCGGCCGGTCCTGCTGTACAGCTGCGGCTCCTCGTCGTGTTCGTCGTGGATCTCGCCTATGACCTCCTCCAGAAGGTCCTCGACGGTGGCGATGCCCGTCGCGGCGCCGTACTCGTCGACGGCTATGGCCAACGGGATGCTCCCCCTCTTCATCGCCACGAAGAGCTCGTCCAGCGGCATCTCCTCCGGGACGAAGAAGGCCTTGCGCATCAGCTCGCTGACCGACTTCTCCTGGCTGCCGAAGAGCAGGTCGTTGCCGGTGAGGACGCCGACGACGTTGAAGGCATCGTCCCTGAAGACCGGCACGCGCGAGTATCCGTGCTCGTCCATCACCCTGCACGCCTTGTCGCGTCCGATATCGACCGGCACCGACACCACGTCCACCAGCGGCGTCATTATCTGTTCGACGCGCTTGTCGGCCAGGTCGAAGAGCCTGGATATGAGCGTGCGCTCCGCGGGTTTGACGTCGCTGGTCTCGGGCTTGCCCATCTCTATCATGAGCTCCAGCTCGTCGCGAGAGATGGGGTGCCCCTCCTCCGCCCTGCGCTTGACCCCGCCCAGCAGCAGGTCGGTGAGCTTAGAGAAGAACCACACCGCCGGATACAGCACGTAGGAGACGCCCAGCAGTACGGGGGCGATCCTCTGCACTATCCTGTCGGCATGGTGCTGGTAGACGCTCTTGGGCACGATCTCGCCGAAGACCAGCGTGAACGGCCAGTAGAGTATCGCCAGCGGCGCGTAGGCCTCACCGTAGCGATCGATGATGAAGAGCGTTGCCACCACCGTGGCCGTGATTGTGCTCAAGTTCGTGCCCAGGAGGGTGGTAGAGAAGAACAGCGCCGGGTGTCTGACAAGGTGAAGCGCCGAGCGTGCGCGCTTGGATCCCGAGTCGGTCGCCAGGGCGAGCCTGTACTTGTCGGCGTTCACCACTGCCATCTCGCTGCCCGAGAAGAACCCCTCAAGGATCAGGCAGACGACCAGGATTATTATCACAACAGCCAGGCTCATAATTTTCACCGCCAGTCACCAGTCACGGCCTTTTATTCCTCTATCTCCCCGAACAACTCCTCCTGCACGTCGTCCATCGTGACGATCCCCTGCAGCCTGCCCATGCCGTCCAGCACGAGCGCCATGTGCATTCGCGTTCGCTTGAACTCCTTGAGCAGGTCCTCTAGAGGTATCCTGTCCGTGACAAACAGCGGCTCGCGCAGATAGCTTCTGAGTGATGGCTTCTCGCCCACCTTGCGCCTCATGTGATATGTGAAGAGGTCTCTCACGTGCAGCAGGCCGACCACGTTTGACCGATCCCCTTCATAGATAGGGACCCTGCTGAACTGGGTGCTGCTTATCTCCTCCATCATCCTGTCGAACTCCATGTCGACCGGCAGCGCGAAGAGCCTCGAGGCGGGGGTCATGATGTCGCCCACCCTCTTGTCGGTGAACTCGAAGACCCTGTGGATGATCTCGCGCTCCTCCTCCTCTATGGCTCCCTCCTTGCGGCCGATGTCCACGAGCCTTCTGAACTCCTCCTCCATGACCATAGGCTCGCCGTCCTCGACGGTGCCCTTGAACAGCACGACCATCCTCTTCGCAAACCATGTGAGCGCCCCCCTGAGAGGCGCGATGGCCTTCGCGAAGAGCGATATAGGAAAGGCCATGAGGGGAGCCATGTGCTCCGCGTAGCGCAGTGCTATGTTCTTGGGGACGATCTCGCAGAAGATCATGACGATCGGCGTGATCGCGGCAACGGCCACGAACGTCTCCACCCTTACGCCCAGCGTGAAGATGCGGTTGATCATAGCAGCGCCGACGATCGATATGCAAATGTTCGCAAGCTCGTTGCCGAACAGGATCGTGACCAGCGTCTTGCGCGGGGCCTTCAGCAACGAGATTATACGGGAGGCCATCCGGGAGTCCGCCTCTTTGAAGCGGTGGACCTGGACCCTCGACAGCGAGAAGATCGCCGTCTCCGAGGACGAGAAGAAGGCGGAGCACATCATGAGGAAGACGAATGTCGCCAGCAGCGCCGCCATCAGTCGCCCCCTCCGAAGTGGTCGAAGCCCAATGCTCTTAAATTGATGGGCGCCCCCGATCGCAGGGCCCTCTTAGAACCAGCCTCCGAGTTCATCGTGCCGATCCTCGCGGCGCCCGCTAAAAGCCCAGGGGCTACCTCACGCTCGAAATCCGCAAGGCGGTCGGCCGCGACGGCGAAGGCCAGCTCATAGTCCTCCCCGCCGCCGAGCGCCAGCCCGTCGCAGTCAAGGCCCAGCTCTTCGCAAAGGCCTTCGAACCCCGCGGGCCTCGGCACCGCAGCGGCGTCGATCTCGAAGCCCAGGCCCGCTGCATCCGCCATGTGCCCGACGTCGGCCATGAGACCGTCGCTTATGTCTATCATCGCGCTAACCATCCCACTCCGCGATAACGCGCCGCCCTCCTCAAGGCGCGGGCTCGGATCGGCGTGCCGTCTCACGAAGGAACGAGATGCATCGCCGGCGACGCCCTGCCTCAGGCAGCGAAGCCCAAGCTCCGCCCCGCCGACCTGGCCGGTGACGAAGACATGGTCGCCGGCTCGCGCGCCGCCCCTTCGCACAGCTCTGCCCGACGGCGCCTCGCCTATCGCGGTGATCGACAAGCAAAGCCCCGACGAGCTCCGCGTCGTATCGCCCCCGACGAGCGCCGCCCCGAACTCCCGGGCCCTCTCCCTCATCCCCGCGAAGAGCTCCTCCACCTGCCGCTGGCCCATGCCGCCTGGAACGTTAACCGAGGCGAGCCAGAAGCGGGGCCTGCCCCCCATGGCGGCGATGTCGCTCAGATTGACGGATATGGCCTTTCGGCCGAGGGTGGCGAGATCGGTCCAGCGCAGGTCGAAGTGAACCCCCTCCTGAAGCGCATCGACCGTGACGAGCCAGTCGCGGCCGGACGGCCCGGATATGACCGCGCAATCGTCACCCACTCCACAAGGGAGGTCATCGGACTCCCGTGGGGCGCCCGAGGTGATACTGTCTATGAGTTCGAATTCGGTCATGTCGCGGCTTCACGATCGGGCGAAGCTACTTCACCGACCTTATCCTCCCCCCGCTTATCGTGAGCACATACATCTTTCGCTTGGCGTCGCCGTTTTGGTCGAAGGTGGTTATCCCAGCGACGCCCTGGAAGCCCTTCATACCGGCGAGCGCGCTCTGCATCGAGCCTCGGCCCAGCGCGCCGCGCTCCCTGACCGACGCGGTGATCATGCTCATCGTGTCGTAGCCCAGCGCCTCCAAAAGCGTAGGGGCCACGCCGTAGGCCTCGCTGAATCGGGTGACGAAGGAGCCCACGTATCCGTCCTCGGCGTTCTTGTTGAAGGAGTCCACGAAGACGGCACCCTCCACGTACTCGCCGCCGCGCTCCACGAACTTGGGGTTGTTCCAGCGCGGGATGCCCAGCAGCTGTATCCTCTTGTCGCCGGAGAGCATCATCATCTGAAGCAGCGAGCCAACCACCCACGGCGAGTCGGGTATGAAGACCGCGTTGTAGGAGACGCCGGTCGAGAGGTCGATCGCGCTGTCCATCGTGACCTGCTCTACCGCCCCGCGGCCGCGCAGGTCGCTCACGAACTGGAGCTGGCCCGGCTTGTAGGAGCGCACCGAGACGACCTTGCCGCCCATCTCCTCGGCCTGCGCGGAGAAGAGCCTGTAGTATTCGTTGCCCTTGCGGTTGTCCGGGTAGATGACGTAGAAGCGCTTCCACTTCCTGCGCCCGATCGCATAGTCGAGCAGAGTGCGGACCTCCGAGTCCATCGACGCGGAGTTGCGAAACGCGAACTCGCCCAGCTCGGCTACGCCCTCGCGCTGCGAAAGGGAGATGATAGGCACGCCCAGCTCGTTGGCCCTGCGCGCCGCAGCCACAGCGACCGCAGACTGCAGGGGCCCTATTATCGCCACGACGTCGCGATCCTTGGCGATGTCCTCGATCGCGGCAACCGCACCGCCGGGGAAGGATGCCGAATCGCGGACGACGAGCCTGACGCCGCCGGGTCCCACGCACGGCTCGTAAAGGCCTATCGCGCACTCGATGCCGTGGAGCACCGAGTTGCCGTAGACGCCGTAGCGCCCGGACAACGGCAGCACGACCCCCACCGCTACCCCCGCACCGTCGCCTATCTCGCCGCCCATCTCGCCCATGAGGAGCCTCGCCGCCGCGTAGTACTCGTGTTTCGGGTAGCCCGAGATGAAAGACTTCATGAGGCTCGCGGCCCGATCGGTGTTGCCCTCGCTGTGATACGCCAGCGCGAGCTTGTATGTGGCGTAGCCGCCGGAGCGTTTGCCCTTCATGCTCTTGAGCGGCAGGGTCTCGACCTGAGCGGCCCTCACGGACTTGTCGTTCACCCAGGTGCGAACGGCGTCCAGCGCCTCCGCCTCAGTCACTATCCTCTCGCCGGGAAGCCCCGCCCCCGAACCGGTCGCGCCCTCGGAGTAGTCGTCCAGGACCCTCAGATACCAGACCACCGAATCGTTTAGGCCCTTGCCTGCGGATTTGGATGCCACCGCCCCGAGCGAATCGGCGCGAAGCCTGAGCACCGCGCTGGCGTCGCGCCGGTACATCCCGTCGACCTCCCCTATGGCCTCCGCATTGCGGCCGAGCCTGTGGAGCGCCAGCGCCGACTTGAACCTGGCCTTCGGCGCCACCATGGGCGACTCTATCTCGGAGAAGGCCTGTCGGTAGTTTGTGACCGCGGCCCCGTAGTCCTTCCTTATGAAGGCTATCTCGCCCCTCAGAAACCTGGCCTCGTCGGTGAGCTGGGTGTAGGGGGCGGACGCTATGAACTGCGCAAGCGCCTTGTCCGCCCGGGCGAAGCTCCGCTGCATGTAGAGGTCCTTGGCCGCGCTGAACTCGGCCTGGGCCTCCGGGGTGACCGCGTTCGGGTACCTCACGTGCCTCGGCCCCCCCATGCCGGCACAGCCGGACAGGATTGAAAAAAGACAGACCAACAGCAGTGCTCGTCTCATCGTCTCCCCCATGCTTGTTCTCGCCGTACTCACTCCTTCACCACCGTAACCATGGCGGGGCGAAGCAGCCGATCGAAAAGCCAGTAGCCCTTGCGATGGACGGCGATCACGGTGCCCGGCTCGGCGGACTCGCTCTCGACCGTTGCGATGGCCTCGTGGTGCGTCGGATCGAACGGCTCGCCCTGGGCATCCACCTCCTTGAGGCCGAACTTGCCCAGAGTCGTCCCGAGCGACTTCCTCGCCAGCTCCACGCCGTCAGCGAACTTCTTGACCTCCTCCGAGGCATCCACGGGGACGTGCTCCAAGACACGGTCCAGGTCGTCCAGGGATGGCAAAAGCTCGCTCAAAAGCTTCTCGTTGGAGAACTTCGTGAGTTCCTCGCGCTCGCGCGCCTGGCGCTTTTTGAAGTTCTCAAACTCCGCCATCACGCGGAGCAGCTTGTCATAATGATCCTTGGCCTCCTTTTCGGCGGCCTGTATCTGGCTCTCCAGATCCGAACACCCCTCCTGAAGCTCAGCCTCAACCTCAGCCTCGACCTTCATCTGTTTGCCCTGATGTTTCCTCGTCATCTGCTTGCTCCCTTACGAATCCAGCGCGTCGCTTATCACCTTCGACGTGAAATCCACGATCGGCACCACCCGCGAATAGTCCATCCTCATGGGCCCTATGACGCCAAGCGCGCCTATCACCCTGCCGTCCTTGAGGTAGGGCGCACCCACGACGCCTATGGAGTCCATGCCCTCGACCTTGACGTCCGACCCTATGAAGATCCGAACACCGTCCGCCTCGCGGCAGCGCTCCAAAAAACCCACCATCGTGCGCTTCTCGTCGAGCGCCTCGACGACCCTGCGAAACTTCTCGACCTCCGCAAACTCCGGCGTTCCAAGAAGCTGCATCTCGCCCTCTATCATGAGCTCCTCGCTGGGCACTACCTCGAGGAGCTTCTCCGACAGGACCATTGCGTTGCCAAGTATCCTGTCGTACTCCGAGCGCATCTGGGCCAGCTCCCTCTTCGCCTTCTCGAGCGCCCCCTCCAAGGTGAGCCCGGAAAACGCCCGATTGCAATAGTTGTTTATCTTTTCGATCTCGGAATAGGTGAATTCGCCCTCCGCCTCGACGAGCCGGTTTTGGACCGTCCCGTCCTGCGAGACGAATATGCCCAGGAGCCTCCGGCCGGAGAGGGGCACGAACTCCATGTGCCGGAACTTCACCCGTCCCGCGTCGGGCGTGATGACCATGCCCGCGTAGTGCGACACGGCGGCGAGCATCCTCGACGTGCGCGCGAGCACCGCATCGATCCGGCACTCGTCGCCAGCGCAGCGGCGCCTGATCTCCTCCATCTCGGCACTCGTGAGCTCCCTCCTCGTCAGCAGGCTCTCGACGAAGACGCGCATGCCCTCGGCCGTCGGGATCCTGCCGGCGGAGATGTGCGGTTGGGCGAGCAGGCCCATCTCGGTTAGGTCGGCCATTATGTTCCGCACGGTCGCGGGCGATAGATGGCTCGGGTGTTTCTTGGCAATCGTGCGGGAGCCCACCGGCTGCGCGCTGGCTATATAGTCGGAGATCAGTATCTGAAGGATCTCCAAATGCCTCTTTGTAGCTTCGTTAGTCATTTTTACAATAAATTCAGTCGATTGGCACTTGCCAGATTCGAGTGCCAGAGAAGCTAGCAGCCTTACCCCGAGGTTGTCAACAGCCCCTGTGGCGTGCCTTGGATAGCGCCCGAGGCCGCCAGGGACGACCAGTCAGGCACGAGCGGGAAGTTGCCATTTATACGACGCTTTGCTAACATTTATGAGCGAAGTGCACATTATTATTAAGCTTTTTGATTATCAAAGGATCGGAGATGGCTACACAAGGTGAGCGACTGAGGCACCTGGAGAGGGCGCCGGACGGCCACATAAGGGCCGAAGAAAATGACATAACACTAAAGGAGATCGTAACTTGCGAGCTGTGCGAGGAGCCGATCCCGTTCGACACGACCATGTGTACGCACTGCAAGGCGGGACGAAAGCCCTGCCCCTTCTGCGGGATCCCCTTCTGGCACGGCGCCGACATCTGCCCACACTGCCTGTCGCACAAGCCCGACCCCAACAGTTGGTCGCTTGAATGAGCTTCAGCTGGAGAGCAACTTCCTGAGGGACTTCATCAGGGAGGACTCGCCCGACTTGGCGAGCGACTCGTCGCTTAAGACCTCGTCCAGCGCCTCCCCGCTCGCCAAGCGCTTGATCGAATCCATAGTCAAGATGAGGTCCGGTTCCAAATCCAAACTGCGGGCAGTCTCGTCGCGCCAGCTTTTGAGCTTATCGATCAGATCCGAGGAGACCGTCCGGCGCCTGACGCGTTTGGGCGACAAAGGCCAGGTGAGCCTGGGCGATCGCTGCCCTGTGGTTAGCGCCTTCATGATGGACCGGGATGCGGCGCCCCTGAGGCAGGGGTGAAAACCCCTGCGCTTTTTGAGTTCGCCGGGCGATTTGGGCGGCCGCCTCGCAAGATCGACCAGCGCCTGGTCGGAGGCTATCTTGAACGGGGGCAGGTCCCGCTCGCGCGCGATCTGTTCCCGCACCTCGGCCAGTTCCTTGAGCACGGCCAGCCCCCTGCCATCCAGCGCTTCCCTCGCGCCCTTGACCCTGGCGTACAGCGGGCGCAGGTCTCTCTCGTAGCGGATCCCCTCGCGCCGGGCGAACCTCTTTCGCGCCCACTCGATGCGGCCGAGCTTCACAAGCTTTCGTTCGAGCACGTCCCTGAGTTCCAGCAGGTGATGGACATCCGCCGCAGCGTATTGAAGCATCTCGTCGGTCAAAGGCCTTCTCATCCAGTCCGCGCGCTGAAAGCGCTTGGACACCTTCACTCCAAAGTACTCCTCGAGCAGACTACCCAGGCCGAACTTACGGTGTCCGCTGAGCCTGGCCGCTATCAGCGTGTCGAAGATGTTCTTGGGGTGCCACCCGTAGTCGCGGTCCAGCGAGCGCATGTCGAAGTCAGCGTCGTGCATAACGACTTCGACCGCCGGGTCCTCCAGCAAAACCCGAACGGGATCGAGATTTAGATCAGCCAGGACGTCTATGACGTAGTTGTCTTCGCCCGCCGCCATCTGCATGAGGCAGACTCTCTTGCCGTAGTGGTGCAACCCGCTTGCGCATTCGATGTCCAACGCAAGGATGCGGCAGCCCGCGAAGTTGCGGACCGCCGCATCCATTACGGCCTGTTCGCTTACGTAGGTATATCGCACCAGCCCTCAGCAGGTGGGGTTATCTATCATGTCGCAGATGTCGTCCTTGTCGTATGTCGTCCCGTCCACCGTCATCGTCGAGGAGTCGTCCAGATTCGTGTCGCAATCAATCGTCGTGATCGTGCTGCAGTCGCCGGACGCGGTAATATTCAACGTCATATTGACGCTGGAGGACACAGTCCCGTCGACCGTCATGTCGTTGGAGACTACCGTTATCGTGGCCGCACAGGGGTTCGTGAGAAAGCCGGTGCCGGTGATGGTCAGCGTCCCGTCCAGGGTTGCAGGACCGCATATCGTCTCAACGCCGCAGCTGTCGTAGTTAACGGCGTTAACTATGCCGTCCGCGAACGGCGTGCCGGCGAAGAAAGGAGTCCCCAAGGTGTTCGAGATGGTTATCGTCTGGGTCCCGCTCGGATCGCAATCGGAGGGGCACTCCCACTTAGCCACGATCCCGAGGTTGCCCACCTCCGCAGCTATGGCGTTGTCGTTCTGGTCGTACCAGGTGCAGCTGAAGGGGCTCAAGGTCTTGGAACAAGCGACTTCGGCAGAGACGCTGCTGGACGGATCGTCGTCGAGCAGGATCTGGATCGTCGAGGCGACGGCCGCGTTCACGGTCTGGGCCACATCCTCGCTGGTCGCCGTTGGCGTCGTGCCCCCTCCCGAGTTTCCAGAACCACCGCATGCGGCAAACAGTACTGCTATCGCCAACAGAGCCACAATGTTTCTCTTCATACTCCCTCCCCTCATTTATGAATCGATTATCGAAACAACTCGGGTGATTCTATCAGATGCTGCTCGCGGCTCAAGGAAAACCTCATCTCATCGAGCGATAGCCGCCCGGCACTCCACCCCTGGAGAGGACCACCTGCCAGAGCTGTATGTCCCTGGCGCGGAAGGAGCCCGCGCAGCAGCAGAGATAGAAGTTCCACATGCGGCGGAAGCGCTCGTCGTAGCGGGCCTTTATCGCTTTCCACCCTGCGTTGAAGTTTTCGTGCCAGGCCATGAGCGTGCGGTCGTAGTCGGCGCCGAAGTTGTGCCAGTCCTCTATGACGAAGAGCCCCTCGGCTGCGGCCGCGACCTCCTTGATCGATGGGAGCTTGCCCCGCGGGAAGATGTAGCGCTCCATCCAGGGGTCCATCGAATCCTTCGAGACGTTGGAGCCGATCGTGTGCAGCATCGACATCCCGCCGTCCACGAGACGCCGGTTCGTCACCTCCATGTACTCCCTGTAGTTCTTTGGACCCACGTGCTCGAACATGCCTATGGAGACCACGCGGTCGAAGATCTCCGTCACCTCGCGGTAGTCCTGGAAGCGTATCTCTACGGGGAGCCCCCGGCAGCGCTCCCCGGCGAGGCCAGCCTGCTCCTTCGATATGGTGATGCCCACCACCTCCGCGCCGAAGTGCCGCGCGGCGTGTCTGGCGAAAGCGCCCCATCCGCAGCCTATGTCCAGGACGCGCATCCCCTTAGCGAGCCCGAGTTTCCGGCAGATCAGGTCGAGCTTGGCCCGCTGGGCGTCGTCGAGCGTCGCCGCCTCGCGCCAGTAGCCGCAGGAGTAGTTCATCTCGTCGTCGAGCATGATAGCGTAGAGGTCGTTGCCTATGTCGTAGTGGCGGCGTCCGACCTCCCTCGCTCGTCTTATCGTCTGCGGGTTGGTGAGCCTGTTGCGCAGGACCTGTAGCTTGAGCTCGGTGCTGGAACGGACCTTGTCCTCCAACCCGGCCCGTATGATGCGGCATATGAACTCGTCCGCGCGCTCGCAGTCCCATGCGCCGTCCATGTAGCTCTCGCCGAGCGCGAGCGAGCCCTCGGACAGAAGCCTCGGATAGATGCGCGCGTCATGGACCCTGACGTCCCAGGGCCTTGTGCCCCCCACCTCGACGCCGGCCGCCCTGAAGAGATCTCGAACCGTTCGCTCCGCCCTGGACTGTGTCACGACACCTCCCGTAAGCGGGTAAGACCATCTGGCTACCCAATAACTAGTTGAAATACAAGTATTTATTTTGGCCGAATCAGGGGTATTTTGTCACGCATGGGGTCATTAGCCCTTGTATTCCAAAGGCATTTGGTCTAGCTTCCCGCCCCACTTTTGGATCGGGCGTTTAGCTCAGCGGGAGAGCGCTACCTTCACACGGTAGAAGTCACAGGTTCAAATCCTGTAACGCCCACATAAGAGCAGGGTGTAGGGTATAGGGCTTAGGGCGTAGGGAAATTTTGGGGTTGAAGCCCCCGTAGCTCAGTGGATAGAGCACCAGCCTCCGGAGCTGGGTGCGTAGGTTCGATTCCTACCGGGGGCGCAGGTTCGAACGTACAGAGGCTATAATGCGTGGAGGGCGAAGCCCGGAACGAATAGCCTTAGTCGTCAGAGCAACGCGACAATCCTGCTAGGCGCGCAGGTTTGATGCCTGCTCGGGCGCAACAGATCAATTTGGGGCACTAGCTCAGCCCCGGCGCCCGCATGATTTTTGCGTTGCAAAAATCATCTGCGGCGCCGAGGGTCCTCGGTTCGGCCCGTATTTTCCTTCGGAAAATGACGCCGAACCGGGACTGGGAGAGCACCACGTTGTCGCTTCGCTCTGACGACTGATGCTGCTTGTATCCCCGCTAAAGCGTGGATACTTTATTATAGCCCCTGTACGTTCGCAACGTTCTTTGATAGTCGAGGGAAATCGTGTTTGGCCCCATGCAGTGATATCAGTGGGGCACTAGCTCAGCTGGGAGAGCACCACGTTCGCAACGTGGGGGTCGAGGGTTCGAATCCCTTGTGCTCCACTGATATCATTGCGAGGTGGGGCCAAACACAGCTTGCCTCTTTCGAGGGTTCGAACGTACAGAAGCTATAATAAAGTTCCGAGCTTAGCTCGGAACGAATAGCATTGATCGTCAGAGCGGAGCGACAATCCCTTGTGCTCCACTGATCCAATCAGCGCTTCTGGGCTGAAACATGTCCCGCCGTCTTTCTTGTCGAGGTTTCGAACATACATTGGCTATGCAGTAATTCTTGATAATTACATGTCCTGTCCTTGGAATTCCTTAATTTTCCTCCAGTTGTCTAACTGGTTGAATCAATGTTTTCATACTGACCGGCGGCATTAGAAGTTGAAGTAACGCTGCTTTTACGTTATTCAGTCGCCAGTAATGGCTGTCACAGATATGGGTTACCACTGAGATCGGAAAACACCATCAGTGAGAAGAGTATGGAACAATCATTGTTTAAAGTTGGAATCATATGTCCGGCTTCATTAGAGTATGAAGTCTGTCGTGATATATTAAAACTATCTGAAGAAGATGAATTTGCTGACAGACTTATTTCTTCAAGACAGGACAATGGCGTCAGGGTCATAGCTTTACAGGCAGGACCTGGAAAAATTTACAGTGCTTCTGCTACACAATTCATCATAGATAGATTCGCGCCTGATGTTGTATTGGATGTCGGTGGGGCGGGTATTCTGAATCCAGAGCTCGCCATCTTTGATATTGTCTGTTCCGAATATGCTTATGAATATGATATTGTCAGCATCGAAGAGTTCTCCTCTTATGCAGACGATTTTACTACAAACACAATTCTGCCCGGCCTTTCAAAGGCAGGGAAACATATTCTTTATCAATTTGCAGAGCATGTTAAGCGTGAAAATTCGGCAAGACTTGAGATAGGAAGCGCTGCGAGTGGAGAACTGAACGTCAATGAAAAGGCCCTGCGGGACAAGCTATTTCTCAATCTTAAGGCCTCGATATGTAACTGGGAAACGTCTGCAATATTGAAAACTGCACAGATAAATGGAGTAAGGGCGTTGTCTTTTCGCATAACAACCGACACTGCTTGTGAAACAATGTCCGAGGAATTGAAGGCAAATTGGAAGAAGGCATTGCAGACTCTTTTTCCAGTTCTGAAAGAATTCCTTTTTGGGGGTTGGCTTCTACGTATTATGAAATGCCCATAACTAGTATTCAACAAAACCTTTTCTTTTGAGATTCCCCAGAATATCAGCCAGGGACTCCCTGTCCGTTTTTTTATTCAAAGCTTTAGCTGCGGCGTCGATGACTTCATCTATGGTCAAATCACCGGTACATTGCCTGAGTATTTCATATTCTTCACGTCCGAGCAGGGATAGACCGCGTCTCATCATATCCATACTGGTCGAGGTAGCAGGTGCTGAAAAATCGCAGATCCACCCCCCGATCCGATCTCCCAAGGCCTGTTCAGCAGCTCTTAATGATTCGGAAGAAACTGCTTTTTTAGAGTCTTTCACGCTTTTCACAAATCCAAAGCTGACTTCCTTTTTTAAGCGTGGAAATCTATCCTGGGCCAGTCGAGTACCCAGCTCAGGAAGTACAGCTGATCTATGAGGTGCTGGATATGCAAGGGCGAGATCAATATAGTAATGGACAATTTCATTCCTGGTCAGCCAGCGCGTATCCGAAAGGGGCGGTTCATTGTAATCGAACTTAGTCCAGTCATCAATCGTGTCGACCTGAAAAGAAATTCCGTGCTTTTCCGGATTATCGAAGTATTCAGTGCCAGGGCATGGATGAAAAATAAATGGATAAACACCATCGGGTTTGATCTCATGAAGTGTCTTGAAGGTTTTTCTTGTACTGCTATGGCTATCATCAGGAAATCCAATAATCACAAAAACGTTTACGGAGATCCCGTATTTTCTTATAAGAGCAATGCCCTTGTAAATCTGCTCGAGTAAAACACCTTTGCAGATCCGTGTCAGCACTTCTTGCGCACCTGTTTCCACTCCCAGACCCAGTGCTTCGCAGCCCGCTTTTTTCATAAGTTGAAGTATATCATCATCAAGCTGATCAACGCGCGTATTGGCACGCCAAGTGATTTGTAAATCCCTTTTCAGGATTTCTTTACAAAGATTCACTACATGATCTTTGCTTCCTTTATGTATAAATGTTTCATCAACGAAAAAGAAGCGTGTAAAACCCCATCGTCGGTACAGAAATTCGATTTCATCAACGCAATTCTTGATGGATCTCATCCGGACCGGTTCCTTCTTGTCCGAATAGTGAACCC
>Ga0180430_10002610_pt1 | contig 16171 bp, 5 predicted proteins | sample SS_ome_9_FD_132999 | JGI IMG/M metagenome (GOLD analysis project Ga0180430, IMG submission 132999) | Hypersaline lake sediment archaeal communities from the Salton Sea, California, USA - SS_1_S_2 metaG | ecosystem: Environmental > Aquatic > Non-marine Saline and Alkaline > Hypersaline > Sediment... | reverse complement strand
AGAAAAGCCGACATCATGACGTTCCGAGCCACTCTTTTTCTCTCCGCCCTTTCCATTCTCGCGACCCCGCCCATCCACGCCCAGTCAACGGCCGAAGACTGGCACCAGTGGCGCGGCCCCGAGAACAATGGCGTTTCCCGGACCGCGACTCCACCGTTCGAGTGGAGCGAGTCGAGCAACCTCCGCTGGAAGGCCGAGATCAAAGGGAATGGCACCAGTAGCCCCATCGTTTTCGGAGACAAGGTGTTCGTAACCACCGCCATCAACACCGGCAAGGTCGATCCTTCCCTCCCGAAACCCGAGGACCAACCCGAGCGGGTCTTCGGGATCAAGTTTCCCAACACCAGCTACGAGATGGTCGTGCTCTGCTTCGACCGGAAGACGGGCAAGCAACTCTGGCGCGAGGTGGCGACCACCGTGGTCCCCCACGAAGGCCATCACAAGGATGCCAGTTTTGCTTCGGCTTCGCCCTTCTGCGATGGCGAGCGCGTCTACTGCTGGTTCGGCTCGGCGGGACTGTTTGCCTACTCGCTCGATGGAAAGAAGCTCTGGGAGCGCGACCTGGGAAAAGCGAAAGTCGGCGCCAGTCTTGGTGAGGGAAGTTCTCCGGTAGTGCACGAGGGAAAACTCATTCTCGTTCGCGATCACGCCGGCCAGTCCACCATCGAGTGCCTGGAAGCCGCCAGTGGGAAGACGATCTGGAAGAAGGATCGCGACGAGGGCAATGCCTGGGCCACACCGGCCATCGCGGAGCACGGCGAACGCACTCAGGTGATCACCACCGCATCGAACGCAGTGCGCAGCTACGATCTCGAAAGCGGGGACATCATCTGGACGGCGACCGGACTGACCGGAAACAGCACACCTTGTCCGATCGTGTCGGGAGACACGGTTTACTGCATGACCGGCTACGAGGGGCACGCGCTGCTGGCGATCCCCATCACCGGCACGGGAGATGTCACCGACCAAATTCGCTGGAGAGCCGACCGGGGAACTCCCTACGTGCCGTCACCCATCCTCTACGACAGTCAGCTCTATTTCACCCAGTCGAACCAGGGCATCCTGACGAGCCTCCGGGCCGAGGACGGCAGTGAGGTCATCGAACGCACCCGGGTTCCCGATCTCGGCGACATCTACGCCTCTCCCGTCGGTGCGAACGGGCGGATCTACTTCGTCGGGCGAAAGGGAACCACCGTGGTGATCGAACCCGGGAACGAGTTCAAGGTGCTCGCCACCAATCAGCTCGACGACAATTTCCATGCCTCCCCCGCCCTGGCCGGCAAGCAACTCTTCCTCCGGGGAATGCGCTTTCTCTACTGCCTCGAGGAAGGTGGATCGGCGGACGGAACGAAGATGACTGCCGCACCGAAGCCGGAACCGGAACCCGTCGCCAAGGGCGAAACTCAAGCCGACCCCAAGAAAGCGCTGAGCGACCGGCTGCGCGGGATGGTCGAGGTCGGAAAACTCACCGCCGAGGAATCGATCGAGCTGTATCTCACCGCCTTCCCCGAGGAGGAAGAAAACGTGAAGCGCTGGCTCGCCGGAATGGGGGAAGAGGCAAAGACCCGATCGCTGTTGGAGCAGATCGCGAAGCGGGAGATTCCGAAAGATTACCCGGGTGGAAACGGGCACCAACCGTACGTGGAACGGGTGATGAAAGGTTTTTCGCCGGAACAGATGGGCCGGCTCGGTCAGCTCTGGAAAGCGCAGGAGCGGCTGTTTCCCGACATGGAAAATCGCGGCGAGTCTTTCGTTCGCATCCTCGACCATGTGCGATCCGGAAAGACACCTCCCCCGGGAAAACCGAAAGCCTCGCCCAAGGGCAAAGCCAAGGCCAAGTCTTCGGCCGAGGGCAACCCCCACATCAAGCGAAAGGTGAAGGCCGAGATTCGGCGCGTGGAGGGTACCATCACTCCAGGAGTAACCGGTAGCGTGGCGGGCTCGGTGAAATCGAAGGACGGCAAGGCCATGGGAGGCGTGATGGTTTCCGCTTTTGATGACGAAAATCGGCAGAGCGTCTCAGTTTTTTCCCAGCTGGACGGAAGCTTTCAAATCGACGACCTGCACGAGGCAGCCTATCGGATTCGCGCCCGACTCCCCGGCCAGCGGGATCACTGGGTCGAGGATGTGAAGCTCGGTGACAAGAAAATCGCCGTGACGATGGAGCCGGCTACCGGTCGCGAGCTCGAAGAGCAGCGCCCCGCCACCGACGCCTTCGCTCAGCTGAAATTCGACAGCCCACGTGACCGGCTGAATTTCAAAATGATGTGCAGTTACTGCCACCAGATCGGCACGCCCGGATTCCGAACTCCCGAGAAGCCGGTCGACTGGGAAACCATGATTACCCGAATGGACGGCTTTGGCGGGCTCTATCCTCACACCAAGGACACGATCGTGAAACGCATCATCGATACCTACAAGGGCGATGCGGTTGAGAAATGGCCCGAGTATGTGCCGCCTCCCGCCCCGACTGGCATGGTGACTCAAGCGAAGATCACCGCCTGGGAAATAGGAGATCACTACGAAGGATCCTTTCACGATCTCGAGGTCGGAGACGACGGGCTCGCCTACGTCGTTCATATCGGCAAGCAATACACCGCGACGCTTGATCCGAAGACCGGGGAACGAATCTTCTACAAGCTTCCACGTGGCTCGCACGGCCCGCACTCGATTGAGCCGGACAATCATGGCGACATGTGGCTGACTCTCTGCGTCTCCGGGGAAATGGCCAAGTTTGATCTCGAGACGAAGGAATACACCATTCTCTCCAGCGCCGAGCCGCCCGCGGAACGCGGTTCGTGGCCGCACACGCTCCGGACCGATCCCAAAGATCACGAGAGTCTCATCTGGTATACCGATGCGGGTCGGAACTCCGTCTTCCGCCTTCACCCGAAGACGCTGGAGCGGAAAGAATACCACCTCCTCGAGGCCGGCCAGGTCAAGGCGGGCGGCAAGGGCGAGTCCCGTGGTATCACCCCCTACGGCCTCGACTACTCGCCCGTGGATGGAACGATCTGGTATTCCAAGCTCAACGGAAACCGCATCGGCCGGATCGATCCCAAGGCGCCCGACGGCGACATCACCGAGTGGAATCCGCCCTTCCGCGGACCACGGCGCCTTCACGTCGCTCCCGATGGAAACGTCTGGGTGCCCGGATTCGGCTCCGGCGTCTTCGGCAAGTTCGATCCGAAAACCGAGGAATGGACCACCTACCCGTTGCCCGACTACCTCAACCAGATTCCCTACGCACTCAACGTCGCCCCCGACGGCATGGTCTGGATCTGTGGCACCGGCAACGACACCCTCAATCGATTCAATCCCGAGACCGAGTATCTTGTCGAATTTCCCCTACCGTTTCGCGTCAGCTACACGCGGGAAATCGAGTTCGACAAGGACGGCAATGTCTGGACCAGCACCAGTGGTCCCGCACGGCACATGGAAAATGTCTGTGGTACCCTCATCAAGTTGGAGATCCCCGCCGATGCCGATGAAACCGGCGGCATGAAACTGACACCGATCCAGCTGAGCCTGGAGGAGCAGGGAATCCTGACCGAAGCCCAGGAACAGGAACAGAGGCGGGAGAGAAACACGCAATTCGGCTCCCTCTTCGCCAAGATCGAAGCGCGAAAGCTTCCCGAAGACTACGACCCCAAGACCCACCAGCAATACGTGGATCGGGTCATGGAAAGCATTCCCGAGCACCGGCGCGCGCGTGTCGGGCAGCTCTTCAACGAACGGCGCCAGTCCGGGGCGAAGATGGAAAATCCGGGGCACACCTTCATCCGCATTCTCGACTACGTCGCCAAGGGAGGCAGTGCCACCGAGATGCCGGCCGAGCCAGGTCCGGGGACGAACCCGGGAACGGTCGAGGAGAAGACCGCCGCCGAGTTGATTGAATCCGGGAAGTTCGATGCGGCTCCCTTCGAGGCGGTGACGATGGCCCTATCCCAGTCGGACCCCAGGATCCGCGGCGCCGCTCTCTCGGCTGCCTTCGGACGACTGGGAGGAGGCGTCGGAGGCGTGGAACTCGATGCCGTCGTGGGTCGCCTGGACTCATTGACCGATGAACGGGACAAGGATTTCGCGAGGAACGGATTGGCCCACGGCCTCGTTTCGTCTGATCCGGAGAGTGCCTTGAAATGGGCCAACTCAATCTCACAGGAGGGATTCCGCAAGGGCGTCGTCGAGGTGGTGACCCGGCGGATCGAAGCGCAGCGGCCCCGACCGAAGAAGGGAACCATCCCAGCATCGGCTCCCCAATCGATGGAGAAAAAAACGGGCATCCATCGTCTCGACAACGAACGCCGTTCCGCCTTCGATGCCTTCGTCTACGTGAACCGGATTCCCGACCAGCCACGCGAGGGCGAGTCTTCGCGAGACTTTGCCGGCCGGATTCATGGCCGACTCGCCAACCAAGAAGGTCGGATCCAGCTCAAGCTGCCGCCCGGTCTCGATCTCGAGGCGTATCGCGGCTTCAAGACCTTCCTCGGTTCCGAGGGCAACGCGAGGGTAACGAACTGCGCCGCCTGTCACTCCCCCCCGGAGTTCGCGATCTCCTCCGGTGGATCACTCCGGGACGGAACGTGGTCGAACATGGATCTCGAAGCCATCCTTCGTGGCAAGATGCGGCGAGCCGCCGAAGGCGATGCCGACTACGCCGGTCTGAAAATCACCGCGGCCGATCTTCCCGACCTGATCGCCTTCCAGCGTTCCCTGGCCGCCGTGAAAGACGAGGCCTTTCGGGACCTCATCCTCCGTGCCGAAGTGTTGGACGTCACGGCATCGGAAGCACCCAGGCCCGCGACAGGAGCCAGCCAGCTCACCGGCACCGTTCGCTTCGACGGGCCTCGCCCGAAGCGCAAAGCGCTCCCCCTGGATGATGCCAGCCGAAAGCTCTACGACGGCAAGCCCGCCCTCGACGAGGAAGTCCTCATCAGCGAATCAGGCGGCCTCGCCAATGTCTTCGTCTATGTGAAGAGCCCGATTCGGGGAGATTTTACGCTACCGAAAGAGCCCGCCGTCCTCGATCAGCAGAAGTCCATGTTCCGTCCTCGTGTCCAGGGCATCCGCACCGGGCAGGAGGTGTTGATGAAGAATGGCGACCCCTTCATTCACAACATCCGCTCCCTTTCCCGGAAGAACCGCTCCTTCAACATCGCCCAACCGGCAGGTTCCCCCGACCGGGAGAAGACATTCGATACTGCCGAAGGCCCGATCACCTTGAAGTGCGATTTTCACCCCTGGATGACGGCCCACTTCTGGGTGATGGATCACCCGTTCTTCGCGGTGACTGATGCCGAGGGCCGCTTCTCGATCCCGGATCTGCCACGGGGCGAATACACCCTGGCGGCATGGCATGAGCGGTTCGGGGAGCAGGAGATCACCGTCGTCGTGGGCGAGGAGTCTCCCGCGAAAGCAGGATTCCGTTTTCGATCAGAGGATTGAAGTTGGTCTCCAATTGGGGCGATAACCTCTGGTTTGCCCCCGTTCTTTGGACAAGGCACCCCTTCATTCACCGCGTCGCCCAAATTTCAACGTGGAGCCCACCGGGAGCGGGAGCCGATGCGACGAGTAGGATTTGCTCATGTCCGCGCAGGCGGGAATCGCAACGGCATCGCCGTTCTCCCGAATCGAAACGGCGCGGATGACCTCGACGGCTGGATGAACCGGCATCTACCGAAACTCGAGACAGCCTTCTGCAAACCGTCGACCGATGCCCTATTCGCTCTCCACCTTCTTTGCGCGGTGCTTTTTCCGCTCCACTTTCGGGAGAGGTTCTGCCGTTTCGGCCATTTCTGCTTCCCACTCTTCCAATAAATCACTCATCGCCTGCAGCTTTTCCGGGTGGGAGGCCGCAAGGTCGTTTTCTTCGGCGATGTCGCTGCTCAGGTTGTAGAGCGCAGCCTTGAATTTGTCACTGCCGACGGGTTTGTAAGTACGGAGATACTTCCAATCGCCTTCGCGGACGGCCGATTGACGAATGTAGTTCACCCCCTGCCAGACGACGACTTTGCGGCGCCGAAAGAAAAGCGGACGATCCGGTGCCAGTTCGCTTTTCCCGGTGAAAATCGGAACGAGGTCGACTCCATCGAAGGGTTTGCGTGGCGCCGGTTCCGCCCCGCCCGCTGCTGCGACCGTTGCGGTGAGGTCATACGCCGATACGGGCGTCGAGAATTCCATGCCTTCAGGCAGGACACCGGGCCAACGCAGGACCAGCGGAACGCGGATGCCGCCTTCTTCGAGCATTTGCTTGGCGCCTCCGAGCGGAAGATTTCGACTGACTTTCTGTTCCCCACCATTGTCACTGGTCACGATCACCAGGGTGTGATCCGCAATTTTCTGATCATCAAGCGCCTGAAGAACCCGTCCGATTTCCAGATCGAGCCGCTCGATCATTTTGATCAGGGTTGGGCGATTCTTTTCCTGAGGCTTGTCCATCGGCACATCAGGATCCTGGATGGGAGTGTGCGGCGCCTGGAACGGCAGAAAGATAAAGAACGGCTTTTCATTCTCCGCCTGGATGAAATCGATCGCTTCGTCAGCAAAAACCGTATCGCACCAGGTGCCTGCGCGATCCGGGTAGGGCTCGCCGTCTTGGTACATATCGAGTTCGCCGGTCTTCACGACCTTGTGAGTATAGAAATCGTGATTGAGATGCAGACCGACCCAGCGATCGAAGCCGAAATCATTGGCTCGGCGCCGGTTCAGATTGGAGACGTTCCATTTTCCGAAGCAACCGGTTCGGTAGCCAGCGTCCTTCATCATTTGGCCGATAGTCGGGTGTTTCACCGGATCCAGTTCGGGAGCGCCACCACCGTAGTAATCCTCGTAGCTCGGGCCATAGCGCTGGGGGTAGCGGCCTGTCAGGAGCGCGGCACGGCTCGGGGAGCAGACCGGAAAGGCGGCGTAACCGTCGGTGCAACGAACCCCTTCGGCTGCGAGCCGGTCCATGTTTGGCGTCTTGGCATCCGGACTCCCGTAACAGCCGAGTTCGCCGTAGCCGAGATCGTCTGCGAGGATGAGGAGAATGTTGGGCTGCGAGGTTGGGCGCTTCGCGCCCGTTCCAGGTTTAAGGTTCTTAGTTCCAGGTTGCGGCTTCGCCGCCTTCTTTGACTTGGCCGGGGGCGCGGTTTCTTCGGATCCGAAGTCCCAGCGCTGACTCTTGCCTGTCGCCGCCGAGGTGACGTCGATCCAGGCGATCCCGGTGGCTTTGCCCGGCTGAATGGGCGGAAAGACGCGAAGTTGAACCAGATTCCCTTCCACAGGAAGCAGCACGGTTACCTTGGTCCAGTCGCTGCCCTTGACCGTGAATTTCTCGAATTGATCCTTGGGAAACCCTTCCTGGTCCTCGGTGCGCCATTGAATGCGGCCTTTGCCAGCGCCACGGATTTGGAGGGTCACTTCCGTGGCTCCTTCGCTGCGGACCTTGTTGGTGGCGAGAAAAGTTTCCCGACCATTGCTGGTGAGCATGATCCGCCTGGCGTCGGAAGTGATCTTCGCGTTACGCGCAATCCAGCCCCGGAGAGCGGGGTCGGTGACGGTGGTGACGGGAGCCGGTTCACCGGGCTTTCTTTCTGCCGGAGGCATTTTGAGGCCACCGGCCTGCACGCCGATCGCCGTGGGATCGAACTTGGCCGGATCGAAATTCGGATTGGCCGAAGGAACCACCACTCCCGCCTCGACGATGAAGTCATCGATCAAGGCGTCGAGACGCTGAACCGTTTCCGGCTGTTCCGCGGCCAGGTTGTGACTCTCACCGATATCATCCTTGAGATTGTAGAGACGGAATTCATGCCCACCGTTTTCCCCGTGGTGAAAGATTCGAATCAGCTTCCAGTCGCCGTGGTGGACGGCCATCGCAGGCGGAAGCCACTCGGGCGTGTTGCCGTAGCTGGGCACATAGGTGAACATCGGCTCGCGCTCGACTTTCTTGCCCTCAAGTGCCGCCGTAAAATCAACGCCGTCGATCGGGTGGTCCGCCGGGAGTTTGAGATTCAGCATGCTGAGGATGGTCGGGTAGAGATCGGTCGATTGGATGCGAGTGTCGCTGCGTGAGCCCGCTTCCGTCACGCCCGGCCAGACGACGATGCCCGGCACGCGAATGCCACCTTCGTGGAGGTTGCCCTTTCCGCCCCGGAGCGGAGCGTTGCTGGTGATAGGGGTGATGTATTTCTCTCCGTTGGCATCGGTCTCCTCAAGGCCACAGTGCTGATTGCCCCCGTTATCGGAAATGAAGATGATGATGGTCTCGTCTGCAATGCCCTCGGCGTCCAGGGTGTCGAGAAGCGTGCCCACTGCGTCGTCCAGGGAATGCACCATGGCCGCGTAGGTCGGTGACTGCTGCTTCGACTCCCGATCAATCTTGGGACGGTAGCGCTCGATCAACTCCGGCTTGGCTCCAAAGGGGGCGTGCACGGAGAACTGCCAGTAATTGAGGAAGAAAGGTTGGCTACGGTCCCGCTTTTTCAGCCAGGCAACGGCATCTTCTGCCATGCGGTCTTCGATGTGCTCACCCGGCTCACCTTCGAGACCGGGGATGGTCCACGGAGCGAGGTAGGTGCGCCCCGGACCGGGACCGTTGTAGTTGGGGATGTCGACGTCGAAGCCAAACTCCAGCGCCGAGTGTGGAGCATCACCGAGATGCCATTTCCCGAAGTGACCGGTGGCGTACCCAGCGTCCTTGAGAACGGTGGCGAGCGTGGGCATGGCCGGGTCGAGGCGGGTGGACGACTGGACGATGTTGCTCTTCTGGTGAGGCGCCGCACTGGTCCTGGCAGCGGGAGCGTAGCGCACCTCCTTCGTGTGTCCTCCAGGCGTCGTGAATCCGGTGCGGGCTGGATTCTGCCCGCTGAGAATGCTGGAGCGTGTCGGGGAGCAAAGTGGGTGGGAGGAATAGGCGTTGTTGAACGTGACACCGCGTGCGGCGAGTCGCTCGATATTGGGCGTTTCGTAGAGCGAGGTCTTTCCGAAAAGCGTGGTATCAGCCCAGCCGAGATCGTCGGCGAGGATGAGAACGATGTTCTTGGGTGTCTCGGCAAAAGCATGAGGTAGTGCCAGGGATAGCGACAGGATGCAGAGAAGTTTCTTTTTCATTCGTTTCGAAATCGGGACGTGGTCAGTTCTTCTTGGGCCTCAGCGGTATATAGGTGACCCCGTCCGGCTCGTGATGGATCGGTAACTCCTGACGCATCATTTGCTTCACCTCCGCGTATTCCGGATTGTCGGCGAGATTCTGCCATTCCCAGCGATCGCTCTGGTGATCGTAGAGTTCCTCGGTTCCGTCGGCGTAGGTGATGTAGCGGTAACGTTCCGATCGCAGACCGTAATTCTTGTAGCCGAACACGGTGAGCGTGGTTTCGTCCCAGTCGGCCTCCGGGTTCTTCATCAGGGTGGTGAGATCATTCCCTTCCAGTTGCCCTTCCGGCGGCTCGCAGCCCGTGAGCGAAGCGAGCGTCGGATAGATGTCGAGCAGGTTGACCGGCCTTTCGCTGATCGTTCCCGGTGTGGTCACGTCAGGCACCACCCACATCAGGTTGACCCGGGTGGCGCGTTCCCAGAGGGAGTATTTCCCCCAGCGTCCTTTCTCGCCGAGCTGGAAGCCATGATCGCTCCACAGCACGATGATGGTGTTGTCCGCATAGGGCGAATCCTCCAAGGCTCCGACGATCTGCCCAACGAGGTCGTCGACCAGCGCAGTGCAGGCCAGGTAGGCCTGGATCGCCGGCTTCCACTGATTCGTTTCTCTGATCCGCTTCAACCATGGATTGTGCGCCATCCTGGCATGAGCGGCCGGCACATCGTCGAGGTCGTCTTCCCGAGAGCCTTCGGGCAACTCGATCTCCTCCATCGGGAAGCGGTCGAAGTATTCCTGCGGCGCGTAGTTGGGCAGGTGCGGCTGAAAGATGCCAGCCCCGAGAAAGAAGGGTTCCTTCAACTCTCCGCTGAACAATTTCTCTGAGGCCCAGTTGGCGGTGATGCCGTCAGGATGATCGTCGACGGTCACATCCGGATGACAGGGGCCCCAATCGGCCTGCCTCGCCCAACCACCCAGGGGCAGCTTGGAATTGAACTTGAGCCCCGCGAACGAGGGCAGGTCTTGAGTCTTGCTGGAAAAGTATTCATCGAAGCCCCGCCCCTTCACTTCGTGGGTGAAATGATAGCCGTGAAAGAGCTTTCCGCCGCCGATCACCTGGTAGCCGTTCTGCTGGAAGAATTCCGGCAGGAGCACCGAATTGTTGAGGATGGGATTGTGGATGAGCGAGCTCTTGTTGATGTAGTTACCCGACGTCGAAGGAAGAATCCCGCTCATGATGGCGGAGCGCGAAGGACCGCAGGCGGGTGCCGCACAGTGAGCGTTGGTGAAGGTGATGCCCTTCGCCGCCAAACCTTTCAGATGCGGTGTCTTCGCATGGGGATTGCCTCCGAGGGTGTCGGTCCAATCGTTGAGATCATCGATGGCGATGAAGAGAACGTTGGGTTTCGTCTTTTCGGCACTCTGCGCTGCCACGCAGCACAACAGAATCGACAAAACGAGGATCGCGGATTGTTTCATTGCGCCGTTACTCCTTCAATAGTTTGTCCACGAAGAACTCGACCAGGGAAGGGTAGGCAGTTTCCGCTCCGGGATATTTGAGGTGAGCTTCGACTTCGAGCGCGTCGGTCTTTTCCTTTAGCAAGGTGCCGAAGTTGACGTGGTGGATGACCCAGCCCCGGATCCTCTCTTTGTTCGTCGGAGGGCTGGCGGTCGGGGTCATGCCGTAGCTCATAAAGATGGGCGGATCGTCGGCGGAAATCAGGGAAAGCGCCGAATGCCGGCTGGCGATCTCCTCAGCTTCCTCCAGTGTCTGTGCGCCCCATTGGGCGATTCGGGCCTGTTCGGGATCGGTGATATCACCCACAGGCCGAGCGAAGGCTTTCGTGTCGATGTCAGGACCCAGCAACAAGGTAAACAGGTTCTTCCAATACGTAGCTGAATTCGTGGTTTGACCGCCGCTCGTGGCTACACAGGTCAGGCGGGTCGATTCCCGCTCAACGGGATCTTCGCTGTCGGGTCTGGCCATCTCGTCGGAGTAGGCCAGCCACATGCAGATCTGGGCACCCGCTGAACCGCCAAAGGCGGCGACGTGTTCCTTGTCGATATTCCATTCCTCCGCTCTGGATCGCATCGTCTGCAGCGCCCGTCGCGCATCGTGATGAGAAGTGGGCAGAGGAGTGTCGATGCTCAGGTAGCGGTAGTTGATCGAGGCCACCGAGATGCCAGCTTTCAGGAGCTTTTCGAGATCGTTTGGTTTGAGCTTCTCCTTGCTTCCCGCACGAAAGCCTCCGCCGTGAATATAAATCGCGAGTGGTGTGGGCGTCTCGCTGTCAGCGAGCCAGATATCAAAGATCTGGCGCTCGTGATCACCGTATTTCACTCCGACATGGGTGGGGGCTTGTTTCCCCGCTGCCTGCTTCGATCCCGGCTCCGCACTCTTCTTTTTTGATTGTCCAGCTCGGGCCGCTGCCCGGCGGATCATCGCCTGCTTTTCCTTGTCGGAAAGGGCACCGTCTCCGTTGGCATCCGCTTGGGGAAAGCGTTGCAAAATCTTCTGAGTCAGGGCGGCGTCTTCCTCCTTGGACAACTGGCCATCGCCATTCGTGTCGGCCTGCGGAGCCAGCTTGAGGATCTGTTGTTCCAACGAATTGCCTTCGGCCATCGTTGAGGGGGGCGCGCCCGACAACAGGAGTGCGGTGATGAGAGTCAGTTGGGTTGGTTTCATGGCTTTTTTGATAGTGGTTTCTCCTCGGTCCGGGTCGCTTTTGCTCGAAAAAATCTTTCTACTGCAGAGCGCGCCATGGGTTTTAACCCGTAATCGTAGATTCAGTTTCGAGATTTCAGAATCTGCTTGCGCAGACCTACCCAATAAACCGCTGAAACAGATTGTGGGTCATCTGCTGAACCCGTTCGTCCGGCCCTTGCTGCGCGACGCCATGCCGTCTCGGATTGACGTGCCCCGGAGGGCTCGAGAGTCCGTTGGCCCACCAGATCGTGGCCGCGTTGAAAACGACATTGTCCTTGGGACCGTCGTAGAGCGTGGCGCTGTATTTTCCTACGGTCCTTCCGTGGATGGTGGCATCGCCTTCCGCGACGATGTTCATCCCGGGGAGATCCATGGCGGGAGCTCCGTGCCACTCCCATCCAAGAAGGCCTTTGATGGATTCCCCTTTCTTCATCCCCGTGCCCTCGAACAGCCAATGCTCCGGCATCGCACAGGTCCAATCGCCACAACCTATGCCGCGCCCGGTCTCTTGTTCGTTGTCCAGTCGCCCTCCCATGAGCTGAGCAGCGTCCGGCCCCATGTTCAGCTCGAAGTCCGGCCGATTGAGAAGCTTTCGTTTTACTGCCTTGGGGATCTCGTCCGGCACAGGAATGAACCAGCCTTCGCGCCGCGTGACGCGGTTCGGCGTCCCGTTGGTGGAGGGTGAAAGCGGCGAGACGCAGAGAACGGAGTTTCCTCCGAAAAAGGCCAGGCTGACTCCTTCATCGCGGGCCCTCAGAACGTTGTCATACATCTCCAGGGACCAGTATTCGTCGTGCCCCACGGAGATGAACCCCTTCGCACGAAGCAGTCCTTCGGGGTCGGCGTGAGTGTCAATGTTAGAGATGTAGGAGACATCGTAGCCGTGCTGTTCCATCCAGAACGAAAGAGGAAACTCCCAGGGCAGATACTCGCCGGAGCCGCCTGATTTCTTCATCGGGTTCACCGGGTGAGTGAACAATCCATAGGGCCGATCAAAGCTCACCGTCCCGCTAGGCACGCCGGTGGTGGAGTAGCCTTCTTCGTGCAGGGTGTAGATGGAATAGTCGGCCGGCCAGCGATTGTAAGCGGACCAGGTCAGGTCGCTGCATTGGAAAAGGAAGTCGCAGGGACGATCATCGCGAACGATGAAGATGACGTAGCTCTGGATACCTTCCTTCTCGGCGGTAAGCTTTCCCAGGTAAACCCCGCTGAGCCAATCCTCAGGAATCTCGAATTCCACGGAGGGCTCCCAGTTGCACTCACGGACATAGTTTTCGCCCACGGGAGGATCGGGCTGGGTTGTCCCTTCGATGGATTCAAACGTCCGCATGAGGCGGGCGCCATCGCCGTTGTAGAAACCCGTGCGAAAGATCTCCAACTTGAAGGAAGAAACCGGATTAGTGCTCACCATGACCTGAAGCGTCTCCCCTGCCCTGACACTGTTCGCCGAGCAGTAGCCTTCAATCCAGGGGCAGCGGCCGTTGGGCAGGATCTTGTTAATCTTGCCCGGGAGCTGGCGGGTGTTCGTGAGCATCCAGTCGCGCGTACCAGGCTTCTCATTCTCCTTTTGAATGAGATCCGATTGACCGGCGGCCAACAAGGGAGGTGCCGCGTAAGATCCGGCGGCCAGGGAAACCCCGGCGGCCGCCGCGCCTTTAAGAACGTCGCGGCGTTGAACTTTTGACTCGGATGAGTGGTTTTTTTTCATGGGAATGGTCGCGTTCGATTACTTGGTTTGAGAGAGGTAGGCCACGAGGTCTGCTATTTCGTTAGGCTGGAGCATGGCATCAAAGACTTCAGGCATCAGGGAGACTGGCGAATACTGAGCCGACTCAATGTCCCTGATCGGCACCGGCTGCTCGATCCCGGGAGCAGCAGCAAGGACAAGGTGATCGGTCGTGTCCCGGCGAATCAAACCGGCCGTGTCGCCGCCTTTTTTCTTTTTCACCATCACCATCTCGAAATAGCGCGCGATCATGGCGCTGGGATACACAATCGCTTCGAGCAAATCCCGCTGGCTGCGAATCGCTCCGATTTTGGTCAGGTCCGGACCAAACTCGACACCTTCCTCGCCCATGACGTGACAGGTGAGGCAGAGCGATTTGCTGGCGTTGTGAAAGATCGCTTCGCCTCGCGTGGCATCGCCCTCCGGCAGCAAGGCGGAGAGTTCGTTGAGCCGGGATTCCTGCTTCGCCGCGACTTCGGGAGCGACGGCGATCTCATCTGCCAGCTGGATCTCCGGCATGGGATGTGCCGGGGCTCCTTTTTTCACGGCCTTGTGCATTTGTGAGACTCGAGTCGAAATGGGGTGCTTGGCAGGAAGCGATTCTTTCGCACCTGATTCGTAGAGCGCGTAGATGGCGGCGTGTTTCAAAAAGGGATCCGCATCCTGCGACCCGAGTTGCAACAGGGTTTCACTCGCCCGCGAATCGCCAATGCGGCCCAGGGCCATGGCCGCAAGCCGCTGTTCGCGAGGAGTGCCGGATTTCAGCAATCTTGTGAGTTGATCGGCGGCGGCCTCGTCTCGCCACAGGGCAATGCTGTGAAGGGCTGCGGTCCGCAGCTCACCATCCTCATCATTCAGAAACGCGCGAACGGTTCGGCGGGCTTTCTCTCCATCAATGCGATGCGCCGCCCAGAGGGCGGGAAGGCGTGCGTCTGCTTGCTTGAGATCGGTGAGATAGCGCGGATCGGCGAGTGCTTCGATGGCACGCTTCACCACGGCGGGCCGCAAATCAGACAGCCAGGCCACCTCCGGATTCTCCCAATCCAACTGCAGGCCTCGTGGATCAGCTATCGACGCCACGTCTTTCTTCCGGACGCGGTAGATGCCACCGAGCACATGGGGCTTGGCGACCTTGGAAGTGGGGCAACAGATCATGTACCAACTCCCCGTGTCCGCGACGAGCAGACTGCCGTCGGCATCTTCGATCACATCGGTCGGATGAAAGTCCGTCTGATCACTCTCGAGAAAGGACGTGGTTTCGGCGAGAAAGCTGGAACCATTTTCGATCAGTCTATGCCGCGAGACGCGCCGCAGGTTGAAATCCGCACAGAAAAGGGCGCCTCGGAACCCGTGCGCGTCGCTTCTCGCCATCACAACACCGGAAGGGGCGGCGGGCCCCATGTGGGTCATGGCCGGAAGCAAGTCAGCCGACTGCGGCATGGGCGCCAGCACCCGTGGATTTTTCCTGCCATAAACACCACCATACACTGCGTGCAGAATCCCGTCACGATTGCCCGGGGTGGAAAGATCAAAGAAGGTCCCACTGAGAAAGCGTTCACCTGCTTCACTGAATGCCAGACCTACCGGATTGTTCATCCCGCCACTGATGACCACTTCCAACTGGCTGCCATCCGGGCGCGCCCGATAAACGTGCGCTGCACTGGAGCGGTGTGTCTTCCCGTCGCCGAGAACATGGGTCTGAAATTGAAAGCCGCCCTTGGTCCAGTAGAAGAAACCGTCCGGCCCGAGATAGGGGCCGTGCAGATCGTTGCCGCATCCGTCGATCGATCCCCCGTCGAACCAGGAAGTGCGCTCATCAGCGACCTGATCGCCATCCGTATCGGTGAGTTTCCAAATGTGCGGCGGCGCACTGACGTAGACCGAACTGTCATAAACCAGAATCCCTTCCGGAAACGGAAGGCCTTCAGCGAACACGCTCGATTCGTCGTAGATACCATCTCCGTCCCGATCGATCACCCTCAGAACCCGGTGCTGCGGGTCGGTGAGTTGTACGGGTGCCTTCTGGGTATTGCCGGAACTGTCCGTCACATAGAGCACGCCTTCGTTGTCAAAGGCCATGTGGATGGGGCGAGGAACCACGCTTGATGAGACAGCCAATTCGACCGTGTAGCCGTCCGGCAAGGTGAATTCGTGCGGAGCGATCGTGACGCGTTCACCAGCTGGGGCCGGCAGAGCCACGCCCAACAGCCCCAGGACCAAACCTGTGACCGAGACTGATGGGTTCCTCTTTGGAGACAGAAAATTCATGGACACCTACGAAGCTTTCAGGATCGCGGAGAGGTTGAAGTTGACCGTCTGCTCGGCAAGAAGGGCTTCCTCGACACCCCGGTCTTGTGGATACCAGCGGGCGATCCCGGCAATCGTCTGCAGGATGTGGTTGGCCACCACGTTGGTATCGAGTTCGCGGAGCTTCCCTTGGTCCGCCAGTTCCCGCATCGCTTGGCGGAGCAATTCGCGGTAGTTTTCCACCCGTTGCCAAATCAGCTCCCGCTGGGCGAACTCGAGATGGCGCCGCTCCGGAAAGAGAAGGGCAAATTCCAAGCCGTGGCGAAACAGCCCACGAACATGCCGACGGATCATTTCCCGCAAACGGTCTTCCGGATCCGAAATGTCCCTGGTGGGTTCGATGACCTCGCGTTCCAGT
>Ga0180430_10002606_pt1 | contig 16177 bp, 17 predicted proteins | sample SS_ome_9_FD_132999 | JGI IMG/M metagenome (GOLD analysis project Ga0180430, IMG submission 132999) | Hypersaline lake sediment archaeal communities from the Salton Sea, California, USA - SS_1_S_2 metaG | ecosystem: Environmental > Aquatic > Non-marine Saline and Alkaline > Hypersaline >... | reverse complement strand
TCGACCGGCTTACCTTCACCGGTGCCCGCACGGACATGCGGGACTGGCTGGTCTCCTCGGAAATCGTCTACAGCCTGTGCGCCGATCCGCCGGAAGCATTCGGCCGCACCGTGCCCGAGGCCCTGCACCTCGGTGTGCCGGTCATCGGCTGGAACCATGGCGGTGTCCGGGAGACCCTGGCCGCGCTGTTCCCCGAGGGCGCGATCCCGCCCGGCGACCGCGCGGAACTGTTTGAACGCAGCCTGGCATTTCTTGCCAGGCGGCCGAAGGTGCCCGAAAACACCGCCTTCGGATTGCGCGAATCCATGCGAAAAACCATGGCTGTCTACGACTCGGCACTCCAGGAGAAAACGCGATGAACGTATTCTTGCGCCAGTTGCAAAACGAATGGGCCAGTTGGCTGGCGGTAGCGTTCATCGCTCTGCTGCCGTTTACCCGAATCTACGAGATACCCCTTTCCGCCTTTGCCATTTCGCTCGCTTTCATCGCGCGCACACCGCAAGGACGACGCAAGATTCGCGCGGCCGCGCGCTTCACCGTACCCCTGTTTCTCTGTTACTGGATACCCCTGCTGATCTCGAGCTTCGACTCCCTGTACGCACCGAAGAGCTGGGGCAGCACGATCGCCGCACTGCGCTACCTGGCCGCGGCGCTTGCCATGACGGTGCTGCTGAACCCGCCGTCGGCGCGCGAACGCGTGTTGCGCTGGACCGCATGGCTGCTGCTTTTCTGGTCGGTTGACGCCTTCATCCAGCTGTTTTTCGGGCGCGACCTGTTCGGCATCGCGATGCACCCCGACCGCCTCAATGCCCTTTTCATCACCAAGCACCAGTTCTTCGGCCCCACCCTGGCCATGCTGTCACCCCTGGTGCTGGAGCACGCCAGAAGGCAATGGCGCCCCTTCGCCTGGGCCGTGTCCTTCGCCCTGATTCTCGGCGCGGTGATGATCGCGGGCATGCGCTCCGGGTGGTTGACGATGGCGCTTGTGCTGGGGGTCTACTCCCTGTTGATGCTGAAGCGTGAAAACCGTGAACTGCGCAAAACCCTGCTGACCATCCCCGCGCTGGCTGTCGTCGTGCTCGCCTTCAGTTATTTCGCCTCGCCGCTGTTCCAGGAACGCCTCGACGTTACGCACGCCTTCACCAGCGGCGAAAACCGCTCGCTGGATGCCTCCAGCATGGAGCGCATTCCGATTTTCAAAACCGCTTTGAAAATGTACGCGGAACATCCCGTGAACGGCGTTGGCGTGCGTGCTTTTCCTAAAGCCTACATGGTCTACGCCGAGCCTGACGATCCTTTGATCCTCAAGACCGGCGGTGAGTCCGGCGCCCTGCACGCGCACAATTTCATCCTGGAGGTGATGGCCGATACCGGCACGATCGGCCTGCTGGGCCTGCTCGCTGCACTGGCATTCCTGTGGCGGCGGCGTTCTCTGACCACGCCCCTGGAGCGGCGTGACGCCTTTCCCTTCATGCTGGCGGTCGTTCTGATCCTGTTTCCACTCAATTCCCATTTCGCAATCTATGGAACCTATACCTCTTCCCTGGTCTGGTTCCTGATCGGACTGTGGGGCGCGGCCTACCGCCTGGAAGAAAAACGCCCGGACAACTGAACGGGCGCGCTCAGATCATGGAACGCAGAAAAGTTGCCGTGATAACCGCGATCGTCAGGAGGAAAAAAATCCGGATCAGGTTTTTCATGTTCTGTGGTCAGCTCCGTTCGAGGCGGGGAAGCATGGTCTTATTGTCACCGATGAGGTAATTTCCGTTCAATGCGCAGCTTATACACCGCATTGCTTTATCTGCTGACACCGCTGCTGCTCCTGTACCTGTTGTTTCGAGGGCTCAAGGAGCCGGGTTACCGCGAGCGCTGGGGCGAACGCTTCGGCTTCTTCGCCGCGCCGGGCTCCGGCGAAACCCTGTGGATCCATGCCGTGTCGATGGGCGAAGTCAATGCGGCCGCCGGGCTCATTCGCAGCCTAGCAAATTCTTACGATACGAAAAAACTGTGCATCACGACGTTTACGCCGACCGGTTCCGCCCGCGTGCGCGAGCTGTTCGGTGACACCGCGTTCCACGTCTATTCCCCCCTGGACCTGCCGGGAGCCGCCAAGCGTTTCCTCGACCGGACCAAGCCCCGCATCGCGATCATGATGGAAACCGAGATCTGGCCAAACCTCTACCGCCAGGTGAAGGGGCGCGGTATTCCCCTGCTGATCGCCAATGCCCGCATCTCGGACCGGTCGCTGGGGCGCTACCGGCATTTTTCGAAATTGACCACGGACGCACTGGGCTGCGTCAGTCGCATCGCCGCGCAGAGCGAACGGGACGCCGGGCGGCTGGTCGAAATCGGCGCCCCGCCCGACCGTGTCGTGTTGACCGGTAACCTGAAATTCGACATCGAGATTCCGGCGGGGCTGGAACAGAAGGCTTCGACGCTTCGTGAAACATGGGGACCGAAGCGGCCCGTGCTGGTGGCCGGCAGCACGCATCCCGAAGAAGAACCGGTGATCCTCGAATCGTTCGGCGGGCTGCTGCAGGACATTCCGGACGCGCTGCTGGTCCTCGTTCCCAGGCACCCGGACCGTTTCAGGCGCGCCGCGCAGGCGGCGAAGGCCGCGGGGCTCACGGTGGCCAGGCGCAGCACGTCCGAGGAGAAACCGGCCGGCGCGCAGTGTTACCTGGTTGATCGCATGGGTGAGCTGATGCACTTTTACGCGGCCGGCGACGTGGCTTTTGTCGGGGGCAGCCTGCAGCCCGTCGGCGGCCACAACGTGCTGGAACCCGCCGCGCTGGGCAAGCCGGTGATCGTCGGGCCGTATACGTCGAATTTCGCCGATGTCACGGACCAGCTGCTGGACGCCGGCGCCGCGGTTCGCGTGTTCGACGCGGCCGGTCTGCGGCAGACGGTGCGGGAACTGTTCGCCAACGAGAAAGCCCGCCTGGAGATGGGCCGCAACGGCCGGGAACGGGTAAAACGCAACCAGGGCGCGGTGAACCGCACCCTGGATATCATTGCCGAATTGCTTACTGAAGCAGCTGGTTGACGACCACCAGGTCCTCGGCCGTCAGGAGACCCGCGACGCTTTTCAGCTGCAGGTGGCGCAGAATGTAAGCGTGGCGCGCGATCGAATTATCCCGCTGCGCCTGGTACTTGCGCTGCTCTGCGATCAGCACGTCGACGATGGTTCTCGTTCCCACCTCAAAGCCGGCCTGCGTGGCTTCGAGCGCGCTCTCGGCCGAAATGCTGGCCTGACGAAAAGCCTCGACTTCCTGGATCCCGGCCAGGACCGCCCGGTAGGCGTTTTCCGTTTCACGCACGATGGCATTGTTGGTCGCATCGAGGTCCTGCCCGGTGGCGTCCAGCAGGTATCGTGCCTGGCGGGTCTGGGCGCTGACGCGGCCGCCCTGGTAAATGGGAATGTCGAGGATCAGGCCGAAGGTGGTATCCGTGGATTCCAGGTCGGTGGTCAGCTCGATGTTGTTGACGAAGTCGCGGTAAACAAACTGCTTGTTGGTGAACTGGCTCCAGCCGGCCACCAGGTCCAGTGTCGGAAAATGCCCCGACCGCGCCAGTCTCATGTTGGAATCTGCGATTTCGACCCCGGCCTGCGCGGTAAGCACCAGGGGGTTGCTGCGCAGCGCCATCTGCACCCACTGTTCTGAACTGTCCGGGTTCGGCTCGACCAGGGGAAGATTTTCCTGCAGCGCATCGAATGTCTCGAATGACTGCCCGGTGATTTCAAACAACGCCTCTTTGGCGTCTTCAAGATTGTTGCGCGCGACGATAGCGCGGGCACGGGCATTATCGTACGTGGCGCGCGCCTCGTGCACGTCGGTGACCGCGGTCAGGCCCACCTCGAAGCGCTGCTCGGCCTGTTCGAACTGTCGTTTGAACGCTTTTTCCTCGGCCTCGGCGAAGGTCACGCCATCGATCAGCGTCAATACCGTGAAGTAACTGGTGGAAACCCGCAGCAGGAAATCCTGGTAAGCCGTCTGGTACACCGCCTCGGCCTGGGAAATCTGGCCGCGCGCGATATCCAGCGACTCGTAATTGGCCTGGCGGTAAAGACTCTGGGCCAGGTCGATACTGTAATTGTTGTTTTCGATGTCCTGGTCTTCGAGGTTGATGCCGGGCACCGAGGTTTTGGTTTCGCCCCAGCGCCAGCTGCCTGAAGCGCCCAGCTGCGGAAGCATGTTCGCCCGGGCGATCGCCTTGTTTTCGTAGGCCGCCTGGCGTCTGAAGTCCGCAGCCTGCAATGTCGGGTCGTAATTCAGTGCCAGGTCGTGCACCCCGACGAGGTCTACGGCGCCGGCCGGTGAGGACAACAAAAGGCCCGCACCCGCCAGGCCGATCAGTTTACTTTTTACCGACATTTCAGATTACTCCCAATATTCATGGCTCGGCCCGGCATCCAATGCACCGCGGCCCTAGAACTGGAACTCCGGCTCGGGAACCGAGTTGACCAGCGGCGGCAGATCGGTCTCGAACAGGCTTTCCACCGTCCATTCGCTCACGCCTACGCGCTCCATCAGCCGGGCTTCCATCGCCGGCGACTCCCCGTTTATGACGAACATGCGACCGCCGGGGTTTACCCAGCCCAGGAACTGCTCGGGGACACTCGGAACGGACCCGGTTACCACGACGACGTCGTGCGCCTGTTCCGGCTGCCAGCCGTTCATTACATCACCGACCGATAACTCGATGTTGCGGATTCCCGCGTCATCGAGCCTGGCGGCGGCCTCGCGGTGCAAGTCTTCAAAGATCTCCACGCTGACCACGAGTTTGGCCAGTGAAGCCAGGCAGGCCGTGACAAAACCGCTGCCCGTGCCGATTTCCAGGACCGTCTCGTCCTTTGAAAGATCCAGCGCCTGCAGCAGTCGCGCCTCGATCTTGGGCCGCATCATGACCTGGCCGCAAGCCAGCGGAACGGCAATGTCCGCGAAAGCCAGCTTGCGGTAGCGCACAGGAACGAAATCCTCTCTCTGGATTTTCTCCAGTGTCGACAGAACGCGGCCATCCAGGACATCCCAGGGCCTGATCTGCTGCTCCACCATGTTGAATCGTGCCTGTTCGAAATTCATCTGTTCACTCCGTTCGCGGACTACCGGCGCACAAACCCTCAGGAACCGCAAAGACTAGCCCCTGCAGACCTGCGTATCAAGCGAAAGGGTGCGGTTTCGTGACACAGGGATTAAGTGCCATTAGTCACGCCGGCGCATGCCCTGGAAAAGCGGGACACTTGCCTGGGCCGCGAGCAGCGGATATGGTCAAAGCCGGTTCAACCGGGGAACTTTCTTGCAAGTTTTTTGCCTTTTTGCCGGTCATGTTGAGTGAGGCCCAGAGAATCAAGCGTTTCGAAGCGCTGGCTCGCGAGTACGGCGCTGACCTGTTCCGCTATGCAATGTGGATGTGCGGCAACGAGGCGCTGGCCCGTGACCTGGTCCAGGAGACTTTTTTGCGGGCATGGAAAGCGCTTCACCGCCTGCAAAATGAAAAAGCCGCCAAGAGTTGGCTGATTACCATCCTGCGGCGTGAGTACGCGCGCACCTTCGAGCGCAAGGTTCCGCCCATCGCGAACCTGGACACGGTCTCCGAACCGGAAAGCGGTGAGCCGGGGCCAGACGAGCAGGCGGAAGTTCGCCTGCTTCGCGCGGGCATCGCGAGCCTTGCGGAAAAATACCGGGAACCGCTCCTGATGCAGGTCGTGTTGGGATACAGCTGCCAGGAGATTGCCGCCGAGCTGGGCATCAGTAAAAACGCGGTGATGACACAACTTTTTCGAGCACGGCAGCAATTAAAAGAAAACCTGGGGAAAGACGGGACAACAGGCGACGTTCATGGACTTTACTGAGTTCAAGCGAAAACTGGGCGCAGAGCCACGCAGCAGCGATCCGGAATTTTTGGCCGCTCGCGACGCCTCTGCTGAGCATCGCGATGCGGCGATGGCGGCGGAACGTTTCGAGGAGCGCCTAGAGCAAGCGCTCGACATTCCCGTGCCAAGCGATCTCGCCGCGGGTCTCCTCGACGCGCCAGGCCGCCGTCAACGGCGCCGCCGCTGGCCACTGGCGCTGGCAGCCAGCCTGGTCGTGGCCGTCGGCGCCGCCGGCCTGGTCTACAGGTCTTCGCACAGCTGGGAGTCGGTCGAGGCCTACGTGATGGATCACTACCGCCACGACGGGGCGAGAGTGCTGGAGCTTGCCGCTGACGGGGCTGCCGGAGACGTCCAGGAAATCCTCGGCGCTTTCGGGCTACAGGCGGAACCGTCACTGGCCGGCATGGTCCGGCTGGTCAAGTTCTGCCCCGCACCCGGGGGCAAGGGTGCGCACATGGTGCTGAATACCGAATCAGGCCTGGTTACCGTGTTTTATCTGCCCGGAACACGGGTAAACGATCGCCAGATGATCGACTTCGACGGCAGGCAGGCGATGCTGGTCAGCCTGGAGCACGGCGCGGCCGTTATCGTGGGCGGCACGGGGCATTCGCCCGCTGCCTACTACACCGTCGTCCACGACGCGATCGTACCGGTCGACCGCCGTTCCTGATTCCCCGGATCCGGAGGGGCCTTCCGGCAGGGGAAAAATCGCCCGGTTTCTGATATTTTGAGCGCATGTTTACTCAGATGTCAGACAAGGCCCGAATTCTCTGGATCGGGATCCCTTCATTGCTGGTCATCGCCACGCTGGTGGCGATGTTCTTTCTCAACCATGAACCGCCCCGGTACAACCCGATCGCCCGTGCGACGCTGCATGCGCAGGAGCACGGTCACCAGGTCGTCACCGGCTACACCACGACGGCGACACTGATCGAAACCGTCGATACGCTGCTGCACAAGCGCGGCGGATACATGTCCAACGACGTCATGCCGCCCTGGGTTTTTCTCGACAACCTGCCCAACTGGGAGTTCGGCGTGCTCGTGCAGGTGCGTGACCTGGCACGAACGTTGCGCAACGATTTCAGCCGTTCGCAGACCCAGTCAACCGAGGACCCGGACCTGTCCGAAGCCGACCCGCTGTTCCATTTCGACAACGACAGCTGGATCCTTCCCCGTACCGAGGCCGAGTATAGAAAGGGCATGGAAGCATTGGAGCGCTACCTGACCCGGCTGGCATCGAAAAATGCGCCCGACGCCCAGTTCTTCGCCCGCGCCGACAACCTGACGGACTGGCTGGCTATCGTCGAGAAGCGGCTCGGCTCGCTTTCGCAGCGGCTTTCTGCCAGCGTTGGCCAGGCCCGGCTGAATACCGATCTTTCCGGCGACCCCGGTGCCCGCCAGTCGACCGACTCACCCAACGTGATGATCGTCAAGACGCCCTGGACCCAGATTGACGACGTGTTTTACGAAACACGCGGAACATCCTGGGCCCTGGTGCATTTCCTGCATGCAATGGAGATGGATTTCGAGGATGTTCTGCGCAAGAAAAACGCGCTGGTCAGCTTTCGACAAATCATCCGGGAGCTCGAGGCCACGCAGGAACCGCTGCGCGCGCCAATGGTGCTGAACGGGAGCCAGTTCGGCATATTCGCCAACCACTCCCTGATCATGGCGAACTACATCTCGCGCGCAAACGCAGCGATTATCGACCTGCGCAAACTGTTGCAGGAAGGCTGAACGAGCGGCGCCGGGCGAGCCATGTTCGTCGACCACCTTCCTTATGCCGGGCGCCTGGACCGGCGTGCCCTCGACAGCGTTGACCTCGTCGTTATCCACTGCACCGAACTCCCGGACCTCGCCATGGCCCGGGAGTTCGGAGAGCGAATTCATCACGAGGAAAGCCGCACCGGAAACTCCGGGCACTACTACATAGAACGATCAGGCCGAGTCGAGGAATGGGTGCCACCGGATCGTGTCGCGCATCATGTCCGTGGATTCAACGAGCGCAGCATCGGCATCGAACTCGACAATCCCGGTCGCTACCCGGACTGGTTCAACAGCCGCCGACAGCAGATGGCAGAGCCGTATACGAGGCCCCAACTGGAAAACCTGCTGCGCCTGGTCCAGGTGCTGCGTACCTCGATTCCGTCCATCCGCTTGGTCAGTGGTCATGAGATGCTGGATCGAGAGCGAATCCCTGCATCCGACCGGCCCGAGATCACGATACGCCGCAAGGTCGACCCCGGGCCGCTTTTTCCCTGGGACCGCTTCCTGGCCGCCAGCGGCCTTGAATTCATCAAGGCGGGAAAATGTCGCTTTGAAATCGTCAGCGGCGGCCCAGTTCGATAGCGGCAATTCGCCCGCGATGGATCAGCACGACGTGCTCGAGGCTTCTTGATCCCCGCTTGTAATGCCATCGTTCAACACGTACTTTGCGCGCGACACCGTCGACCTCCACAGTGCTGCTCCCGGTACTTTTCAGGCGCGGCTCGCCGCAGACCTGCACCAGGCGGGAAAGGCTGTCACCAGTCCGGACGATTTTTCGCCCGCAACGGTAACCGTCCGCGACCGCAAGTTCGAAGAACAGGCAACTGCCGGCGATCGAAAACGCCAGGACCGCGAGTTTCTTTGAGTTCATACCGCCAGTCTAGTCGCCGGGCGAAAAATCCGGGCACGAAATGGGACTGAACGGCTGTCGGAAAACGGCGCGTTTTCAACTGCGAAAGCGGTAACCCAGGCCGTATACCGATTCGATCATTTCCCGGCCGTTGCTTGCCTCGTCCAGCTTTCGACGCAAGTTCTTGATATGCGTGTCGACCGCCCTGTCACTGACCACACGGTAATCGCTGTACATCTCGTTCATCAACTGGTCGCGAGAAAAAACCCGCCCTTCACGGGCCGAGAGCGCGCGCAACAGGGCGAATTCGACCGGCGTCAGGTTCAACAGCCGGCCTGCGAAACGCGCCTCGAATTTTTCCTCGTCGATTTCGAGCACCGAAGTGACGCGCTCTTCAGGTGAGGCGCGACGCAGAACAGCCTTGACCCGGGCGACCACCTCCCGGGGTGAAAACGGTTTGCAGATATAATCGTCAGCGCCCAGTTCCAGTCCGAGGAGCCGGTCGATTTCCTCGACCCGGGCCGTCACCATGATGATCGGCACCGGGCTCTTTGCGCGGATCTGCTTGCACACCTCGATACCATCCAGGCCCGGCAGCATCAGGTCGAGCAGCACGAGGTCCGGTTGTTCATCGTGAAAACGCTGCAACGCTTCGTCACCGCGACCGACGATCGCAGTGCGATAGCCGCCCTTGGCCTGCAGGTAGTCCTCGAGCAGTTTCGCAATCTTGGGTTCGTCTTCGACGATCAATATGCTTTTTACCGTCACCATCACATCTCATGAAGGCAGAATGACGCGAATCGACAGGCCGCCCATCGGGCTGTGTGCCGCTGACATGGAGCCGCCATGAGCCTCGGCGATATTCCTGCAGATGGCCAGGCCCAGCCCCGAGCCCCCGGTCGCGCGCGCGCGACTGTGTTCAGCCCGGTAGAAGCGTTCGAACAGGCACTGCAGCTGATCGTCGTCCACACCGGGCCCACTGTCTTCGACAATCAGGGCAATGGTATCGCCGCCGCACTCGAGCCCAAGCCGGACCGTGCCGCCGTCCTCTGTGTAACGGCAGCAGTTTTCAAGCAGATTGTGCAGCAGTTGACGCATGCGATGGGCATCGCAGGCCAGCGGGCAACGTTCGGCAATTTCCGTTTGCAGCGTGATGCCACGCTCCGACAGGCGCGGTTCAAACGAATTGCCGGCCAACGCGACCAGTTCCGACAGATCGGTTTCTTTCTTCTTGATGTCCAGCGCGCCTGCGTCCGACAGGGCCAGGATTTGCAGGTCGTCGACCATCATCGCAAGGTGTTCCGCCTCTTCGCGCAAGGACCCCAGCGTGCTTTCATCCGCCACCCTGACCCCGTCCACCATGGCTTCGATCTCGCCCTTCATCACGGCCACGGGCGTCCGCAGTTCGTGGGCTATGTCAGCCATCCAGCGCCGCCGTGCAGTCCGGTTGCGGTCCAGCGATTCGGCCAATTGATTGACGTGTCCGGCCAGCACCGAGATTTCACCGCCGGAGGATGTGTCCGCGCGCGTTTCATAGTCGCCGCCGCTGAGGCGACGCACGGCGCTGCCTATGTTCCTGACCGGCCGGCTGACCGTGCGCGCCAATGCCCACGACAGCAGGGCTGCAACCGCCAGCGCAACCGCCAGCGCAAGAGCCATGACTTTAAGCTGGCCGCGAACGAAAAGCTGCGCTTCGGGTGGCAGGATATTCCCCATCGGCGAAAACCCGATCCAGCCCACGGTTTCACCATCAACCACTATGGGCTCGAGCAGCCCATCGGCAACCCCTTCCGCCCCGGCGCCCGCAATCAAAACATGCTGCTCATCGAGCAGGAACAACCGTTCACGCAGCCCCCCACGGCCTGGCCGTCCCGGCCAGCGCAAATCGGAACCCGGCCCGGGCTGGACGCCGGGTCCGCGTGAAGCAGATTTTCTTTCTCCTTGAGGCGGCCTGCGGGCCCCGGCCTGGGGTCGCTGGACCGTGCCGGCCTCACCCGTCATTCCAATCCGCCAGATGGTCTGCCAGACAGCAGGATTGTTGCGCAGCGCGCTCCACCCGCCGCGGCGCTGGTAAAACTCTCCCAGCACCGGGGCGAGGTTCTGCAGAACCGTGGTTTCCTGGCGCTCGAGAAACGCCTCGAACCCCCGGTGCAGATTGGCACGCGTAATGGCGGCCGCCACCGCAAGCGCCAGGACCACGACCACGAATTGCGCCAGCAGAACCCGTGAAAAAATCGTTTTCATGGAGCCTATCCTGCATCCAGATCGAAGAACCGTTCAAGCCGGGGATCAAAACTTACATTTTTCTTCACATTTGATTTCATTTTGATCACCAGAATCTATCCTGCACAAGGCAAAACGGCAAACCGATAGCGGTCTGCCCAAACAGAACTGACAGGAGATTGATCATGAACAACCGTTTTTCAAAGTCCATAATTGTTATCGGCCTTATCAGCCTGATGGCCGCGGGTGCCTCGTTTGCTGCTCCTGGCAACGGCCAGGGCATGGGTGCCGGTAATTCCGGCGCGGCCGATTCAAGCCCCGGCATCGGTCGTGGCGCCGGTCCGGCTCAGCGAATGGCGCGCTTCAGCGAGAAACTGCAACTCACCGAATCACAGGAAGACGAGATCCTGGAGTTTTTCCGTCAGCGCGAAGCAGATCGCGAAGCCATGCAACAGCGGATCATGGAGACGTTTGGTCAGCAAATCTGTGAGCAGCGCGCTGCCAACGAGGGCGCTTTTGAAGAACTGCTCTTGTCCGTGCTGAACGAGGACCAACTGTTGCTCCATGAAGAAATGAAAGCCCAGCGGGAAGACCGCAAGGCCAACCGCCAAATGTCTCGCCGGGGAACAGGCGGCCTGGATTGCTCCATTTACGACGTTGACGGTTAACTGACCGCGACAAGAGTCGCTCGAACCGGCGCTGGATAGCCTTCAACGGTGTGGTTCTGCTCCCCTGCTTCCAGGGCCTGCTCGAGTGACTCGAAGCGCATCCACTCTGTGGATCGCTGTTCCGAGGTAGTGGTCGCGGATACGTCCACTACCTCGATTTTCTTGAAGCGCGCCCCCTTTACCCACTCCCTCAGGCGATCGATTCCTGGAACGGCCCAGACGTTTCTCATGCGCGCGTAGCGCTCCTCGGGAACCAGGAGATCGAGGCTTTTCCCTTTTGGAAGAACCAGTGTTTCCAGCACCAATGTGCCGCCCGGCCGCAGCAGACCGCGAATTCGTTCAAGGTGATGGGCCGGGTCGCGCCGGTGGTACAGAACCCCCATGGAAAACACCGCGTCCAGCCCGGCGGCTGCAGCGGGCAGGTCCTCGACGCCCAGCGGCAGCACGTAGCAGGGCAGATCGCCCGCAAAATGCCGCCAGGCGAGCCACTGCATCACGAACAGCACGGTCGGATCGATGCCGATGACGAGATCGGCACCGGCTCCCAGCATGCGGAGCCCGTAGTAACCGTTACCGCTGCCGATATCGAGCACGCGGCTGCCACTCAGATTCACGTGCGGCGCTACCCGGTCCCACTTCCAGTCCGAGCGCCACTCGCTATCGATATACAGGCCTCCGACCTCCAGTGGACCCTTGCGCCAGGGATGCAACTCCATCAGCAGCGCTTTGAGCCGCTGCGGGTCGGCTACCGCACCGCCAAGACGCGGGGCCGACCGAGCAGGCTCCGCCGTGGGCTCGCAGGCAGGCAGTTGCTCCAGTGCGCGGCGCCAGCGCGGCAGGTCGCCGTGCGGGTGGTTCTGCAGCTGCTCCTCACCTCGTTGCGCCAGTTCCCGCAGCCAGGAACTGTCGGGCCAAAGTTGCGGCAGACGATCGTATATTCGCCCGTTCATTCAGCGCATGGCCACCAGTGACACGAAGTTGAAGCCCTGCTGCCAGCGGTAAACCCGCGCAAAACCGGCTGCGGCCAGGCGTTCACGGTGCGCGGCCAGGGTTTCCGGCTGCAGCACGTTTTCCAGCGCATCCCGCTTGCGCGCGATTTCGAGGTCGGAGTACCCCTGGGAACGTTTGAAGTCGTGGTGCCACTGGTTCTGCAGCCGCTGTTCCTCCTCGTCTTCGAAACGGATTTTCTCGGACAGCACCAGCACGCCGCCGGGTTCAAGGCCGGCGGCAATTCCGGCCAGCAGGCTGGCACGGTTTCCCGGGTCAATGAACTGAAGGGTGAAGTTGAGCACGGCGACCGAGGCCCGCTCAACCGGGGTTTCGAGGATATTCTCCCGGCGAACAGTCACCGGCAGCAGGCCGTCACCGGGTTCGGCTTCGAGTGCCGCGCGCAGCCCTTCGACCATGCCCGGCGCGCTGTCGACGGCGATGATTTCCACCGCCTCGGCCCGTACCGCCGCGCGCATGGCCAGCGTGACCGCACCGAGTGAGCAGCCAAGGTCGTAAATACGGGTATTCGGCTGGGCATAGCGGCGCGCGAGCATGGCAGTCATCGAAACCACGGTGGCGTACCCCGGAACCGAACGGTTGATCATGTCCGGAAAGACCCGCACGACGCGCTCGTCAAAAACGAACTCGCCCGGCTCGGTAATGGTGGTCTCAAACAGCCTGTCGCGTTCGCTCATCACTTCAAACCCATCACGTTAATCAACGTCATGATAACCGTCCGTCGTGACTAATGGCGCTTCAGGTTCATGATGCTTGCTGATATTTTTATCCTGGTATTATTTCGTCGGCCGATAGTGCTGCGGGCAGAATATTTCGTGCGCTTCGGCACATTCCGGGAGGGAGAACATGGATATCACACTGCTGTGGGCAGTCATCTTCGTCGTGCTGGGCGTGGTCGTCGTACGCAAGGCGGTCATCATCGTGCGCCAGGGTTACGAGTATACGCTGGAACGTTTCGGTCGCTTCCGCACCACGCTGCGACCCGGATTTCATTTCATCGTACCGTTCGTCAACCGGGTCGGGCACAAGGTGAACATGATGGAACGCGTGCTGGACGTTCCGTCACAGGAAGTCATCTCCAAGGACAATGCGGTGCTGACCGTGGACGGCGTGGTGTTTTTCCAGGTGCTGGACGCGGCCAAGGCCGCCTACGAGGTGTTTCGCCTGGAGCACGCGGTCCTGAACCTGACCATGACCAATATCCGCACGGTGCTGGGTTCGATGGACCTGGACGATGCGTTGTCCAAGCGTGACGACATCAACGCGCGCCTGCTGGTGGTCGTCGATGAGGCGACCACGCCCTGGGGCCTCAAGGTCACGCGTATCGAAATCAAGGATATCAGTCCCCCGGCCGACCTGGTCGCCGCGATGGCGCGCCAGATGAAGGCGGAACGCGAAAAGCGCGCCACGATTCTCGAAGCCGAGGGCACCAGGCAGGCCGAAATCCTGAAGGCCGAGGGCTTGAAACAGGCCGCCATCCTGCAGGCCGAGGGCCGCCGCGAAGCCGCTTACCGCGATGCGGAGGCCCGCGAGCGCCTCGCCGAAGCCGAAGGCAAGGCCACCACGATGGTCTCGGAAGCCATCGCGTCCGGCAACATCCAGGCCATCAACTACTTCGTCGCACAGAAATACGTCGAAGCGCTGGCCGCCTTTGCCGAGGGTCAGAATACCAAGACGCTCCTGCTGCCGGTCGAGGCGACCGGCATCCTGTCCAGCCTGGCAGGAATCACCGAGGTTGCCAGGGAAGCCTTCGGCAACGACAAGGAAAAACAGGGAGGCTGACATGGAATGGCTGGATGGCATTGTTTTCTGGCATTGGTGGATACTCGCCGGGATCCTCCTGATCCTCGAACTTTCTTCGCCCATCTTTTTCTTCCTGTGGCTGGGCTTTGCCGCGGCTGCCATGGGTCTGCTGCTGTGGGTCTTTCCCGAAATGCCGCTCGTCACGCAGCTGGCCCTTTTCGCAATCCTGTCCGTGGTTGCCGTCGTGGCCTGGCGGCGCTACAAGGAAACCCACCCCCCGGAATCGGACCAACCGCTGCTGAACCAGCGCGGGCTGCAATACCAGGGGCGTGTTTTTACCCTGGAACACCCGATCGTCAACGGCGTGGGCAAGGTCGAGGTGGACGACAGCACCTGGCGGGTCAAGGGGCCCGACCTGCCGGCCGGCACCCGCGTTCGGGTCACCGGGGTCGACGGCGTGATTTTTGTCGTGGAAAGCGCGGATACCCGCTGATCGCGATATAATGCGAGGTTTGCGTAAAAGCGCAAGGCGGCCCGGCGGCCGCCTTTGCTTGCGCGTCTGAACCGGTAACGAAAAAATGACCTTCCAGGAATTCATTCAAAGCCTCGAAGCCTACTGGTCCGAGCAAGGCTGCGTGCTGATCCAGCCGCTCGACCTCGAGGTTGGCGCGGGTACTTTTCACCCGGCCACCTTTTTGCGCTCGATCGGGCCGGAACCGTGGAACGCCGCTTACGTGCAGCCCAGCCGCCGGCCGACAGACGGCCGTTACGGCGAGAATCCGAACCGGCTGCAGCATTACTACCAGTACCAGGTGGTGATGAAACCTTCTCCCGAAAACTTCCAGGAGCTGTACCTCGGCTCCCTCAAAGCGGTGGGTATCGATCCGGCGATCCACGATATCCGCTTCGTGGAAGACAACTGGGAATCACCGACCCTGGGCGCCTGGGGCCTGGGTTGGGAAGTCTGGCTCAACGGCATGGAGGTCACCCAGTTCACGTATTTCCAGCAGGCCGGCGGCCTGGAGTGCCGGCCCGTAATGGGTGAGATAACCTATGGCGTCGAGCGACTCGCCATGTACCTGCAGGAAGTCGACAGCGTCTACGACCTGGTCTGGACCGATGTCGGGGGCCGCACCGTCACTTACGGCGAGGTGTTCCACCAGAATGAAGTGGAACAGTCCACCTACAACTTCGAGCATGCCGATACCGAGGCACTGTTCGGCTGGTTCGACGTGTGCGAGCGCGAAGCCGTCAAGCTGGTCGACCTGGGGCTGCCCCTGCCGGCCTACGAGCAGGTGCTCAAGGCATCCCATACGTTCAACCTGCTCGACGCCCGCAAGGCCATATCGGTCACCGAGCGACAGCGCTTCATCCTGCGCGTTCGCGACCTGGCCCGCCGCGTGGCGGAAACCTACTATGCAAGCCGCGAGGCGCTCGGTTTCCCCGGCCTGTCGAACGGCCACGAGGGCAAGAAACATGACGGATAGCCTGCTGATCGAACTGGGTTGCGAAGAACTGCCGCCCAAAGCGCTGGATACGATCCGCGAAGCGTTTTTCACCGCGGTGTGCGCCGGCCTGGAAAAGAACAACCTTGCCTTTGAACGATCGGGAAGCCGGTCGTACTCGACGCCCCGCCGCATCGCTCTGCTGCTGGCGGACGTGGCGCCGGGACAGCCCGATCAGGTATTGGAACGCAGGGGGCCTGCCGTAGCGGCCGCCTGGGACGAGGACGGCAAGCCGACGGGGGCCGCGCTGGGTTTTGCGCGCTCGGTCGGCAAAGAAGTGAGCGAACTGGAAACCATCAGCACCGACAAAGGCGAATGGCTGTTCAGCCGTGTGCACCAGGCCGGTCGGCCGCTGGCCGAGATTCTTTACGAGGTGCTGGGACAAGCCGTCCGCCAGTTACCGGTTCCAAAACCCATGCGTTGGGCCGACCACGATTTCAGTTTTGTGCGCCCGGTGCATTGGCTGATCGTCATGCACGGCAGCCACGTCATCGAAGGTCAGTTGTTCGGGCTCAATGCGGGCAATACAACGCGGGGA